>Ga0209676_1000281_pt1 | contig 105894 bp, 102 predicted proteins | sample AraplaCvi_mLB_r2_FD_184282 | JGI IMG/M metagenome (GOLD analysis project Ga0209676, IMG submission 184282) | Arabidopsis root microbial communities from North Carolina, USA - plate scrape MF_Cvi_mLB_r2 (SPAdes) (version 2) | ecosystem: Host-associated > Plants > Roots > Endosphere | place...
GTGGTGGGCGAACGGCTTCGATTCGTACCGGGATGAAATAGGGGGTTGGTATCATGACGAATTTCGGGAAACGCGCGTTTCGGATTGCCCTTGGGCTGGGCGTTTGCATGCCCGCACTGGTTTCGCCAGCGCTCGCACAGGACGCCGCCGAAGGCGAAGCGCAGGAGATCATCGTCACGGGATCACGCATCCCGACGATCAAGGATCAGGGCCCCTCGCCCGTCACGACAATCGATTCCGACACGATCCGCGCCAATGGCTATACCAGCGTCCCCGAACTGCTCGCCGCGATGACGCAGAACAGCGGTGAAACGCAAAGCCCGCAGTCGGGCAGCAGCGCCGACTTCACCCCCGGCGCGCAGCAGGTCGACCTCCGCGGCCTTGGCCCCAACCACACGCTCGTTTTGATCAACGGCCGCCGCATCGCCGACTTCCCGCTGCCCTATATCGGCCGCAGCAATTTCACCGACATCTCGAACATCCCCGTCAGCCTGATCGACAAGGTCGAAATATTGAGCGGCGCGGGCTCGGCGATCTACGGCTCCGACGCGATCGCGGGCGTCGTGAACTTCAAGATGAAGGAAAAGCTCGACGGCATCACGCTCGACTATCGCCACGGCCGCACCCAGCACGGCGGCGGGCTGTCGCATCGCCTCACCGCGACCGGCGGCTGGTCGACCGATCGGTTCAACATATCGGGCGGCGTCGAATATCTCGATCAGCGTCCGCTCTGGGCGTACCAACGCAAGATTCAGGACAGCACCGACGACGAGCCCGGTGGCGGCCTTGCCCGCCGCACCTTCCTCCGTCGCAACATGGATGACGAGGTTTATATCGATCCGGGCGCCGACACCTGTGCCGCGCTGTCGAACCTCAACGGCGGGTCGATCATCTACGCCTCGCGCCCGAACTGGGGTTATTTCGACGACGCGCTCGATGATTATGGCCCGGGCTTTTATTGCGGCAGCAAGACGTCGATCGGCTACGGCACGATCATTTCGGGGCGCAAGGGCTTCAACAGCTTCGGCACCATGTCGTACGAGCTGTCGGACAATGCCAAGCTGTTCACCGATTTCCAGTTCGGGATCAGCAAGGTCCGCCTGATGTACGACGTCACGAGCTGGAGCTACGAGGGCTCGTCGAGCAGCTCGAACAACAGTTTCTACAACATCAACCCCGCCGTCGACTCGCTCGACGAATGGACGCGCCAGTTCACGCCCGAGGAAACCGGCGGGCTGGAGATGCAGCGCAGCAAGCAGACGACCTACAGCATCACGCCCGGCATCCGCGGCAATTTCGGCAACGCCTGGAATTACGAACTGTCGTTCAACTACAGCCGCTACAAGTCGACCGTCCGCTGGCCGCAGATCATCGCGAGCAAGGCGAACGACCTGTATCTCGGTCCGCAGCTCGGGGTCGATGGCGACGGCAATCCGATCTTCGACGCCGACCCGACGCGTTTCTATACGCCGCTGACGCGCGCCGAATATGAAAGCATCTCGGCCGACACCGTCTACAAGCCGGTCAGCTGGACGAGCAATCTGCAGGCGACGATCACCAACGGCGAGCTGTTCCAGCTGCCTGCGGGGCCGGTCGGCTTTGCCGCGGTCGCCGAATATGGCAAGCAGGGGTATAACCTCAATCCCGACCCGCTCGCGCTCACCGACTATTATTACAGCTGGAAGGACAGCGACGGCGCGGGCAAGCGCAGCCACGCCGCGATCGGCGGCGAGCTTCGCGTACCGGTGCTCGATTTTGTGACCGTCACCGGCGCCGGGCGCTACGATCATTTCCGCTTCGGCGGCGGCAACACCGGCAAGTTCACCTATAATGGCGGGCTCGAAGTGCGCCCGACCGATAGCCTGCTGTTCCGCGCCGCCTATGGCACGGCGTTCCGCGCGCCCGATCTCCATTATGTCTTCACGGGCCCGGGCAATGTCGAAAGCAGCGTCGACGATTATTATCTCTGCCGCTCCGATCCCACCGAGGATTATGAGGATATCAGCGATTGCAGCTATTCGGGGACCGGCATCGTCGTGAACCGCAACGGCAACCGCGATTTGAAGTCGGAAACGGGCAAGACGCTGACCGCAGGCGCCGTCTTCTCGCCGTCGCGCAACCTACATGTCTCGGTCGATTATTTCCGCGTCACGCTCGACAATCAGGTCGACGACCTCAGCGTCAACCAGATTGCGCGCGACGAGGCCGACTGCCGGCTGGGTCAAACACAGGCGGGGACCGCGGTCGATATCAATTCGCCGACCTGTCTGGATGCCATTTCGCGCGTCAACCGCTTCACCACCGGCCCGTCGATAGGCGAAATCTCCTCGATCCGCGTCAATCCGATCAACATTGCACGCGAAAAAACGAGCGGAATCGACGTCGCCTTCCGCGGCACCTTGCCGACCAGCTTCGGCGATTTCACGCTGTCGCTCGCGCACAGCCATGTGTTCAAGCACAGCTTCCAGCAATATCCGGGCGATCCGGTGATCGACAAGCTGGCGGCGGACAGCGGCTATTATCTGCCGCGCGACAAGTCGAACGGCAGCATCACCTGGGCGTCGGACGGTGCGCAATTCACCTTCTCGGGAACCCGCCTCGGCAAGCTGCCGAACTATGATGAGGATGCCTATATCAAGGCGAGCTACCTGTTCAACGCGACACTGCAATATGATTTCACCGATCATATGCGCGGGTCGCTGACGGTTCGGAACGTGTTCGACAAGAACCCGGTGAAGGATCCGACCTGGACGGGCTATCCCTATTACAACACCAGCTGGTTCGACAGCGTCGGTCGCAGCGTCTTCCTGCAGCTGACCTACAAGCTCGGAGGGTCCCCGCTCTGATCGACCCGCGGGCCGTCGTGCGGCGCCCGTCCGGACCGATGCTCGGGCGGCGGGCCTTGCTGGCCGGATCGGCGGCGCTGATCGCCGGCGGCGCCGCGTCCGCATGGGCGCGCACGGCAGCCCCGAGCGTCGGCGGCAAGCGCGGCTGGATCCCGTCCGGGGAACTGGTTCGGGACCTTCCGCGCTTCATGCGCATTGCAGGCGTGCCGGGCATTGCCATCGCGGTCGTCGACCGCGGCGCGCTCGCCTGGAGCAGAAGCTTCGGCGTGAAGAATATCCTCACCCGCGACCCGGTGCGGGAGGATACGTTGTTCGAAGCCGCGTCGATGACCAAGCCGGTCTTCGCCTATGTCGTGATGCGGCTGGCCGACGAAAAACGCCTCGACCTCGACAAGCCACTCGCCGCGTATCGCCGGCCGGCGAATTTGAGCGAGGATCCGAATCTCGAACGCATCACGGCCCGCCATGTGCTGGCGCATTCGACCGGCTTGCCCAACTGGGCCTCCGAGCCGCTCGTCACGAGCAGCGCACCGGGATCGCGTTACACCTATTCCGGCGAAGCCTTCATCTGGCTCCAGCTGGTCGTCGAGACGATCATGGGAATGGGTCTCGGCGACGTGATGCAGGCGAAGCTGTTCGGACCCGCCGGCATGTCGCACAGCAGCTTCGGCTGGGACGCGGCGATCGCAGGGTCGGCGGTCTTCGGCCATTCCGAACCTCCGGAAGGCGAGCAGACGCTTCCTCCCCAGCCCACGCGCGAACTGGGCGACCGACTGCTGCGGGTCGCTGCGAAATGGCGCAAGCCGATCGCATCCTGGACCTACGAAGATTCGGTCGAGGCGATGCGAGAGACGGATCCCAAGACGCCGCCGTCGACACACGACCTCCTTGTTAATTCGGCGGGAGGGCTGCTTACGACAGCGTCCGACTATGCGAAGTTCATGGTGCTCATGATGGATCGGCCAAGGCGCGCGGCCTGGGAGATCGGCGAAGCGACCCGGCAGACGATGCTCACGCCGCAGCTCGACGTGCGCGGCCGCGATATTTCGCGCGGGCTGGGCTGGGAGCTCGAACAATCCTCCGCCGGTCCGCTGTTCCAGCACAGCGGCAGCAATTACGGGATCTTCAAAACGCTGGGCGTCGGCGATGCTCAGGGCGGGCGAGCGATCGTCGTCTTCACCAATGCCGCGAACGGCAATGCGCTCGCCGCCCGGATCGTCCGGGAAGCAACGGGGATCGACCGGTTGAAGTCGCTGATCTGAACGGCGCGGAGGCGGACCGGGAGACGCGGGTCGGGGACCCGGCATATCGGTCAGCCCTTTTAATCCTCGTCCCGCCGTCGATCACGGCATGGCTGGCAAAAGATCGCCCGCCGCAATCGCGCGGTTGGCGCCTTCCGGAATGGTCAACTCGAACTGCGTCTTGTTTGCGTCGCTCAATGTGATGCGCCAACGGCCAGGCGCCAGTCCGGTTGCACCAAAACGGCCGGCCGCATTGGTGAACAGCGGCACAGGTTCGCGATCGGGATGCGCCGCCTCAACGGCGCTTCCGGCGACAAGCGCGATGGGCTCGCCGTTCGTTCCCAAAAGACGTCCGACCACGCTGACCATATAATCCGATCCCACAGTCAGCCGGTACCCGCTGCGATAGGCGGGCAGCAGCCGGAACGAGCCTTCGCCAAGGTCGGTGCCGATCGGCGCATCGGGGGCGGTGACCAGCAGGTTGCGCTCGCTGTAGCTGCTGAGGCTCGGTTGCAGCGCGGTGCCCATCGCGCCGCTATTCGCCGTCGAGAAGCGGCCGTTGGCGTCGATAAAGAGGTCGGTGCCCTTCAGCGAAGGATGCGCGCCGACGATCGCGAAGCTGTCCTGGATGGGGCGGCCGATCGAGAAACTGCCGTCGGCGACCGCGAGCGAGGTGCCGAAGCGCAAGGAACTGCGCTGCCCGGTCGATCCGCCGAGGTCGCGGTCGAAGGTGCCGAAGTGGCTGAAGCCGAGTTCGGCGCGGTTGCTGTAATAGATGCCGTTCGCGGTCGTCGCGACGCCGAGGTCGCTATGTTCGACATCGGCGCTGAAATTATACGCCCCCGTCCCCGCGCCATGATAGGTCTGATAGGTCAGCCGCTTGCGATCGTTGCGGCTGTCGTAATCGGACCGGAGGCTCGACGCGCGATCGAGGCGGAAGACGAGCGAGAGGAATACGCCGACGCGGTCCTGCCGACCGGCGCGTTCGTAACTGACGTCGCCGGTCAGGTTCAGCCGCGGCGAAATGCGCCAGCCGCCCGTCGCGCGCAGGCTCGCGACATTCGGCTCGTCGGCGCGCCCGCGCGAATAGCGCGCGTCGAGCCCGGCATAGAGTGCATCGTTGATCGCCCCATTATAACTTGCGCCCGCGACATAGCGGTACGGGTTCGACGGCAGCCCGACGCCGATCGGCGCGAAGTTGCGGCTGCGCGTCTCGAACGACAGCGACAGCGCATCGGCGCCGCCGCTGCGCCGCGTGATCGTGCGCTGAAAGGTCAGGATCGACGCCCAGCCCTTCCCCACATCCTTGACGTGCGAGGCCGAGGCGAAGCCGCCGAAAGAGCCGATCGGCGTCGCGATCACCGTCTCGACCCCGCCCATCCAGCCATTGGGATCGGCCTGCGCGTTGGCGCCGACGGTCAGCTGGTCGCTGATTCCGCGGCGGTAGAAGCCGCTGAACGCCATATCATTGCTGTAAACCGGGCCGCGCCGGCCGAGCGGCGCGAGCACGCCGGCGTAAAGGCCGAACTCGCTGAGCCCTTCGGCAAGCTGCGCCTGATCGAGGAAGATGTCGAAGTTGAACGATTCGGTGCGCCCGGCATCGTCGGTGATCGTCAACCGGACGTCGTTCGAGCCCTGCGTGAACGGAAAATCCTTGAGGTCGAAGGTGCCGGGATCGAGTTCGAGCCGCCGCACCAGCTGGCCGTTGACGCGCACCTCGACGACCGAGCGCCGCTCGATGCGGAAGCTGCGGTTGCCGCGCGGGCGGATGATCCGCTGCGGGTCGAGCAAAGAATAGAAGCGCGAGATCGAGAGGCCGCTGATCTCGGGCGCCGCCTGAAAACCGCGCGCCAGCGTCTGCAGATCACCGCCTGCCCAGCGGACGAGATTGTTCCGGTCGTCGTAGATGAAGCGCGTGCCGCGGCGCTGGAAATCGGCGCCGCGTGCCCCCGCCTGCCAGTTCGCTTCGCTTTCGAGCACCACCCCGCCGGCGCGCACCGCGCCGTCGAGAAAGGTGATCGGCGCCGCGAGTCCTTTATCGGTGCCCTGCTGGACCCAGTCCATCGATCCGCGGATGTTGAGATAGGCGCTGAAATCGGCGGGCGCGATATAATTGACCGCGCCGCGCGCCGCATCGTCGCCGAGCGTGACCGACCGGGTGGCGCGGCTCGCGGGGGCGATATCCATGACCAGTTGCAGCGTCAGCGGATCGTAACGGATGCCGACGCCGACGCCCTCAAGGTCGGCGCGCCCGATCGCGCCACGCTCGGCGAGGCGCGCGCGCAGGCGCTCGATCAGCGACGGCGCCAGTCGCGGCGCAAGCAGCGCAAGCAGGCGCTCGGCCGAAAAACTCGCCTGCCCGCCCGGTTCGAGCGTCAGCGTCGTGTCGCCCAGATAAGCCTGTCCGTCGAGCAATGGCGCGGTCAGCACCACCGCACGCCCGGTCGGGTTGATCGCCGCACCGTCGGCGCCGGGGTCGATCACGACGCGCGTACCGGCGTCCGCCGGAGCCTGCGCATGGCCTGCGACCGGGATCGCCGAGGCGGCGAGCAAAAATCCTGCGATAAAAAAAGGGTTCATGCGAACCGCCGGAGCCTTCAACTGTCGGGCGTGAACTGCGCCTCGATCCGCCCGCCGGGCTGCGGAAGGCGAATGGGCAGGGTCATCCGACGCGTCTGGCCGCCACCGATCAGGCCATAGCCAAGCGTCTGCTGCAGCTCGGGACCCGAAATTTCCTTGCGGAAGACTTCCTTGCCGTCGGGGGCGAACTGAACGACGCGGACGCGGCCGCGCGACAGATAGCCGTGTGCCGCCGATGCGTTGGCGACCGATATCACCGGCGCCGGATTGCCCTCGGCATCCTTGCCGATTTCGGCCGAGGCGATCGACAGCGCCGGTTTCGCCCCGTCGGGCGACACACTGACGAGAACCTGGAAATTATAGAGCAGCTGGACGTTCGATTGCGTGTCGTTCGTCTGCACCGGCAGCTGCGCCGCGGTGACGAAATAATGCTTGCTGCGCGCGAGCGCGGGATCGCCGACATATTGCACGCGAAAGCTCTGGCGCTGGCCGGGCTGGATTAGCGTCTGCGGCGGAAAGACCGACAGCTCGCCGGGATCCTTGCCGGTCGCATTGACTCCGTCGGGGGTGAGTTCGAGCCCCTCGATGCGCATTTCGACCGGCAGTGGCTTGTCGAACGTGTTTTCGACCGTGATCACCTGGCTCATCGTGCGGCCCGAGGTCGTGAGATCGATGACCACCGGCTGGACGACCATCGCATAGGCGGCCACCGACACGGCGGCGGCGATCGCCACGGCGACGACTGCACCGCCAAAACTCCTGAGCAACTGCAATGATCTACTCCTCGCCCGTTGCCCCACCCGCGGATGCGACGATGGACCGAAGCCCGTGATCCGCCAAGAAAGAAATCTGGTAATCATGACGTTATCCATAAAGGCGACCGGCTCTTCGCCGGTCGCCTTCACTTGGGGAGAGGGACCCCCAACCAGTCCGGCCGGCCAGCGAATGCGGGCATATCGGCCATTCGTTCATATTCCGCCGCCAGAAACAACAGGTCGGCCCGTTCCTGCGGCTCGGCGTCGAGCGCGCGAAGGCGAAGTTCGGCCGCAAGAGCCTTGGGATTGCACATGACCATATCCTTTAAAGGTCAATCCCGGCAGGCCTGTGGACTTAGGCCTGCCGGGAACACCCCCCCAGGTGTCAGGCGGTCGGTGCGATCGTGATTTCGACCTTGCCGGCATAGGTGCCGGCGTCGAGGATCGCCGTCGAATCAGAGGTCAGGCCGCTGCCCACGGTCAGCGTGATGTTGTTCGCGGTCGCGGCGAGGCGGTCGCCGACCTGCGCCGAGGTCGCACCGGTGCTCAGCGACTGGTCGGCAACCGGCGTGGTGCCGCCCTTCGCGCCCGTCGCGACCAGCGTCGCGGTGTAGTGGACGGTGTTGGTGTAGCCGTTCGGCGAGTTGGTTGCGGCGGCATTCACCAGCGGCTTGGCTTCGACCGAGATCTTCGGGTTCGAACCGTTGCACTTCACCGTGAAGTTGCGGCTGAGGCCACCGGTGTTGCCGGCGAAGCTCGCATCGACGGTGCCGTCGCTCTTCGCAAGTTCGCCGAGCGTGATGCTGCCGGTGATCGCGGTCACGGCCGAGCAGCGGGCGGCGACGGTGCCGGTCACGTCGACCGAACCAGCAGCGGACTGGGCGAAAGCGGGAGCAGCAGCGAAGGTCGAACCGATGATCAGGGCCGAGAGAACAAGCTTTTTCATTTCATATCTCCAATCGAAAATCCGGGAGGGCTCATCGCCCTGACGAGTTGGAGATAGGCCGGATCGACCGCCGGCAATATTTAGCGTCCGGCAAAAACGAAGCTAACTTCGGGATTCATTTCCTATACCCGACGATATAGGCGCAGGTCCCAAGGTGCCGCGATGTCGAGCAGAAACGTCAGATTTCCGCCGATCGCATGCCATCAACATCCATCTCGTCACCCGCGAAGGCACGAAGAAGAAAAAAGGAAAGCTGGACCCCCGCCCCTGCGGGATGAGGGCGTTGGACGGGGCGCTGAACCCTACAGCCCCGCGCAGCTGGTCGCCGAACTTGCAGTGACGATCGGCGTGAAAGTGATGCTGATGATGTCGCTGTAGTTGGTCGCAGGCGTCTTTGCCGATCCGCCTTCCTTCAGCGTCGCGCGCAGCGGCAGCACCCCGGCGCTGCCGTCCATGCCCGCGCGCGCGCAGGTGCGCGTGCCGAAACCGCTGTTCGACGTGATATCCTGTCCCAGGAAGCGCGCGCTGTACCGGATCGTCTGCGCCGCGTTGGACAGGCTGCCGCCCGGGTAGGTCAGCTTGAAGTCGTTCTGCGATCGCATCTTGACCTCGAACGGTCCCGAACTGCGCACGCGGAGCGAATTCGATGCCGAGGTCGTGTAGCGATCGGGCGCCGCGAGCACCGCCGCAGTGGTGGCGTCGCCGATCTCGCCGAAATCGAGCGGCGATCCGGCATAATAGGCCTGTAGCGCACTCACCGTATTGACGTTGATACGGATCGAGCCGGTATCGCGCGTCGGCACCGACACGCTTGCCATGCCATTCTCACCCGAGCAGATATAGAGAAGGTCGAGGATGATCGGCTCGCCCGCCGACAGGTCGGTGCCCGGCGGCACCGTCACGCGCAGGTTGAGCGGCGTCGAAGTGTCCGCCGCGAGCAGGCTGCCGAAATCATAACGAATCTCGCCCGCGGCGCCCGCGCCATTGTCCTTCGAACCCAGCGAACGCGGACGCCCCGCGGTCGAACCCTCGGGATAGATGACGCGATAGCCGTTATAAGTGACGTCGAGCGCGGGCGATCCGGACGGTGAGACGATCACCAGGCTGACCTCGCGCGTGCGGCCGAGAATCAAGCCGCGGTTGCGCCGCAGGATCAGCGGCACCGTCGCTTCGGACAGACCGCCGGGCGAAAAGGGATCATAGGTGATGCTGGCGGGCGCGGTCGCGGCGCCGGTCACGCCGCAAACCGAAGATATTTGCGATTGGGCGGCGGCGGGCTGCGCGAGCGCGGCGGCGCACATCAATCCCAGCGTTGATAAACCGACCGTCCAAACCCTCATAGCTGAGGTGTTACGACGATCTCTAGCGCGGTGCGAGTGGAGAGTGACGCCGGGCGTTCGGCGGCGGCAGGCACGCGTTTCATCAACAGGCCGTCCGAATCGATCATCCGCACTTCCGACGCCAGAACCGGACGCGCCTGATTGCAGATCGCGCGGGCGGGCGTCACCTGCACCGTCGCATTGGTCGCGGTGACCTTCATCGGATGGGCAACCCAGCAGCGCGGCGCCACTTCGCCATAAATGGCGATCTGGTTCACCTCGTCCGCCATCGCCGGCGCCGCGCATCCCATGCCGGCCAGGACGATCGCTGCGCGGGCGATCCGGTTCGAAATCAATATCGTAGGTGCCATCATATCGGACCCCGAAATAGGAGCCGATAGTTAATAAGCGCGGATTCGAATTGTTCAACATGGCGTTAAGGACTGACACTGACGGTGATCGAGAGCGTATCGGTATAGCGACCCGCGGCAAGCGTATCGGTTCCAGCATAAGCGGGCGCGCTGACGCGCAGATACGACCCGTTCGCCTTGGTCGACGCGCCGCTAAGACGAAGCCCCGCGGCGGTGCTCGCCGTTCCGGCGAAGGTGCAGCTGCCGCCCGCGGCGAGCGTCGCGGCGGCGCAGGTGGCCGATGCGTTGGTGCCATTGTCGGCCGCCACATAGAGTGCGACATTATACGGCGCCTTGGTCTGATATCCGGTGCCGCCCGTCACCGCATTAGCCATCCCGCCGTTCGCCGACGAAACCGCGATCCGCGACGCGCCGGTGCAGTTGAGCTGGATCGCGAAATCCCTGGTAAAGCCGCTCTGGTCGAAATCGGCCTGGTCGATGGTGCCGGTCGGCGCGCCGCCGGTCGCGAAGCCGCAGCGGCCGAGCACCGACGCGCGCACTTCGACCCCGACCTCGACGCTGTTCACCGCGCCCTGCCCCACCGCATAGGCGGTGACCTGCGCGTGCGCGTGCTGGCTGGCGATCACACTGATCACCGCCAAGGCCAGCAAGATAAGGATGCGCAGAAAGCCCATAAATCGCCTGTCGTCGATGACGGCCCGATGCCGCCAACTTGATCGACAGATGCGCTAACTCCCGCGCGTGCGATATTCACCGGGAGGCGACAAAGCCGCTCTCCAACGGTGAAAACAGCTTATATCTTCCGGTATAGGTTTACGCGCCGCGGTCTTGCGCTAGCAGGATCAATTCGGTGCGGCCGCGGATGCTAAGCTTATCAAAAACCTTGTGAAGATGGACCTTCACCGTGCCTTCGGTCAGCCCCAGTTCGTCGGCGATTTCCTTGTTGCGCAGCCCGCGCCGCGCGAGCGAGGCGACCGCACGCTCGCGTCCGCTCAACACCTCGAACGGGTCGCGCGGCGCATCGGGCGACATCGCCTGTTCCATCACGCGCTGCATCACATCCTGATCGAGCCAGCGCCGTCCCTGCACGACGCTTTCGAGGCAGGTGAGCAGGTCGCGCGGCGCGGTCGCCTTGATCACGATGCCGTTGACCGAGAGCTGGATCGCCTCGCGCGCCAGCTCGTCGTTGAGGCCGCCGGTGAGCAGGACGACCGGGCGGTTGTCGCCGCGGCTGCGCAGCGTCCGCAGCACGTCGAGCCCGCTACGTTCGGGCATGCCATTGTCGAGAATCAGAAGGTCGGGCCGCGCGCTCGCCAGCGCGTCGAGCACCGCCGCGCCGGTATTCACCGTCGCCACCACGTCGAAGTTGCTCTTGTCGAGAAGCGCCGTAATCCCTGCCATGGTGAGCGGATCATCGTCCGCCACGAGCACTTTCGTCATTTCAATCCACCACGATATTGTTGAACTTATATATTATCACCGGCGACGGGCCATGGTCCACCCTCCGCCATTAAGCATAACAACCGATCAGGCGCGATTTAGCTCCGCCAAATGGCCGAGCAAATCCCGTGTCAGACCCGCAATCTCCTTACCCGAAAGCCCGGCGTCGACCGCTTCCTCGATGCGCCGCGCGGCATCGCCGATCGCGCCATAGCCGAACATTCCCGCGCGCCCGGCCAGGCTGTGCCCCAGCCGCGCCAGTTCGGACCAGTCTTCGTGGTCGAGCGCGGCGGCGATCTCCGTCGCAGTCTCGCCCGCCTGCGCGGCGAAGCGTTCGGCAATCGCGGCCAGACGCGCGTCGATCTCAGCCATCCAGGAAGGTCCGGACCTCACCCGCCAACGCCATCGCATCGAAGGGTTTCGCGAGCACGCCGCGCGCGCCGAGTTCACGCAGCCGCGCAACCTCGTGCGCCTGCGTCCGCGCGGTGATGAACACCACCGGGATCGACACCGTCGCGGGATCTTGCCTAAGGATTTCAAGCACCCCCGGTCCGTCGAGTTCGGGCATCATCACGTCGAGCAGGATCAAATCGGGTTGCCATTCGCGCGCCGCCGCCAGCCCTTCGCGGCCCGACCCGCAAGTGCGAACGACGAAGGACGGATCGAGTTCGAGCGCCATTTCGGCGACTTCGCGAATATCGTCCTCGTCGTCGATATAGAGAATCCGACTGCTCATTTGCCGCCTCCGCCATTTACCCGCCTCGATCCGATCCGGTCGGTCACTTCGCGGACCAGCGTATCGAGGCTGGCGCGCGATTTGACGAGGACAAGGTCGATACCGTCTTTCGGCGCGCCGTCGACCTCCTGCGCGGTGAACAGGACAACCGGCAAGCTCGGCGCGCGTTTGCGCAGCGGCGCGACAAGGTCGGTTCCGCATCCGTCGAGCATCCCGACATCGAGGATTGCGGCGTCATAACGCGTCCGCCGGATCGCGGCGCGCGCCTCCGCCACGCTCGGCGTCGAATGGACCGCCGCCTTGCCGTCGAAGGCGCTGGCGACGACCGCGAGCATGTCGGGATCGTCGTCGACATGGAGCACGACCGGCAGCGCGCGATCGCCGGGCAGCGGCGCCGCGACCTCGCTCGGCGCCGGAACCGCCCCGGGCACTTCGGCAGCGGGCAGATCGACATGGAAGATGCTGCCCGCACCTTCGACGCTCTCGAAATCGATCGCACCGCCGAGCCGGACGACGATTTCGCGCACGATGCTGAGCCCGAGCCCGGTCCCGCCCTTTTGCCGCGAGTCCGATGCGTCGGCCTGCGCGAATTTACCGAAGATGCGGCCCCGGAACGCCTCGGGGATCCCCTCGCCCCGGTCGATCACGCTGATCCGGTAACGCCGGTCGAGCGGCGTCACCCGGACGGTCACCGCCTCACCGCGCCGGGAAAATTTGATCGCGTTGGACAGAAGATTCGTCACGACCTGCATCAAGCGATCCTCGTCGGCGAGAACGGCGGCGCCCGCCGCAACCGGCTCGATATGGACCGGCACGCCATATTCGCCAGCGAACCCGGCGGTCTGGTGCTCGGCCGCCTCGAGCAGTGGTCCCAGCGCGAGCGGGCGGAGATCGAACTGCATCCGCCCTGCTTCGATCTTCTCGATATCGAGGATGTCGTTGATCAATCGCACAAGGCGCGCCGCATTGCTGTGCGCAATCTTGACCAGCCGCGCGGCCTTCGGCGGGATCTCGCCCGCCGCGCCGCCGCTGATTAACCCGAGGGAGCCCGCGATCGAGGTCAGCGGGGTACGCAATTCGTGGCTGACCGTCGCGACGAACTCGCCCTTCATCTGCTCAACTTCGCGCCGGTCGCTGATGTCGCGGATCACGGCGACGAACAGCGTGGCGTCGGCAAGGTGAACCGGGCTGACCGACACTTCGAGCGGAAAGGTCGCGCCATTCTGGCGGCGGCCGACGAATTCCTGGATCTGTCCGTAATTTTCCTTCCGGTTCGCCTTCAGCCGGCGCAGGAAGGTCTCGATCTGCCCGCGGTCGGGCGCGATTTCGAACAGCGAGCCGATGTCGCGCCGCAGCAGCGATTCCGAAGGCAAGCCGAACATCTTGGCCGCCGACGGATTGAGGCTCTCGATGCTGCCACTCGGGTTCAGGACGATCATCCCGTCCTTGGCGCTATCGAAAATCGCCTCCTGCCGCACCGCGAGATCGCGGGCGCGGCGATGCGCCTTTTTACGCGCCCATTGGCTGCGTCCGATCAGAATCGCCGACAGCGCGAGCAACAGGATCAACCCGATCTGCAACGTGAAGGTCCGATCGCGCAATCGTTCGCGGGCGGCATTGACGGCGATGGTACGCTCTTCCAGCTTTTGCCGTTCGGCCTCGGAAATCTGGCTGATCAGCACGCGGATATGGTCCATCGACCGCTTGCCCTCGCCGTTGGCGATCAGCCGCACCGCTTCGTCCCGCCGCCCGTTTTCGACAAGATCGATCGTCCGTGCGACGAAACGCCGTTTCTGCAACGACGTCCGGCGAAGCTCGTCGATCAATTGGCCCTGCCCGTCACTCCCCGCCAGCTTTTCAAACAGATCGAAATTGGCGTCAATGCGCGCCTCGGCGGCGCGATAGGGCGTCAGAAATTCGGGATCGCCGGTGATGACATATCCACGCTGGCCAAGCTCGATGTCCTGATGCCGCGTCAACACGCCCTGCAAGGCGGCTCTTGCGTCATAAGAGTTTGATACTTGCTGGCGCAAACGGGCATTTTGTTCGAACCCGCGATCGGTCGCGAGCGAAAGAAAAAACAATATCAAAAGGGCTCCCGCACCGGTGACGATGAGCACCCAATTGTCCCTCATCGCCCGCTGCCAACTCGCCGCCTTGCGCATGCCTGATACCCTTCATGGCGCATCGACGCGCCGTAGCCGATGCATCGATAGCAGAAGATGGTGCCACGAGCACTGAAACGAGTGGTTAATCAGCGACATCCACGGAAACAAGGCGGGCGGCAGCGGGCGTCGGATTCCCACCCGAACAGACCAACCGCGATTGGCCTGGTCGAAAACAGTCCGCTTTCGGCCTTGATCAGGAGAATAGCGGTCCTCTCAGCGATCGTTCGACCAGCTAATCGCCGCGGATGCGACGGCGGAAAGCGCAGCTATTCCAAATCCGGATGACGACGCCAAATTCACGGAGACTGCCGAAAGCAAAATCGACGCTGTAAGCGCGCCGGTTACCTGCCCCGCAAGTCGCGCCGTCCCCTGCACTCCTCCAGCCTCGGCAGCACGGTCAACGGGCACCGACAGGAACATGGTGCGGTTGTTCGGTGTCTGGAACAGGCCGAATCCGATCCCGCAGCAGATGATGCCAAGGATGTGCACGGGCACGCCGCCGGCAGGTGAAGCCGCCGCCAATATAGCGAGCCCACACGCCAGGGCCAAAGTCCCCGCTGCGCAAAGCCGAGCCGGCCGGACGCGTTCCAGCAGGCGGGAGGTAAATGGCGTCGTCAGCATCACGGCAAGTGGCCACGGCGTCATCATCAGGGCCGAGCCCTGGGCCGATAGTCCGAGGCGGCCGTGTAAGCCGAACGGCAATATCAGCAGCGCCAAGCCCATTGCCGTAAAGCACAAGACCGATGCCAGCACCGACCTGGTGAAGCCGGGTGACCGAAAGAGCGCCAGCGGCAGAAATGGTGCACCCCGACCGAGATCGCGGCGGATGAGGAGCCATAGTCCCAAGCTCCCGGACGCCAACAACAGCATAGCGGCAAACGCCGACTGGCGCGCAACGCCGGCCGCAACGACGAAAGCCGGAACGATTGCGGCGTAAGCGAACAGCCCGACGCGGTCGAGTTTCTTGCCCTCGCTGCGCCGGGGCGGCAGCGAAGAAGCCGCCAAAAGTGCCATGCCCGCCAACGGCACGCTACCCGCAAAAACAAATCGCCAACTTCCGAGACCAATCAGCAAAGCGCCGATCGCCGGTCCCGCCGCCGAAAATAGCGCGACCGTCATAGCGGTCCAGCCGATCGCCCTGCCGAAACCCTCCTCCGCGAGCGTGTGGCGGAGCAAAGCCAGCCCCAAGGCCATGATGGCCGCGGCGCCGACGCCCTGTACAACCCTGAAAGCGACGAGCGAGGGGAAGCCGGGCGCCAGCGATGATGCGGCAGCGCAGAACGCGAACAGAGCCGTCCCCGCGACAAAGATCGGACGGTAACCAAAGCGCTCGCCGATCGCAGCGAGCGGAATCAGGCCGGCAACGAGCGCGCCCTGATAGGCGATTACCAGCCAGGCCGCAGCCGACGGCTCGATGCAAAGCGCGCTCGCAATCGACGGGAGCGCAATGTTGACGCTCGATGCATCGAGAACGGCGGCGGCCATCGCGAAGAGCACGCTCGCGATGGCGACGCCGTGGCGCACTGCGACAGGCGAGGCGGGGATGGTCGTCACCGCGACGGTCTCAGACCGAAGGGACCCGGACACCGCTTGCGTCTGCATAGCGGACCATCGTCGTTTCGCGGCGGAGATCGCGCGCCGTGAAGCGGAACTGGATGGCCGGTCCGTTCACGCACCGTGTGTCGTGGATATCGCCGGGGAGATAGACCTGCACATCGCCGGGCCGAACGACCGTCGATCCGCGTTTGACGAGAAATTGCCCTCGGCCTTTCTCCTCGATGCGCGCAAAGGTCCCCATCTCCATTTCGCCTTGCAGCACGCCGTAGATGACCCAGCTCTCGCCATGGTCATGCGGCGCGCGATAGCGCCCTTCGGCTTCCGTGTGCGCAAGCAGGACAAAACCATGAACCGGATCGCGATAAAGCTCGCGGCTTTCGGGGCGCTCGTGACAGAGGTCGGCGAGCCATGCTTCGGTTTGCGGCGCCTGGAGCAACTCAGCAAGGCGCGCGCTGCAATCGGCAACCAATTCAGAGGTCCAGGCCCCCCAGCTATCCCGAACGCGGCCGGCGAAGAGGTCGAGTGCTGTTCCGGTCATGGCAAACTCCTGTGTCGTCGTGATCGAGGCCAGAAATAGACCGGCAGCCGTATGGCGGAAGACGCATCATTTGCACTTCATTATTGCACCTGACGCTATGTCACGAGACCGGTCCGTGATATTGGCGTCAACATGAGCGGCCCCGATCTCAATCTTCTGTTCACCCTCGACGCCCTGCTTCAGCAAGGCAGCGTCGCCGGCGCAGGGCGCAAGCTCGGCCTTAGTCCCTCCGCGATGAGCCGCGCTCTTGCGCGCCTCCGGATCGTAACCGGCGATCCGCTGCTCGTCCGGGCTGGTCGAGGGCTGGTTGCAACTCCCCGGGCAGAGGCGATGCGCGACGAGGTTCACCGGCTCGTGGAGGATGCCCGCGCCGTCCTGCGTCCCGCCGATACGGTAGATCTCTATCGCCTCGACCGGACCTTCGTCGTGCGAACGAGCGACGGCTTCGCGGAAACAATCGGGCCCGCGCTGATCCAGCGCGTCGCCGAGGAAGCCCCGCACGTTCGCATTCGTTTTATTCGTAAGCTCGACAAGGACAGTGCGGGGCTCCGCGATGGCGATATCGATCTCGAAACCGGGGTGGTCGGAAATTCGATCGGACCCGAAGTGCGCGCGCAATCGCTATTTGAGGACCGCTATGTTGGTGTCGTGCGCGCAGGCCATCCCCTTTCGAAAGGCAGAATGACCGTGGAGCGTTATGCCGAGGGCCGTCATGTGCTGGTCACGCGGCAAGGCCTCGGCCTCGGCGCAATCGATGAGGCGCTCGACGCGCTGCACCTCGCCCGGACAATTGTCACCACCGTCGATGGCTTCGCCGCAGCGCTAGCATTGGCGCGCGGTTCCGATCTCATTTCCACGGTTCCCGAGCGACACACCCTCGGCCTCCGCGACGGGATGAACACGTTCGCCCTGCCGGTCGAGACCGGCGGCTTCACAATATCGCTTCTCTGGCATCCCCGCATGGAGGGAGACGCCGCACACCGCTGGCTGCGCCAGCTCGTAAGGCAAGCTTGCGACGACGTACTTCGAGCCGCTCCCGGCTCCTAGCGGACATCCGATTATGACCGCGGGCACGTACAGCCACGCCAACGAAATCGCCGCTGACTATATCGCCGGTTCGAGCCGCACGCGCACGAGTTGGATGGCTGCAGGGTGCGGCGACAACTCCGACGATCATGGCTTCAGGACATTAAGCCGGCTATCTTGCCGAAGGCCAAGCCCGCAGCCGCAGACTTGGCCTTCCACACACGATCCGCACGGACCGCGAGCCTTCAGTGCGCCAGCAGCGTGGCAAGTCGCCCCTGCGCACCGTGAATCTCGACGCCGCCGCCCCGCGATCTGCGACGCTGCCACCATTCGGAAAGCAATTCGGCGCAGCTATGATCGATAGACCGAAGACCGGAGAGATTCATCCGGACATGTTGGTCGGCGGGCAGCGCATCGAGCGCGGACGACAGCTTGGGCAATGAAACGAAACTCGCGACGCCGGCCAAGCGCAGCTCATGGCCATGATCATGCTCGGTTTGGTCGACGTCGAGCTTGAGCCGCCTCATGTTGGGGACGATCTCGATCAGCGACAACGCCAGGCCGACAAGGACGCCCGTCAACAGGTCGGTCGCGACAACCATCACAAGTGTCGCCGTCCAGATCACGGCAGGCAGGGGACCGTGCGCCTTGAGGAGGTGCCGGACATGGCGCAGGCTGACCAGCTTCCAGCCGGTGACGACGAGGATACCGCCGAGCGCCGCCATCGGAATCTGGCGCAGCAGCCACGGCAGGGCCGCCACCAGCGCAAGAATCCAGATGCCGTGCAACACCGCCGACATCCTGGTTACTGCCCCCGCCTGGACGTTTGCCGAACTGCGGACGATCACGCCCGTCATCGGCAACGCACCGGCCGCGCCACACAGGAAATTGCCAACGCCCTGCGCCCGCAGTTCCTTGTTATAGTCGGTGCGCACGCCGTCGTGCATCCGGTCGACCGCCGCCGCCGACAGCAATGTCTCGGCACTGGCGATGAAGGCAATCGCGATCGCCGTCACCATCAGCGTCGGCGTCAGCATGGCACCGAGCCCTTCCATCGTCGGCGGAGCGATCGCGGCGGTGATCGATTCGGGCACATCGACGCGCGCAACGTCGAGACCCGCGAACGACGCGATCAGCGTCGCGAGCACGACACCGATCAATGCGCCGGGCAACAGACGAAGCGAGGCCGGGCGGAGTTTGTCCCACAGGAGCGTGCACCCGATGGCAACCATACCTATCAGCAGCGCGGGAATGGCCGGACCGTCGAGGCCGAGGACGCGGCCGGGAATTGCGACCAGATTTTCCAGCCCGCTGGCAAGCGGCCGGGCATCGAACAACACGTGGAATTGGCCGACGACGATCAGCACCCCGATCCCCGCCAGCATCCCGTGGACAACCGCCGGCGAGATGGCACGGAACCAGCCACCCAGTTTCATCACGCCCGCCAGAAACTGGATCAGGCCCGCGACGACCAGGATCGGCCCGAGCGCCGCGAGGCCGTGCTGCTGGACGATTTCGAAGACGATGACCGCCAGACCCGCCGCCGGACCGCTGACCTGAAGCGGCGATCCCGCGAGCAGGCCGACGACGATTCCGCCGATGATGCCGGTGATGATGCCCTTTTCAGGCGGGACACCCGACGCGATCGCGATGCCCATACAGAGCGGCATCGCGACGAGGAAGACGACGACCGACGCGGTTATGTCGCGCGCAATCCAGTTCGAAGGCAAGGCCGTAGCGGTCATCGGCTTCACTCTGCGGCGACCAGCGGCTGGATGTCGGCAGCGCGGCGCGGCCCCGCAGCGAGCGCCACGGGCAACGGGCGATCGTCACGCATCGGGACGAAGCGGCCGGTGGTTCCGTCGAGGCCGAGCACCGCGCCGGCGTGGATGTCGACGAACCAGCCGTGCAGCGAGATTTCCCCGCGCGCAACGCCCGATGCGACCGACGGATGAGTGCGCAGATGCGCGATCTGAGCGACGATATTCTCCATCGCGACGATGCGCACGCGCTGGTGGTCTTCAGCTTCGGGATAGCTTTCTGCAGCAACGCGCTGCGCAGCGTTCGAGTGCCGCAACCACGCCGCGACATTGGGCATATTGTCGAGGCTTTCGGGATGCACCAGCGCCTTCATCGCGCCGCAATCCGAGTGACCACAGACGATGATGTCGCGTACGCCAAGCGCGAGCACCGCATATTCGACCGTCGACGAAACACCGCCATTTGCGGTCGCGAAAGGCGGCACGATATTTCCCGCGTTGCGACAGACGAACAGGTCGCCCGGCTGCGCCTGCATGATATGTTCGGGCACCACGCGCGAATCCGCGCAGGAAATCATCAGTGCCTTGGGGCTCTGCCCGTCGCTGGCCAGCTTCGAATAAAGATCGAGATTGCTAGGGAAAACCTGCTTTTCAAAATGGAAGACGCGTCCGATCAACTCGTTCATTCCGATACTCCTTCGCTGGGGGGCGGGACCAAGTCCCGGCCGGGGGAAGGAGGCAGATAGATGGCCCAAATTGCTGCGACGCAGCATGAATGTAAGGAATTATTGCTGGCGCGGCAAAGCTTTGGCGGGATTGGGGCGAGGCAATGCGATCTCGGCACGCAGGCCGCCTTCGGGCCTATTGGACAGCGTCAGCGTGCCGGCCTCCCGTTCCACCATCCGCGAAACGATCGCGAGGCCAAGACCCAACCCCTTGGTGTTGCGGCTGCGCGCGGCGTCGAGCCGGACGAACGGCTCCAGCACGTCCGCGAGCGACTCCGCAGGAATGCCAGGGCCATTATCTTCGACGCGGAGGATGATGGTGTCCGGCTCACCGGCCAGACTCACCTCGACATCCTCGCCGTAATGAATGGCGTTCTCGATCAAATTACCGACCGCACGCTTGAACGCATTGTGGCGTAGCGTCGCGACAAGATGGTCCGGCCCCCGATATCGTATCCGATGGCCGCGATCGGTCATATCGTCGACCAACGTCGCGACAAGGACAGCAAGGTCAATCCGTATCGGTGCCTCCGGATCCGTGTCGCCGCCGAGATAAGCGAGGACCGAGGCGATCATTTCCTCCATCTCGGCTATATCTTCCCCGGAGGAGAGACGCAGATCGGCATCGTTCGATCCGTCGAGGCGGAGCTGGAGCCGCGCGAGCGGCGTGCGCAAATCATGACCGACGGCGGCAAGCGCCTGGGTCCGGTCGGCCATCATCCGCCCGATCTGGTCCTGCATCTGGTTGAAGGCCCGGATCAGATGACGGACTTCGTTCGACCCTTCCTCGCGCACGACAATACGTTCGCCCTGCCCCATACTCTCGATCGCGCGGTTCAAGCTCTTCAGCGGCCGCAGCGTCTGCCGAACGAGCAGACCGCCGAGCAAGGCGAAAGCCATCGCCGGGATCAATGCGAGGATGATGCGATTGAACTGCAAGCCCCAGCCCGTAACGAGGCCGTGCATCTTGAAATGAACCCAGGTGCCATCCGACAGGATGATCTGGCCGGCAACGCTGTCGTTGCGGACGGGTGAGGCCAGCTGCAATTGCAGGCCCGCGCTGGCGAGCGCCGGTTCCCATTCCACCACCTGATCGCGCATCTGCCGGAGCTCTGCAGAGAGCATGTGTCGCTCGGGCGCCGATCGCTGCCAGTGGACCTTGTAACGATCGGTCGAAAGATAGCTTGTGATCGCCGGGCGCTCGGCAGGGGGACGTTCGTCGACGAGGCGTTGCACGATCACCAGATGTTCGGCGAGCCGCCGCGCCTCATCCTCCTTGATCGAAAACTCGCCCGCGCGTTCATAGAGGAGGGTACTTACCGCAAACTCCATCATCACCGTCAGGAGGATAATCCCGACGATGCGACCGATCAGCCCAAGCGACGGGCGCGCGACCATCAAATCCGGTTGACGCTGGTATTCAGCATATAGCCGACACCGCGCACGGTGATGAACGGCGCCGGCCGGCCGTCATCCGACAGCTTGCGGCGCAGCCGGCTCACGAGGACGTCGATGCTGCGATCGGAAGAATCGCCGATCCGCGTTCGCGACAATTCGATCAGCCGCTCGCGCGCGATCACCCGCAGCGGATGGCTGAGAAAGCTGGCGAGCAAGTCGAACTCCGCACCCGTCAACGGAATCATCGCACCATCGCGCGAAAAGAGCTGGCGCCGGGCGAAATCCACCGTGAACCGGTCGAACTCGGCCCGGTTGGATGGAACGACGCGCCGTTCCTCGACCACACCGCGGCGCAACACCGCACGAACGCGCGCGACGAGTTCGCGCGTGCCGAACGGCTTGGCCAGATAATCATCGGCACCCAGTTCGAGGCCGACGACGCGATCGGTTTCGCTGGCGCGCGCACTGATGAAGATGATGGGGACGCTGCTACGCTGCCGGATCATTTTGCACAAATCGATCCCGCTGGTGCCCGGCAACATGATGTCGAGCAGGATCAAATCGATCGGGCCGGCCTCGAACGTTGCCCACATCTCGGCCGCCGTCGCGGCGGGCCGGACGATATAGCCGTTTTCCTGAAGCGCACGGGCCGTGAGCGTCCGGAGCGGCGGATCATCTTCCACCAGAAGGACGGATGGAGCGGTCATCGTGGGTTGAGGAAAATGGGAAGGGGCGATCTCGGAGGGGGACGAAAGCATCCGCGCCACGTAGGTGGCGATGAGTTGACGTCAATGGCCAAAGAACCACTCGTCGCGGAATCACAACGCATTATCGTCACAGAAACAAATAGAAACAAATCGCTCGATGGCTCGGCGGCATTCGAACAGTTCAGCAATATTTCGTCACACTGGCGACAACAGGCTGCATCGTTTGCCCGGTACCTCGCAGGGCAATGACGGGCACCCCCGGCTCGTTGTCAACGATCTGAGGAGTATTGTCCGTGCGTTTTCCCAGCCTGGTTTTCAGCCTCGCGGCCGTCGCGATGCTGGCCTCCCCCGCCGCTGCAAATGCCCCTGCGGTGCCGAGGCAACTCGCGAAAATGGATGCGGAAGCGTTTCGCTCGGCGGCCAACGTCGATGACGATGATCTGGAATTCGCGACGATCATTTCGACCCGCAACGGTTTTCGCAAGGAATGGCGCGTGAACGGCTCGACGTGGGTCGACAGTCATATCGAGGCCCATATCGACAAACGAACCGGCGATACGCGGTTCGAAGTGCACCAAGCCCTGCGCTATTACGGTTCGCAGCGTCTGTATGATGCGGTTCATTTCGAGAATGGCGACGGCAACCTCGTGGCGCAGCCCCTGGATCACGCCCTTCGCGGCGATGATACGATGTGCCCGAACAGCGAGTTCAACGGCGATTGCTCGCTGACGATGAAGCTGGTCTTTTCGGTCGACGAAACCCAGCTCAAGGCCGCCATGGCCCGCCAGGAAGGCTGGGATCTCAAGTTCAAGGGTCGGCCCGGCGGAAAGGGCGACCTCCGCATCCGGATCGTCCCGGCCGAGATCGAGGGGCTTTTGCTCGCAGTCGAAGACTTTCAGAAAGCCTCGTCGATCCCGATGAGCAGCTGACGTACCGCGCGATATAATCAAATCACCCCAGCGCCATTTTTAGCGACGTCAGCATGGACGACGTGAAGGTCTTTGCCACCCGGCTGTCGGGCGCGAGGTGCTGGAATGCGTGAAAGGCTCCGGGCACAACGACAAGTTCGGTCGGGACTGCCGCGGTTATCAACCGCTCGGCAAAAGCGATATCTTCCTGCACGAAGAGGTCGAGCGCGCCGACTCCGATCCACGCCGGAGGCAGGTTGGCAAGGGACTCGTCGCGGCCCGGTACGCCGTCCGCGATCCCGGGATCCCCGGGCTCGCGGCCCAGGAAAGCCTGCCAGCCGAACCGGTTGGTCTTCGCTGTCCACCCCAGGGTGCCGATATGCGCCGGCACCGTATGTGTCGTCCCGGTCCGGTCATCGAGCATCGGATAGACCAGACATTGTAAGCACAGCGGAATCTCGCCTCGATCGCGCGCGGCGATGGCAAGAAGGGCGGCGTGCCCCCCGCCCGCGCTTTCTCCCATTACTGCAATGCGCCGGGGATCGATGCCGATGTCGCGGGCATTCGCATAGGCCCAGCGCAAGGCGGCGTAATTGTCCTCGATCGACGCGGCATAGCGCGCCTCTGGCGCTAGCCGATAGTCTACCGAGACCACCGTACAATCGAGCGCCGCCGCCAGTTTCTGGCACGTCCCGATATCTTGCGCCGCGCTGCCGAGCACGTATCCGCCGCCGTGCATATATACGATGCCGCCGCGCGCCCGCCCCGACCGCGCGTTGACCACATAGACAGCAACGGGGGGATTTTGCGCTGACCCCGGCACGATATGCTTCGATACAGGCACGCCGGGCAAGGGCGGATCCAGATCGCCGGGCGCCTGCTTTCGGAGCGCTTCGATGCTTTCGACGGTCAGACAGGGTTTGCCGCCAAAAATATCGCGCATCGTCGCGACTGCGGTGCGAAGCTCGGGATTTACGAATGCAAGGTCGCCCGACATTCTGTCCTCGCCAGCTGCGCAGACCTGCCACGGCAACATCGCGGCGAACGCAGCCCCCATCCCGGCGAGCGTCTTTCGGCGGCTGAGATCCATGCTTCTTCCTCTCGGCAACCGCGGTGTCGCTAGGCGAGATCGACGTAGCGGACGGGAATGCGATCCGAAAAGGACAGCATCAATTCCAACGGTGAAAGTCCTGTCCACACGGCCCAGTCCTCGATCGCAATGCGCGCCGAACCTACCGCCCCGATGATAAATGCGTGGTCGAATGGTTCGATCTGTCGATCTCCGGCTTCGACGATCAGGTTTTCGAGCGTAAAGGCTCGCACCGGCCGGCGGTGTCCGTCCACGATTACTTGCGCATCGCCATGCCGTGCCTTGGCCAGACCATCCGCAAGGCCGATGCCCAGCGTCGCGCTGCGTCCGTCGAAATTCTGGCCATAGCCCGCCATTCGAGCGAGGCCAGCGCCGTGATCGACGCTTTGCAGCACCCGCGCGGACAGCGAATGGATGAGCGGGCGGAGGGGCGAATGCGACCGGGTCCCCCGCTCCAGCGGGTTGAGCCCGAACAGCGCATGCCCGACGCACACCGCAGTCGACGTGTCGGAGAGATCGGCCAGCAGACCCGCGCTGCCCCACACCTGCGTCGCCGGCATCGGCCTGCCCCGCGCCCGCAACGCATCGATCAGCCGTCTGAATGACGCTTCGCGCTCTCCAGCCCAGCGCGCACCGTCCGCTGTCGCGAACGGAAGATGGGTATAGATGCCGCGTAAATCGAGCGCGGCTTCCGCTTCCACCCGTTCGATGAACATCGCGGCTTTGTCGATCGCCACGCCGAAGCGCCCGAGCCCCGCATCGACCTTGATCCACACGGGAACGGGCTTGCGGTAGGCGCCTGCAGCCTTTGCGAGCATATCCGCGCCCGCATCGTCATAGATCGTCGGCTGAAAGTCGTGGCGCAATACCGCGTCCGCTTGATGCGATTCGATGCCGCCGAATAGCAGGATTTCCACATCGATGGCCGCTTCGCGCAGCCTGATCGCCTCGTCGATATTCCCCGTCCACAGCTTGCGGACGCCGGCGCCCGCCAAAGCGCGCCCGATCTCAACCACCCCGAATCCGTACGCATTCGCCTTGACCGACGCGATCACCTCGCGTCTCCCGGCCAGCCCGCGCACCACCGCGAGATTATGCCGAAGCGCCGAAAGGTCGACCTCCATCACCGCAGAACGCAAGGAAACCGCCACTCTTTCCCTTTCCGATCGAGGACTTGCGACCTTAGCAGTGCAGGCGGCGAGAGGCAGAATCACATCTTCTTCGCCTTACCCCTCGATTTTCTCAGGCTCGGGCGCCGCCGCTTGTCGCGATCGCCGCAACGAGCAGAGCGAGGAAGAGCGCCGCGGTGATGCGCGGCTCCCGATATTCCATGAGAAAGGTGATCGCGAGCCAGCCCGCCGCACCGAACAGACAAACCGCCGCGACCGCGCGATCGGCCAGAAAGCCCGGGTGCCGCGATGCGAGCGACAGGCACAGCATGCCGAACAGAGCTTGCCCCAGCGCATAGGATGAATGCAGCCCGTAATAGAGTGTCGTTTCGATGCCGGGCGGTCGCTTGCCGCGCAGATATTGCGATGCGACGTCGATCGCGAAATGCGCGAAGCCGGTAAATGTCAGCCAGCCGAACGCGGAATAGGTCAGATATTTGTGCACCGTCGCTGCTCCCCGGCCATCAGTCGAAGCGGCGCGCGGGCGCGGGCGCGGTGCCGACGAGTTCGGCGGTCATGTCCCAAAGCCGCGCCGCCAAGTCGGCATCGAGCGCCTGCGGCGGGATTTTCGCTTCCGCCGGAACGCCGCGCATTTCCTGCATGCCCGACGGCCCATAATAGTGGCCCGATGCAGCGGCGGGGGATGTTGCCGCGAACAGGGTCGGAAGCGCGCCCTGCGACGCCGGTTGGAACAGGAACCAGAAGAGCGACCGCGACAGGCCGACGATGCTACGCCGCCCGGGCGCATTGTGGAGCAGGTCCGTGCGCGAAATGCCCGGATGCGCCGCCATGCTGGCGACGCCCCACCCGCCTTCGCGGCTCCGCCGATGAAGTTCGAGCGCGAACATCAGGCACGCGAGCTTCGACTGCGCATAGGTCCGCATCGGATCGTAGCTTCGCTCGGCATTCAGATCGCCGAGGTCGATGATGCCATTGCGCGCCGCGATGCTCGACACGGTCACGACCCGGGCATTTTTTGCATGCTGGAGGAGCGGCATAAGCCCCGCCGTCAGCGCGAAATGCCCGAGGTAATTTGTCGCAAGCTGGAGCTCGAGCCCATCGGCCGACACCTCGCGCTGCGGCGGAACCATGATCCCGGCATTGTTGATGAGCAGGTCGAGGTGCCGGGTCTGTTCGCCGACGCGTCCAACGAAGTCCGCCACCGAAGCAAGGCTCGCAAGATCGAGGCGCTCGAAGCGGAGCGCGGCACGCGGCACCGCTTCGCCGATCGCGGCAACGGCCTGCGCGCCCTTCTGAGCATTTCGTCCAGCGAGAATGACCTCCGCCCCGGCACGTGCGAGCGCGAGTGCGTCTTCATATCCAAGGCCGCCCGTGCCCGTCACGATTGCAACCCGGCCCTGCTGCGGGGGAATGTCCAATGCCGTCCACGTCATCATCTTGCGCCTTTCCAAAGATTCGCACTTGGTGTAAGATTAATCTACACTCAGTGCAATTTTACACCAAGGGAAATAATGACCGAGACGGAAGAGCCGCGCCCGGCACCCGAAGGGCATCGCGAACGCAAGCGGCGCGAGACCGCACGGCGCATCGCCGACGCGGGACTGCGGCTGTTCATCGCGAACGGATATGAGGCGACGACGCTCGACGCCATCGCCGCCGAAGCGGGTATTTCGCGGCGGACTTTCTTTTATTATTTCAAGTCGAAGGACGACATCCTCCTGTCGATGGTCGGTAGTTTCGACGAGCTGATCGCCGAAGCCTTCCGCGACGAGCCATCGACAAAGAAGCCGATCGACGCGACCCGCGACGCGCTCATCCGCGTCTGTGCCCGCTATCCAGCGGAAGAGATGACGGTGATCGACCGGATCATGCGATCGAGCCCCGCGGTGCAGGCGCGAAAGCAGGCGACCTATATTCAGCAGGAGGAGACGCTCTTCCGCCTGCTCCGCGAACGTTGGCCGGCGCCCCAACGGAAAGATGCACTGCGCCTGGTGGCGATGACCGCAGTCGGCGCCATGCGCGTCTCGCTCGAAACGCTGTACCGCGAAGAGGGAAAGCGCCCCCTTCCCGATCTGGTACGCGCCGCCTTCGAAGCGCTCGAAGCCGAGATCTAGCTTAAGGTTTGACCACCGGCAGCCAAACTCCGCTCGCGTTCCCGCCGCCGCGCTTGATCGTTACCATGGCGCTCCGGTAATCACCTTCCTCGGCGCGAAAGATATTGGGCACATAGGTCTGCGGATTGCGGTCATAATAAGGAAAGAGGCTCGACTGGATCTGGACCATGATCCGGTGGCCGGGCTTGAATATATGGTTCACTGCCGGCAGCCGGAATTTATAGCGCTGGACCTCGCCTGCCGGGATCGGCGCCGGATCGGAAAAACTGGTGCGATAGCGCCCCCGGAATATCTCGAGCGCAATCGCGAGCTGATAGCCGCCCATCTTTGGATCGTTGGGATTTTCGTCAGGATAGACGTCGATCAGCTTCACGACGAAGTCGCCGTCGGTTCCCGTCGTACGCGCAAAGATGTCGGCGATCGGTACGCCGGATACGCCGACAGGATCGGTCAGGATCGGCGTGCGATACGACAGAACGTCGGTCCGGCCGTCGACGCTGCGCTGGTCGGCGACCAGCCATTTTTCCCACGGGCCGTCCTCGAAATTCACCGGGCGCGGATAGTAGGGCACGGGCTTCGCCGGATCGGCGACATAGCTGTCGCCGCCGGACGGCGACGCTTCGAAGCCAAGGCCGAAACCCGCCTGCAAATAGATGGGCGTCAGCGGTGCCGAGCATTCGCTCGCACAGGCGAGCGGCCAGTTTTCGAAGCGCTCCCAGCGGTCGGCGCCGCTGTTGTATGCGAGTACCGGCGGCAGGTCGCTCGGCGGCCCATCCCGCAGATGCTCGTTGAAAAAGGGCAGCACCATATCGCGCCAATATTGGGTGATCGTGTCGTTGCTCCACTGGAGCGGCCCGAGGCTCCGGCCCGTTTCGTTGCGGACGATCTGGCTGTGCGACCAGGGACCGAGAAGGAGGCGGTTGGTCGCGAGCTTGCCGGCGGCCTTCAACGTCTCCCACGCCTTGATCGCGCCGTAGATATCGTCCTGATCCCAGAGCGGCTGGACCCAGATCGTGGGCACGTCCGACGGGTTGGCGGCGAGCAGCTTGTCGAGTGCCGATCCTTGCCACACGGCGTCATAACCCGGATGATCGACGATCCGCTGCCAGAAGGGAAGTTGATCGAATCCCCGCGCCTTGCCGAAAGCGCCCGCGGAGCCAGCCTCGAGGAAATTGGCATAGTCGTCATAGCCGCCGCGCGCGGGCGCCCGCGCCTTCCCGCGCGCGCCCGTCTGCTGCGCGATATAATTCGCCATGCCTTGCCGAAAGGCGCCGTTGTGAAACCAGTCGTCGCCGATCCAGCCGTCGATCAGCGGACTTTCCGGGATCGCCGCCCGCAGCGCCGGGTGGGGATCAAGCAGCGCCATCACGACCATCGATCCCTCATAAGAGGAACCGATCATTCCGACGCGGCCATTGCTTTCGGGCAGGTTCGCCTTGTTCACCAGCCAGTCGATCGTGTCATAAGCGTCGGTACTATTGTCGACGTCGGTCCCGTTGAGCGGCCCGACGACGGGACGCATCATCACATAATCGCCCTCCGAGCGATGCTTGCCCCGGATGTCCTGCCACACGCGAATATATCCGGCTTTGGCAAATTCGAGGTCTTCGCGCGGCACCGCATTGGCATATTTGTCGCTCGCGCTGCGCTCGACGCGCGCGTCGACCTCATAGGGCGTACGATTGAGGATGATCGGGGCGTTCTGCGCGTTCTTGGGAACGAGAATGATCGTGTGCAGCTTCACCCCGTCGCGCATCGGGATCATCACTTCGCGCCGCTCGAAATCGCGCGCCTCCGTCGTCGCCGAATAATCTTGCGGCACATCGCCGCCGGGTTTCACGATCGATTCCATTTTCGTCTTTCTATCGGGAGCGGGCCGCGCCGCGAGTGGCGAGGCGCCGAGCAGCTGGGCGGCCAGCGCGAGCGCGGCGACGGACGATTTCAACATGGGGATAATGGACCTCAGAGCCTTTTCGAGCCCGACGGTGGCGCGGCGCAACAACCTGCGCAACGCGATATTTCTGCCCCTTTGGCCCAGTTTTCCTCCGCCTAATGCGCGTCAGGATGCGGGAAGGCTTTCCAGTTCGCCGTCCTCGGCACCCGCTTCGAGCAGCAGCCAGTCGACGAACGACTGAGCCACCGGCGCCAGCGGAACTCCCGTCTTGGTAAGGAGATAAAATTGGTTCGGCGCGGTTACCCATTTGTCCGAGAGCGGCCGGAGGCGGCCGTCGGCGATCAGGTCGGAAATCATCGACGTATGCCCCATCATGAACCCCCGCCCCTGCAGCGTCGCCTCGACCACCATCGAATAGAGCGAGAAATTCTGCGCGGTCAGGCCCGGTGGCCGGACATGGCCGGTCAGGCGAAGCCAGTCGTCGAAGTCGCTGGCCAGATAGGTGTCGAGCATCAGTGGTACGCCGATCGGAAGTCCCTGCGCGTCGAACTCGGCGCTTTCGATCAGCGAGGGAGCCGCCACGGGCACCATATCGTCGGCGAGGAACGGGCGGCACTCGCAGCCGGCGAACGGCGGACGGGCGTAACGGATCGCGATGTCGAAATTCGACGTGCGCATATCGACGATTGCCGGGTCCGCCCAGATCTCGACCGTCGCATTGGCATGGCTGCGATGAAAAGCGTCGATGCGCGGCCCCAGCCACAGCTGTGCCAGCGCGGGCAAAATAGTGAGCCGCACGGGCTTGTTCGCCTCGCCGGTCATCAGGTCGCGCGTCGCATGCGTGAGCTGGTCGAGCGGCGGAAGGACGCGCTGCGCATAGCGCTTGCCGGCCTCGGTGAGCCGCACGCCCTGCGCATAACGCTGAAAGAGTTCGACGCCGAGAAACGCCTCCAGCGCCTTGATGCGCTGGCTGACCGCGCCTGGCGTCACCGAGAGCTCGAGCGCGGCGAGCGCGAAACTCTCGGTCGCGGCGGTCGATGCGAAGACGCGAAGCCAGTCCAGATTCGGCAATTCTCTCGGCATCGGATTGTGCGACCCCCAGCAACGACCGGATATTCGAAGGAAGCATAGGGCGATGGCGCCCGCGCACAAGCCGGGGATTGCATTTGCGCGTGAAGGGCGGAAAGGCGCCGGCGGCGCAGGCGCGCCGCCGGCGGGGCATCCTATTCCTCGATCGTCACCGGCGCGCCGAGCGCCTTCGCCGCAATCTCGGCCTCGGTGAACGGATAGGGGTGCAATTTCTTCTTCGAATATTCCCACGTCTGATCGACATAATGCGGCGACGCGGGATTGGCCGACTGCGAATAGGTCAGGATCGCCTTCGCGACCGGCCCCTTGTCGTCGAAGGTCACCGACTGGATATAGCTGCCGCCGAAGATGACCGGGAAACCGCCCTTGCCGGGCAGCGCGGCAGTATAGTTCAGCACGCCGCCGTTCGGTCCGCCCGAGATCGGAATGCGCAGATCGCCCCTTTCGGCGAACTGCACATCGCCCAGCGGCCCGTCGAGCGGCAAGCCCATCGCCTGCATCACCGACACTGCAAACGCAAGGTCGCCGAGCAGGGCATCGCCCTTCGCACCTTCGATCGACAGGCCGCCGGGGGTGCCGACGATATCCTTGCGATCGAACGGGATGGTCCAGAGGTCGGGGCGCGTTTCCGCCTTGCCCCAGAAGATCGCGAACAGCGCCGCGCCGCGGCTGTCGATTTCGGCCCTGCCGTCCCATTTCGCGAGCACGTCGCACGCAGGCTTGGGCGCTGCCGGGCGCTTGCAGAGCTCCAGCATTCCGGGAAGCACGAGCTGCGCGGCGAAATTCTTGTTGCCGAGCATCGTCGCGGCGCCACTGTCGACGTCGAACTTGCCCGACTGGAGAACCGCCCGGATTTCCTGCTGCGCCGAGCGAGTACGAAAATCGGGAAGCGGCTTGGGATCGGTTCCCATCATCGGGCCGAGCTCCGCGATGTCGGCGGCGGGGTTCGTCCAACGATAGCTGTCATTGCTGTTCTGGACGAAATCGCGGCGATAGATCGTCGCCATGTCCGAAGCAGGAAGCAGGCCCGGTTCGGGTGTGCCCTTCGCCTTGTCGAGCCCGCACGACGAGCGGCTGCCGTCGAGAACATAGAGGCGCTGAAGGAAACCCATCGTCGGTTCGGAAACGCTGCCGCATTCGGCGAACCGCTTGGCCGAGACGTTGGCGGTTGCGCTGATGTCGGCATAAAGCGCATCGCCGTGACGATCGGCCGCGACCGTGTTGAGAAACGGGACGTGGAGGTTCGTGGCGAGTGCGTCGCGAAGCTCGCGGACACTCCGCGCCCGCGCCATCGCCAGCCAGCCGTCGCCGCCGCGGATGTTGCCGCGATTGACGTCGGTTACCGCATAGGCGGTCTCGCGCGTCCAGGCGTAGGGCGTGCCCGGCACCGCGATGATCGGGCCATAACGCGTCATATAGATTGTGCGTTCGACCGGCGCGCCGTCCTTGTTTTCTATACGAAGCTGGCGGCGTTCCATCGGGATTTTTTTGCCGTCGACGATATAGACGGTGGGGTCCGACGGATCGAGCGTCAGTTTCGACAGCATCATATGCGCCGCCGTGTCGACCGTGTGCGACCAGGCAACATCCTTGTTGAAGCCGATGCCGACGAAGGGCTGATTGATGATGCCCGCGCCCGCAACGTCGAGCTTGCCCGGGATCGTCAGGTGCATCTGGTAAAAACGGTTCGGGCCGAACCAGGGGAAATGCGGATTGCCGACGACAAGGCCGCGTCCGTTGGTCGTGGCGTCGCCGCCGAATGCCCAGGCGTTGCTTCCGAGTTTCGCGTCCGCCGGCAAATTCATCGACACTTCGGTACCACCGCCGGGATGAACCGGCATCGCGTCCTGCGGCGCGCCCGTTGCTTGCGGCGCGCTGGCAGCGGGCGCGGCGGCGTTCGATGGCGGGGCCGCGTTCGTGATCTTCGTGGCCGAGGTCGCCGAACCCGAAAGCATGCTAAAGCTGTTTAGCGACAGGACCGCATCGTCGCGCGTGATCGGGCGGACCCATGGCTGACCGGCGCATTCGGCCGGAAGCTTGCCCTTATTGTCGGCAAGGAAGCGGTTATAGCCCGCAACCCAGCCATCGACGAGCGCACGATATTCGGGCGACGATTTCTTGAGCGCGGCGCGCACCATCGCGGTGTCGCTCATTACCGAATAATAGATGTCGTTGTCGATATTGGTCGCGGGCGCGATGCCGATCCATGTCGGTTTGTCGGCGCCGAAATATTTCGAACGCTCGCCCGAGATGCTGAGATAGGAGTCGGCCATCAGGCAGATATTGTCCTCCGCTTCGGCATAGGCGATGCCGAACCCCAGTCCGCGATAATCCTTTGCCTTGACGTGCGGGACGCCGAACTCGGTCCGCGTGATCGTGGCCTTTGCCTTGGGCGCCGCGCCGGCGGCAACCGGCGCGAGAGCGGACGCGGCGAGCAAGGCAGCAAGGGCGCCAAAGACGGGACGATAGGCAAGCGTCGAAAATTGGCGATTTATGGTCATGATTTCCTCAATGGGTTGGGACGTGTTGGGAATGAACGGCGGTCAATTGCCGGTGGCGGTTTTGGCGATCGTCTCGTCATCTTCGGGGGATCCGCCGCTCACTCCGACGGCGCCGACCACGGCGTCACCGCGGAGCACCGGCACCGCCCCGCCGACCATCGCTATCTCTGGAACCGACAGCAGCGAGGCCTTGCCGGCATCGACCGCCTTTTCGAGCAGCGAAGTCGGAACGCCCGTCGCTGCGGCCGTCACCGCTTTCTTTTCGGCAAGCGCGAGATTGACGAAGCTGCTCTTGTCCATCCGGTGCGCGAGGATCACCCTGCCCTCGCGGTTCACGACGACGATCGCGACGTCGAGCTTCTTCTCGCTCGCGGCGAGCTGCGCGCGCTTCGCCATCGCTTCGGCCTCGGCAAGACCGAAGGATGGCGCGACGCTGGCTTGCAGCGCGTAGGCGGGGGCCGCACAGGCCAGGACCGCGGCGGCAACCGGAAAAAATCGGATAGTCATGGCGATGCTCCTCAATGTAGCGACCGTCGACCGGCGCCCGCCTTCTCGTCCTCCGGCGCGGGTGCCGCGACAGGGTCGGCCAGAAAAGCGTGCAGGTCGCGCACCTCGGCGGGGCTCAGGACATCCTTGAACGAAGCCATGCCGGCGTAGGAGAAGGCGCCGCCGAGCACGATATTGTCGAAGGCGTCATGCGTCTCGGGCGACATTTTCCAGAGGTTCGGATAGCTGCCGGATTCAGTGTGGTCGCCGTGGCAGCGACCGCAATTCGCACCATAGAGCGCCGCACCGCGCACGACCTGCGCCGGATTTCCGCGATATTTGGCAGGCGCGGGGCTGATCGGCAGATTGGCGCGCGGCCCCGCGACGCGAACAGCTTCGCCGCCGAGCTTGAAGACGATCAGGCGCGGATTATTCTCGCGCGTCTTCGCGGCCCAGCCCGGCAGATAATAGCCGTTGAAGGCGCCGCCAAAACCTGCCGGCACCGCGATATAATCGCTGCCGCCCACTGTATAGGCCATCGGCGCCGCCATGATACCGGTGCCGATATTGATGCGGCGCAGCGCCTTGCCATTCTTCCCGTCATAGATGGTGAGGAAGCCGTCGGCCGACCCTTGCACGACCAGCCCGCTGCTCGTCGTCATCACGCCGCCGCTCCAGAACGGCATGACCTTCGAGGTCCAGACGACCTTGCCCGTCTTGGGATCGAAGGCCTTCAGCACCTGCTCGAATTTCGGTTTGGGCTGGCCCTTCAGGAGCTTCGCCATCGCCGGATCCTCGGGATCGCCGAACGCGGCGAGCCCGGTGCTCGATCCCTGTACGACGCTATACGGCCGATAGGGCTGCTCGGCGTTGAGCGTGAAGGTCATCGGCGCTTCGAGCACCGGGATGTAAACGAGGCCCGTCTTCGCATTATAGGCCATCGGCGGCCAATTATGCCCGCCTGCCTCCGACGGCCAGACCAGCTTGGTCTCTTTCGAAAAGTCCGATTGCGCGCTGATCACCGGCCGCCCGGTCTTGAGATCGACGCGATCAGCCCAGGTCACCGTCGTATATTTTTCGGCCGACAGCAATTCGCCGGTGACGCGGTCGAGGACATAGAAGAAACCGTTCTTCGGCGCCTGCATGATCACCTTGCGCGGTTTGCCGCCGATTTCGATATCGGCGAGGACCATGTTCTGCGTCGCGGTGTAGTCCCAGCTGTCGCTGGGCGTCGTTTGATAATGCCATTTCTTGCGGCCGGTATCGGCATCGAGCGCGAGGATCGACGAGAGATAGAGATTGTCGCCGCCCGCGGGACTCCGCAGCCAGATCGGGTGCGGGCTACCGTTCCCGGTCCCGACGTAGACAATATTCGTATCGGGATCATAGACGATCGAATCCCACGCCGTACCGCCGCCGCCAAGATCCCATCGCGACTTGGGATCCCAGGTCGCTCGCGCCTCGGTCACCTCGGGATGCTCGTCGGGGCCCGCCGCCGGATCACCGGGTACGATATAGAAACGCCACGCGAGCTTTCCGGTCTTCTTGTCGAATGCGCTGGCATAGCCGCGCACGCCCATTTCGCCGCCGCCATTGCCGATCACGACATTGCGTCCCGCGATGCGCGGCGCGCCGGTGATTGCATAGCTGCGGCTGCGGTCGGTGATCGTGTCGGTCTTCCACCTTTCCTTGCCGGTCTTGGCATCGACCGCGGCGAGATAGCCGTCGAGGGTCGCGACATAGACGGTACCGTCGTCGACCGCGACGCCGCGGTTGACCGCGTCGCAGCAGGTCCGCCGCGCGAACTGGCCGTCAACCTCGGGATCATAGGTCCAGAGCGGCTTGCCCGTCTCCGCATCGAGCGCATAGACCACGCTCCACGGGCCGGTCGTGTACATTACCCCGTCGACGACGATCGGCGTCGCCTCGACCCCGCGGTTGGTGCGGCCGCGCACGACGATGCCGTCGAACTCCCAGGCGACGCCCAGATCGTCGACGTTCGACGCATCGATGCCCGGGGCGGGATAATAATAGGCCGTCTCGCGCATCCACGCCGCGCCGCCTGCATCCGCGCCGCCGCCGCACCCGGCCAGCGGCAAGGCAGCGGCCAACGCCAGGATCATGTTTCGCACCAGCCTCATCTTCGCACTCCCTGCCCTCTCGTTCCGGGGCTTGTTCTTCACCGTCCCGCGCGACCGCGCGGGCTGCACCGCGTCACCAGACGCGGACGCGTTTCGATTGCTCGAGATAGAGTTTCTGTCCCGGCTTGACCCCGAAGGCGTCGTGCCAGGCGCCGAGATTGCGGACCATCCAGACGCGCTGGATCGCGGGCGAATGCGGATCGGTCAGCAACCGTTGGCGAAGGTCGGCTTCGCGATAGTTGCGGCGCCAGATCTGCGCCCAGCCAAGGAAGAAGCGCTGGTCGCCCGTTGTGCCTTCGATGACGGGTGCGGCCTTTCCGCCGAGCGACTTGCGATAGGCATCATAAGCGATGGTGAGCCCCGCAAGGTCACCGATATTTTCGCCGAGCGTAAACTCGCCCTTGATATGCTCGCCGGGCAACGGCTCATAACTTTCGTAAAGCGCGCTCAGCGCCTTGCCGGCTTCGGTGAAGGCCTTGACGTCCTCGGGCGTCCACCAGATGGCAAGCTTGCCCTCCTCGTCATATTTGGCGCCCTGATCGTCGAAATGATGGCTGATCTCGTGACCGATGATCCCGCCGATCGCGCCATAGTTTAGCGCCGGGTCGGCCTTCGGGTCGAAGAAGGGCGGCAACAGGATGCCTGCGGGAAAGACGATCTCGTTCAACCCGAAATTGGCATAGGCGTTTGCGGTCTGCGGCGGCATAAGCCACTGATAGCGCGGGAACGGCTTGCCGAGCTTGTCGAGCTGAAACCGGAAATTGAACCGGTTCGCGCGCACGAGATTGCCGAACAGGTCGTCGGCCTTGATCTCCAGCCCCTCATAGCTCTGCCACCGGTCGGGATAGCCGACCTTGACCATGAAGTTTTCGAGCTTCCTCTTCGCCCGCACCTTGGTCTTCGGCTGCATCCAGTCGAGCCGATCGATCCGCCGCCCAAGCGCATCGACGATATTGTCGACGAGGAGCGTCATCTCGGCCTTATATTCGGGCGGGAAATAGCGCGCGGCATATTCGCGCCCCACCGCGTCGACCAGCGCCGTCTCGGTGAAGCTCACCCCCAGCCGCCAGCGCGGCTCGCGCTCGGGCGTGCCCTTCAGCACCGTGCCGTAAAAGGCGAAATTCTCGTTCGCGATGGCGTCGGGGAGCGCGGTCGACAGGCTCTCGAGACTGCGCACGATCATCTGGTCCCGCAAAAGCTGAAGCGGCGCCTTGTCGAGGATCGCGGCAATCCCGGCGAAAGCGCTCGGCTGCATTACCTGGACCTCGGCAATCTTCGGGCTGAGTGCCCGCAGCAAAGCGGTGAGGTCGAAGGTCGGCGAGGCGAATTGCGCGGTCTGATCGAGGGCGACCTTGTTGTAGATTTTGGCGACGTCGGTCGAATCCTCGCGCGTCCAGTGCGCCTTTGCGATGTCGGTCTCGAGCGCCAGCAAGGCCGCTGCACGCGCGTCCGCATTCGTTTCGCCGGCAAGCGTCAACAGTCTCGCGAGATGCGCGGCATAGGCTGCGCGGATCTTCGCCATATTCGGATCAGCGGCCAGATACATGTCTCGATCGGGCAAGCCGGTGCCCGCCTGTTGAAGGATGAACAGCGCGCGCTTGGGATCGCCATCGTCCTGCAGCACACAGCCATCGGCCAGGCAGGCGACGGGACCGCTGACCCCCATCGCAAGCCCTTCGGCGACCAGCGCCGTGTAACCCTTGCGGTCGCTGAGCCCCCGGATTTTGGCGAGCCAGGGCTGGATCGGATCGAGGCCCCGGGCCTCCACTGCGCCGCTGTCGAGATAGCTCGCATAAGCCCGGCCGATCTGGCTCGCCGGGTCGCCGCGCGCCGCGTCGAGGATATCCCGCACGCGCGCTTTCGAGACATCGTCGAGTGCGGAGAACATGCCGTAATTTGCGAGGTGTGGCGGGATCGGCGTATTCTTCGCCCAGCCGCCATTGGCATAGGCGTAGAAATCGTCGCCGGGTGCCACCGACGCGTCCATCCCGGCTTCGTCGAAACCGAAGTTGCCGCGTTCGGGCGCTTCCGTCGATTTCCGCGGCGACGCGTCCTGCGCTGACGCGGAGCCGGGCATGCAGAGCGCCAGCGCCGCTCCGCCCAGAAGAGCCGACATCGTTGAACCGATCTTCATGTGCCTCCCAATCCCCCGCCGAACGCTCGCCCGGAACGCCGGCGACAATGGGTGACACGCGGCAAAGCGCGCAACGGAGTAAAGCTGGTCCAGAGCGTTAGATGTTCTATCGCTCCTCCGATCGCACGCATGCCCGGCGTAAGCGTGAGAAAATCTGTTCCTTTGCATCAGAATTGATCCAGTCGACAGCCGACTGACTGCATGCAAGCCTGCCCCGGATGTCGACAGCAAGCAGCACGGAGATCGAGAGTTGAGCGAGCGCGCGCCTTACGGACGACCGGGCTGATGCTGCGCGAGACGCCCAATCTCGACTGGCTCCGAGTGTTCGCCGAAACCGCGGCGACCGAAAGTTTCGCCCTCGCCGCGGCGCGCCTTGGCGTCACGCCCGGCGCGGTCAGCCAGCGGATCAAGGCGCTCGAGGCCTTTTTGCGAACCGAACTTTTCCAGCGCTATCCGCAAGGCGTGCGGCTGACCGAGGCGGGGCGCCGTTATGCGCGGCGCGTTGCCCCGGCGCTCGACGAACTCACCGTCGCGACGCGCGAGATCACCGCATCGGGCGCCGTGCAGTCGGTCCGCGTCACGATCCTGCCCGCGCTCGCGCAACTATGGCTGGGCCCCCGCCTTGAGGCCTTTCATGCGATCGAAGCGAACATCAACGTCGAGATCTGGGCCGACGCCACGATCATCGACCTCAAGGCCGCGAACTTCGACATCGCGATCCGCTACAGCCGGCCGCCCTTCCCCGGCTGCGATCACCGCCCGCTGCTGTTCGACGAGCTGGTGCCCGTTGCCAGCCCGGCGCTGCTTGAAGAGGCCGCGCTCGACGAGCAAGGTTTCCCCCTCGGCACCTCGCTCATCGCCGATCCGTTCTGGGAGCATGATTTCGCCGACTGGCTTGCCGCCACGGGGCAGCGCGCACCGGAGGGGCTCAGCACCCAGACCTATTCGCTCTATTCGATGACCGTCGACGCCGTTCGCCAGGGCCGCGGCTTCATGATCGGCCATACGGCGCTCGTCGGCGACCTGATCGACAGCGGGGAATTGGTCGCACTCGCGGACCGGCGCCTGTCATCGCCGAAGCAATTCTACCTGCTCACGAAGTCGGGCGCTCCGTTGTCGCGTGCCGCCGATGCGTTCGCGCGTTGGATCGTGGAAACGGGCGCCGCGCCATCGACCGACTGAGGCACGGCGCGGTTGCGCCGTGCCTCGCCTCAAGCGTGCCTAGCTGCTCAGCTGCGGATATAGTGCAGTGTCTGGAAGCGCTTGCGGAAATCGGTGGCACGCGCTGCGACATCGGCGGCGGCGCCGTCTGCCAGCCCTGCGGCCACGAGCGCGGCAAGCTCGGCCATGTCGGCCGAGGTCATGCCCCAGCGGACGATTTCGGGGGTCCCGAGCCGCAGCCCGTTGAGGTCGCCCGCGACCGGATCGATCGGAAGACCGATGCCAGATGTCAGGATGTTCGCCTTGCGAAGCCGGCGCGCCGCTGTCTGGCCGCCGCCATAGTCGGCCGAACGGATCGCCAGTTGGTGCGATCCGGTAACTCCGCGCGCGGTGCGGAACAGCTGCACGCCTTCGGCTTCGAGCGCGGCCGCGAGCGCCGCCGCCGCCGCCGCCATTTCCTTCGCATAGGCACGCCCATGCTCTTTCCAGTCGAGCAGTGCGAGGGCGAGCGAGGCGGTCTTCGCGACGTCGAAATTGGCGGTCAGGCCGGGATAGGCGATCCGGTCGATCCGCTCGGCGAGGTCGGGATCATTCGTCATGAGCAGGCCCGACGGAGGCCCGCCGAGGCTTTTGTATGTGCTGCATCCCATCAGATGCGCGCCCTCTTCGAGCGGCTGTTGCCACTGATGGCCCGCAATCATCCCGCAGAGATGCGCCGCGTCGAACAGCACGTAAGCGCCCACCTCATCCGCAATCGCCCGGATCTCGCGCACCGGATGATGCCACAGGTTCAGGCTGCCGCCGATGGTGATGAGTTTGGGACGCACCCGCCGCGCAAGCGCGGCGAGCGCGTCGATATCGACCGTGAAATTTTCAGCGTCGACCGGCGCCGGATGAACTTCGAGCCCATAGAGACCGGCGGCGCCGGCGCGGTGGTGGGTGACGTGCCCGCCGATGGTGTCGGGCGGCGCGATGATCGCGTCGCCCGGCTTGCAGGTCGCCATGAAGGCATAGAGGTTCGCCATCGCGCCCGACGCCAGCCGGAATTCCACGAAGCGCGCGCCGAAGACCTCGGCGGCGACTTCGGCCGCGATCACCTCGATCTGTTCTATCGCCTCGAGCCCCATCTCATATTTGGCGCCGGGATGCCCCAGTGACGGCCGCGAGCCGAGCCCGCTTGCCAGCAGCTTTTCCGCACGCGGGTTCATGATGTTCGTCGCGGGATTGAGGTTGATCGATGTCACATCGTGAATCTGCCGGTTCTCCTCGACCAACGCCGCGAGCCGCGCGTCGATCTCGGCGGCCGAGGACGAGGCAACCGAACCCGCGATGCGCTGTGCAAGATCCTCGCACGCGCTATCCACCCATAAGCGCCGCGCGAGTTTGGCGTTCGTCCGTTCGAGTAGCGGCGTATCGATCATGCGACCGGCTCCACCAGGCAGTCATCGTCAAGCGCCCGTACCGGCGTCAGGTCGTGGTGGTGCTGATGGTCCTTCCGCGTCCGGGTGGTTGCGGCGTTTTCGACCGGATTGAGGATCAGCGAAAAGATCGCGCGGTTCCACGGCGACATATTCGGCGGCGACCCGTGAACAAGACAATCGCCAAAGATCAGCGCGGTGCCGGCCTTGCCCGTTGCGGCAACCAGTTCGCATGTTTCGGCGACCGTGCGCACCTGATCCTTTTCGACCACCCACAGCGCGTAGCTGGTGGATTCGGTGTCGTGAATCGTACCGACCTCGCCGAACTTCTGTGAGCCCTTGAAGAAATAAAGCGGGCCGTTGAAATCGGTAACGTCGTCGAGGAAGATGTGGAGGTTGAGCGCGCGCGGATCGGGCACGCCGTCGTCACGGTGGTGCGTCGCGAAGTCCTGATGCCATTGCCATTGCTCACCCTCGAAAGCCGCCTTGACGTTGATCTTCACCTGCTGGACGTAAAGATCCTCGCCGGCGATCTGCTGTGCGGGCTCGACGAGACGCGGGTGACGCGTCAGACGCGCGAAAATCTCGTCGCGCAGGTGAAGCCCCATCGCGGTACGAACGACGCCGCTCTTCTTTTCCTTGAAGTTGGTGTCGCTGTCTTCGGCGAAGACCCGGTCCATCGCCTTGCGGATTTCGGCGACTTCCTCGGCGGAAAAAAGCTCGGGAAGGACGAGGAAGCCATTCTCCTCAAATTCCTTCAGCAATTGCGGCGACAGCTTCATAACTCAGCTCCATCGAGATTTCGGTATTTCATGTTCGCGTTTTCTGCCGCCAGCCATTTGATCGCAAACGAGTAATCTTCGGCCACAGCCTTAGCGATTCTCGGCCTGTCAGTGCCAAAAAGGCGGATGCGCGCGCCCTGAGACACGCGCATCCAAGGCATTTTCCCGACCGGGCAAAGAGAGGAGCTTTCGGTCAGAAGCTCTGGCGTATTTCGACCCCGATCGTGCGCGGGCGGATCGTCCGTGCGCGGTCGCTGCCGGTGGCATAATCGACGTCGAGAAGCGGCCGGACGTCGAACAGATTATTGGCATAGATCCGGAGCTTCGTCCCGCCCTTGCCGATTCCGGCCGACAGGTTGACGACGTCGAAGCTTTCCTGGAGCTGCCCGGGATTGGGGATCGCCGGCCCCGGCACCGCGCCGGGATAGGTCACCGCGATGCTGTCGTTGAAATCATAGAGCGCCTTGCCCTGATATTGATATTCGCCGCGGAGGTGGAAATCCCAGCCGCCCGCCATTTCGGCCGAATAGCCGGCATAAGCCGTTGCCGCCCACTTGGGCACCAGCGGAATGGCGTCACCCTCCATGCCCACCAGACCAAGGGCGGTCTCGGTGATCTTGGTATCCGTATAAGCCGCCGTGCCGCCGAGCTCGAAGCCATCGACCAATTCGAAGCGACCCTCGATCTCGAAGCCCTTCACCTCGGCCTTGCCGACATTCGTGCTGAACCCGAAACCGCAGCTCAGGCCGATCGACTGCTGGATATCATCCCATTCGGTCAGATAGGCCGATGCGTTCAGCGTCGCGCGATTGCCGGCGAACTGATTCTTGGTGCCAAGCTCATAGGTCCAGAGGCTGTCGGACTCGAACCTGTCCGGCGCCTCGGTCAGCCCGACTTCGGCCAGCGCCGCGCCGCAGGTAACGGGGTTGATCGGATAGCGGTTGGGCCCGCCGGGACGGAAACCCTTCGCCGCCGAGGCGAAGAGCAGATTGTCCGGCGTCAGCTTGTACGACAGTCCGAACTTGGGATTGACGCCATTCTCTTTGCTTTTTCGCCCGTTCACCTCGACGCGCGGACCAAAGAGCGGACCGTCGTTCACAGCATTGACGATCTGCTTGATCTCGAACACGCGAACGCCGGCGCTGACTTCAAGTCCCTGGGCCAGCTCGAAACTCGCCTCGCCGAACAGCGCATATTGCTTCGTGTTGGTGAAGGTGTCGCCGAAGAACAGCCGGTCGGTTCCGAAGACCAGCTCGGTACCGGGCTCGTCCAGCGACTGCACGAGACGGTCGTCCTGATCCGAATAATAGCCGCCGAGGGTCCATTTGAACCGCGCGTCGGGGTTGTTCGATGCGAGCCGCACTTCCTGGCTGAAGGTCGAGGTGCGGCTGTCCGAGATATTATAGCCGACGAGCGGGTAGACGAGCGGCTCCAGCGCATCGAGACCCGGAATCTGCCCAAAGAGGCTCGATACGAAATAGCTGTAATCGCGCACGAAGGTGAAATGACGGTCGAACTGCGCGGTGAGCGACGTCAGCTGAACTCCGCCCAGATCCTTGTCGATATTAAGGCTGTAGATCGTCGCCTCGTCGGTCGAAGGCTGTGCGATACGGAAAGAGGAAACCAGTCCTTCGCGGCCAAGGAAGAAATGCGAGTTGTCCGCCTGCTCGTAATATTGGTGAAAGATCTGCGGCCGGATCGACCAGCTTTCGTCCGGCTGCCATTCGAGTGACGCACGCGCCGCCCAGGTATCCGCGAAGTTGATATCCTTGTCCGACCGCGTGGTGAGCGACGGGCGACGAAGCGGCGTGTAGAGCGGCTGCGGCGTGCTCGACCGTGCGATCGTCTGGACGTCGCCCGGCTCGGCATCGACATAGCCACCGTCGCGGCGATAGGTAACGCCGGTGCGAAGCGCGAGCTTGCCGGCGACGATGGGCACGTTGACGACGGCCTCGCCCTTGTAGGACGGCGATCCGTGTGCGGTGGTCGAAACGCCGAGCGCACCGTCGAAACCGAAATTGTCCAGATCGGGCGTGGCGCTCACATATTTGATCGCGCCGCCCATTGCGCTGCCGCCGTAGAGCGTGCCTTGCGGACCTTTCAGAACCTCGATCCGCTGCATGTCGAAGAAGACCGGGTCGAAGGCGCCGGCAAAGGTCGTCGAGATGGTGACGAGCGAGATATCGTCGAGATAGATGCCCGTCGTCGGCGACGAAGCGCCGGTGTAGAGACCGCGGATATTATATCGCGAAAGACCACGCTCGGCGCCCGAGTTGGAAAGGCCGGGGACGCTGCGGAGCACATCCTGGATTTCGCTCGCGCCGCGGTCGCGCAGCGCATCGGCCGATATGGCGGTGATCGAGATCGGCACGTCCTGAACCCGCTCGCTCGATTTGCGGGCGGTGACGACGATTTCCTCGTCTGTGGCGCGGCTGTCATCGTGCGCCGTCTGGCCGATTGCCGGGGTCGTCGCGGCCAATGCCAGCGTCGAGCATGCGAGAGCGAACGCGCGGGTGCGCGCCGTACGAAGTGTCATGTCCCTGATCTCCCCTCATCCTTCGGCCTGAATTTGGCCACCGGGTTCGAGACACTTTTGTTGCGATTCCCGCATTCGATGCAACGCGAGTAATTCTGGTCGTTTGAGCGAGAAAGACTATCCCTGCACGATCAGGCTGATGGCTGGCGCAGCCCGTTGGGCGTGGATTAATCCCTGTCCCCGACCGTGGCCCCAAGTAGGCTCGTCATGCATTCCCTACGCGCAAAAACGCCGAGAATTCGTCGACAAGATGATCGAAGACGGCGCGCACTCGGGCAACATCGCGCAGATTCTCGTGCGTTACGATCCAGGTATCGAGGCTGGCAATATCCAGCTTCGGCAAGACCGCGCGGAGGGCGGGATCCGCGTCGCCGACGGGACGCTGCACGACCGCTATCCCGAGACCGGCGCGCGCCGCACGCAGTACGGCCGGGTGGCTGTCGGTGCGCAGCATGAAGGCGCGGCGATCGACTCCCGGCAGCTTTGTCCTTGCAAGGTCAAGGTCGGTCCGGTTGCGGTCCGGCCCGATGAGGCGGTGATGCGCGAGATCCTCCGCCGTCGCCGGTGTTCCATGATGTGCGAGATAATCGACGTGCGCGTAGAGGCCGACGGGAATGCTTCCGACCTTTTTTGCGACAAGCGCGGCCTGCCGCGGCGGAAACATGCGGACCGCTATATCGACCTGCTGATCGAGAAGGTCCGCGCCCGCGTTGCTGAGATCGAGTTCGATGGCGATCCGCGGATAGCTCGCGGCGAGGCGCCCGAGCATTGCGGGAACGACCTCGATGCCGACAAATTCGGAGACGCTGACCCGGACGACGCCTGCGGCCGCATCGATTTCGGACGCGGCACCGCGGATGAACGCGTCCGATGCGTGGGCCATCGCCTTGGCCGAAGAGGCCAGCGAGCGCGCCGGCTCGGTCGGCACAAGGCCATGCACCGAACGCGTGAAGAGGATCGTTCCGAGTGCCGCCTCGAGCGCTTCGATGCGCGCGCGAACCGTCGGCTGGGAAAGTCCCATTCGGCGCGCAGCCGCAGAAAGACTCCCTTCCTCGAGCACCGCGAGAAACGCGCGTTGATCGTCCCAACTGACTTGCCGGCTCATAAATTTCTTATGAGCCAATATAGGCAGAACTACAATTTCTTTCATCCGCCGATGGCGCGATGCTCCTTGCAGAAGGAGACAGACCATGACCGACAAGCCAATTCTCATCCTCGGCCTGAATGGGACGATCGGATCTTATATTGCCCGCGCCCTGCTCAAAGAGGGCCGTCCGCTCCGGGCTCTCGTGCGCGATCGCGACGCCGCAAGCGGCGCGTGGCACGGCGCCGCGATCGAATGGTTCGAAGGCGACGCGATGGACCGCGCCGCCGTGGTCCGCGCCGCTGCCGGCGTGGATACCATCGTCCACGCCGTGAGCCCTGCCGGTTACCGCGACTGGGGCAAGCTCGTCCTTCCGATGATCGACAACAGCATCGCAGCGGCGCGCGCTGCCGGTGGCGCACGGATCGTCCTCCCGGGCACCATCTATAATTACGACCCGGCGCGAACGCCCGTGATCGACGAGACTTCGCGTCAGGCGCCCGCGACCGAAAAGGGCCAGATTCGCGCGGAGCTCGAGCGGCGCCTTGAGGAGGCATCGAGCGAATGCCCCGCGCTGATCCTTCGCGCCGGCGACTATATCGGCGCGAATGCCAGGTCGAGCTGGTTCGCAACTACATTGGTCCGGCCGAACAGGGCGATTACCCGGATCATCAATCCCGCGAAAGGCGTTGGTCACAGCTGGGCGTATCTGCCCGACCTTGCGCAAGCGTTCGCGCGGCTCCTCGCCCGTCCCGAGCGGCTTCGCTCCTTCGAGATGCTGCAATTCGAAGGCATATGGGACGCCGACGGAACGGAGGTACCGGACGCAATTCGCACCGCGTTCGGCCGCGACCTTCCCGAACATGCCTTTCCCTGGTGGTTGATGCGTCTGCTCGCGCCGTTCGGCGGCTTCCCCGAAGCCGTGAAGGACGTCGCGACCTACTGGAGGCATCCGGTCCGTCTAGACAATCGCCGCCTGATCGAACTCATCGGCGATGAACCGCGCACGCCCCTCGAGACAGCGGTCCGCGATACATTGCGAGGCATCGACTGCCTGCCGCCCGCCGCGCCCGCTCTCGCTTCGTTTCCCGCCTGACAATTTTCAAAAGGAGGCTACCCATGCCCCGCACATTCACACGCTTTCTGGTGATCGAAAGCCTTGGCATCGCCGCCTTGAACGCCGGCATGAACGCCGCCTACACGAGCTATCTCTGGGCAGGCCGATCGACACTACCGGTGGGAGGCAGCGCCGGCATCGGCACCGACCTTGCGACCACGCCCATTGCCATTGCCTTCCTGTCGATCCTGCTTGGCACCGCAGCTATCCGCAAAAAGCTCGCCGATGGCAGAGTGACCGCACCGGCCCGGCTTTCGGGCGCCACCTTCTTCCGGCACCTGCCCCATGGCATCCTCGCTCGTTCGGCCACGATGGCCACATTCGCCGCCCTGCTCCTGGCAGCGCCGCTGTACACTGCGATGATGCTATACGATGTCGGCGGCGTCAGCCTCGGCCAGGGCGTCTCGGTCAAGGTCCTCATCACCATCGTTTATTCGCTGTTGCTGGTGCCGCTGGCGATAGGAGCTGCGGCGTTTGATGTGGAACGCGGTCGCCAAGCCGCAACAACACGCCGCTAAAGACCGTCGATGGCAGCGCTCTTCGTGATACGCTGCCTTCCGAAACTCTACGCTGCCCAATTTGCGATCGACTTGGTAGTATTGGTCGTTTCGAGACCTTCCGCGCGCATCTTGCGGACAACCCGATCTGTCCCTGGCTAGACCGGAACGGTGACCTGTTTGCTGCCAAACACGGCTTGCCAGTTTTCGATTTCGGCAAACACGACATCGTCGGCGGCATGGACCAGATCGGCAACGCTGCCATAATCGAGCGCAGTGTCGGGGATATCGGCGAGACGCGCGATCCGCGCATGGATGGCATCCAGCTTTTCCGCCGTCATCTCCGAAATCGAAGCGAAGCGTTCAAAATCGCCGAAATAGCGGATCCCGGCGATGCCTGCGCCGAATGTCGGGAAGAGCACGCCGAGTAGCGTGAACAGCTTTGCAAGATGCGTGACGGGTTCGCTCGGGATGATCCGCAGCGCCCCCGCGGCAACCAGCAGCAGATAGAGCGCCACCGACGCCACGGCACATTGAAACAGGCGTTCGGACAGATGATCCAGATTATGATGCACATTCGTCAGGCGCCGCGCCTTGTCGAAATGATAGTCGCGCTGCGCGACGACGTGACGGTCGAGCAGGTCGAGTACGCCGCGCAGATAGGGCGGCGTGACCGCCAGTTCCGGCAACCCAACGCCGCGCAGCGCCTGCCGCGCATAGAATTCGGGCCAGTCGGTCTCGGTGCCCTTCGGCCATCGCCCCGTCGCCCGGGCGCTGCCGAGCGCGAGCAGGATCGCGCTATGCCGCAGATATTCGGCGGCGCGCCGCGTCTCGAACCAGCGCGCGTGCCAGCGGCGGCGCTGACCTGAAAAGGTGATCGCGAGGATGATACACAGCAGCACGAGCTCAAACAGCGCGAAGCCCCATTTTCCCGACGGCGCGACCAGCGGCAGATAGGCGATACCGCCGACGATCGCGAGGCTGGAGAGGATGAAGTTGACGATCATCCCGCCGCGATAGGCATCGGACAGGCGCGACGAAATTCCGTCGATCCAGCGAAAGCGCCGCGTGACCTGCTCGGAGATTGCTGCTGCTAGCGGCGCGCCGGCGTCGGGCAGGTCCCGCACAGCGGCCACCATCGGATCGGCGGCGATTGCGCCGCTGTCATCGGGCACGGGATACTGCTCGGCCAGCCCGCGCAGCCGCGACCGGTCGGAGCGTCCGCCGAACAGCGCCTCGATCCGCCGATAGGCGTGCGCGATCCGGCTGCTGCGCGGCCGCCACCGCTCGCCCGCCAACGTCGTGAGGCCGGGATGGCCCGCCTTGCTCTCGGCAATGAGGAAACTCTGGACAAGGCGCTGCACCTCGGCCTCGCGATCGGCCCCGCCGGTACTGCGGTCGCCTAGCAGAGCTTCAGGCCCGTTCAGGATGCGCCATTCTTCGGGCGCGCGCACGTCGATCCAGATAACCGGCGCGCCATATTGCAGCGCCGACGCGATGGTGTGTCCCGTCCCCCCGATATGCGCGGTCGAGACGCCGTCCCATACGCCGATCACCAAATCCGATTGCTCGATGACGATCCGCCCCGCCAGCGCCACCCGCCGCGACACTTCGGCGGCGAGCAATTGTGCCTTGGTGCCGTCGTCGGGATTGTCAAACCGGGCGAGCAGCAACTCGGTCATCGCCGCGTCCTGATCGCCAAGGCAGAATAATCGCGCGCGATCGCTGATCGCGCGGATCGCGTCGGCGTGGCGTTGCGTCAGCGGATCCTGCGCCTCGCCGCCCGCCAAGAGGGCACGAACGTCGGCGGCGTCGCGCGGCCTGGCGTTGATCGTCTTGTTCAGACGCCGGCCGAAGGGCAGCGGCGCGACCAGATCATAGCCGCGTGCCAAGGCCATTTCGGCGGCGATCACATCGGTGCCGTCGGCCAGCAGGCTATGCAGGCGGGTCGGCGCGACCGGGCCGGCACCCGCCGGCGGCGGCGGCAGATCGATTATCGCGCGGTCGATCAGATCGAGGACACCGCCGAGCGTCGCCGCGATGCGGTCGACATGGCCTTCAAAGCCCGGATGATCGAAGCGATGGCCCGTCACCCCGATGTGCAGCCGCCGTTCGGGCGGCGCACCAGCGCTGGAGGATGTGTCGGCCGCCATGGTAAAGCGGGTAACGGAGCGCGGTCGCCGCGTCAAATGCGGCGGCCGCCGCTTGTTGATCGCCGCAAATTGGTGATAAAGTCCGCAAGAGTGCGGGTATGGCGTGCGCCGGGGCGCCGGGCGATCCGTCGGGGGACAGAAGCGCATGGCGGCGTCAGACCAAGCGGCGGGAACCGAAGGCAGCGAGGCTGGCGCGCCGGCCGTGTTCCTGAGCTATAGCCGCACCGATCAGGCGCGCGCGCGGCCTGTCATCGACGCATTGACTGCGGCGGGCTTCACGGTCTGGTGGGACGGCATGCTTCGCGGCGGCGAGAATTTCCTGCCGACCACCGAGGCTGCGCTCGAACAGGCGCGCGCCGTGGTCGTCCTGTGGTCGAAGACGTCGATCGAATCCCACTGGGTGCGCGACGAGGCGCAGCGCGGACGCGAGCGCGGCTGCCTCGTCCCGCTGACGATCGACGGCAGTCAGGCGCCGCTGGGATTTCGGCAATTCCAGCTCATCGATATCGCCAGATGGAAGGGCCGCACCGACGCACCCGAATTCCAGCCGGTTCTGGACGCGGTGGCGGCACTGGTCGGGCGCGCGGCGCGTCCAACCACCGACCAAAAGCGCCCGATCGATCGCCGCGCGCTCATCGGCGGCGGTGCCTTGCTGGTCGCCGCGGGCGGCGGCTTTGCCGTGTGGCGCAGCGGGTGGCTGCCCGCAGCGTCGGCGGCAGATGACAGCATCGCAGTGCGGCCGCTCCAGAACCTCAGCAACAATCCCGACCAGGATTATTTCAGCGAGGGTCTGACCGACGAAATCCGGCTGACGCTATCGCGCAACGCCAAGCTGCGCGTGCTGGCACCGACATCGACGAACAGCGTTCGCGACAGCAAGCTCGCCCCGACCGAAATCGCCCAAAAACTTGGCGTTTCCTATCTGTTGAGCGGTAGCGTCCGGCGATCGGGCCAGGCGCTGCGCATCACCGCCGAGCTCGCCGACGGGCGGTCAGGAACGACCCTGTGGTCCGACGTGTTCGACCGCGAACTGGCGGACATTTTCGCACTCCAGAGCGAAATCGCCGGCAAGGTCGCCGGGGCGATGTCGGCGCAGGCCGCCGATGGCAATGCGGAAGCGAAGCGCGCCGACGCCGCCAAGCTGGGCGGCACGCGCAATGGCGCCGCCTATGACGCCTTCCTTCGCGGTCAGGCCTATTACGCGCTGCGCTCGGGCGAAGCCGCGTATCGCGCCGCGGTCACGCAATATGACGCCGCGATCGCCTCCGACGCCCGCTTTGCCCGCGCACATGCCGCGCGCGCGCTCGTGCTGCTCATCCTCACGAGCAGCTATGCCAAGGCGGGCGAGCTCAAGGCGCAATATGACGATGTCATCGCATCGGCGCGCCGCGCGGCCCAGCTCGCCCCCGACCTCGCCATGGCACAGGCCATCCTCGGCTATGCGCTGGTTCAGGCGCGCTTCGACCTGCGCGGCGCGCGCCGGCCGTATGAGCTCGCCAATCGCCTCGGCCAAGGCGATGCGACGGTCTTGACGCTCTATGCCGGCTACCAGACCCAGATGGGCCACGCGGCCGCGGCCTTGGCAGCGATCGAGCGTGCCGCATCGCTCGATCCGCTCAACGCCGGGGTGCATCGCGGAGTCGGCTGGGTCCAATATTTTGCCCGCCGCTTCGACGCCGCGATCGCCGCCTGCCGGCAATCGATCGCGATCAACGCCGATGTCGAGGATTCGCACGGCATCATCGGCGACTCGCTGTACCAGCAGGGCCAGTTCGCCGAGGCACGCGCCGCCTATCAAAAGGAGCCCGGTGCGCTGATCGGCCTGACCGGATTGGCGATCGTGTCGCACCGCATGGGCGACGTCGCGGCGGCACGCGCGGCGCAAGCCAAATTGCAGGCGACACTTGGCGCCGCGGCGACATACCAACAGGCTCAAATCGCAGCACAATGGGGCGAAGCAGAAGCCGCGATGGGCTTGCTGCGACAGGCGCGCGCGATGGGCGACAGCGGGCTCACCCTGTTGGCAGTCGATCCGATGTTCGACGCGCTGCGCCGCCGCGCCGATTTTATTCATTTGCTAAAGGGTCTGGGCTTCGATTAGCCTGCCCGCGTTCGCGAAAAAGAGGGGCCAATGATGAAGAAACTTCTGATTTTGACGGCATGCACGTCGGCGTCGATCCTGCTCGCCGGCTGCAATTCGGCACCGAAGGAAGAGGCGCCGGCCGAGCCCGCCGCAACCGAAACGGCCGCCCCCGAAGCGGCAGCGCCCGCCGAAGTCGCCCCGGCCGACGCGGCAGCAGCGCCTGCCGAAGTCGCCCCGGCCGACGCGGCAGCAGCGCCTGCCGATGCAGCCGCAGCAACCGATGGCAGCGACGACACTGAAACCGGTGGCGGCGGCATCAAGCCGGTCGCGGCTGACAAGTAACGCGGCACCATTTTTCGCGTGAGATCGCGCCGTCTTGCCCGGCGCGGTCCAGCATCATTCGGCGGTCGGCCCCGCCGATTTCTTCGCCCGCGCGATCCAATCGAGATATTGGTCGATGCGCGTATAGACCGCTGGCCGGCTGTCGCTCAGCACCCCGCAATCGCGCTTTGCCCACGACACCACGCCGACAACGCTGACGGGCTTGCCCAAGGCGCGGTAATACACCGGCCCGCCGCTGTCGCCGGGACAGGTGCGAACGCCGGGGGCACCGGCGCAGAATATCCGCGGATGGACGCGCGGCGTCGCGGCGCCGCTCGCCAGTCGTGCCAGCCCGAAATCCGGCAATCCAGCGCATTGTGGTGCGGGAACGAGCGACATCGCGCCGTGCCGCAAATAGGAAACGGGCAAATTCCCGCGCCCCCGCGTCACCCCCCACCCCGTCGTTTGAAGCCCCAGTGCATAAGGATCGGGGGGTAAGGCGCCGAGGCGCGCCATTGCGATCGTCTTGCCCTGACGGACCGGCGTCGCCCGCCCGAGATGCAGCAGCGCAATGTCATAGTCATAGATATTCTTCGGGTCGTAGCGCGCGTGGCGCACGACGCGGTCGACGGGTACCGCGGTGCCGTCGCCGCCGGAAATGTCGGCTACCCCAAGCTGCGCGACGAGCCCGACTTTGACGTGCGCCGGGCCGACGCAATGCGCCGCGGTCAGCACCCACTCGCGGTCGATCAATGTCCCGCCACAGATATGGCGCGTCTGCCAGCGCGGCACCGTCGGACTATCGATGCCGGGCGCCTGCGCATTGGTGACGCCATCTGCGTATCGGATCTGGACCTGAAACGGCACCTGTTCGATCCGCATCGGCGTTCCGTTCCCGACGGGCACGACGGGGAAGCCGCCCGCGGCCACCAAGGCGGCATTCATCTCGTCTTGGCCGATCTGATAGGAAAATTCTTCGAACGCCGCCCGCTCTTCCGCTTTGGTGGGCGCCTTTGTCTCGGTGGGGATGATCAGATCGGCAGGTTGCAACGCGGGATCAGCCGCGCCTTGCAGCCCGAAACTGTGGAGCGCATCGGGGTTTACCGCCGGCCGGTCGGCATCGCTGTGCGCCGGAGCAACCGAGACCGCTTCGTCGGCGGGCCGCGCGAAGGCCGGAGCGCCGGAGATTGCCCCCAACCCCATCGCCACCAGCGCAGCGCCATATCTCGAAGCCAGCATATCGCTTTCCTCGCCCACTGCCCGCAATGCTAGGCCCAATCCGCATAATTGAAAAGGCGGCCCTGCCGCCGCCTCGTTTTGCCTCGCTTCTGTCATGCTCTCGTCTATTGGAGCGATTCCGAGCTTGGAGAAAATGATGAGCAATCCGTCGATACCATGGAATGGCGAGCAAGTGCGAAAATGGCTCGTGCGCCGGTTCGAGGCTTCGAAGCTGGATCAGGCTGCCGCGGACCGGCGCGGGTATGACGCACAGGACGAATATGACAAGGCCGCCGCAGAGGAATGGGTCTGCCGAGCACTGAAAGACGCCGATTCCACCAATGAGCAGGCTACATTCGCCGCGCATCTTAAGAAGCTGCTCGCCCAGGAAGAATTTTCAGCGACCGGCACCTATGACGATGCGCGTTTCCAGCGGCAGGTTCGCAGTCAGCTTAGGAAGCTGACAAAGATGACAAAGGCAAATGAGGGATTCGAGAAGACGCTGCGCTTTCAATAAGCGCTCAGGGTCGGAACTTGTGTCGCGCAAACTTGCAGGGATCGGCCCGAATCTTCGGAAGAAAGCCGCAGACCTCAGCCTGCTGAACCCCATTCAGAGCCATCGCTGCGAGGTCGATTGGGGAAGAGCCCTGCCCGCTTCCAAACAATTCAGCTAAATCAATAATTTAGTTGGAAAATCTGGATGCCCCGCGAGGATTCGAACCTCGATAGGCGGTATCAGAAACCGCAGTCTTACCATTAGACGACAGGGCAGCAGAGGCGGGCCCAATATGATTGCACGGCCGTGCTGTCAAGGCCGCAGCGACGACCTGCACAAGTCCGCTTGCCCTCACGCATTTCGCCGCTAGCATCGCCCCATAACAAGAAAGGGGCCGCGCGCCCGCGCGGAACCCGAAGGAGTGGGTTGATGCGTCATGTCGCGATCGTCGGGTCGGGCCCCGCGGGTTATTACACCGCCGAAACATTGCAAAAGGCCGACGATATCGCGGTCGACGTCATCGACCGGCTTCCCGTCCCCTATGGCCTGATCCGCACCGGGGTTGCGCCTGACCATCAGTCGATCAAGGCGGTGTCGCGCCGCTACGAGGGCACCGCGCTCACCGACAATGTCCGCTTTGTTGGCCATGTCGCGGTCGGCACCGACGTGACGATCGACGAACTGCTTACCCTTTACGACGCCGTCATCCTCGCGACAGGGGCGCCCAACGACCGGCCGCTCGACATCCCCGGCGCCGACCTGTCAGGGGTAATCGGCAGCGCCGCATTCGTCGGCTGGTACAATGGCCATCCCGATTTCGCGGGACTGAACCCACCGCTCGATGCGCCCGGCGTCGCGGTGATCGGCAACGGCAATGTCGCGCTCGACGTCGCGCGCATTCTCGCCAAGACCAGGCAGGAATTCGCCGGCAGCGACATCGTCGCCCACGCGCGCGACGCGCTGGAGGCGAGCGCGGTACGCCATATCCAGATCCTCGGCCGCCGCGGGCCGCACCAGATCGCGATGACGCCGAAGGAACTCGGCGAACTCGGCCATCTCGAACGCGCCAGCCCGCGCGTCGACCCCGCCGACCTCCCGCCCGAGGGCGACGATGCGATGCTCGAACCGGGGATGCGCAAGTCGGTCACGCATCTGCGCAGCTTCGCCGCGAACCCGGTCGCCAAGCCGGTGACGATCGATTTCGATTTCTTCGCGATGCCCATAGCGCTTGAAGGCGCGGACGGCCGCGTCCAGCGCGTGATCGTCGAACGCACGACGCTCGACGGCGAACTGCGCAGCCACGGCACCGGCGAAACCTACGCGATCGAGGCGGGCCTCGTCATCAGTTGCATCGGCTATCAGACCCCGCCGATCCCCGGCGTTCCGTACGAACATGGCCGCGGCCGCTTCGCCAACGACGACGGCCGGATCCTGCCCGGTCTTTACGCGGTCGGCTGGGCACGGCGCGGGCCGTCGGGAACGATCGGCACCAACAAGCCCGACGGCGCGCGCATCGGCGAGATGGTGATCGAGGATATCGGCCGCGGCACGGGCAAGGCGGGGCGCCCTGCGCTCGACGCGCTGCTGGCCAGCCGCGGAGTCATCCCCGTCACCTTCCGCGACTGGCGCAAGATCGAGGAGGCCGAGGTCGCCGCCGCGCTCGACGGCAACCCGCGCGAGAAATTCACCAGCATCGAGGCCATGCTCGCCGCGATCGGGCGGTGAAGCAACCGGTCCGCACCGCGCTGCGCTGGCTGCTCGCGCTCGCCTATGGCTATGCCGGCTGGGCGCATCTGGCGCGCTCCGCGCCCTTCCTCGCGATCACACCGCCATGGGTGCCGGCACCCGAGCTGGTCGTAGCGGTGACGGGCATCGCCGAGATAGCGGGGGCAATCGGGCTGATGATCCCGGCGACGCGCAAGGCGGCCGGCTGGGGTCTCGCACTTTATGCGCTATGCGTCTGGCCCGCGAACTTCCACCACGCGCTCGCCAATATCGCGATCGGTGGTGAGACTTTGAGCTGGTGGTACCACGGCCCGCGCCTCACTGCGCAGCCGCTCATCATCTGGTGGGCGCTGTGGGCGAGCGGCGCGACCGACTGGCCGTTTCGCCGCCGCTCCTAGACCTTATTTCGCGACCGGCGTCTCGATCGGCGGCTGGCCCTTCTGGCTCGCCGCATAGGCCTCGACCGCCTTCAGCACGCGCAACATATTGCCGCTCGAAATCTTCTCGAGTTCGGCCTGCGTATAACCACGCCGCGCGAGTTCGGCGAACAGCCGCGGATAGCCGGTGACATCCTCCAGCCCGACCGGGGTCGCATCCATCCCGTCATAATCGCCGCCAATCCCGATATGATCGACGCCGATCGTCTTCTTGATGTGGTCGATATGGTCCGCCGCGATCCCGATCGGCACCTGCGGCGCCGGGTTTGCGGCGTCCCACGCTTTCAGCGCCGGGTCGACCGCATCGGGATTGCCCACGTACAGCGCGTCGAGCCGCGCCTTCTCCGCCGTCCGCGACAGGCCATGCGCGCGCAGCTTGGGGTCGAGGAAAGCGGCATAAAGCACCACCATCACGACGCCGCCATTGGCCTTCACCGCGGGCAACACGCTGTCGGGCACGTTGCGCGGATGGTCGTTAACCGCCCGGACGCCCGAATGGCTGAACATCACCGGCGCATGCGAGACCTCAAGCGCATCCTTCATCGTCGCTTCGCTGACGTGGCTCAAATCGACGATCATGCCGATGCGGTTCATTTCGCGAACGACCTGTTTGCCAAACTCGGTGAGCCCATCATGCTGCGGCGCATCGGTCGCGCTGTCGGCCCATGGCGTGGTCTTGCCGTGCGTCAGCGTCATGTAGCGCGCGCCCATGCCATAGAGCTGGCGCAGTACGGCGAGCGACGAGCCGATCGACTGGCCGCCCTCCATCCCGAGCATGCCGGCAATCTTGCCCGCTTTCATCTGCTGTTCGAGTTCGGTCGAGGTCGACGCGAAGCCAAGGTCGTTCGGATAGCGGGCGATCAACCGCTTCGCGACGTCGATCTGTTCGATCGTCTGCTGCACCGCTTGCTGCTCGTTCGTGTTCGACGGCACATAGACCGACCAGAATTGCGCGCCGACATGCCCCTTGCGCAGGCGCTGGATGTCGGTGTGCATCACCGTTCCGTCGGGCTTGGGCTTGGTCGTGTCGCGAAAATCGAAGTCGTTGATCATATTGCCGACCTGCCCGCGGAGTTCCCAAGGCACGTCATTGTGCCCGTCGAACACCGGCGCCTTCTTGAGCGCGGCTTCGGCCACTGCTTCGGGCGACTTCTGTGCCATGGCAGGGGTGGAGATCAGGGCGAGAGCGGCGAGGCCGGCGAGCAGGGTGGGCTTGTTCATGGCGCGCGACCTTAAGTGCTTGTTGCCGCAGCGCAAGCCTCACTTGACGTTCCCGTCAACGCCGCGCAGCATTGCCCCATGACAGCCTTCGACGACTGGCGCGCCCGATCGCCCTATTATGACGAAACCCACGAAGCGCTCGCGCAAAGCGTCCGCCGCTTCGTCACCCGCGAGATCGCGCCGCACATCGACCGCTGGGAAGCTGAAGGCGAACTGCCGCGCGCGCTCCACAGGAAAGCCGCCGACGCGGGCATCCTTGGCCTCCGCTATCCCGAACAATATGGCGGGCATTCGGAAGGCTTCGACAATTTCCACGGGCTCGTCCTGACCGAGGAACTCGCCGCGGTCGGCGCAGGCGGGCTCGGCGCGTCGCTGATGACGCACGGCATCGGCCTGCCGCCGATCCTTGCGCTTGGTTCGGACGAGCTCAAACAACGCATCGCGCCGCCGGTGCTCGCGGGCGACAAGATCATCGCGCTCGGCATCACCGAAGCCGGCGGCGGCAGCGACGTCGCGAACCTCACGACCACCGCGGTGCGGGACGGCGACCATTACGTCGTCAACGGCGGCAAGATGTTCATCACCAGCGGCATGCGCGCCGACTGGCTGACCTGCGCGGTGCGCACCGGCGGGCCGGGCGCTGCCGGGATATCGCTACTCCTCATCGATATGGACAGCCCGGGCGTCGAACGCACCCGCCTCGACAAGATGGGCTGGCGCTGCAGCGACACCGCAGCGATCCATTTCAGCGACGTCCGCGTCCCCGCCGAGAACCTCATCGGTCTCGAGAATGGTGGCTTCATCGGCATCATGCGCAATTTCAATTCGGAGCGGCTCGGCATGGCGATGGGCTGCTGCGCCTATGCCCGCGTCGCGATGGCCGAGGCTGCCGAATGGGCGCAGCAGCGCGAAACCTTCGGCAAACCGCTCGTCGGCCACCAGTCGATCCGCATCAAGCTCGCCGACATGGAACGCCAGATCGAGGCGACGCAAGCGTGGGTCGACCTCTGCGCCTGGCAGGTCAAAAACGGCAAGGACCGCCCCGCCGACTTCGCGATGCTCAAGGTGCAAGCGACGCGGATGCTGGAGAGTGTAGCGCGCGAGGCCGCGCAGGTGCTGGGCGGCGCGAGCTACATCACCGGCAGCAAGGTCGAACGCATCTACCGCGAGGTCCGCGTCAATGCCATTGGCGGCGGCAGCGAGGAAATCATGCTCGACCTCGCGGGGCGGCAGTTGTTCGGGGGGAAGCGCTAGCTATCTTCGCGCCGCTTGTCGGCCAGCGCGCGCGATTCGGCTTTGAGCGGCCGCGACACCGGGCAGACTTCCTGCACATAGCCATTGAGCACATTGGTGAGCGCTTCGGGCAGAAGGCGGTAGAAGACGAACTGGCCGCGCTTCTCGCTGGTGATCAGGCCGGCATTTTCAAGCACCGACAGATGCTGCGACACCGCCGGCTTGCTCATCTCGAACCGCGCCGCGATATCGCCCGCGCTGAGTTCGGCATGCGCCAGATAGGCGAGAATCTTGCGCCGCGGCGTCGATGCCAATGCCTGAAAAACCCGTTCCATCTTCACAAAATGGGGATCCTCACCCGACTTGACAAGCAATAATTTATTTAAGTAATTACTTATCTTCTTTCAAGCGAGGAGTCGGGCGATGCGAAGCGATGATGATCCCCATGCCGTCAATTTCCTGATCGAGGAGGCCGGGCCCGATCCGCGCATCGGGCAGGTCCGCGCCGATACGCCCAGCATCGTCTGGAACGGCGGTATGGCCGCTGTCGCGCTGCTCGCCGGCCCCTTCTTCGTCACGCCATCGGCGATCGCGCTCTTCTTCGTCACCACCGGCGCCGCGCTGCTGCTCGGCCACAGCGTCGGCTATCACCGCATGATGATCCACGGCAGCTTTGCGGCCCCGCGCTGGCTGACCCGGACCCTCGTGTGGTTTGGCGCGCTTGTCGGCATGGCGGGCCCCTATGGCATCATCCGTGCGCACGACACGCGCGACTGGGCGCAACGACAGGCCGACTGCCATCCCTTCCTCGCGCACAAGACGCACATCATCCGCGACGCTTGGTGGCAAATCTATTGCCGGCTCGATCTCGATCGTCCGCCGCGTTTCGATTTTGCCGAACTCGACCGCGACCCTTTCCACCGCTGGCTGGAGGCAACGTGGCGCTGGCAGCAACTGCCCGTCGCCCTGCTCTTCTTCGCGATCGGCGGCTGGGGATGGGTCGTGTGGGGAGTCGCGGCGCGCGTCGCGGTCGCGAACCACGGCCATTGGCTCGTCGGCCATCTCGCGCATAATCGCGGTTCGCAGCACTGGACCGTCGATGCGCACGGCGTGCAGGCGTTCGATGTCCCATGGGCCGCGATCCCGACGATGGGCGAGGCCTGGCATAACAATCACCACGCCTACCCCGGCTCGGCGCGCATCGGCCTTCAACCGGGGCAGAGCGACTGGGGCTATGCTTTCATCCGCCTCTGCGAGCGGCTGGGGCTGGTGTGGGACGTCCAGACCCCCGAAACGCTCGGCGTGCGGCGCGGACTGAGCCCTGTGACGAAGCAAGAGGCGGCACCCCTCGCGGTCGCAGGGGCGGTACGGTGAAAGCGCTGACCCACTATCTGCGAACCGAGCTGCGCGCCGCTTTGCTCTATGCGTTCGCCGCGACGGCGCTGATCCTTTCGCAGCATGCGATGGTGTGCGTCGCCTTTTACGCACTCGGCATGCCACTCGCGCTCGACAATCATTTCTGGCTCTTCCCGATCCGCCAACTCGCGATGCTGCCCGACATGTCACCCTTCGTCGCGATCGGCGGCTTCGCCTTCTGCCTCGGCATATCGGGCGCGCTTGCGCTGCTCTCGCTGCGACGGACCGACCGGCTCGGCCGCGGCGGCTGGCTGGCGCTTGCGGCGATGATCCCAACGCTACAGATCATTGCCGTGCTTATACTCGCCCTGCTCTGGCCGCACCGCGCCGAGGCCGAGCCCTTGCGCGCCGGCGACCCGGCGCCCCCGTACCAGCTCGCAATCGGTATCTTCGCCGGCACCGCGTTGATCGTTGTCGCGGTCGCCGTGTCGGCGCTGACGATGGGCGCCTATGGCTGGGGGCTGTTCGTCGCCACGCCCTTCCTCGTCGGGCTGATCACAGGCTTCCTCGCCAACCGCAACCATTTGCGCAGCACGACCGAGACTTTCGGCGCGGTCGCGATGGCGGGCGCGCTTGGTACGCTCGCACTGCTGATGCTCGCGCTCGAAGGGCTGATGTGCGTGATCCTGATTCTGCCGCTCGCGATCGGGCTTGCCGTCATCGGCGGCGCGATCGGGCGCGCGGCGGCGAAGCGGCTTATCGATCCGCGCCAGCCCTTCTACAGCATCGCGCTGTTGCCGCTCATCTTCCTGCTCGACGCCGCGATGCCGCCCGAACTGCCGATCGCCACGCGCGCAGCCATCACCGTCGATGCGCCGCCCGACGCGGTGTGGGCCAGCCTGACCGCCGACCGGCCGGTGCGCGAGAAGCCGGGGCTCGTCGGCTTCGCGGGGCTCGCCTATCCTGTCGCGGCGCGCATCGCGGGCAGCGGCGTCGGCGCGCATCGCCGCGGCGATTTTTCGACCGGCACCGCCGACGAGCGCGTCACTGTATGGCAGCCCGGCCGCGCGCTGGCGTTCCACGTTTTACGCCAGCCGCCCGCGATGGAGGAGATGAGCCCCTATCGCAAACTCCAGACCCCGCATCTGGTGGGTTATTTCGACACCGGCGAGACGCGCTTCGACCTGACCCCGCTGCCGGACGGCCGAACCCGGCTGACCATCAGCGCGGGCCATGTCCTGCGCATCGATCCCGTGCTCTATTGGGCGCCGATCGCGCGCTGGGCGATCGGGCAGAATGTCTCGCGCATATTGGCCGACGTCCGGCACGACGCCGAGGGTCGACACGAAGCGCGCTTGGCGGCACATTCGCCCGATGGAAAATCTCTCGCACAGCTGGCCCGCTAAGGCCGAAACATTGCTCGACGATCTCGTCGACCTGCGTCGCGCGATTCATCGCGAGCCCGAATTGGGGCTGCAGAATCCCAAGACGCTCGCAAAGATCAAGCAGGCGCTCGCCGGGCTGCCTCTCGAATTTCGCGAGGGGCCGTCGACCACGGGCCTCATCGCAATCCTGCGCGGCCCCGCCAACGGGCGCACCGTGCTGTTGCGCGGCGACATGGATGCGCTGCCGCTCGTCGAGGACACCGGGCTCGACTTCACCTCCGAAATCAGCGGCGCAATGCACGCGTGCGGGCACGATACCCATGTCGCGATGCTCGTCGGCGCGGCGAAATTGCTCTGCGCCGCGCGCGACCGGCTGCCCGGCACCGTGATGTTCATGTTCCAGCCGGGCGAGGAGGGGCATCACGGCGCGCGCTTCATGCTCGACGACGGGATCATCGACCCGTTGCCCGACGCGGCGTTCGCGCTCCACATCATGCCCAACGCGCCGCACGGGATTTTCGCCGGGCGCGCGGGGCCGCTCCTCGCTTCGTCCGATGTCCTGTCGATCACCGTCAAGGGTGCCGGAGGGCACGCGTCCATGCCGCAGGACGCGATCGATCCGATCCCGGTCGCCTGTTCGATCGTCAGCGCGATCCAGACGATGGTCACGCGCCGCATCTCGGTGTTCGACCCTGCGGTCGTCACCATCGCGAAGATCGCGGCGGGCACGACGAACAATATCATCCCCGAAACCGCCGAAATGCTCGGCACGATCCGCACGCTGTCGCCCGAACGCCGCGCAATGGTTGCGCGCGAACTGAAGCGCCTCGCTCCCGCGATCGCCGAGGCGCACGGCTGCACCGCCGAGGTCACGATCGAGGAGGGTTTCCCCGTCACCATCTGCGACAGCCGCGCGGTGACCTTCGGCCAGTCGGTCGTCGAGGAGACCTTCGGCGAGCAAGCCTGGCTGACGATGGACAATCCGGTGATGGGTGCCGAGGATTTCTCCTACGTCCTCGAAAAAGTCCCCGGCGCGATGTTCTGGCTCGGCGCGAGCGAGGCGGGCAGCGACTGGCGCCAATGCTGCGGGCTCCACTCGAACCATATGGTCCTCGACGAGAGCGTGATGGCGCGCGGCGCCGCGTTGCACGCCGCACTCGCCGAACGTTTCCTCAATGAAGGCTTCAACGCATGATCAATATCATCGGCGCGATCATCTCGGGCCTCATCATCGGCGCGCTCGCGCGCTTCTTTTATCCGGGCGCGGTCCAGATGGGCTGGATCGCGACGATCCTGCTCGGCATCGGCGGTTCGTTGCTCGCCGGCCTCGCGACCTCGCGCGGCCGCGGCGACTTCCACCGCGCCGGCTGCCTCGCCTCGGTGATCGGCGCGATCGTTCTGATCCTCGCAGGGCGGCTGCTCGGCGTCGGCGGCTGACGCTTATTCGATCATCGCCTCGACCGTTTCGTGCGGGTAGAGCAAGAATTCGCGATAGAGCCGGTAATGCGCCGTGTCTTCGAGCTGTACCGGCTCGATGCCGAGCGGACTGATCTGCCACAAATCCGCATCGGGCAGCGCCATCAGGATCGGCGAGTGCGTCGCCATGATGACCTGGCTGTTGTTCGCGCGCTGAATGCGGCGAAGCAGCTTGAGGAATTCGAATTGCCGCGATGGCGAGAGCGCCGATTCGGGTTCGTCGAAAATATAGATACCCTGCTGATCGGCGGGTTCCTCGAAAAAATGGAGGAAACCTTCACCGTGTGACCAGGACAGATAATCGGGGCGCCCGGCGTTCGAGTCAAAAGCCGCCTGATCGACGTAGCGCGCCAGCGTGAAGAAGGTTTCGGCGCGAAAAAAGAAGCCTCTGCCGACCTTGGGCAGCCACGCTGCGCGCAAGGCATCAACCAACAGGCCGCCGTCGCTGCCCGAGATGTCGGACCGCTCGACGGCCATATGGCCGTAGCCGCCCCCGCCCTCGCTGAAACCTGCCAGTACCGCGATCGCCTCGAGCAAGGTCGATTTGCCCGACCCGTTTTCGCCGACCAATATCGTGACGGGTTTCTCGAACCGGATTTCGAACGCCGAATCGCCGAACAGCGGGATATTGAAGGGATATTGATCTCGATCGACCGCGGACGTGTCCGCGTCCGGGGCGGGTTCGCGCATCCACACGCGCCGCAAATAGGGCGGCGGAAGCTTCGTCCGCGACCCCTTAGCCACCGATCACGGGACCAGCACCGTATCGACCGCCTGCGGCAGCAGGTCGGGATAATCGAGCGTATAGTGCAATCCGCGGCTTTCCTTGCGGTGGAGCGCGCTCCGCACGATCAGTTCGGCGCATTGCAGCAGGTTGCGGAGCTCGATCAGGTCGGTCGTGACGCGGAAATGGCCGTAATAATCCTCGACCTCGTGCGTCATCATGTCGATGCGGTGCCGCGCGCGCTCCAGCCTTTTGGTCGTGCGGACGATACCGACATAATTCCACATGAAGCGGCGGATCTCGGTCCAGTTTTGCTTGATCACGACCTCTTCGTCCGAATCGGTCACACGGCTCGCATCCCACGGCCGGATCGCCGGCGGCGCGTCGAGCGCGTCCCAGCAGTGGATGATATGCTTCGCCGCCGCCTCGCCGAACACGAAACATTCGAGCAAGCTGTTCGACGCAAGGCGGTTCGCGCCGTGCAGCCCGCTCTCGGTGCATTCGCCCGCGGCATAGAGTCCCGGCAGATCGGTGCGCCCGTCGAGGTCGATCAGCACGCCGCCGCAGGTATAATGTTGCGCGGGTACCACCGGGATCGGCTGCTTCGTCATGTCGATGCCGAGCGTCAGCAGCTTTTCATAGATGTTCGGGAAATGCCCCGCGACGAAATCGGGGTCCTGATGGCTGATGTCGAGATGGACATAGTCGAGCCCCGAACGCTTGATCTGGTCGTCGTTCGCGCGCGCCACCACGTCGCGCGGCGCGAGTTCGGCGCGCGCGTCATAATCGGGCATATAGCGGTGCCCGGTGACGGGGTGCTTCAATATGCCGCCCTCGCCGCGCACCGCCTCGGTGATCAGGAAATTCTTGACGTCGAGATTATAGAGGCAGGTCGGGTGGAACTGCATCATCTCCATGTTCGAGACGCGGCAGCCCGCGCGCCACGCCATCGCGATGCCGTCGCCCGTCGCGCCGCGCGGCGCGGTCGAGAATTGATACACGCGGCCCGCGCCGCCGCTCGCGAGGATCGTCGCGCGCCCGACATGCGCGTGGACCTTGCCGCTCTTCTCGTCGAGCGCATAGACGCCCCACACGCGGCCCGAGCCCGAATAGCGCTCCTCGTGCCGCCCGGTGATCAGGTCGATGCACGCCTGCCCCGGCAGCAGTGTGATGTTCGGATGCGCCTCGGCGGTCTTCAATAGCGCCGCCTGCACCGCCCAGCCCGTCGCGTCGTCGACATGGACGATGCGGCGGTGCGAATGCCCGCCCTCGCGCGTCAGGTGCAGCGCCTCGGCGTCCTTGTTGAAGGGCACGCCCATCTCGACGAGCCGTTCGATCGCGTGCGGCGCGTTCTCGACGACGAATTCGACCGTCTCGCGCCGGTTGAGGCCGCCGCCCGCGATCATTGTATCCTCGATATGATTCTCGAACGTGTCGCCGGCGTCGAGCACCGCGGCGATCCCGCCCTGCGCCCATGCGGTCGAACCGCCAGTGAGCTCACCCTTCGCGAGCACGAGCACGCGGCAATGATCGGCGAGCGCGATCGCGGCGGTGAGGCCCGCAGCGCCCGAGCCGACGATAATGACGTCGTGCGAAATGGTTTCGGTCAAAAATCTACCTCCGGCGACGAATTGAGCATTTGATCGGCCGTCCCATCGATATCCGAGACTTCGACCTCGATCAGGATCGTCCGCAGCGCAGCGCGATTGCGATCAGCCAGCGCCTTGTCGAAGCGATCAAACAGTCCGCGCGCATAAAGCCGCTCGTTGAGGGTCATGCCCGCCAGCGGCTCGCCCGTGCTAGCCATTCGCAGCGCGCGTCAAATTCAGGAACACATCCTCCAGATCGGCCTCGCGCGTCGACACGTCGACGATGCCATGCCCCATCGCATTGACCGCGGCGAGCACCTCACCCGCGTTCATCCGGTCCTTGTTGTAACTGATCGCGAGACCGCGCTCACCCTCGCGCTCGACCTTCTCGAAAGCGGGATGCGTCGGCAGCGTCGTCACATCGGCGTCGAGCGTCACAACGACGATCTTCTCGCGCGCCATGTCGACCAGCTCGCGTGTCGGCTTGTTCGCGATCAGCTTGCCATGGTTGATGATCGCGATCCGGTCGCAGAGCTCCTCGGCTTCTTCGAGATAATGCGTCGTCAACACGACGGTCACGCCGCGGTCGTTGAGGCGCTGGACATAGTCCCAAAGCTGCTGGCGCAGTTCGATATCGACCCCCGCAGTCGGCTCGTCGAGCACGATGATCGGCGGCGAATGCACCATCGCCTTGGCGACGAGCAGGCGGCGCTTCATGCCCCCCGACAGCGTGCGCGCATAGGCGTCGCGCTTGTCGCTGAGGTGCACCGCGGCGAGCAGTTCGTCCGAAATCCGCTTGTCCTTGGGCACGCCGTACAGACCCGCCTGATTCTCCAGCGTCTCATACGGCGTGAAAAAAGGATCGAAGACGATTTCCTGCGGCACGATGCCGATCGAATATTTGGCGTTGCGCGGATCGGCGTCGATGTCGAAGCCCCAGATGCTCGCATGCCCGCTCGTCTTGTTGACCAGCCCCGCCAGGATATTGATCAGCGTCGACTTGCCCGCGCCGTTCGGTCCGAGCAGCCCGAAAATCTGGCCGCGCGGCACGTCGAAACTGACATTGTCGAGCGCCTGCTTGCCGCCGGCGTAGAGTTTGGAGACGGCGTCGATGCGGATAGCGGCTTCACTCATGGCCGCCTCCATAGCCGCGCGCCTTCTCATGCGAAAGCCCGCTAATTTTCCGTCAGCGGGGCGTTAACGCTAAATTGGAAACTCGCCGCTAGGACGAATTTTGTGAGGACCAGCCACATCATTTGCCCGCTGCGCAAGCAGTGCGGTCTAGCCGCCTTTGCGCTTCTTCTTCTGCCCGCCGTCCCGGCGATGGCGCAGAACAGCGCGCAGAGCGAGGCCGAAGCCATCGTGCTTCGCCCGCTTTCCTTCTTCAAGGTCAACGATCTCGATTTCGGCAGCATCATCGCCTCGGGAACCGCGGGCACGGTGCGCCTTGCCCCCGACGGATCGCGCACGCGCACCGGCGGGGTGACGCTTGCGGGCAACGGCGGCGAGCCCGCGCGCTTCGCGGGGCTCGGCACCCCGAATCGCCAGGTCAATATTTCGCTCGGATCGAACACGATCTGGATTACCGGGCCGGGGGTGCGAATGCGCGTGCGCGATTTCGAGATCGGCAGCACGCCGACCGCGATCCTGTCGACGACGCCGACGCGCTTCAGCATCGCCAGCGCGCTCGGAAATTACAATTTCCCGGTCGGCGGGACGCTCGAGGTCGGCGCGAACCAGACGCCGGGCGATTACAGCGGCACGTTCACGATCACGCTCAACTATCTCTAGAGCTTCTGTGGGGGAAGACGACGGCACCGGGGACCATCTTGCGCCCGAAAGGGCGCTGCCGGTGCCGTCAACGCCCCCATATGGATTGCGCAGACCCGATTGCCGAGCCTTCGCGCGCTTGCTATGGGCCCGGTCGATGACCCAGCCCGCACCCGAAACCATCCGCACGCCCAAGACCCGCATCGCCTGCGACGGCACCGGCGACGGTCTCGCCGATGCGGCGCTCGGCCACCCACGCGTGTGGCTCGAAATCGACACCGACGAAGGCTTCGCCGACTGCGGCTATTGCGACCGGCGCTTCATTCTGATCGGCGGCGTTGCCGACAAAGCCTAAGACGGACGCCAGAAGTAAACGGCCGCTTTACCAACCCCATGCATTAGTGATGAAGGTCCGTCGGGCATAAGATGTGCCAGACAGGAGCAGAATCTGTGGGGATTCGAGGGACCAGACACTGTCGGGGAGCGACACGCGCCCTGACGATCGCCGTTGCCGCGGCGATGGCACTGCCATGCGCACCGGCGCAGGCGGCCAATATGAACGGCACCGTCAACGCGGCAGTCGTCCGCCCGAACACGCTGATCAAGACCGACGATCTCGATTTCGGCACGATGACCAGCGGTACCACCGGCGGCACTGTGTCGATCAACGCCGTTACCGGTGCCCGCACCACGACGGGCGGGGTGACGCCGATCGGCGCCGGCACGCAGCGCGCGGTGTTTCAGGGAACGGGCGGCATCCTGCTCATCACCGTATCGGGCGACACCAGCGTCACGCTGGTCCGTGCCGGCGGCGGCGCGTCCAATATGACGGCGACCCTCGTCCGCGCCGCGAGCACGAGCGGCGGCGGCATCGCGCTACTTAGCGGCACGTTGCTGCCCAGCGGCGTCCAGACCTATTATATCGGCGGCACACTCACCGTCCCCGCGAACCAGCCCGCGGGCGATTACAGCGGTACCTTCACGCTCACCGTCAATTATCTCTGACGAATCTTTGCGGTCGGCGGGCGCCGTGCCTATATCGCTCCTATGACAAGCCCGACCGATCCCCGCCGCTTCCTCTATCGCGCCGATGCGCTCGACCCCGATCTGGCGCAGGCGCTCGCGCGCGAAGCGCTCGCCAAGGCCGACGACGGCGAGCTTTACCTGCAATATCGCGCGACCGAGAGCTTCGGCTTCGACGACGGCCGCCTCAAGACCGCCGACTATTCGACCGACGCCGGTTTCGGCCTGCGCGCTGTGTCGGGCGAGATGACGGGCTTTGCCCATGCGAGCGACATCAGCGCCGGCGCGATCCGCCGCGCCGCCGAGACGCTGGCGCTGCTCGACCCTTCGAATCAGGCGCACGCCGCGCCGCCGCCGCGCACCAACCGTCATCTTTACGACGAAGCGAACCCGCTCGACCTCATCCCCTTCGCCAAGAAGGTCGCGCTCTGCCAAGAAATCGACGCCGCCGCGCGCGAACGCGATCCGCGCATCGTCCAGGTCTCGGTCGCGCTCGCGGGTAGCTGGTCGGTAGTCGAAATCGTCCGCGCCGACGGCTTCCTCGCGACCGACATCCGCCCGCTCGTCCGCCTCAACGTCTCGATCGTCGTCGAGGAAAATGGCCGCCGCGAGACCGGCTATTTCGGCCTCGGCGGGCGTTACATGTACGATCACCTCTTCGAACCCGCGCAGTGGAACCGTGCGATCGACGAGGCGCTGGCGCAGGCACTCGTCAATCTGCGCGCGGTCGACGCCCCCGCGGGCGAGTTCACCGTATTGCTCGGCCCCGGCTGGCCCGGCGTGCTGCTCCATGAGGCGGTCGGTCACGGGCTTGAGGGCGATTTCAACCGCAAGGGCACCAGCGCCTTCTCGGGCCGCATCGGCGAACGCGTCGCCGCGCCCGGCGTCACCGTGGTGGACGACGGCGCGATGGACAGCCCCGTCGGCGGCGGCCGCCGCGGCTCGCTCAGCATCGACGACGAAGGCACGCCCACTGGCGAGACGGTGCTAATCGAGGACGGCATCCTCAAGGGCTATATGCAGGACCGCCTCAACGCGCGCCTGATGGGGGTCGAACCCACCGGCAACGGCCGCCGCGAAAGTTTTGCGCACGCACCGATGCCGCGGATGACCAACACCTTCATGAAGGGCGGCAACGACGATCCCGCCGAGCTTCTGTCGCGCGTGAAGAACGGCATTTTCGCCAAAAGCTTCGGCGGCGGACAGGTCGATATCGTGTCGGGCAAGTTCGTCTTCAGCTGCACCGAGGCTTACAAGATCGAGAATGGCAAGCTCGGCGATTCGATCAAGGGTGCGACGCTAATCGGCGACGGCCCGAGCGTGCTCACCAAGGTCACCGGCATCGGCAACGACATGGCGATCGACGAAGGCATCGGCATCTGCGGCAAGGGCGGTCAGAGCGTCCCCGCCGGGGTCGGCCAGCCGACCCTGCTCGTCAGCGGGCTGACCGTGGGCGGCACGGCCTGATCTGATCCCCGGCGAAAGCCGGGGCCAGTTTCGACCAACGGCGCACCGGTTTCTGCCGGCGGATTTCGCCTGTGATCGCCCTCACTTGGCGTTCGCCCCTCCCGCGCATATAGAAAAGCCCAACAAAAGAAGAATCGGGTCGCATCATCCGCGGGGGCACTCCCTGCAACAGGGAGGGTAATATGCGTTCGAGTCTGCGTTTCGTTTCCGTGGCCACCGTTGCCGCGGTCCTCGCCGCCGTCCCCGGCTCGGCGCAAAAGACCACCGGCCCCAAAGAGCGTTACGAGATGGACGTCGCCACGATGTCGGGCTTCGCCGCGATGGCGGGCGGCGGCAAGGGCGGCCTTGGCGGCGCGATGGGGATGATGTTCGGCGGCGATCCGTCGAGCAAGGTCGCGCACCAGCTCCTGCTTCGCCTCGGATCGAACGACGCAGCCACCGCGCCGCCGCCGAAGGGCGACCATTTCTTTCTGCCGCAAGCGAAGATGGGCAAGTCGGTCCCCCTGTTCTGGGAGGAAGGAAAGGAAACACCCGGAACGGAGACCTTCGAACGCCCCAAGGGCCGCCTGCTCCTCTATTGGGGCTGCGGCGCGAAGGCGGGCCCCGGTCAGCCGGTGATAATCGATTTCGCCAAGGTCGCGGCGGGCCAGGTTCCGCCGAACCTCTTTTCCAGCGCCGTGCCGGTGATCCGCGAAGTAAGCAAGGCAAACAGCCGCTCCTACATCGACTGGCCGAACAAGAAGGGCGGACGGCAGCCCGGCTCGGACTCATCGTTGCTCGGCGCGCACCGCATCGCGAGCAATATCGGCCCCGACATCAATTTCACGCTGGCACAGGATTATATGCAAGGGATCAGCGCGTCGACCGCGATCCAGGGCGACCAGTCCGTCATGGTCCGCTGGAATGCAGTGCCGAACGCGACCGGCTATGTCGCATGGACGATCGGCGGCATGGGCAATGGCGGCGGCAAAAATGACATCGGCGACATCGTCTGGTGGACGAGCAGCGCGTCGAAGGAATTCGGCGGCGGGCTCTGGGACTGGTTGCCGCCCTCGGTGGTCGCGAATCTCATCACCAAAAAGATCGTGATGCCGCCATCGCAGACGAGCTGCCAGATTCCCGCGGAGGTCAAAAAAGCGTCGGGCGAGATGCTGATGGGCAATTTGAACGCCTTCGGCCCCGAAGCCAATTTCTCGTACCCGCCCAAGCCCGCAGGCAATGCAGTGTGGAACATCGACTGGACCGCCAAGGTGCGCTTCCGCTCGCACACGATGCTGCTCGTCGGCGCCGATTTCGGCGGCATGGGCGGGTCGAGCACCGGTGGCAGCACACCCGCCGAGCCAGCCAAGAAGAAGAAGTGCAAAGGCCCGCTCGGCATCCCGCTCCCCGACGGGGCGTGCTGAAACAGCGGCGAGTCAGCGTGCGTTCACGCGCGTTGGCCTAAGGATCGCGCCGGGTAGGGTATGATGAAGACAGGAGTCGAACCCATGCGTCACCTCATTCCGGCGCTTCTTGCCGCCGCCGCGATCGCGGCATCGCCCGCCGCCACCGCACGCGAAAAGCTCGAGCCCGAGGCAAAGCTCGCGAAGCTGCTCGAGGGCCGCGTCGCGGGCAAACCGCAGGATTGCATCCCGCTGTCGACCACGCGCAGCTCGCAGATCATCGACAAGACGGCGATCGTCTACCGCATCGGCAGCACCCTGTGGGTCAATCGCCCCAAGGGCGGCGCCGAATCGCTCGACGACGACGATATCCTCGTGACCAAGACGATCGGCAGCCAGCTTTGCAGCATCGACGTCGTCGAGCTGCACGACCGCTCGAGCCATTTCTACAGCGGCTTCGTATCGCTCGGCGAATTCGTCCCCTATCGCCGAGAAAAGGGCGAATAACCGCGTCTTTACAAGGCATGAAGCGATCCGGGGCTTGCATAAGCCGCTCCGGATTGCTTCGCTGCTCCTGCAATGACGAATGATACGGAAACGCCCGCCGCGCCGCCCGCCGATTGGGCCGCGCAACTCCTCACCTTCTGGTTCGACGCGCACGGCTTCGACGACTGGTACGGCGGCGGGGCCGATTTCGATGCCGAGGTCCGCGCGCTTGCCGAGGGCTGGCACGAGGCGCTTCGCGCCCTGCCCGCCGAAACCTTTCTCACCGACCCCGTCACCGCGCTCGCGGCGGCGATCCTGTTCGACCAGGTGCCGCGCAACCTGTTCCGCGGCCACGCCGATGCCTTTGCAACCGACGACCTCGCCCGCGCGATCGCGCGCGGCATCGTCGCCAAGGGCTGGGATCAGGACTGGTCCGACGACCGCCGCCAGTTCGCCTATCTCCCCTTCGAACATAGCGAGGATATCGCCGACCAGCGCGAATCGCTCCGCCTGATGGCCCCGCTCGCCGACCCGCGCTCGATCGAATATGCGCGGAAGCATTTCGACATCATCGACCGCTTCGGCCGCTTCCCGCATCGCAACGGCGTGCTCGGCCGAGCGAACCGGCCCGGCGAGGAGGCGGCGATAGAAGAGGGCAAGGATTGGTGATAGGCAGGAACCGACACGGAGAGCAGCCATGGCCGAATTCCCCGAAACGCTGACCGACAAGCATATCGCCTTCATCGAAAAGCAGCCGGTCTATTTCACCGCGACCGCCGCAGCCGATGCGCGCATCAACCTGTCGCCCAAGGGCTATGCCGACAGCTTCAAGATCCTGTCGGAAAGCCAGGTCGCCTATCTCGACCTCGGCGGTTCGGGGAACGAGACCCACGCGCACCTCGCCGCCGACGGGCGCATCACGATCATGTTCTGCGCCTTCGACCGCAGCGCGCTGATCCTGCGTATCTATGGCCGCGGCCGCCCGGTGCTGCCGCAGGACGCCGAATGGGACGCACTCGCCGCACATTTCACGCTGCTTCCGGGCACGCGGCAGATCTTCGTCATCGATATCGACAGCGTCCAGACGAGCTGCGGCTGGGGCGTGCCGATGATGGAACTTCAGCACGAACGCGACACGCTGCAGAAATACCACCGCCAGGCCGACCGGACTTTGTGGGTCGAAAAATTCAAGGAGCGCACGAAGAGCATCGACGGCCTCCCGACGCGCCCCACCGACCGTTTCATCGCGGGCGACGCCTGATGCCCTTGGTCGAACTGGTGCGCCTGCCCAACGGCGCCGAGGCCGAGTTGCTGCGTGGCCGGCTGGAAAGCGCGGGCGTCCATGCCGTCTGCTTCGACGCAGGCATGAATATCGCCGAAAGCGTCGGATTGCTCATCCCCGTGCGCGTCATGGTGCTCGACGAGGATCTGGACGAAGCGCAAGCACTGATCGCCGAATTTGAGGCCGGCGGGAACGGAAGCGCGGCCTGAGCGCTTGAAAAACACGTCATGATCAAGGTCGCCAGTTATAATATGCGCAAGGGCATCGGGCTCGACCGGCGCCGCGACCCCGGGCGGGTGCTCTCGGTGCTCGGCGAACTCGACGCCGACATCGTCGCGCTGCAGGAGGCTGATCGCCGTTTCGGCACGCGCGCGAGCGCGATCCCGCCGCATATGTTCGACGAGCATAGCGACTATGTCCCCGTCGACCTGCTCAGCGGCCGTCCCTATGCGATTGGCTGGCACGGCAATGCGCTGCTCGTGCGCAAGGGGATCGAGGTCGAGGAAAGCCACGCGCTCCACCTGCCGACTCTCGAACCGCGCGGCGCCGTTGCCGCAACGCTACGCATCGGCGACACGCGGCTGCGTGTCGTCGGCATGCATCTCGACATTTCGGGGCTGCGCCGCCGCCAGCAGGCGCGCGCGATCCTCCACCATGTTGCCGAGGGTGAGGCATTGCCAACGATCCTGATGGGCGACTGCAACGAGTGGCGCAACCGCGGCGGTTGCCTCGCCGATTTCGGCGAGCGCCATCATATGGTCGATACCGGCCACAGCTTTCACAGCCGCCGCCCGGTCGCCAAGCTCGACCGCATCTTCGCGACCCCCGACCTCGAAACGGTGGATGCCGGGGTGCACCAGAGCGCCCTCGCGGCGCGCGCGTCGGATCATTTGCCGATCTGGGCACGGTTCAAAGCGGCGGATTGATCTGCCCAAAATTTAGGCAATGCCCTGCCTTTCCTGCCCAGCGAACGACCGATAGTTCGTATCTCTGCTCCAAAACCGTCACAAAATGTTAACTTTCGCGCGCCCCACGCAATCTGGCACAGCTGTTGCAGTGCAACATGGTGCCATTAGCAAAAGGGGGCGTCATGAAGCTGATCTTGGCCATCATCAAACCATTCAAGCTCGACGAGGTGCGCGAAGCGCTCACCGGACTGGGCATCGCCGGCATGACCGTGACCGAGGTCAAGGGCTTCGGTCGACAAAAGGGGCAAACCGAAATCTACCGCGGCGCCGAATATGCCACCAACATGGTGCCCAAGGTGAAGATCGAGCTCGTCTGCGACGATGCGCTCGCACCACGGGTCGTCGAAACGCTGCAGCAGACCGCCGGCACCGGATCGATCGGCGACGGCAAGATTTTCGTCCTCGACGTCGGTCAGGCCGTGCGCATCCGCACCGGCGAGACCGGCGAGGCGGCACTGTAATGACGAAGGGGGAAACTATGACGTTCGCAAACAAATTTGCGGCGAGCGCCGGGGCCGTCGGCCTCTCGCTGTTCGCCGCGCTGCCCGCTTGGGCGCAGGAAGCGGCACCCGCCGTCGCCGAAGCCGCCGCGCCGACACCCGACAAGGGTGACACCGCGTGGATGATGATCTCGACCGTGCTCGTCATGGCGATGATCGTCCCTGGCCTCGCGCTCTTCTATGGCGGTCTCGTCCGCACCAAGAATATGGCGTCGGTGCTGACGCAAATCCTCGCCGTCGCCGCGCTCGCGATGATCATGTGGGTGATGTTCGGCTACAGCCTCGCCTTCGGCGGCGATGCCAACCAGTTCATCTCGTCGGGCAAGACCTTCCTCGCCGGCGTCACCGCCGATTCGACCGTCGCGACCTTTACCGACGGCGTCGTGATCCCCGAATTCGTGTTCATCGCCTTCCAGATGACCTTCTCGGCGATCACCGTCGCACTGGTGCTCGGCGGTCTCGTCGAGCGCATGAAATTCTCGGCGGTCATGGTCTTCGCCATCGTCTGGCTGACCATCGTCTATTACCCGATCGCACATATGGTCTGGTATCTCGGCGGCACCGACGAAGCGACCGGCCTGATCTTCGGCTGGGGCGCGCTCGATTTTGCGGGCGGCACCGTCGTTCACATCAACGCGGGCATCGCGGCGCTCGTCGGCTGCCTGATCATCGGCAAGCGTTCGGGCTACCAGAAGGACATCATGGCGCCGCACTCGCTGACCATGACGCTGATCGGTACCGGCCTGCTGTGGGTGGGCTGGTTCGGCTTCAACGCCGGCTCGGCGCTCGAAGCCAATGGTTCGGCCGGACTTGCGTTGATCAACACCTTCACCGCGACCGCCGCCGGCGTCCTCTTCTGGATGCTCACCGAACGCGTCCTCGGCCACAAGGGTTCGCTGCTCGGCGCCTGTTCGGGTGCGATCGCCGGCCTCGTCGCCGTGACCCCCGCCGCAGGCAATTCGGGTCCGTTCGGCGCGATCCTGCTCGGCGCGATCGCCGGTATCGTCTGCTGCTGGTTCGTGATGAAGCTGAAAGCGAAACTCGGCTTCGACGACTCGCTCGACGTGTTCGGCATCCACGGCATTGGCGGCCTGATCGGCTCGATCCTCACCGCGGTCACCATGCTGCCTGCGCTCGGCGGCCCCGGTGCCGACGATTATGATCTGGCTGGCCAGCTCGTCATCCAGATCAAGTCGGTCGGCGTCGCAGTCATCTGGTCGGCGGTCGGTTCGGCCATCGCCTTCTATATCGCCAAGGCCGTCACCGGCGGGCGCGTCTCCGAGGAGGTCGAACGCGAAGGCCTCGACCTCGGGGAACATGGGGAGCGCGCCTACAACTATTGATCAACGAGACAGGATACCCGTCGCCGTACGCTCTCTCTCCTTTCAAACGGCGGCGGCGGGGTCCTACCCAGGTTCCTCCTGCGAACCACTGGCCGGGGCTTGTCCCCGGCCATTTTTTACTGTGGCCGCCGCGCAACAACTCGCAGCAATTTTCTTGCGCGTGATTCGGCCTCCATTGCGAATTGATGACAAGAGGCGCACCCTCCCGCCCGGACCAGCGAAGATTGGCCACCAGGAGGAGGATTAAAATGGCACGTGCCCATATGCTCGCGGGCTTGTCGCTGCTCGCGCTCGCGATCAGCACCCCCGCTGCGGCGCAGGATGCGCCCGAAAATAGTTATGACGGCAACGAGATTATCGTCACCGCGACCAAGCGTGACGCCAGCCTGCAGGACGTTCCCTTTTCGATCAACGCGCAGACCGAAAAGGCGATCGAGCGCGCCAACGCGAGCACGGTCGAGGATCTGTCGCGCAACGTCGCGGGCCTGACCGTCCAGAATCTCGGGCCGGGCCAGAGCCAGGTGTCGGTGCGCGGCGTTTCGGCGGGACAGATCGCGCGCGACCAGCCCGGCGTGAAGGAACAGGTCGGCGTCTATCTCGACGAATCGGTCGTTTCGCTATCGCTGTTCACCCCCGACCTCGACCTGTTCGATTTGAACCGCGTCGAAACCCTGCGCGGGCCTCAGGGCACGCTCTTCGGTTCGGGTTCGGTCGGCGGGACACTCCGCTACATTACCAACCAGCCCAACCCCGACCGCATCGAAGGCAAGGTCGAAGGCAATGTGAACCTCGTCGACGGCGACGATTTCGGCGGCCATCTGAAGGGCGCGATCAACCTGCCGCTCGGCCCCAACGCGGCGGTGCGTGCGGTCGGCTATTACACGCGCTACGCCGGCTTCATTAACGCGCTGCGCGAAGGCGGCGGCGTGAGCGAGGACGTCAACAGCGGCGAACGTTATGGCGGCCGCCTGTCGGTGCTGCTGCAACCCGCCGAGGGCCTCTCGATCACCCCTCGCTTCGTCTATCAAAAAGTGAAGACCGACGGCTTCAACCGGCAGGAAGTCTACAACCTCTACGCCAATCAATTCACGACGACGCGGCCGCAGGTGACCTTCAAGGAGCGCCAGCAATATCTGCTGCTTGACGAGGCGTTCGAGGACGAGGTCAAGCTCGCCGACCTGACGATGAGCTATGAAGGCGACGTCGTCGACGTGACGTCGGTGACCACCTACACCGACCGCGACATCCTCGTCAGCCGCGACGCGAGTGCGTTGACCGGCAGCGTATCGGCCGACCTTGGCTTCCCCGTTGCGGGTATCCTGCTTCCCTCGAACCTTGTGGACACGACCGGGGTCAAGCAGTTCACGCAAGAAATACGCCTGAATTCTGCGGGCACCGGCCCCTTTCAGTGGCTCGTCGGCGGCTATTATGCGCACGTCAAGCGCGACTATACCCAGCGTCTTCCGACGCCGGGCTATGACGCATTTACCGACGCAAGGTTCGGCGCGGGAACATCGGCGGCGGTCGCCAACGGCTTCGGACCCGATTCGCCGTACAACGCCGACATCCCTTACGACTTGTCGCAGATCGCGATCTTCGGCGAACTCAGCTACGACCTCACCGAAGCCTTCACCGCGACACTCGGCGGGCGTTATTATGCGTTCGACGAAAGCCGGCGCTTCGTGTCGGGCGGCCTGTTCCCCAACGGCGACAATGCCCGCGACAAGACCTCGTCGAGCGGCTTCTCGCCGCGCCTGCTGCTCAGCTATGACGTTGCCGACGGCATCACGCTGAACGCGCAGGCGTCGAAGGGCTTCCGCCTCGGCGGCGTCAACGATCCGCTCAACCTGCCGCTATGCGACGGCGGTGTCCCCAACGGGCCCGACGCGCAGACCTTCAGCGGCCGGCCGCGCTACGACGACGAATCTTTGTGGAACTATGAGGGCGGGGTGAAGGCGCAGTTCGGCGGCATCACCTTCAACGCCGCCGGCTTCTATACGAAGATCAACAATCTGCAGGTCACCGCCGACGCGGGCAGTTGCTCGTCGCGTATCGTCTTCAACGCCGACGCGCATACGATGGGGCTCGAGTTCGAGCTGTCAGCGAGCCCCGTCACCGGGCTCGATCTCGGGCTGTCGGGCAGCTATGTCGAGGCCGAATTCGATTCGACGCTCACGCGCCCGAACGGCACGGTGATCGAGGGGATCCGCAACGGCAACCGCCTGCCCTCGGTGCCGAAGTTCCAGATGGCGGCGAACGCGACCTACAGCTTCCCGATCGATCCGTCGTCGGACACCAACGCGTTCGTGACGGCGTCCTTCCAGCATGTCGGCAGCCGCTACACCCAGCCCGGCGATCAGGAGAATAACCCGCGGACCTTCGTCCACGGCTTTACCTTCGGCGGTGCTCCGGTCGGCTCGGCGACGACGCTCGACCTCAAGCTGCCCGACTATCAGCTGGTCAACATCGGCGCGGGAATCGAGTTTCCGAACGAACTGGAAATCTCGGTCTACGTAAACAATCTGCTCGACGAGAACGCCCTGCTCGCCTTCGACCGCGAACGCGGCGGGCGCGCGCGGCTCGGCTTTGCGACGAACCAGCCGCGCACGTTCGGAGTCACGGTTCGGAAGGGCTTCTGAGGATGAAAACGGACCGCGCGTGTACGCGTACCGGTCCATTTTTAGACGCTGAAATGCTGCACAAAATTTGCGCAGCATTGCCGCAATTTTAGCCTTTCCAACATGACATTAATATGGCATTCATTGGGTCAACAGTTTCAGGAGGGGAGAGCCTGAAAGGCTGGGCCGGGACGCAAGTCCCGGCCCTCTTTTTTTGTGCGCAACACAGATACTGTCCGAAATCGGCAGTTTTCAGCGGTTTGTGCGCGTGTAGCGCAGCATGGCAAAGGCGCGCCAGCTACCATCATCCTGCAGAATCGAATCGCCGACGACGAGTCTGCCCCCCTCTTCAAGCACATAGGTCGACCGGCCGATCTCGACATCGGCGCTGCCCCAATGCGTCCACCATTTCGCCGCATTGACCCCGCCGAGGGCGTCGCGCGTACGGCCATAGCTGTCGGTCCATTTCCCGCGCACGCGCCCCTTCGCATCGACGGCGTAATTTGCCTCGGCCGAATAGACGACCGGCGGCGTCCCCGCGATATGCAGGCGATAGGTCAGCGCCGTCGCACCATCCTCGCCCGGCGCGATGTCGAGCGTCGCGGTCGCGGGCTTGCCGAACGCCTCGCCCTCACCGATCCAGCTCCCGTGCCACGCGGTGAGCGACGGCGCTTCGGCGGCAGGCGCAGACGGCGCCAGCAGCGCCGCGGCCGCCCACCAGAGCGGCATCATGCCGCGATCTCGGACTGCGAGAACATGAAGGCGTTGCCGTCGGGATCGTAAAAGGTGATGAGCTTCACCAGCCCCGGAATATGCTGGATGTCGCCGTCCTGCCGTACAGACTCGGCGTCGAGATGCGCCTTTGCGGCATCGATATCGGCGACCTCGAACACATTGGTCGCACCGCCGCCCTGTACGACATTCTCGACCTGACTCAGCCCGATATTCACCCCCGCCATCGGCGTCTTCAGCTCGCACCAGCCGATCTCGTCGGCGCGATAGAGCAATTTGCACTGCATGACCCGCTCGTACCAGGCAATCGACGCGGTCATGTCCTTCACCCCCATCGAACAGGTGAGTTCGGATCCGATCTGAAGCGCCATGTCATTCCTCCCTTTTCGCAAGACGACCGGAGCGGGCGAGAATCGCCCTTCCCGTATCGCTTGCCCATATGGTCTGATTTGTATAGTTAGTTGTAAATGCGGTCAACCACCCCCGATCCACTGCTCGTGCAGCTCGGCAGCCATCGCTGGCTCGTGCCGTTGCTCGCCGATCTTGCGGCGCACAGGGGATCGCGCTTCGTCGAACTGATCCACCGGCTCGGGCTATCGCGCGACAGCTGCGTGCGCACGCTGGAAGCCGCACAGGCGATCGGCTGGGTCGAGCGGAACCCCGGCCACGGCCACCCGCTCCGCCCCGAATATATCCTGACCGAAACGGGCAAGTCCGCCGCCGCACGCGCCGCGACAATCAGCGAGGCTCAGACGGGAATCGGCCTGCCCCCCGGCGCCACGACGCGTTGGGGCCTGCCGCTCGTTGTCGGGATCGGCGCGGGCCACGACCGCTTCAACGCGCTCTCGCGTCTGCTGACCCCCGCCACCCCGCGTGCGCTGTCACAGGGGCTGGCCGCGCTCGGCAAACACGGGCTGGTGACGCGCGAGGTGCTCGACCTGCGCCCGCCGGCCAGCCGCTATGACTTGACCAAGAGCGGCGCGCTGCTCGCCGCAGCCTGCGCCGCCTAGTTCAAAGCCGCCTTCACGAAATCGGCCGCGCGCTCGCCGATCATGATGCTCGGCGCATTGGTGTTGCCCGACACCAGCCGCGGCATGATGCTCGCATCGGCGACCCACAACCCGTCGATGCCGTTCAGCTTAAGCGTCGGATCGACCACCGCGTCGGCGTCGCTGCCCATCCGGCATGTTCCGACGGGATGATAGACGGTGTCGGCACGGCTGCGGATCAGCGCGTCGAGCGCCGCGTCATCATCGATATCCACCGGATGCCGGTCGGCCCCTGCATAGTCCGCGAGCGGCGGCGCCGACGCAATGCGGTGCATCATCCGCACGCCCGCGCGCAACGTCGCCATATCGCGCGCGTCGGTCAGGAACCCGGGATCGATCGCCGGCGCCGCCGTGGCATCGCCCGACGCCAAACGCACCGTCCCGCGGCTCTCGGGCCGCAGTACACAGGCATGGCACGAAAAACCGTGCCCCTTCACCTTCGTCCGCCCATGATCCTCGAGCATCGCGGGCACGAAATGATATTGGATGTCGGGCGCGGGCAGATCGGGGCGCGATTTCCAGAAGCCCCCCGCCTCGGCGAAACAAGTCGTCATGATCCCGCTGCGCTGCGTGCGATGCTCGAAGATCGCCTTCACCATCCGCCAGGTGCCGCCGAGGCTGTCGCCGAACGGCTCGGTCGAACGCGTCTCCCAGCTCGACACATAGTCGATATGGTCCTGCAGATTCTCACCGACCCCCGCGCGGTCGGCGATCACGTCGATTCCCTTGTCGTTCAGATGCGAGGCCGGCCCGATCCCCGACAGCATCAGTATCTGCGGACTGTTGAAGGCACCGGCCGACAGCACCACCCCGCCCCGCGCGCGCAGCGTCTCGCGCTTCGATCCGCGCCGGATCACCACACCCGTCGCGCGCCCGTCCTCGATCAGGATTTTCTCGACCAACGCGCCGGTCCGCACCGCAAAATTTCCATGCTCGCGCATCGGCTCGACATAGGCGCGCGCCGCCGACCAGCGTTCGCCGCCCTTTTGCGTGACCTGATAAAGCCCGAAACCCTCTTGCTGCGCCCCGTTGAAATCGGCGGTACGCGGCAATTGCAGCGACGCCGCGCTTTCGATGAAGCGCCGGCTCGTCACATTGGGCCAGCGCTGGTCCATCACATTCAGCGGCCCGCCGCTCCCGTGAAACTCATCGCCGCCGCGCTCATTGCCTTCGCTGCGTTTGAAGAAGGGTAGCACATCGGCATAGCTCCAGCCTGTCGCGCCGAGCGTCGCCCACTGGTCATAATCGAAGGCATGGCCGCGAATATAGACCATCGCGTTGATCGCGCTCGACCCGCCCAGCCCGCGTCCGCGCGGCTGATAACCGATACGCCCGTTCAGTCCCGGCTGCGGCACCGTCTCATACTGATAGTTGGAAGATTTCGGGATGAAGGGCATGAATCCCGGCGTCTTGACCCGGACCGTGTCGTTGCGACCGCCCGCCTCGACCAGACAGACGGTGCGCTTGCCATCCTCGGCGAGCCGCCCCGCCGCCGCGCTCCCCGCGCTGCCCCCGCCGATGACGATGATGTCGAACTGATCCATGCTTGCGACTCCCTCACGCCGCCTGCTGGCGGTCGCCCGGGTGCTTACATGAATGTCATTAGGGGGCGAGGCAAGCGCCAGATATGCTCTCCGCTCAGAGGCAGCTTCCCGTTGAGCAGGCCCAGATGAATCCCGTCAAAGGAAGCCAGCTGGCTACCGCACAAAGCAATCCGGTCAGAATTATCGCCTTGTTTCCTAACCGCCACCCTCGGGTCGCAGCCGCTATCGATATGACGGTCGAAACGGCCTGAACCAGCATGAGAGCGGCGAGCATCTCGATAGCGAGCCATCCGATTCCAAGGCACAATAGGGCACCGACGCCCGATCCGAATGCGAGCCAATCGAATTGCGGTTCGCGCGCGACTTTATTCATCGCGCCCCGCCTCCCAGCGTTCCTTGATCATCGCGCTCGTCTGTCGGCTGCCGTCGTGGCTCCAGCCGGGCTCGCGCCACATATAATCGAGCTTGTGCCTCCACGGCGCGGCCCACACATCCTTCGCGATCCCGACCCATTCGTGGACCGCGGCCCAGAGGATGTTGAAGCTGCCGAGCTGCTTGACGATGCCATAGCGCACCGGCTCGTCGTCGCGTTCGGCGACGAAGCTGCCGAACATCTTGTCCCAGATGATGAAGACGCCGGCATAATTGGCGTCGAGATAGCGCGGGTTCACGCCATGATGGACGCGGTGGTGCGACGGGGTGTTCATGACCGCCTCGAACCATTTGGGCAGCCGCTTGATCGCCTCGGTATGGATCCAGAACTGGTAGATCAGGTTGAGCCCCGCGCAGAAGAAGACCATCGCGGGCGGAAAGCCGATCAGGAACAAAGGCAGGCGGAACAGGAAGGTCAGGCTGAAAAAACCCGTCCATGTCTGCCGCAGCGCGGTCGACAGATTATAATGCTGCGAGCTGTGGTGGATGACATGGCTCGCCCAGAACCAGCGCACGCGATGCGCGCTGCGGTGGAAGGCGTAATAGGCCAGATCATCGAGGAAGAAGCAGAGGATCCACGCCCACCACCAGGTCTTGAACGCGATTCCGATGTCGAACAGGCGGTACTGGTAGACCCAAACCGACATGCCGATCACCGCCGCGCCGACGAGCGCCCCCGCGACCTGGCTGACGGTGCCGAGCATCAGCGAGGTCAGCGTATCGCGCGCCTCGTACCGGCTCTTGTCGCGCCGCAGCGATATGATCATCTCGGCGATCAGCAGCAGGATGAAGGCGGGAACCGCGTAGGTCACCGGATCGGGCAGCTTATCCACGGCTAAACTCGCGCATCCGCGATGCCCACATCCCCGCATCCTTCCCCAGCTGCAGCGTCACCGCGCCGAATGTCCTCTCCGGCGTCGTGAGCGTCAGAAAATCCTTGTCGAGCCGCCCCTCGACGCTGGCATCGACCGGCCGTGCCGCGAAATGATTACCGTGCGCGCGCACCAGCATCATCCGCCCCTCGGCATTTTGCACGATCGCGGCAAATCCCGCGCGGTCGCGCGCGACTTCCGTACCGCGAAACCCCGCCTCGGCCTCTTCGGCCAACCGGATGGCGTGCTCGGCGTCGGCAATCCGCGGATCGCTGCCCAGCCCGATCCTCCCGACCAGCCAGGCAACGAAAAATACCGCGATCAGCGATGCGCCCAGCTGGATCAACTCGGCCTGATTCATTTTTCCCCCGCGAGTGCGTCCAGCATCGGCCGCAGCCCCGTCAGGTCATAGCCCGCATTCGCGGCCGCCTCGACGATGCCATCGACATCGTCGCCCGCGCGCGCGCGCGTCAGTGCCCACAGGTGCGTCGAGCGCGTGCCCGACCGGCAATAGGCGAGGATCGGCCCCGTCGCATCGCCGAGCAACTTGTCGAGCGCGTCGATCTGCGCATGACTGAAACCCGCATGGCCGATCGGGATCGCGGCATAGGCCAGCCCCTCGGCCGCCGCGGCATGCGCTATATCGTCGCCCTGCGGTGCCGACGGCTCTTCACCGTCGGGACGATTATTGATCAGCATCGCAAAGCCCGCGGCTTTCGCCTCGGCGACATCCTCGATGCTGATCTGCGGGGCGACGCTGTAGTCGGCGGACAGGGTTCGAAAATCGCTCATGCCAGCGATCTACTCCCGGCGCGGGCTTGCTGACAAGCGTGAAGGTGCGTCGCGGCTTCCCTTGCTCCACGCTTTGCTTATGGTCGCAACCATGAACGAACATTTCGACTGGGCCTTCGGCTACTGCGCGGCGCGCGGATACGCACAGCCTGTTGCCGCCACTTTTCCCTCGGCGCTGTGGTTCGATGCCGGCAAGCCCGACCAGACCGGCCGCTTCATTCTCGGCAATGCGTCGGGCGAAGCCGCAGCCACGGCCTTCGCTGCGGTCGATGCGCCGCACATCTATGTCGACATCGCGGCCCCGCGCGACACGATCCTGCCGCATATTCCGCCGCACTGGCAGCCGCGCGATCCGATGTGGCTGATGGCGACTGGAGCTGACATGCCGACGGCGCGGCCGACGCCCGATTTCATCATCGAGGTCGATGATAGCGCCGACCGTTTCGAAGCGATTGCGCGTGATTCGGACGGCACGCTCGCCGCACGCGGCGTCCTCGGCCTCCACGGCACCACCGCCGTCTACGATCAGATCGTCACCGAGCCGCAGTTCGGCCGCCGCGGGCTCGGGTCGGCGATCATGGCCGAACTCGGCAGCCGCGCCCTTGGCCGCGGCGTCACCGACTGCCTGCTTGTCGCCACCAGCGACGGCAAGGCGCTCTACGAACGGCTCGGCTGGACGCTGCGCAGCGACATCGTTTCGGTCATTTCGCCGCCCGGCTGAGGCCCCGCGACCTCGCGCACCGGCTCGCGCGCCACCACAGCATGAAACCGTTCGGCATATTGGGGATGCTCGGTCCCCATCCATTTATCCCACCAGGTGAAATAGAGTCCGTAATTGCGATTGAACCCACCGCTGTGATGCAAGTCATGATGCGTCGTCGTGTTGATCCAGCGCGTCAGCGGCGTCGCCAGCCACCAGCGCGGGTGCAGCTCGAATCCGGCATGTCCCATCGCATTGCGGATGATCTGGAAATTGATCCAGAGCACCATCACCCACGCCGGCGTCGCGACGAAGAACAGCCAGATCGGCACGAACAAAATCATCACAAAGGCTTCGGGAATCGCGAAGCTGTACGCCGCCCACGGCGTCGGAGTCACCGAGCGATGGTGCGCGCGGTGGAACGCCTTGAACAGCCGGGGATGGTGCATCGCGCGGTGCACCCAATAGAAATAGGCGTCGTGCGCGACGATGATCGCGGCGAGCAACGCCATGTCGCCGAGCAGGCCATAGCTGCCCTGGAACCGGTGCAGCACGCCGGCGTCGGTGCCCCAGATGATGAACAGCGCCACGAACAGATAGACGCCCGCGGTCTGCAATGATTGCAGGACTTCGCGGCGCCTGTCGGCAGCACTTGCCTCGCGCGACTGAATTTTGCGGGCGGCGAGGTTAGAGCGACGCAGTCCCCAGACGATCGCGCTCGTTACCCCCGCCGCGATCAGATAGCGGCCGAAGTCGAAGGCAAAAATCGCCGGACCCTTTTCGAGCAGGATAGCGAGGGGAGGAAAGGCGTGGACCATGCCGGTATCCTTTGAAATCGATGCCCGCTGCTCAGCAGCTTTCCTGCGCCCGCGCGCCGCGATGTCGAAAATCGGCTAGCCGATTCCGGAATCGGCGAGCCGTCCCGCGCGATACGCGCTCGGCGTCATTCCCTCCGCATCGCGAAAGGCGCGATTGAACGGCCCCAGCGACCCAAAGCCCGCATCGATCGCGATCGTCAGGATCGGCACCTCGCGCTGCGCCGGATCGGCGAGCGCCGCACGGATCTCGTCGAGGCGGAAGCTGTTGAGGAACGCGGTGAAGTTGCGGAAACCCATCTCGCCATTGATCGCGCGCCGCACGCGATATTCGGGCTCGCCGAGCTGCGCCGCGAGGATGGTGATCGAAAAGCCCTCGGCGCGATAGGCGCGCGCCTCGGCCATCACCGCGTGCAGCCGCTGCGCGAGCGTTGAGGGCGTGGCCGGCGGCTCCGCTCGCTTCGGCGCCGGGCCCGGCGCCGCGAACAGTTCAGCCAGCCGAAAGCGATACAGGCCGATCGATACGATGAGGGTGGCGATCAGGATCGCGACCAGCGTCACCGACCGCCCAAGGTCGGGCGCCGTGCCATGGCCGTCGAACATCTCGACAAAGGTCACGAGCAGGATGAAGCCACCGATCGCGCAGACGAGCGCCGCGCGAAAACCGCGCCGCGCCTCGATCAGGTCGTTCGCGCGTCCGCGCCACGCAATCCACATGCCCGCGACCGCAAAGGCGAACATGCCGATGCGCACCAGCACCCAGATTGCAAAGCTGAACGTCCCCGTCGCGGCCATCAATATGATCTGCGCCAGCGGCAGCACGCCGAACGCGGCGACAAGCAGCCAGCTGCGCCAACCGATCCCTTGCTGGTCGTCGAACCACAGCCGCACGAACAGCCAGAAAAAGGCCGGGACCATCACCGACAGCGCATCGCAGATGGCATAGGGAAAGCGTGCGACTCCTCCGGGGCTGAAGACCGGGACGAGCAGATAGGCAATGATTGCCAGGTTCATCGCAATGGCGACGCGCGCGGGGAGGACATGACCGTGATCGCGCGCGAGGATGGCGATCCACAGCAGAAACAGCGCGATGGCGCCGCCACGAATCATCGGGTCGAGGATCAGGAACGACGCCATCGCGTTCTGCTACTGCAAGCGATGGCAGGGCGCCACCATCGCGGCGGTCGCGCAGCAGCGGATCACTGCGCCGCCAGTCGCTGGAGCTGATTGTCGCGCAGTTTCCGCATGGCAAGGTCGCGCGTCATCGCGCGGCATTGCTTGGCTATGCGGCGCGCCCGGGGACTCAAATGCTCGACATCGCTCCGGCACGCCATCTTGACCGCGCGCGCGATCCGAAGCTCCGCGGTCTTCAGATCCGCAGGTGCGCTGAGGTCGAGCCCGCGCATATCGACACGCACGCGCGTCGGCGCTTCGGACGCCTGTGCCATCGGCGTAGCGGCAAGGCATCCGGCGATCAGCGCGGGGATCAGTCGGTGTTTCATCGTCGAAATCCTTTCATCGATCGGCGCCGCAAAGGGAGAGCGGGCTCGATGAAGGATGAGGTGGCGATAATCGGCGCGGCGGGCGCGCCGCGTTCGGAATATGGCTAGCCGTTTGCGAAATCGACCAGCCGGACGGTCGGGGTTCGGCTCAATATTGCCGGATCACATTCAGGAACGCGTCGCCCCATGCGTCCAGCTTCTTGCCGCCGACGCCGGGAATGTCTGCCAATGCGCTTCGCGTCGCCGGCCGTTCGCTCGCCATCGCGCGCAGCACCGCGTCATGAAAGATCACATAGGGCGGCACGTTCGCCTCAGCCGCCAGCTCGCGCCGCATAGCGCGCAGCGCGTCGAACAGCGGATCGCCGACCGGGTTCGGCGTGGTGCTGGCGCCGCCACGCCCGGCGCGCTGCGTCCGCTTCACCGGCGGTTCGGCCATCAGCACCGCGGTCTCGCCCTTCATCATCGCGCGCGCCGCGGGGCCGAGCATCAGCCCGCCATGCTCGGTCGTGTCGAGCGCTTCGCGCGCCATCAGGCTGCGCACCAGCGGTTTGATCAGCCGCGCTTCTTCGCCCGCGACGATTCCGAACACCGACAATTTGTCGTGCCCGCGGCTTGCGATCCGCTCGTCGCTCCGCCCGCACAGCACCGCCTCGATATGCCCGGCGCCGAAACTCTGTCCGGTGCGATAGACCGCGCTCAGCAGCTTCTGCGCAAGCACCGTCGCATCGACCTGCGCCGCGGGTTCGAGGCAATTGTCACAATTGCCGCAGCGCTCGGGCGGGTTCTCGCCGAAATGCCGCAGCAAGAGCGCGCGGCGACACTCGACCGTCTCAACCAGCGCCGCCAGCGCATTCAATCGAACCCGCTCGCCCGCAACGCGGACCTCGGGCAGCTCCGAAAGCCGCATCCGCGCACGCGCGAAATCGTCGGCACCCCACAGCATCATCGCCTCGGCGGGGTCGCCGTCGCGCCCGGCGCGGCCGGTTTCCTGATAATAGGATTCGATCGATTTCGGCAGGCCCGCGTGCGCGACGAAGCGCACATCGGGCTTGTCGATCCCCATGCCGAACGCGACCGTCGCGGTGACGATGCCGTCCTCGGATGCGACAAAATCATGCTGGACGCGCGCACGAAGCTCGGGGTCGAGCCCGGCGTGATAGGCGGCAACGCTGCGCCCCGTCGCCGCCGCGATCTGCTCGGCGAGCCGCTCGGTGCCATTGCGCGTCGGGGCATAGACGATCCCCGGTCCCGGATTGGCGGCGATGAAATCGACAAGCTGCTTCGCCGGGCTCACGCGCGGGCGGACCGCATAACGGATGTTCGGCCGGTCGAAGCCCGCGAGAATCAGCCCATCGGCCGGAATCCCGAGCTGGACAAGAATATCCTCGCGCGTGTGCTTGTCCGCCGTTGCCGTCAGCGCGAGCCGCGGCACCGCCGGAAACGCATCGAGCAAAGGCCGCAGCAGCCGGTAGTCGGGGCGGAAGTCATGCCCCCATTCGGACACGCAGTGCGCCTCGTCGATCGCGAACAGCGCGGGCGTCTGCGCTTCGAGCAGGGTCTTAAACCCCTCGCCCGTCGCGCGCTCGGGCGCGACGTAAAGCAGGTCGAGCTGGCCGTCGCGATACGCCTGCCGCGTGTCGGCCCAGTCGGCATCGACACTGGTGAGGCTCGCGGCGCGGATCCCCGCCGCACGCGCACCGCGCAGCTGGTCGTGCATCAACGCGATCAGCGGCGACACGACGACGACGCAGCCGTTCAGCGCGACCGCAGGCAGCTGATAGGTCAGCGACTTGCCCGCCCCCGTCGGCATCACCGCGAGCGTACGCGCGCGCGCCATCACACGATCAACAACCTCGCCCTGACGCCCGCGAAAGGCGTCGAAACCGAAGGTGGACTTAAGGAGCGGGAGGAGAGCGTCGGCGGACATTGTCGGTGGGCGATAGGGCGGATGCGGAGGAGAGGGAAGCCCCGGACTCCTCCGATCCAATCATTAAGCCAAAGTCAGCATCGCCCGCTCGGCCATCCGCGACGCGGTGACGCGCTCGGCCATCACGACATGATCGGCGCCGCGCCGCACCAGATCGGCAACCTCTTCGTCCGAATGCGCGCGCGCGACGATCACCAGCTTCGGATTGATCGCCCGCGCGCGCCGCACGATCGCCCCCGCCTCGACCCCTTCGGGGATCGCAATCAACAAGGTCGATGCGGTGTCGAGTCCTGCCTGTCGCAAGATGCTTTCCTTCGTCGCATCGCCGACGATCACCGTCGCCCCCGCCTCGCGCGCCGCCGCGGCCATATCCTTCTGGTCCTCGATCACCGTCAGCCCCTCGCCGCGCCCGCAGATCAGGCTGCCGATATGGCTGCCGACGCGGCCGTAACCGATCAGCACGACCCCGGCGTTGCACGGTTCGGGCACGTCGACGCCTTCGGCCTCGACCGCTTCGGGCTCGTCGGAGCGCATACGCTTGACCGCGAGCGAAAAGAGGATCGGGTTGAACAGGATCGACAGCAAGGACCCCGCGAGGATCAGGTCGCGCCCCGTTTCGGGCAGCACCTTCAACCCCACGCCAAGCCCCGCGAGGATGAACGAAAATTCGCCGATCTGCGCAAGGCTGACCGACACCGTCAGCGCGGTCCCCGAATTATGGCCGAACGCGCGGACGAGCGCATAGGCGGCGACCGACTTGCCGACGACGATGATCGCGACCGTCGCGAGCACCGGCCCCGGCTGCTCGATCAGCACCTTGGGATCGAACAGCATGCCGACCGACACGAAAAACAGCACCGCGAACGCATCGCGCAGCGGCAGCGTCTCTTCGGCCGCGCGCCGCGACAGCTGCGTCTCGCCGAGGATCATGCCCGCAAAGAAAGCGCCAAGCGCAAAGCTCACATCGAAAATCACCGCCGCGCCGAACGCGACCCCCAGCGCAATCGCGAGCACCGCGAGCCGGAACAGCTCGCGCGATCCCGAATGCGCGACCCAGTGGAGCACCCAAGGCAGCACGCGCCGCGCGATCACGAACATGAAGGCGACGAAGCCGACGACCTTGACCAGCACGATCGCCGCCGACTGGATCAGCCCCGCGCTTCCGCCCTCGTCGCCGCGGTCGCCGAACATCGCGGGCAGCAGCACGAGCGCGAGCACCATCACCAGATCTTCGACGATCAGCCAGCCAACCGCGATCCGCCCCTTTTCGGTCTCGACCATGTCGCGTGCCTGCAATGCGCGCAGCAGCACGACCGTCGATGCGACCGACAGCGCCAGCCCGAACACCGCGCTGCCCTCGATCGACCAGCCGAGCCACAGCCCGAGCATCATGCCGAGCGCGGTCGCGACCGCGATCTGCGCGATCGCCCCCGGCACCGCGATCTTGCGTACCGAGAGCAGGTCTTTGAGCGAGAAGTGCAGCCCGACCCCGAACATCAGCAGGATCACGCCGATTTCGGCGAGCTGCATCGCCAGTCCCGTATCGGCGACGAACCCCGGCGTGAACGGCCCGACCAAAATACCCGCGAGCAGATAGCCCGCAATCGGCGAGATTTTGAGCCGGTGCGCGAGCGCGCCCATCAGAAACGCCACGCCCAGACCGGCGACGATGGTTCCGATCAGGCTGGTGTCATGCGGCATGGTCCTTGCGTAAAGGGCGCGGACGCAACGGGTCAACCCAAGGCGCGACATTTAGTTACGATTGAGGGTGTCAGGACGCAATTCGGGCGGAGGTTCTATTGAACCCCCGCCCCAATCTCGGTGTTGCGGTCTCAGTTGCGCGTGATCGAAGCCCCGCCATCGAGCAAAGATGCCGTGCCGGTAACGAAGCTCGCATCGTCCGAAGCGAGATAAAGTACCGACTTCGCAATCTCGATCGGCTGCGCGACGCGCTTCAACGCGTGCAGGTTGGTCACGAAATCCTGCTTTTCGGCGCTGTCGTTGACCGCCTCGAACATGTCGGTCGCCACACCGCCGGGCAGCACTGCATTCACGCGCACCTGCTGCGGCCCGAACTCGGCAGCAAGGGCCTGTGTCAGCCCGATCAGCCCCGACTTGCTCGCTGAGTATGCGGCGCTGCCGGGGAAGGAAAAGCTGTAACCGACAAAGGTCGAGGTGAAGATCACCGACCCGCCGCCATGCTTCACCATCTCGGCGATCTGGTGCTTCGCGCCGAGAAACGAGCCGGTGAGGTTGACCGCGAGCGCATCGGCAAAACCCGCGCCCGACACCTCGGTGCTCGGCCCCGCTTCGCCGAACACCCCGGCATTGTTGAACGCGACGTCGAGCCGCCCGTAATTGTCGACCGCAGCGCGGACGAGTGCTTCGTGGAAAGCTTCGTCGCGGACGTCGCCGGCGACCGCAACCGCCTTGCCGCCGGCAGCAGTGATTTCGGCGACCAGTGCGTCGAGTTCGGCCTGGCGGCGCGCACCGACGACGACCGAGGCGCCCTCGGCGGCAAAGAGTTTCGCGGTTTCGCGGCCGATACCCGAGCTGGCGCCGGCGACAATCGCGACCTTGTTCAACAAACGATCCATGATCTTTCTCCTGTTCGGCGGCGGGCCCGATGCCCGTGGTCGATGAAGCGAAAGTGGACTTTGTCCGCCGTTCGGAATAGACGGCAACTCTTGGTTCTATAATTCGGAAAAGCCGAACAATGATCCGCATCGAAGGCATCGCCGCATTCGTCGCAACCGTCGAGCATGGCTCGATCAGCGGCGCCGCGCGCCAGCTCCGCCTGTCAAAATCGGTGGTCAGCGAACGCCTCGCCGAACTCGAACGCTCGCTCGGCAGCGCGCTGCTCCACCGCACTACGCGCAAATTGAGCCTGACCGAGGACGGCACCGCCTTCCTGCCGCGCGCACAGCGCATCACGCGCGACGTCGTCGAGGCAGCCGCGGACATCGCCGAACGCCGCGGCACGCTCGCGGGCGCGCTGCGAATCGCGGCGCCGGTCACCTTCGGCCACATGCATCTCGGCCCCGCGCTCTATCCGTTCCTGAAAAGCCACCCCGAAATCCAGCTCACACTCGACCTCGACGACCGCCGCATCGACGTCGCGTCGAGCGGCCATGACGCGATCATCCGGCAGGGCGTGATCGACGACACGCGTCTTATCGTGTGGAAGCTCGCGAAGAGCCGCCGCATATTGGTCGGGTCGGCGACTTATCTGGCGGAGCATGGCACGCCGACATGCTTCGAGGATCTCCGCGATCACCGTGGCATCTTCTACACCAACCGCGGCGCCGCCGACTGGCGCTTTCGCACGAAAGACGGCCCCGTCGCGATCCAGGCGAAACAGGCGCTCGGCGTCAACAATGGCGACATGATCCGCGACGCCGTTGCTGCCGGCCTCGGCATCGCGATGCTCCCCGCCTTTATCGCCGGCCCCGCGATTCTGGCTGGCAAGCTCGTCGCCATCCCCCTCGATCTCGCCCCCGACGAGGAGTGGATCTACATGGCGCATTCGCAGGGCCGCGACCCGTCGGCCAAACTCCGCGCGCTGCGCGATCATCTGAAAGCGGCGTTCGGCGACCCGCCTTATTGGGAAACCGATTAAGCGACCGCAGCCTGTGGCCCATCGTGGCTGCGTGCCGTTCCGCGCCCCGGGCGGCCGATCAGAAAGCCCTGCACCTCGTCGCAGCCCTCGCGGCGCAGCACGTCGAGCTGTTCGGGCGTCTCGATCCCCTCGGCGAGGATCGGGATCGACAGGCTCTTGCCCAGCGCGAGCACCGCGCGCAGGATCGCGGTCGACTGAATATTGCCCTCCAGCTCGGCTGCGAAGAAGCGGTCGAGCTTGATCTTGTCGAACGGAAAGGCGCGCAGCGTCTCGAGCGACGAATAGCCGGTGCCGAAATCGTCGAGCGCGACCCCGACGCCCAGCGCCTTGATCTGGCGCAGCACATGCAGCGCGCGTTCGCGGTCGGCGATGATCGCCGTCTCGGTCAGTTCGATCTCCAACCGCCGCGGCGGTAGCCCCGTGTCGAGCAAGATCTGGTGGAACAGGCGTGGCAGGTCGACGTGCGCGAGCTGGAGCGGCGAGACATTGACCGCGACCTTCGACCCATGTTCCCACGCCGCCGCGTCGGAACAGGCGCGCCGCATCACCCATTCGCCGAGCGCCAGAATAAAGCCGTTCGCTTCGGCGAGCGGGATGAACACCGCCGGCGGGATCGCCCCGCGCGCCGGATGCGTCCAGCGCAGCAGCGCTTCATATCCGGTGACCTCGCCCGTCGTGACCGACGTCTGGACCTGATAATGGACGTCAAGCTCGCACCGGTCGATGGCGCCGCGCAGGTCGGCGGCGAGTTCGCGCTGGTCGCGGATCGCCTCGTCGAGCTGCCAGTCATAGTGGCACGGCGCGGTCGCCGCGTCGGCCTTCGCGCGATACATCGCAAGGTCGGCATTGTTCGACAGCATCTCGGCGGTCGCCGCATCGTCTGGGAACACCGCGACCCCGATGCTCGCGCCGAGCCGGGCCTCGAAATCGGGAAACACCAGCGGCGTTTTCAGCTCGGCGTCGAGCCGCGCGGCGAACGCCGCCAGCTGCGCGCGGTCGGTAAAGCGCGTCAGCGCGACAAATTCGTCACCGCCCAGCCGCGCCACGAATTCATTGTGCCCCAACGCGTCGCGCATCCGCTGCGCAATCCGCGCGAGCACCTCGTCGCCCGCCTTGTGGCCGTGGACATCGTTGATTTCCTTGAAGCGGTCGAGATCGATCGCGCACAACCCGACGCGCTCGCCGCTCACCAGCGCGGCGCCGATCTGACGCGAAAGCTCGGCGCGAAAGGCGACACGATTGGGAAGCCCCGTCAGCGCGTCGTTCATCGCCATATGGGTCAGCTCGCGCATCGCGTCCGATCGCGTCTGGCGATCGAGCATCGCCGCGAAGACGCCCGCGGCGATCACGATCCCGCCGACGAGTACCGTCGCGAGCGCCAGCGCGTTGAATTCCGCCGGGCGCAGCGGCGTCTCATCGAGCGCCAGCGGCGTGATCCGCATCGCGGTCATCGCAAGGAAATGGAGCGAGGCGATCGCAAGGACGATGAGCCCCGTCGCCAGCGGCACACGGAGGCGCACCGCCCGGCTCGTGCGGAGCACCGTCAGCGCGGCGGCGGCAAAGACCATGCCGCTGATCACCGCCGCGGCGACATAGCCATCGTCCCAGGCGATAATACCGTCGACGCGGTACGCGATCATGCCGGTAAAGTGCATCGCAGCGATGGCCCCGCCGAACAGCGCCCCGCCGATCGCGCCGTAAACCTCGTCCTTGCCCCATGCGGCAACCGCAAAGCCGATAAAGGAGCCCACCATCGCGACCATCAGCGAAGCGATTGTCAGCACGGGGTCGAGAGTCACCGGCGCTTTCGCCTCGAAGGCGAGCATGGCGACGAAATGGGTGCACCAGATCGTCGCGCTGGCGGCGACCGCGACGAGGAACGCCCAGGCGATGCCCTGCTTGCGCTGCGCCTCGCGCGCGCGCTCGAACATCTGGACGATCGCAAAGGCGCCGACGCCGCAAATCGCGACCGCCAGCGCGACCAGCCACGGATCGTGGTCGATCGCGATACACATCGCCAGCCTGATCAAAATCCCACCTTTCGCCTCGATATCCGCCGGTCGGACGGATGGTCCCTAAAAGGCTCAATTGGTGGAAATCACTTACAAAAATGTAAACTTGAGTTAAAAATGCGGACCGGTGCGATCAGGCGTCGACGGTGCCTTCGTCACGCTCCGCCTGCTGCCGCGCCCACATATCGGCGTAGAGCCCGCGCATGCCGAGCAACTGCTCGTGCGTCCCCGTCTCGGCGACGCGGCCACGTTCGAGCACGATGATCCGGTCGGCGCCCGTCACCGTCGACAAGCGATGCGCGATCACCAAGGTTGTGCGCCGTGCCGCGATGCGTTCGAGCGTGTCCTGAATCGCCGCCTCGGTGCGGCTGTCGAGCGCGCTCGTCGCCTCGTCGAGGATCAGTACCGGCGGGTTCTTGAGCAGGGTCCGCGCGATCGCGACGCGCTGCTTCTCGCCCCCCGACAGCTTCAGTCCGCGCTCACCGACCTCGGTGTCGTAACCTTGCGGGAGCAGCGCGATGAAGCCGTCGATCGCGGCACCCTCGGCGGCCGTGGCAATCGCATCGGCGCTCGCGCCCTCGCGGCCATAGGCGATATTATAGCCGATGCTGTCGTTGAACAGCACCGTGTCCTGCGGGACGATACCGATCTCGGCGCGCAAACTCTTCTGCGTGACCTGCGAAATATCCTGCCCGTCGATCAGCACGCGCCCGTCCTGCGGATCGTAAAAGCGGAACAGCAGCCTTGCGATCGTCGACTTGCCCGCGCCCGACGGGCCGACGATCGCCAGCGTCTCGCCCGCGCCGACCGCGAAGCTCACGCCGTTCAGGATCGTGCGGTCGGGCTCGTAACCGAACACGACATTATCGAACGTCACCGCGCCGCCGTTCACGACCAGCGGCCACGCCTCCGGCGCATCGCTGATCTCGGGCGGGGTGTCGATCAGGCGGAACATCGCCTCCATGTCGATCAACCCCTGCCGGATCACGCGATAGACCATGCCGAGCATGTCGAGCGGGCGGAAAAGCTGGGCGAGCAGCGTGTTTACCAGCACGACATCGCCGACCTTATATTCGCCCTGCGACCAGCCCCATACAGTGTAAGCCATCGCGCCCGCCAAGGCAGCGTTGGTGACGAGGCTCTGCCCGATGTTGAGCCACGCGAGGCTGTTCTCGCTCTTCACCGCGGCGCGCGCATATTGGTCGGCGACGTCGCGATAGCGGGCTTCCTCGCGCTCCTCGGCGCCGAAATATTTGACCGTCTCGTAATTGAGCAGGCTGTCGACGCTGCGCCCGATCGTCAGCGTGTCGAGGTCGTTCATTCGCGTGCGCAGCGCGTTGCGCCAGTCGGTCACCTTGCGCGTGAAGATGATGTAGACGACGACCATCAGCGCGGTCGCGCTGGCCAATCCAAAGCTGAACTTGGTCCAGAAGATGATCAGCACCGCCGCGAGCTCGATGATCGTCGGCGCGATGTTGAACAGCAGGAAATAGAGCATCGTATCGATGCTCTTCGTCCCGCGTTCGATCACCTTCGTGACCTCGCCCGTCCGCCGCGCGAGGTGGAAGCGCAGGCTCAGCGCGTGAAGATGGCTGAACGTCGCGATCGCCAGTTCGCGCGTTGCATCCTGCCCGACGCGTTCGAACACGACGTTGCGGAGGTTGTCGAACAGCACTCCGGCAAAGCGCGCGCCGGCATAGGCAAGCACCAGCCCGATCGCGAGCGCGACGCCCTGCTCCATCCCCGGCGCCATCTTGTCGATCGCGGCGCCATAAAGGAAACCCATCGAGAGCTGGACGCCCTTCGACGCGAGGATGATAAGCCCCGCGACGACAATGCGGATCTTATGCTCGCGCTGCCCCGCCGGCCACAGATAGGGCAGGAAGCGCTTGAGCGTATCGAGAACGGGCGGTTCGCTCGCCGCGTCGGCGGAAGTGGAGGTATCAGGCGGCATGCGCGCCCCATGTAGGGGCGATAGGCCGCGCTAACAACGCTTACCGCGACTGACCATATCCGGCATGACGGATGATCCGGTCGATCAGGCGCCGTTCTTCGGATGTCGGGGTCGGCACGATGACCACAGGCGGGTCTTGCCGGCGGCCGAACAAAGGACGCCGGGGCGGGACGATGGAGGAAAAGCGCATGGGGGCTGCTTTCGACTGTGCGGCATCGCCCCCCGGCGCCGCGATGATCTGGTCCCGCACCCTTGGTGCAGGTGCGTGGTTGCAGATCCGTCAAGCGATGTGGTTACTGCTTTCTTTCCGGTACGGTGAACGTGCCCGTTACGCGCCCGCCGGTGCCGCCTTGGATCGGGTTGCCATCGGGGCCGCGCGCCGCGCCGCGCCCGTCGACTGTCGCGCGCCCGGTGCTGAGGTCGATCACCATGCGTCCGCCGTTCAGCCGGTTGCCGCGCTGGGTCAGCTGGACGTTGCCGACCATCGTGATCAGCCGCCGGTCGAGGTCATAGATCGCGACATTGCCCGAAGCACGCTCGTCGCCCTTGGTCACCACGACGCCGCCGGTCGCGTCGAGCCGGTTGACCTCGGTGCCGCCCTGGCGGCTGTAGGCGACGGTCATCCGCGCCGCGGTCAGCGTCATTCCCGCCTGCGTCACGCGGACATTGCCCTCGAGCACGACGCGGTCGGCGCGGTCCTGCACCTCGATGCTGCCGGCGTCGAAATCGACCGGGGCGGCGCTGTTGTGGTTCGCGAGCGCCTGCGCCTGCGCACTGTCGCCGCCGGTGCCGGCCGACAGCAGCGCGAGGCTGGTCAACGCAAAGCCCGCGCCGGCCAGAGCCACGCTTTTCATCGGCGATACGCGGTTCATTTGATGACTCCCTGATTGATCCGCAGCCGCGCATTGCCCTGCAGGCGCACGATCCGTTTGTCGAGGTCGGCGGTCAGCTGGTTGGCCGAAAATGTGCCGATGTTCAACGTGCCATTGACGCCATTCTGCCCGATGAGGCTGCGTGTCTTGAGGTCGACTGCGACATTGCTCGCGTCGATCCGGTATCCGCCCGCGCTCTTGACCCGGAGCAGCCCCGGCACCGCGACCTTCTCGGTGTCCATATTATAGGCGCTGTCCTCCGCGACGATCGTCGCCGGGCCGTCAGCGAGCTTGATCGCCCCCGACAGGTCGGTCATCCGCACGATCGGTTCGGCCGAGCTTTTCTGGACCGCGCTGCCCGCGAGCAACGCGAACGGCTGCCCCTTCGCATCCTGGCCGCGATATTCGGCGCGCGTCACCTTCATCCGCTCCTTGGCCATCTCGACCTTGTCCTTCGACAACAGGAAGCTGATCTCGGCGCGCTGGGTGAACGGCGAGAAGACGAGCACCGCCGCGACGACGCCGATGACGAGCGGCAGGCCATAGCGCAGGATGCGCACGACGCGGTCGTGGTTCGACCCGCTCGCCGCCCATATGCGGCGCATCGTGCGGTCAAGATCGGCGCGTTCGGACATGCTCTTGCGAATCGCCTCTTCAGGTGTGCGCGAAAATGTCGACCTCGGGCCAGCCGGCCAGGTCGAGCGCCGCGCGCGTCGGCAGGAAATCGAAACAGGCCTGCGCGAGTTCGGTGCGCCCCTCGCGCGCCAGCCGCACGTCGAGGATCGCTTTCATCGCGTGCAGGAAACGCACGTCGCTTGCCGCATAGTCGCGCTGCGCATCGCTGAGCTCGGCGGCGCCCCAGTCGCTCGACTGCTGCTGCTTCGACACTTCCTGGCCCAGCAATTCGCGCACCAGTTCTTTCAGGCCGTGGCGGTCGGTATAGGTGCGGATCAGCTTCGAGGCGATCTTGGTGCAATAGACGGGCGCCGTGACGACGCCGAGCGCCTGCTGCAACGCCGCGATGTCGAAGCGCGCAAAATGGAACAATTTCAAACGGTTGGGGTCGGTCAATATTGCCTTCAGCACCGGCGCGTCATAGGCGCTGCCGGGTTTGAAGCGGACGAGATGCTCGTCGCCCGACCCGTCGCTGATCTGGACGAGGCACAGCCGGTCGCGCTGCGGGTTCAGGCCCATGGTCTCGGTATCGATCGCGACCGCGCCGGAACCCAGCACGCCCTCGGGCAAATCTTCTTCGTGAAAATAGACAGTCATGGGCTCGCCTTAGGCGATGCGGCCGTGCCGCTCAATGGCTGGTTTTCGCCCGCGCAGACCGCCCGTCATCCGCCTGCGACAAAGCGCGCTTCATTCTGATCGCCGGCTTGAATTTTCCGTTCGCAGATGCCGTTCATTTAAGCTATATATTGCGCCGTTAGAGGCACGGGGCGAGTCTGTGCCCATGGTGAACTGCGTCCCCGTCCGACGCAAGGCGCTGATCGAATGGGGTATGGACGAACCGAAAGCGACTATTAGACAATGAGTTTCAACAAGGATCGCCGCGGCCAGCGGGGGCGCGGCAAGCGCGATGATTTCGGCAATTTCGACAGCTTCGAACCTGCACCCTATGGCGGCGACAGCTATGGCGGCGGCAATCGCGGTGGTGGCTTCGGCGACCGCGGCGGCTTCGGCGGCGGTGATCGTGGCGGCGGCTTCGGCGGTGGCGACCGCGGCGGCTTCGGCGGCGGCGATCGTGGCGGCGGCGGCGGTGGCTTCGGCGGCGGACGTGGCGGCGGCATGCCCGCGCAGGTCGTCGGCGAAGGCAATGGCACGGTGAAATTCTTCAACGCGGCAAAGGGCTTCGGCTTCGTCGCGCGCGACGATGGCGGCGAAGATGTGTTCGTGCACATCAGCGCGGTCGAACAGGCCGGGCTTGCCGGCCTCGCTTCGGGCCAGCCGCTCGGCTTCACCCTCGTCGAACGCAACGGCAAGGTGTCGGCCATCGATCTCAAGATCGAAGGCGAACCGATGCCGATCGAGGACAATGGTCCGCGCCGTGACGATCGCGGCCCCGGCGCTGCTCCGGGCGGCGCCCGCGGCCGTCGTCAGCTGACCGGTGAACGCACCTCGGGCACGGTGAAATTCTTCAACACGACGAAGGGCTTCGGCTTTATCGCGCGCGACGACGGACAGGCCGATGCCTTCGTCCACATCAGCGCGGTGCAGCGCGCCGGCATGGCGGGCCTCGACGAAGGCGACCGCGTCGCGTTCGACATCGAAGTCGACGACCGCGGCAAGTTCGCCGCGGTGAACATCCAGCCGCATCAGGACTGATCGGTCGGACAGAAAACGAAAAGGGCGGCTCGCGGGCCGCCCTTTTTGTTTGTGCCTACGCCCCTCCCGCAGGCGGGAGGGGAAGTCCGGCTCAATAACCCAGCGTCGCCTCGAGAAACCAGATCCGCTGCTGCGCCTCGTCGGCCCAGCCGTCTACGAGCCCGCTCGTCGCGATGTCGCCATCGGCTTCGGCCGCGGCCTTCACTTCCTTGAGCTGGCCCAGCAAAATCTTGTTGTCGCCCGCCAGCGTGCGGATCATCGCCTCGGCATCGGCGCCCGCGCTGTCATCGTCGCGGATCGACGCGCGGCGGCTGACGTCGCCGATCGAGCGCAACGTCGGCGCGCCATTCTTGCGCACGCGTTCGGCGATCAGGTCGGTCGTCGCGAAAATCTGCGCCGCCTGCTCGTCGAAGAGCAGATGGAATTCGCGAAAGTGCGGACCCTGGACGTGCCAGTGATAATTTTTCGTCTTGAGGTAAAGCGCGAAGCTGTCGGCGAGCAGCGCGTTCAGCGCATCGGCGACCGCGGGGGCATTGTCATTCTTGTCGGACATGGGAGCATCCTTTCTGTTGCCCCGCCGATATAGCGAAGCCGACACGCGCTTTCCCATTGAACCTTTGGCTAAGCTTCATCGACAAAAACGATGAAACCCCATTCGGAATACTTGATTAGCCGATCAATCCGAACGCGCCGAGCGCGGTGCGAAGCCCCCAAAGCACAAGGATCGCCGCCGCCCCCCAACGCAAAACCTGCGCCGCGCGCCGCTCGGCCAGCGCCGGTCCGAAGGCGAGGAACGGCAGCATCGCCAGCGTCCAGCCGACCAGCCCGCCCGCTGCAGCCCACTGCCCCGCGCCGCTCGTCGCGGCGAGCGCGCCGATCAGGAAATGACTGCGATCGCCGAACTGCGCCGCGAGCATCCGCCCCGCGAGGATGGCGGGCGGCGCATCGTCCATGCCCGCTGCGGCCAGTGCCGGCCGGTCGCGCCAGAGCAGCGCCACCGCCGCCGACAGCATTGCAAGCGCCACCAGCAGGGCGGCCACACCCTGCCCGATCATCCCGTTCGCAATCGCGCCGGCAACCGCGGCGACGACCGCGTTGACGATGAACGCCGCGAACGCGATGACGACCGTGACGCGCCGGTCGGCGCGCGCATTCAGCAGCCGCGACAGCGCGATCCCGCTGCGCCCGTCGGCGTTGGCGAGCAGCACCGCCACCAGCGCAAGCATGATTGCATCCATCGATTAAGTCTGAATCGTCAGGCCTTTGGCGTCAATGCCCCAGCCGAACCGCGACCGACGCCAGCCACGCTTCCTGCGCGGCCGAGGGCAGCGGCCCCCGCGGCACGCTCGCCGCATCGCTCATCGCGTCGAGATAGGTCAGGATCGCGGCGCGATAGCCGCCCCCGGCAACCGCCGATTCGAGCCGGCTCGCCAAGGTTTCGACCGCGGCAAAGCCATTGTCGCGCGCGAGGCAGCGGATATCGTCGATTCCCTGCACGATCTGCGCCAGCGCGCAGTGCGGCAGCGCTTCGGCCAGCGCACCGATCTGTCCGGTAATCCGGTTCTGGATGTCGAGATATGGGTCGGTCTGGTTTCGCATCTTACCCCCCTGTCGTCATCGGAGACGATGCGCTCTTTTGGTTAATGCGCGGTTAGCGGTGCCCCGGAAGGCCCGCGAGCCCCTGCTTGCTGCGATACATGTCGCGATCCGCCGCAGCCAAAATGTCGGATTCGGTCATCCCGGTCTGCAACATCGCGACTCCGAAACATGCCGACAGCGCGATTTCGTGCCCGTCATATTCGGCGGGCGCGGCGGTCAGCACGGCGCACAGCCGATCGACCTGCGCGCGCGCGCCGTCTTCGCTCGACTGATCGAGGATCAGCCCGAATTCGTCGCCGCCGATGCGCGCCGCGACGTCGGTCGCGCGGATCGAGCCGGCGAGCCGCTTCGCGATCTCCATCAGCGCGAAGTCGCCCGCAGCATGACCGAAACTGTCGTTGATATATTTGAGCTGGTTGACGTCGATAAAGACAACCGCGGCGCGTTCGGCGTGCCGCTCGAACCGCGCCATGCGGTGATGGATAGCGGTCAGGAAGTAACGGCGATTGAACAACGGGGTCAGCGTATCGCGCTCGGACACGCGCTCGAGCTCGGCGACGGCGATTTTCAACACGCGGTTTTCGCGGCGCAATGCGTCGCGTTCCCGGCGTATTTCACGCAGCTGGTCCTCGATGGAGTCCAGGGCGACGGCGCCGAACTGGTCGACCGCGATCCGTGCCCCCCCTACGCTATCCATTCAATGTCCCCGAAACCTACCCACGTTCCCCGGCCGAATGCCGACGGCTATTGAGCGGCGACCCTAGTCCCGACTTGATACCAATCGGTAAACGCTGCGGTATGAATTGCGCGGCGTTGCCCGCACGCAAACCAGTCGCTAGGGGGGATGCGGCGGCGATTCATGCACGATGAACGCCGGGCAGGAGGGATTGGAATGGGCGATACGGCCCCGCAAGTCGGTGTCATCATGGGCAGCCAGTCGGACTGGCCGACGATGGCGCACGCGGTCCAGATCCTCGAAGAGTTCGGCATCGCGCACGAAGTGCAGATCGTCTCGGCGCACCGCACCCCCGATCGCCTTGTAAACTATGCCAAAAGCGCCGCAGACCGCGGATTGAAGGCGATCATCGCGGGCGCCGGCGGTGCCGCGCACCTTCCGGGCATGGTCGCTTCGATGACCCGCGTCCCGGTCCTCGGCGTCCCCGTCCAGTCGGCGGCACTCAGTGGTGTCGACAGCCTTTATTCGATCGTCCAGATGCCCGGCGGCATTCCGGTGGCGACCTTTGCGATCGGCAAGGCGGGGGCGACCAACGCCGGCCTGTTCGCCGCCGCGCTGCTCGCCAATAATGATGCCAATCTGGCACAAAAACTCGACGCGTGGCGCGACGCCCAGACGAACAGCGTCGCCCCCACCCCCGTGCGCGAGGGCTGATCTTTTGCTGCCACCCGGTTCGACGATCGGCATCCTCGGCGGCGGCCAGCTCGGCCGGATGCTGGCGGTCGCGGCGGCGCAGCTCGGCTATCGCACACATATCTACGCCCCCGACCGCGAAAGCGTCGCCGCCGAAGTCGCGGCGCAGCACACGCAGGCCGCGTGGGACGACGAGCCGCGCCTCGCCGCTTTTGCCGCCCATTGCGACGTCGTCACCTATGAATTCGAAAATGTGCCGGTCGATACGGTGCGCTTCCTGTCGGGCCATGTTGCGGTAAGGCCGGGGGTCGAGGGGCTCGAAATCGCGCAAGACCGCCTGACCGAAAAGACTTTCGTCGCCGGGCTCAGTGGCCGCCCCGCGCCGTTCGCCGCGGTGCCCGACCGCGCCGCGCTCGACACCGCGCTCGAACAGATCGGCGCGCCCGCGATCCTCAAGACCGTGCGCATGGGCTATGACGGCAAGGGGCAGGCGCGCCTCGCCACCGCCGCCGACGCCGACGCCGCGTGGGACGGCATCGACCGCCACGCCGCGGTGCTCGAAGGCTTCGTCGACTTCGAGCATGAATTCTCGGTGCTGCTGGTACGCGGCATCGACGGCGAAACGCGCTTCTGGGACTCACCTGTCAATGTCCATAAAGGCGGAATCCTCGCGACCTCGACGCTGCCGCCGCCGCAGACCGTGCTCGATCAGCAGGACGAGGCGCGCGCGCTGATGGCAAAGATCGCCGAGGAGCTCGACTATGTCGGCGTCCTCACCGGCGAATTTTTCGTCGGCGGCGACGGCCCCGTCTTCAACGAGATGGCGCCGCGCGTCCACAACAGCGGCCATTGGACGATCGAGGGCGCGGTCACCAGCCAGTTCGAAAACCATATCCGCGCCGTCGCCGGCCTGCCGCTCGGCAGCACAGACACCGCGGCGCTGCCGGTCGTCATGCACAACCTCATCGGCGGCGGGATCGAGACGGTGCCCGCGCTGCTCGCCGACCCCGCCTGCCACGTCCATCATTATGGAAAGGCCGAGGTCCGCGACGGCCGCAAGCTCGGCCACGCCACCTGGGTCGGAGCCTCTCCCGCATGAATCGCCCCGAAATCACGCTTGTCCTCGCGCGCGCCGCCAACGGCGTGATCGGCGCCGACGGCAAGATGCCCTGGCACCTGCCCGCCGACCTTCGTCGCTTCAAGCAGATCACGATGGGGCGCCCGATGATCATGGGGCGCAAGACCTTCGACAGCCTGCCCGCGATCCTCGAAGGCCGCCGCCACATCGTGCTCACCCGCGACCCCGAATGGCAGGACGAGGGCGCCGAGCCCGTGGCGACGATCGAAGAGGCGCTCAAACTCGCCAACGCCCCGCATGTGATGGTGATCGGCGGCGCCGAAATCTATCGCCTCTTCCTGCCGCTCGCCGACCGCATCGAACTCACCGAAGTCGCGCTCGAACCGAAGGGCGATGCGATCATCGACTATCCGGCCGCCGCCGACTGGCACGAGGCGGCGCGCGAGGACCATCCCGCCGACGACGCCGGCCGCCCGGCGTACAGCTTCGTTACGCTGACAAGGAAATAAGCCCATGCGTCGCTGGCTGATCGGCATCTTGCTCGTTATCGCGGTCGCCGCGCTCGCCTTCTTCACCCTCGCCCCCGGCATGCTCGAGCGCGGAATGAACAAGGTCGACGGCAAGCCGCTCCCGACAGTCACGGCGCGCGCGAAAGCGCTGCACCGGACGCTGACGATCGTCGACCTGCACAGCGACACATTGCTGTGGAAGCGCAACATCCTCGACCGCGCCGACCGCGGCCACATGGACCTGCCGCGGCTCGAGGAAGGCAATGTCGCGCTGCAGATCCTCGCGAGCACGACCAAATCGCCCAAGGGCCAGAATTACGACGCCAATGGGGGCGACACCGACAATATTACCGCGCTGGTGATCGCGCAGCTCCAGCCGATCCGCACGTGGAACTCGCTGCTCGAACGATCGCTCTGGCACGCCGAAAAGCTCCACCGCGCGGTCGCCGATTCGGCGGGCAAGCTGCGCGCGGTCGACACGCCCGAGGATATCGACACATTGCTCGCCGAACGCCGCGGCAAGGTGCCGCCCGTCGGCGCGATGCTCAGCATCGAGGGGCTGCACGGCCTCGAAGGCAAGCTCGCGAACCTCGACAAGCTTTACACCGCGGGGTTCCGGATGGCGGGGCTCACCCATTTCTTCGACAATGATCTCGCGGGATCGATGCACGGCCTCAAAAAGGGCGGCCTCACCCCCACCGGCCGACAGGTCGTCGCGGCGATGGAAGCGAAAGGCATGATCGTCGACATCGCGCATTGCTCGAACGCCTGCGTCGCCGACATTTTGAAGATCGCGCGCCGCCCCGTCGTCTCGAGCCACGGCGGCGTGCAGGCGACGTGCAAGGTCAACCGCAACCTCAGCGACGAACAGATCAGGGGCGTCGCCGCAACCGGCGGCCTCATCGGCATCGGATACTGGGACGCCGCGGTGTGCGACACCTCGCCCGCGAGCGTCGCCAAGGCGATGAAACATGTCCGCGACCTCGTCGGCATCCAGCACGTCGCGCTCGGCAGCGACTATGACGGCGCCACCACGGTCCGTTTCGACACGTCGAAGCTGGTGCAGGTAACGCAGGCGCTGATCGACGCGGGCTTCAGCGACGACGAAATCCGCGCCGCCATGGGCGGCAACTCGGTCCGCGTGCTCAAGGCGGGGCTCGTCCCGCTCACCCCGCCGGCGCCATGATCCGGCTCGACGGCCACCACCGCATCGAAGGCGGTTTGCGCGGCGGCGTCATCGCGCTCGGCAATTTCGACGGCTTCCACGCGGGGCATCAGGCGGTCGTCGGCCGCGCCGTGCGCCATGCGCGCGACGAGGGCCGCCCCGCGATCGTCGCGACCTTCGACCCGCATCCGGTGCGTTTCTTCAAACCCGACGTCCCACCCTTCCGCCTCACGACGCTCGACCAACGGCAGGAGCTATTCGCCGCCGCGGGCGCCGACGCGATGCTGATCCTGCCGTTCGACGCGACGCTCGCGGGCACCACGGCCGAGGATTTCATTACCGAACTCTTGCTCGATCGCTACGGCGCCGCGGGCGTCGTCACCGGCGCCGACTTCGTCTTCGGCAAAGGCCGCGGCGGCGATGTCGTCACGCTCGCCGACCATGCCCGCCGTCTCGGCTTCTTCACCGAGATGGTCGCGCCCGTCGATGACGCCGAAGAGGTGATCTCGTCGAGCCGTATCCGCGAAGCCTTGCAGGCGGGCGACTGTGCCACCGCAGCGCGCCTGCTCACGCGCCCCTTCACGGTGCGCAATGTGGTGCAGCACGGTGACAAGAACGGCCGCTTGCTGGGCTTCCCGACCGCGAACCTCGAAATGGGCCAATATCTCCGCCCACATTACGGCATCTACGCCGTCACCGGAAAGCTCCCCGACGGGCGCGTGCTGAAAGGCGCCGCGAACCTCGGCATCCGTCCCAGCTTCGACCCGCCGAAGGAATTGCTCGAACCGCATTTCTTCGATTTTGCCGAGGATCTTTACGGGCAGGAAATCGATATCGCCTTCCACGCCTTTATTCGGCCCGAGGCGAAGTTCGACGATATGGACGCCTTAATGGTTCAAATCGCTGTGGATTGTGACGCGGCAAAGGCGCTACTGGCGCACATCTGACCCCTCGCCGCAAGAGGGGCGACAGGGGGGACGAATGACCGACAGCGAAGACTGGGCCGCCGCGCTCGAAGGCCCGAAGAAAAAGCCGATGAAGCGGCGCACGAAAATCCTGCTCTGGATCTTCGCCGCGATCGTCGCCTGGCTCACCCTGTCGAACGCCAGCTTCCTCGCCCCCGATCCCGAGGGCAAGCCAAAGCTCATCGCGCACCGCGGCGTCTATCATCTCTACGACAAGCGCGCTGCCGCCGGCCGCGACACCTGCACCGCCGCGCACGCGCTGCCGCCGAGCCATGAGGTGTTCGAAAACACTCCCGAATCGATGCGCTGGGCGGTCGGGCTCGGCGCGAACATGGTCGAGGTCGACGTCGCGCCGACGAAGGATGGCCGCATGGTCCTCTTCCACGACTGGACCGTCGACTGCCGCACGAACGGCAAGGGCGATACGCGCGACCTGACGCTGGCCGAGTTGAAAGCGCTCGACATCGGCTATGGTTATACTGCCGACGGCGGCCAGACCTTCCCGCTGCGCGGCAAGGGCGTCGGCAAAATGCCGACGGTCGAGGAAGGCCTCGCCGCGCTTCCCGTCCACCCGATCCTCTTCAACTTCAAGTCGAAGGACCCGCACGAAGCCGACCAGCTGTTCGCGATCCTGAGAGCATCGGGCCGCGACAGCGCGAAACTCGGCGACGCCTTCTATGGCGCTGAAGCTCCGGTGAGGCGCATGCGCCAGCTTCTCCCGGAAAACTGGTCCTTCGACATCAAGGGTGAGGGCAAGGCCTGTACCAAAGATTATGTGACATTCGGCTGGACGGGTATCGTCCCCGAAAGCTGCCGGAACGGCGTGCTTGCGATCCCGATCAACTATCAATGGGCGTTCTGGGGCTGGCCCGACCGGCTGATCGCGCGCATGGACAGCGTCGGCGCGCGCGTCATCGTCTTCGGCCCCTATGAAAGCGGCAAATCGAACGAAGGCCTGACGACACCGCAGCAGCTCGCAAAAGTCCCCGCCAGCTTCAACGGCTATATCTGGGTCGAGGACATCCGCGAGGTCGGCCCCGCGCTTCGGCCGCGGCAGAAATAAACACCCCTGCCCTCGGGGGAGAGGAAGGTTTGCTCCCACGCGAATCTGCGCTAAGCGGCCGCGCATGACCGAGAGCACGCCCGCCGCCGAACAGCGCGATTATCGCGACACCGTCTTCCTGCCCAAGACCGACTTTCCGATGAAGGCCGGCCTGCCGCAGAAGGAACCGCTGATTCTCGCCAAATGGATCGAGGGCAATCTCGAAGGACAGATTCGCGAAAGCCGCAAGGGCCGCGACCAGTTCATCCTCCACGACGGCCCCCCCTACGCCAATGGCGACATGCATATCGGCCATGCGCTCAACCATATATTGAAGGACATGGTCGTCCGCACCCAGACGCTGAAGGGCAAGGACGCGCCCTACGTCCCTGGCTGGGATTGCCACGGCCTGCCGATCGAGTGGAAGGTCGAGGAGCAATATCGCAAGAAAAAGCTCAACAAGGACGAGGTTCCGGTCGAGGAATTCCGCGCCGAATGCCGCGCCTATGCGCAGCATTGGGTCGACACCCAGCGCGAGCAGCTGAAGCGCCTCGGCATCGGCGGCG
>Ga0209676_1000282_pt1 | contig 105777 bp, 107 predicted proteins | sample AraplaCvi_mLB_r2_FD_184282 | JGI IMG/M metagenome (GOLD analysis project Ga0209676, IMG submission 184282) | Arabidopsis root microbial communities from North Carolina, USA - plate scrape MF_Cvi_mLB_r2 (SPAdes) (version 2) | ecosystem: Host-associated > Plants > Roots > Endosphere | place...
CGGCATAGAGGATGACCTTGCCGTCGACGTTCCGCGCGGCGCGGCCGATCGTCTGGATCAGGCTGGTCTCCGAGCGCAGGAAGCCTTCCTTGTCGGCGTCGAGGATGGCGACCAGGCCGCACTCGGGAATGTCCAGGCCCTCGCGCAGCAGGTTGATGCCGACCAGCACGTCGATATTGCCCATCCGCAGCTCGCGAATGATCTCGATGCGCTCCAGGGTGTCGACGTCCGAGTGCATGTAGCGGACGCGGATGCCCTGCTCGTTGAGATATTCGGTCAGGTCCTCGGCCATCTTCTTCGTGAGGACGGTGACCAGGGTGCGGTAGCCGTTGCGGATGGTCTGGCGGATCTCGTCCACTACGTCGTCGACCTGGCTGGCGCCGTCCTTGGAGACCGGGCGCACCTCGACCGGCGGGTCGATCAGGCCGGTGGGACGGATGACCTGCTCGGCGAAGACGCCGCCGGCCCGCTCCAGCTCCCAGTCGGCCGGGGTGGCGCTGACGTGCACCGACTGCGGCCGCATGGCGTCCCACTCCTCGAACTTGAGGGGGCGGTTGTCCAGCGCCGAGGGCAGGCGGAAGCCGTACTCGGCCAGGGTCCATTTGCGGTTGCGGTCGCCCTTGTACATGGCGCCGATCTGCGGAACCGTCTGGTGGCTCTCGTCGGTGAACAGCAGGGCGTTGTCGGGGATGTATTCGAAGAAGGTCGGCGGCGGCTCGCCCGGCTTTCGGCCCGACAGGTAGCGGCTGTAGTTCTCGATGCCGGCGCAGGAGCCGGTGGTCTCGATCATCTCCAGGTCGAAGGTCGTGCGCTGCTCCAGGCGCTGGGCCTCCAGGAGCTTGCCGTTGGCGACCAGCCACTCCAGGCGCTCCTTCAGCTCCTGGCGGATGGCGATGATCGCCTGGCGCAGGGTCGGGCGCGGCGTGACGTGGTGGCTGTTGGCGTAGACCTTGATCATCTCCAGCTCGGCGGTCTTCTTGCCGGTCAGGGTGTCGAACTCCGACAGCGCCTCGACCTCGTCGCCGAACAGGGTCACGCGCCAGGCGCGGTCTTCGTAGTGGGCGGGGAAGATCTCGATGGTGTCGCCGCGGCGGCGGAACGTGCCGCGCTCGAAGGCCTGGTCGTTGCGCTTGTACTGCTGGGCCACGAGGTCGGCGATCAGCTGTTTCTCGTCGACCTTCTGCCCGACCTCCAGGGTGAAGGTCATGGCCGTGTAGGTCTCGACCGAGCCGATGCCGTAGATGCACGACACCGAGGCCACGACGATGACGTCGTCGCGCTCCAGGATCGCCCGGGTGGCCGAGTGGCGCATCCGGTCGATCTGCTCGTTGATGGAGCTGTCCTTCTCGATATAGGTGTCGGTCCGGGGCACATAGGCTTCCGGCTGGTAGTAGTCGTAGTAGCTGACGAAGTACTCGACCGCGTTCTCCGGGAAGAACGACTTCATCTCGCTGTACAGCTGGGCGGCCAGGGTCTTGTTCGGGGCCAGGATCAGGGCCGGGCGCTGGGTGCGCTCGATGACCTGGGCCATGGTGAAGGTCTTGCCCGAGCCGGTGACGCCCAGCAGCACCTGGTCCTGGTCGCCGTTCTGAATGCCCTCCACCAGCTCGGCGATGGCGGTCGGCTGGTCGCCGGCGGGCTGGTAGTCGCTGACCAGCTTGAACTTCTTGCCGCCCTCGGACTTGTCCGGCCGCGCCGGGCGGTGCGGGGTCCAGAGCATGGGCATGGTCTCGGAAGACACGTCCATGACGAAGGGCGTGGAGACGTCGGAGACGCCGGTGGTGTCGCGTGCGGGCATGGCTCCAAATTAGGAGCACGGGTACGCGAACGCTAGAGGGGCTGCTGACGGCGAGTGGCAGCAGTCTGTCATCAGGCGTCGCGGGGCGGCCCGCGCCCTTGGGCGCTTGTCGGCGTTAATCGGAAAACCGCCTGGCGGCCCAGTCGATGAACACCCGCACCCTCGGCGACAGCTGGCGGCTGCGCGGATACAGCAGCGACACCGGCGTGGGCGTGGGCGGATAGTCCGCCAGCACCTCGACCAGCCGTCCGTCGGCGAGGCAGTCCTCCACCCGGTAGCGCGGGACCTGGATCAGGCCCAGGCCCAGGAGGCCCAAGGCCACGGTGTTCTCGGCCGAGTTCACCGTCACGTCGGCCGCGACCGGCACGGCGCGGACCTTGCCGCCCTCGGTGACCTCCAGCGGGTAGGGGCGGCCGCTCGCCGCCTGCAGGAAGCCCACCATCCGATGGCCGGCGAGGTCGTCGGGCGCGTGCGGCGTCCCGAACCGCGCCAGATAGGCCGGGGCGGCGCAGGTGACCTCCGGCAGCAGGGCCACGCGACGGGCGACCATGGCGCTGTCGGCCAGGTCGCCCATCCGCAGCACGCAGTCGACGCCCTCGCGCACCAGGTCGACCAGGCGGTCGCCTTCGGTCAGCTGAATCTTCAGCCCGGGATAGGCCGCCAGGAAGTCCGGCAGGCCCGGCAGCACGAACCGCCGCGCCAGGGCCCCCTGGACGTCCACCCGCAAGAGGCCGCGCGGCGTGCGCTGGCGAAAGGCGCTCTCGGCGTCGTCAAGGTCGTCCAGCAAGCGCAGGCAGCGCCGGTAGTAGGCCTCGCCGTCCAGGGTGGGGCTGACCTGGCGGGTGGTGCGCTGGAGCAGACGGGCGCCGAGGCGGGCTTCCAGCTGCTGCACGGCCTCGGTGGCGGTCGAGCGGGGCAGGTCGAGATCGGCGGCGGCCTGGGTGAAGCTGCGCCGCTCCACGATCCGCACGAACAGGCGCATCGCCTCGAACCGATCCACGTCGCCGGGCTCCATTATTCGTGTAAGCGAACAGTAATGTCGCTATTGCCTGAATTATTCAAGTTCGGCGAAGGCGCAGGATCTCCCTGCCGACACGAAGTCGGCCGGAGAAACGAAAGATGACCAAGCAAACTCAGCGGGTGGCGCTGGTGACCGGCGCTTCGGGCGGCATCGGCGCGGCGACGGCCAGGCGCCTGGCCCGCGACGACTTCACCGTCATCGTCAACTACGCCGGCGACGCCGCGCCGGCCGAGGCGGTGGTGCGCGAGATCGAGGCCGCCGGCGGCCGGGCGGTCAGCGCCCAGGCCGATGTCGCCGACCCCGCCGCCGTCCGCCGCCTGTTCGACCACGCCGAGACCGCGTTCGGCGGCGTGGACGTGCTGGTCAACAACGCCGGGATCATGAAGCTGGCCCGCCTGGCCGACACCGACGACGCCCTGTTCGACCAGACCATCGCCGTGAACCTGAAGGGCGTCTTCAACACCCTGCGCGAAGCCGCCCGCCGGCTGCGCGACGGCGGGCGGATCATCAATCTCTCGTCCAGCGTCGTGGGGCTGCGGCCCGAGACCTACGGGGTCTACGCGGCCAGCAAGGCGGCGGTCGAGACGCTGAGCGCCATCCTGACCCAGGAGCTGCGTGGCCGGAACATCACCGTCAACGCCATCGCGCCCGGCCCTACCGCGACAAAGCTGTTCCTGGACGGCAAGCCGGCCGAGCTCGTCGAGCGCCTGGCCAAGGCCGCGCCCCTGGAGCGTCTCGGCCAGCCCGAGGACATCGCCGGCGTCGTGGCCTTCCTCGCTGGCCCGGACGGCGCCTGGGTCAACGGTCAGGTGCTGCGGGCGAACGGGGGGATCGTCTGAGGCTTGCTGTTCGCGCAAGGAGATGGGGCGGTTCCTGATGCCCCAAGCGCCACAGGGGGTTCGTTCCGCTTCAGGGCGTCGGCCACAGGTCCTCGGGACGATAGGTGAGAATCCGTCCCACCGGCTCGACGGCGGCCAGGACGTCGGGGCGGGCGCGCAGGGCGTCCAGCTTGGCTTCATGGTCGCGATCGAAGGCCGAGGGAAAGTCCGGAGGCGGCCCGGCCTGCAGCATCAGCAGCACGCCGCCCCTCAGGGTCTCGGACTTCAAGCGTTCGACGACCAGCGCCGCCGCCTCGTCCAGGTCGCCCAGGCACAGCAGCGCCTCCAGGGTGTTGCCCTTGGCCTCGTCGCCGATCGCCCGCAGGTCCTTCAGCGCGGCGTGTCCGGCGTCGCGGTCGTCGAGCGCGGCGAGGGCGCAGGTCCGGGCCTGCAGGGCCACGGCCCGGCCGTAGGGCGACATGCGGTCCAGCCGCACCGAGGCCACGGTGGCCAAGGCGGCCTTGGGCTGGGCGCCGCGCATCTGGGCCAGCGCCAGGTTCAAGGTCTGGTTGACGTTCTGCTGGCCATGCTCGGGCATGCGGGCGCCCGCCGCCAAGGCCTCCAGAGCCTCGTCCCGCCGTCCTAGGGCCGTCAGCGCTTGGTTGCGGACATTGTGCGCCCAGGCCAGCTTGTCGTCCTGGTCGGAGAAGGCGTCCGCGGCGGCGGTGGCGCGAGCCAGGGCGGCGTCCAGGGTGTCCAGGGCCGCCTGAGGACGATGCAACGCCAAGAGCGCTTCGGCCTTGGCGATTGGGCCGCTCAGCAAGGCGCCGTGCTTGGTCAGCAAGGCGGTGACCTGCGCCTGGCGAGCCAAGGCTCCAGCCTTGGGCGAGGGCCGATCGCCCGCGCCCAGGGCGTCGAAACGCTTGTCGGCCCGCATGATGATCAGGGCCTCGGGATCGGTCACGGCGCGCGCCTGGACCCGCGCCTCGTCCAGGCGGCCGCGCTGGATCAGGCCCCGCGCATAGGTCATGCGCGTGTCGCTGAGGTCGGTGAACGGATCCTGCGGGGTCCACCCGGCCTTGAACAGGGCGTCGGTGAGGGTGAAGGCCTTGGCTGGCCCGTCGGGCAGGTTGGCCGCCTTGTATTGCGTCTGGGCGATTCCTTCGTCGGCGAGATCCGCCAGGGCGGCGGGAAAGCGCTGGGCGATCACCGTCAGGGCATATACCGCATCCTCGGGATCGCGTCCGTAGGTGGCCACCTCCAGGCGCGCGCTCCAGACCAAGGCGTCTGAGATCGGCATCTCCGACGCGGGGATGACGGCGGCCTTGGCGACGGTCCAGTCGCGCGCCTCGGCCGCCAGGCTGGTGACCAGCAGCAGCACGGCCAGGCGCAACTCCGGCTGGGCCTCGGCGAAGGCCGGCGAGCGCCAGGCCCGCTCCACGACCTCGCGGGCGTGGGCCCGGTCTCCGCTCTTCAGGCTGGCGTCGACCTCGGCCAGGGCGGTCGCGAAGGCGTCCTGCGAGGTGAGAACGGGCGCGGTCGGACGCGTGTCCGCGCTGGCGGAGCTCGCCAGGACCAGGACCAGGGCCGCGCCGGCGGCCAGCAGTAAACGACGCAAACCCGAGCCCCCAATGCCTAAGCTTGAAGTTGCAGATCAGCAGGTGGAAGCGAGCCTGGCAACGCCTTTCGCGGACGTGGGGCTTGCGAAGTCATATACTGTATGCCACACAGTGTGTATCGCACACTATGCGTCACACACCTCATGCCGACCGACACCGACATCTTTGAATCGCTCCGTCTGGAGCTGCGGCGCGGGACGCTGATCCTGGCTGTCCTGGCCCAGCTGCGGGAGGAGCGCTACGGCTACAGCCTGCGCCAGGCCCTCTCGACCGTGGGCGTCGAGATCGACGAAGGCGCGCTCTACCCCATGCTGCGGCGGCTGGAGGCCCAGGGCCTGCTGGCCAGCGAGTGGCGCGAGGAAGACAGGCGCAAGAAGCGTTTCTACCAGCTGTCGGACGAGGGCAGGCGCGTGCTGGCCCGCCTCGCCGACGAATGGCGCGCGATCAACGCCGCCCTCGAGCCGCTGCTCTAGCCCTTTCCAAGGAACCCCGACCATGAGCGATCTGATCGATCGTTATCTCGCCGCCGTCGCCGCTCTGCTGCCGAAGAGCCAGCGCCAGGACATTGTCGCCGAGCTGCGCGACCTCGTCATGAACCGGGTCGAGGCGCGCGAGGCCGCGGGCGGGCGGCCCCTCGACAAGCGTGAGCTAGAGGCCCTGCTGCGCGAGGTCGGCCACCCGATCGCCGTGGCCGGCCGCTATGGGCCCAACCGGGCGCTGGTCGGGCCGCAAATCTACCCGTTCTGGCTGTTCGGAGTGAAGGCGGTGCTGGCCGTGGCGGCCTTCGCGGCGGTGATCCCGGCGGGCGTGGCGCTGGTCACGGGTCATGGCGACGCGCGCCTGGTGCTCGGGACGATCCACGACTTCATTCCGACCGCCCTTGGCCTGATCGGCGCGGCCACCCTGATCGCCGCCGCCATCGAACGGGGCTGGATCAAGACCGACGGCTTCCAGCACTGGAAGGTGAGCGAACTGCCGCGCATCCCCGACAAGGGCTGGTTTCTCAAGAGCCGCTTCGACGGGCTGTTCGAACTGGCGGCTGTCCTGCTGTTCATCGGCTGGTGGACCCACCTCCTGCCGTTCCCCACCGGTCGCGCGCATGGGGACGACGGGATGGCGATCAGCTTCAGCCCGATCTTCCAGGCCCTGTACTGGCCTATCTTGGCCTTGGCGGTCTTGCAGGTCGCCTCGTCCTTGATCCTGGTCGCCAAGCCGGCCTGGGTGCGGGCGCGGGCCGCCGCGGAGGTCGCCTGCTCGCTGGGCGGGCTCGCCCTGATCGCGATGCTGTGGCCGGCCCAGCCGCTGGTCGTCTTCACGGCGTTGACCGCCGCCGGCGAGCGCGCGGCCGCGCTGCAGCGGACGATCGACCTGACCCTGCCGGTGGTCCTGATCGTGTCCGCGGCCATCTCCCTGGCCAAGCTGCTGATCGACGGTCGGCGCCTGCTGCGGGGGCGGTAGGGCCGCCCCGCCGATCCGCCGTGGACCAGCCCCGTCCGCCAGGTCCCCATTAAGCAAGATTGTTAAGGTCTATGTCCTCGTCGAGTAACGATGCGGCGGCGCCGAAGTCATGCGCGCCGAGGCTGAGCAAAGGCGGGGCAAGGGTTTTCGATCCACAAAAAAACGTCGATCGCAGTTGTCGAGCTTTTCGCGAGGATTCAACGCGTTAACAATTCGACTGTGCGACTTCTCCGCGCACAGCCCATGTTGCAACGCAGCAAGTGCTTGCGAGTCGGTCATGGATACGTCATAAGCCGCTACAAGCAGGATCTTGGCCACGTCGTGATACGGCCAATCCTCCGCTTCGGAAGGCGCCCCGCCAGTGATTTTACCGGGGATTTCGAGGCGGTTTTTGTCGGGGGGCCGGAGGCCCTCGCCGCGCAGGACACGAGTTTTGTATATCAAGTCGCAGACGCGCGCGGACGCGCGCGGGCTGGTCGGCGCCGTATTGGTCGGATCCATCACGGGTCTGGCCCTGGGCGGCGTTTACCTTTTGGGTGGCCTGGCCCAGTCGGCCTCGACCCACGCCCGCGTCGCCCGGTTGGCGGAAGGCGCTTCGGGGGAGTTCTCCGAAGCGGCCATGCTCAGCGCTTCTACGCGTATGGACCCCGGCGCGCTCGCCGTGGCCAAGCGTCATGATCCCTATCTGTTCGCCGCTCTCGATCAGCGCGACCGTCAGTCGCAAATGCTGGCCGCCCGCCTCGAAGGCGCGGGGGCCGCGAGCCTGCTGCCCGGACAGAGCGGCCGCACCGGCCCGCTGATGCTCCGCGCCAGCTTCGGTTCCGCATTCAACGTCGGGGGAGCCACCCCGTTCCAGCTGGGCAACGCCCTGGCCAGCTCGCGTGAGCTCGAATGCCTGGCCGACGCCGTCTATTATGAAGCCCGCGGCGAGACCCCCAGTGGCCAGGCGGCCGTGGCCCAGGTGGTCATAAACCGCGTGCGCCACCCGGCCTTCCCGAAGTCGATCTGCGGCGTGGTGTTCCAGGGCGCCTACAACCGCACGGGCTGCCAGTTCAGCTTCGCTTGCGACGGCTCGATGCGCCGCGCCCGCGACATCGGCGCCTGGGCCCGGGCCCGCAAGGTCGCCGCCCGGACCCTGGCCGGGGCCGGCTCGAGCGAAGTCGGCTCGGCCACGCACTTCCATACGATCAATGTCTCGCCCGGCTGGGGCCCGCGCCTGCTGCGCGTCGCCCAGGTGGGCATGCACATCTTCTACCGCTTCGGCCGTCACGGCGCGGCGGGCGGCTTCGCCCCTTCGCGCCTGCCGACCGTCGACGACATCGCCCCGTCCGAGATCGCCAGTCTGACCGCCGACGGCCGCCCGCCGGTGGTTTACGCCGCCAGCGCCCTCGGCCGCCTGGAGCCCAACACGACCGCTCCGGGCATGGGTGGTCCGATCGGCGCGGCGGTGACCGAGCCGGCCTCGGCCCCGATCGCCACCGCGCCCAAGGGGCCGGCCCCGGCCCTGACCCCGGTTAGGACCCTGGTCCCGTCCGCCGACAAGCCGGCGGCCCTGGAAGGTCTCAAGACGACAGTAGGGGCTGGGAGCGGAGCCGCTTCCTGACGCTGCCGGCCATGTGGCTGGCGGCGAAGCGCATCTGCTTCGCCCGCTTGCCCACGAAGTAGTGCAGGGCCTTGCCGTGGGCGGCGTCCCAGACCGCCTGGGCGGCGTCCTCGACGGGGTAGACCTCCAGCCCGCCCTTGCGCAGGGCGTCGGCCATCTGCTCGTTCGCGCCCGAGGCGCCGGCGTTCAGGATCGGCGTCTCGACGAACCACGGCATGACGCAGGCGACGCTGACCCCGTGCCGGACGTATTCGATGTCCAGCGCCTCGGAGAGGCCCCGCACCGCGAACTTGGTGGCCGAATAGACCGCCAGCTTGGGCGAGCCGTAGAGACCCGCACACGAGGCGACGTTGATCAGCCGCCCGCCGGCCGCCTTCAGCAGCGGCAGCCCCGCCCGCGCGCCGTTGATCACGCCCTTGATATTGACGTCGATCTGGATGTCGCAGTCGGCGTCCGACAGGTCTTCCAGCACCCCGAAGCGGGCGACGCCGGCGTTGTTGAGGATCACGTCGGCCTTGCCGCCGGTCTCCCGTCCGAACTCGCCGAGGGCATTAGCCCAGCCCTCGCGGTCGCGGACGTCCAGGAGGTGGACCGAGCCGTTGTCCGGGCCGATGGCTTGGCGGGCGGCCGCCAGGCCGGCCTTGTCGATGTCGGAAAGACCCACGAACCAGCCGGCCGCCGCGAAGCGCTTGGCCGTGGCCAGGCCGATGCCGCTGGCGGCCCCGGTGATGAAGATGCTCTTGCGGCCGTTCGCAGCCATGGCGGTCCCCTCCCGTATCATTGTTATCAATGATCAGAGACCCGAGAGCGGGGAGGGGTCAAGGCTTGATGCAAGATCCTCCCCCGCGTCGCGGGGAGGTGGCCTCCCCGGGTCGCGCGGAGCGCGCGCCCGAGGATAAACTCCGGGCCGGAGGGGGGCAGCTCGGCCCAAGCCGGCGTCGCCCCCTCCGCCGCTCCGCGGCAGCTCCCCCAGAGGGGGAGCAGAGGTCAAAGCGCCTAGTCCGTCTGGTCGTCGGTGTCCGCTTCCGGGCCGTTCTTCTTGATCGACTCGATGGCGTTCTTGGCTCCGGCTTTCGACGAATAGCCTTCGGTCCAGAAGATGGTCTCGCTGTTGTAGACGAAGGCGGCGACGAACTCGCCCGCCTTGTTCTTCTTGATCACGAACTTATGGGCCATCGGTCTTCTCCTGTAGGAAAGGATCTGGAAGTCATCGGCCCCACCCGATCGCCAAGCGTCGCCTTGCCGACAGGGCGCTGTCAATCTCGACCCAAAGAAACTTGGCTTGTCACGCTCCACAGACGTCGACACATGATCGGGACCGCATGCCGCCGCCGCCGAGTCCCCGATGAGCCACGAACGTCTCAACCACCTGTCGCTGGAACTGCTGAGCCGGCCCTATGACGAGCTGACAGACGTTCAGAAGCGGGTCATTGACCTGATCCTGACCGAGACGCCGTCGGACGAGCCGGACGAGGACGACGACTCCACCTTCTGGACGCGGCTGGCCGACCGGGTGGCGGCGGTCGGCGGCTCGTGGGGCTTCATCGGCGGCTTCGCCCTGGCCCTGGTCCTGTGGATGGGGCTGAACCTGGCGCTGACGCCGTTCAAGCAAGCCTTCGACCCCTATCCCTTCATCTTCCTGAACCTCTTGCTCTCGACCCTGGCGGCCATCCAGGCGCCGGTGATCATGATGAGCCAGAACCGCCAGGCCGCGAAGGACCGCAAGACCGCCGAGCACGACTACGCGGTCAACCTGCGGGCAGAGCTGGAGATCATGCGGGTGATCGACAAGCTGGACGCCCTGCGCAGCGACGAGCTGATGGTCCTGTGCCGCGAACACGCCGCGCGGCTGTCGGAGCTGCAGGACGAGGTCACCCAATTGCGGGCGGAGCGGCTGGGGTGACCCTCACCGTCGTCGCCGCGCAGTTCGCCATTTCGGCCGACATCGACGCCAATCTGGCGGCGGTCGAACGCCTCATGCGCCAGGCCTGGAGCGCGGCCGCGGATGTGGTCCATTTTCCCGAGGCGGCGCTGTCGGGCTATGCGGGCGTCGACTTCGCGAGCTTCGAAGGTTTCGACTGGTCCAAGCTGGAGGCGGCGACGCGGCGGGTGATGACGCTGGCCGGCGAGTTGGGGCTGTGGACGGTGATCGGCTCGGCCCATCGCCTGGGCGATGGCCGCAAGCCGCACAACAGCGCCTACGTCATCGACGCCTCGGGCGTCCTGGTCGATCGCTACGACAAGCGGTTCTGCGCCGGCGACGCGGCCGGCCTGACGGGAGACCTGGCCCACTACACGCCCGGCGACCATTTTGCGGTGTTCGAGATCAAGGGCGTGCGCTGCGGCGCCCTGATCTGCCACGACTACCGCTATCCGGAGCTCTATCGCGCCTATCACCGGCTGGGCGTGCGGATGATGTTCCATGGCTTCCATGCCGGAGGTCTCTCCGAGGCGCGGTTCACTGACATGGAGGCGAGCGTGGGACGTCACATGCTGACCGGCGGGACCACCCTGCCGGCCATCACCATGCCGGCCGGCATGATCGCCAGCGCCTCGAACAACAACATGTGGATCAGCTGCCCGAACTCCTCGACGCCGAGGAGTTGCTGGCCGTCGTTCCTTGTACGCCCGGATGGGGTGATCCCCTGGACGTGCTCGATGGAGTCGGAAGGCTGGATCGTTGACGAAATCGACTTCGACGCGCCGATCTATGACAGCACGGTCGCCTGGCGGGATCGGGCGATCGACGGGGTGCTGCACTCGGGCGAGACGGTCGAGGACCCGCGCTCGAAGGACCGGACCCGCCTCTAGAGCTTCAGCCCCAGCCGGGGGCCGGCCCACACCATCGCCGCATACAGCGCCATCGTCAGGACGCAGCCGGCGACCAGCGCCGCCCAGAACGGCGCCCCGCGCTTGAGCAGGGCCGGGATCAGCAGGAACATCGGCAGCGACGGCAGCACGAACCAGAAGGTCCCGGTGGCGTGGTCGGCCAGGCGGACGGCGTCGCGGGTGTCGCGCCACAGCCAGATCATACCCAGCACCGAGACCAGCGGCAGCGACGCGACCAGTCCGCCCAGGCCTGGGTAGCGCTTGGAAATCTCGGCGACGGCGGCGACGATGACGCCCGAGACGGCGGCCTTGATCACGAGATACAACATGCTCGCCAGCCTGGACCGATCCGGTAGCCGGGCCAAGCCTTGGAGGAGTCCATGGCCATCCTGGCGATCGAGCACGTGCAGCTGGCCATGCCGGCGGGCGAGGAGGACCGGGCGCGCGCCTTCTATCGCGACCTGTTGGGTATCGCTGAAAAGGAGAAGCCGCCGCACCTGGCCAAGCGTGGCGGATGCTGGTTCGAAGATGGCGCGGTGAAGATCCACCTGGGGGTTGAAGCCGACTTTCGCGCGGCGCGGAAAGCCCATCCGGCGTTGGTGGTCGATGACGTCATGGCGCTCGCCGAACGCCTGACGGCCGCTGGCGTCCGCGTGATCGAAGACGAGCCGCTGGAGGGGTGGACCCGTGTCTATGTCGACGACCCTTTCGGCAACCGCATCGAACTCATGACGCCGAGATCCTAGGCCTACCGGCGGAACGGCCGGGAGCGGGACGGGTTACGCCGGGACCCCTAGAGGAGCGTTCCGATGCCGACCATCAACTCGACCGATCCCCAGGACCAGAAGGCGCAGGAGACGATCACCAAGGCCAACCAGGACCTGAACGACCAGGGCGACATCGCCGCCGACGACGCCGGCGGCACGGCCGCGGCGCACCGGGCCGAGGAAGCGCTGGAGAAGACGCCGCGCGCGCCGGACTGATCCCGCGCTTGATCACGGGTCATCCCGGCCCTTCGCCGCGCTACGGCCGGGATGACACGGATTTGGGAACTTACCGCCAGGTCCAGTAGCAGACCCGCTCGCGGTGGCCGTGGCGCCATTCGCGGTGGCAGACCTTGACCTTGTGGCCGCGATGACGCCAGCCACGGTCGTAGCGCACGCGGTCATGGCGCCCGTAGCGGTCATACCGATCGTAGCGGTCATGACGATCATAGCGGTCGTAGCCATACCGGTCGTGAGCCGCAGCGACGCCGGGCGCGGTGACGGTCAGGGCCGAGGCCGCGATGACCGCGACGCCCAGCAGTTTCATGACGGACATGATGTCCTCCAAGGATCGATGTCCCTCGATCGCGATCACGATCCTTGCGCCGTGTTGCCGAACTATGTCCGAAATGTACGCTCGCGCTTTGCCTTCAGCTTGCCTTCGCCGCGCGGCGCAGGGCCTGGGGGGGCTGGCCGAAGGCGCGGATGAAGGCCCGGCGCATGCGCTCGCTGTCGCCGAAGCCGACCTCCAGCGCCACGTCCTCGACCTGCAGCGGACCGCTGTCCAGCAGGGCGCGGGCGGCCTCGACCCGCAGGCGCTCGACGGCCTTGGCTGGCGTGACGCCGGTCTCCTGGGCGAACAGGCGGGCGAAGTTGCGCGGGCTCATGGCGGCTCGGTCGGCCAGCTGCTCGACCGACAGGGGCTCGGACAGGTTCTGGCGGGCCCAGGACAACAGGGCGTCGAACCGGCCGGGGCGCAGGTCGATCAGGGCCGAGTGCTGCGACTGGCCGCCCGGGCGGTGGTGATAGACGACCAGCTGCTGGGCCGTGCGGCGCGCCACCGCCTCGCCCTCGTCGGCGCCGATCAGGGCCAGAGCCAGGTCGATGCCGGCGGTGATGCCGGCCGAGCTCCAGATCGCGCCGTCTTGGATGAAGATCCGGTCCGGCTCCAGGCGGATGTTGGGATAGCGGCGCTGGAAGTCCTTGGTCCGGCTCCAGTGGGTGGTGGCGCGCTTGCCGTCCAGCAGGCCCGCCTCGGCCAGGACATAGGCGCCCGAGCACACACTGGCCACGCGCCGGGCGCTGCGGCCGGCTTCGCGGACGAAGGCCAGGGTCTCGGCGCAGGTGGCCGGCCCCTTCACCCCGTCGCCGCCGGAGACGATCAGGGTGTCGAGATGGGGCGCATTGGCCAGGGCGGTCGTCTGGATCGTCACACCGGCCGAGCTGGGGGTCGGCTCGCCGCGCAGCGCCAGGAAGTGCAGGGCATAGGCTCCCGGCGACAGCCGCCCGGCGATCTCGAAGGTCGCGATGGGACCGGTGGCGTCCAGCAGCTGGAAGCCGGGATAGACGAGGAAGCCGATCGCGCGAGGCATGCCGAAGCCCGTGGCTGAAACCGTGGGAACTATGTCATTTCAGACGGACGCTAACGGAACCATGATCTCCGCGTCAATCGTGACGGAGACCATCGCATGAGCCAGAAACTTCAGATCGTCATCGCGCTGTTTCCGGGCGTGACGCACCTGGACTTCACCGGTCCGCACCAGATCCTCTGCCGCCTGCCGGGCGCCAAGGTGACCGTGGCCAGCCTGGGCGGCGCCGATGTCGAGGCCGACGGGCTGGTGTTCACCCGCTTGACCCCGCTGTCCGACATCGAGGCTTGCGACCTGCTGCTGATCCCGGGCGGCTTCGGGACCACCGAGGCGATGAACGACCGCGACTTCATCGCCGAGATCCGCCGGCTGGCGGACGGGGCCCGGTATGTGACCTCGGTCTGCACCGGCTCGCTGGTGCTGGGGGCGGCGGGTCTGTTGAAGGGCAGGCGGGCGGCCTGCCACTGGGCCTGGCGCGACCAACTGGCCCTGTTCGGCGCGATCCCGGATCCGGCGCGGGTGGCGCGCGACGGCCGCTACATCACCGGCGGCGGCGTGACGGCGGGCATCGACTTCGCCCTGACCGTCGTGGCCGAGCTGGCCGGCGAAGACATGGCCCAGAGCATCCAGCTGGCCGTCGAGTACGCCCCGGACCCGCCGTTCAACGCGGGCCGGCCGGAAACCGCGCCGGAGGCGGTGCTGCGGCGGGTGTCCGGAATCTACGGCCAGGGGATGGAGGAGCGGGTGGCGGCGGCGGAGAAGGCGGCGGAGAGGGTGTGAACGGGACTTTCCTCCCCCTCCGGGGGAGGTGGCCCAGAGGGCCGGAGGGGGCAGCTCGGCGTAGGCCGCGCAGCCCCCTCAGTTACTTCGTGACAGCTCCCCCAGAGGGGAGCAGAGATCGGCGCGGCTACCCCACCTTCACCCCCGTCATCGAGATCGCCGCCCAGACGTCGTCATTGAAGAAGCTGACCGGCTCGCCCTTGTCCTGCGCCCCCAGTACGTAGAGCAGCGGCAGGTAGTGCTCGGCGCTGTTGATCGAGGCCTCGGCGTCGGGACCCAGCGACCGCCAGTCGATCAAGGGATCATGGTCTCCGGCGACGATCAGGCGCTTGGCCGTCTCGTTGAAGCGTTCCGCCCAGGCCGGCGCCGCCGGCTGACGCCAGTCGATGGCGCGCAGGTTGTGGACGATGTCGCCGCTGCCCACGATCAGCACGCCCTCGTCGCGCAAGGGGGCCAAGCGCTTGCCGGCTTCGTAGTGCCAGCGATCGGGGCGGCCGCGGTCGAGGCTGAGCTGCACCACCGGCACGTCGGCGTGCGGATACATCGGCTTCAGCACGCCCCAGGCGCCGTGGTCCAGGCCTCGCGTCGGATGCTGCACCACCACGTCGGGGGACAGCAGCTGCGCCACCCGTTCCGCCAGGATCGGATCGCCCGGCGCCGGGTACCGGACGTCGAACAGCGCCTGCGGGAAGCCGCCGAAGTCGTGGATCGTCTCGGGCGCGGCCGAGGCGCTGACCGCCGAGGCGCCGCGCGTCTCCCAGTGGGCGCTGACCATCAGCACCGCCTTGGGCCGGGGCAGTTCGGCGCCCAGGCGCGCCCAGTCGCGGTTCCAGGCATTGTCCTCGATGGCGTTCATCGGCGAGCCGTGACCGATGAACAGGACGGGCATGCGCGACATGGGAGAAGCCTTTTCAGAAACAGTATCGGTTGCAGATAGTGGCCGCGACGCCATACCGCAAGATGACGTGTCCTCCACGGCTTTCGTGGGGGCGGCGCCTTTGCTATGGCCACCCCGTGACCGTCCCGCTTTCTCAGATTCCGCCGGGCGAGACTCCCGTCTCGACCGCGCCTCCGGAGCCGGAAGCCCACTTCCGCCCGGGCAAGGACTCCGTGCGGGGCGGGGCGCTGGACTTGCTGCGGTTTCTCGCCTCGCTGCTGATCGTCGTCTACCACTATGGCGCCGAGAGCCCGATGCGGATCGAGCGGTTCGGCCAGGTGTTCTCGCGCGGCTTCCTGGCGACGGACTTCTTCCTGATGCTGTCCGGCTATGTGCTGGGCCGGGCCTATGGCGGCTCGGTGCTGAAGGGCCACATCAGCACGCCGCGCTTCTGGGCCCGCCGCGCGGCGCGGGTCTGGCCGGGGCACCTGGTGGTGCTGGGCATGCTGGCCGTCCTGGTGCTGCTGCTGAACACCGTCGGCACCGACGCCCACAAGCCCAGCCGCTTCGCCTGGGACCAGCTGCCGACCCAGGCCCTGCTGATCCATGCCTGGGGCTTTCCCAGCGATGGCTGGAACCTGCCCAGCTGGTCGCTGTCGGCCCTGATCGTCTGCTACGCCCTGTTCCCGCTGTTCTGGCGCACGGTCAGCAAGGTGCGCCACGCCTGGATCCTGCCGCTGGGCGCGGCGCTGATCCTGGGGGTGTTCGAGATCATCGCCCGCACGGTCTTTCACCATCCGCTGCCGGACCTGCAGTTCCAGTACGGCGTCGTCCGGGCCCTGCCGCTGTTCATCCTGGGCGTCTGTCTGGCGCGGGCGGTCGACATGCGCTGGCCCTCGGAGCGGGCGGCCAAGGCCCTCCTGTGGAGCGGAGTCGCCCTCTTGGTGATCACCCAGCCGCTGGACCGCTACGCCCTGCCCGACGAGTGGCTGTTCGACGCTCCGTCGCTGCTGGCCATCGCCCTGATCGTGCTGGGCGCCGGCCGCTTGCCGGTCAAGCATCCCCGTAAGTGGATCGAGGAGGGCGCCAAGCTGTCCTTCGCCCTGTTCATCACCCACATCTTCGTCGGCGTGATCTACTGGAGCGCCGTCCACAAGCTGATCGAGACCGTGCCGATCGGCATCGGCTGGCAGTGGCTGATGTGGCTGGCCGGTTTCCCGATCGCCTACGGCGCGGCCTGGCTGTTCCACACCTATATCGACCAGCCGATCCAGGACCGGCTGCAGCCGCTGCTGAGGAAACAGGCATGACCCGGCGCATCCCGCTCCAAGGCGTCGAGAACGTCCGCGATTTCGGCGACTACGCCGCGGGGGAGGGGCGCCTGAAGCGGGGCGTGCTGTTTCGCGCCGCCCACCAGGCCGAGGCGACGGACGCGGATCTGGAGACCCTGGCCGCCCTGGGCATCGTCACCCTGGTCGACCTGCGCCGACCCAACGAGCGCCAGCACGCGCCGTCGCGCCGCTGGACCGGCTTTTCGGCCCAGGTGATCGACAACGACCTGGGCGCGGCGACCAACGACCCTTGGCTGGAGTTCATGATGAGCGCCGAGCTGACCGAGGCCTCGGTCCAGGGCTACATGGACGACTACTATCGCCGCATGCCGTTCAGGGAGCGGCACATCGACCTCTTCCGCCGCTACTTTCTTGCTCTTGCCGAGGCGAAGGGCCCGGTGCTGATCCACTGTGCGGCGGGCAAGGACCGCACCGGCGTGCTGGCGGCCCTGACCCACCACATCGCCGGGGTCGCCGACGACGACATCATCGACGACTATCTGCTGACCAACGACCCGGGCCGTTTCGAGCGGCGCGGGCCGGGCTTCCAGGACTATGTCGAGGCCGCCACCGGCCGTCGACCCTCCGAGGCCGCCATTCGCGCGGCCATGGGCGTCGAGGCCCGCTACCTGGCCGCCGCCTTCGCGGTGATCAAGGCCGAGCACGGCTCGCTGGACGGTTATCTGGAACAGGCGGTGGGCTTGGACGCGGCGACGCTGGACAGGGTTCGGGCGCATATCCTCCTTTGATCCCGATCAAATCCTTAAGGTGACAAACGCTCGTTTAAGGTCCAGCCTTCGCGGACGGTCCCACCAGAGGGCCGATCAGCTTAGGGTGTGGCATGAGCGAGTTGGCGGGGACGCCTCCCGGTCTGAGTGACGGGGGCGCGAGTGACGTTGCGGGTCTCAAGGGCGCCGAGGACGTCCTCATTCCCGCCCCGCCCCGACGGCTTTCCCGCAGCGCGCTCAGTTGGATCCTGCACCAGGGCTCGCGCGACCCCTACGTGATCCTCGTCACCATCTACGTCTTCTCGCCCTATTTCTCACGGGTGCTGGTCGGGGATCCGGTCAAGGGCCAGGCGACCGTCGCCGATATCTCCACCGTCTTCGGCCTGATCACCGCCTGCACCGCGCCGCTGCTGGGCGCCTCCATAGAACGCTTCGGGCCGCGCAAGCCGCTGATGGCCCTGATCATCGCCGTCATGGTCCCCCTCCTGTTCGCCCTGTGGCTGGCCAAGCCCGGCGGCCTGCCGGTGGACGTCGTCGGCTACGCGCTGATCGTGCTGGGCGTGGCCTATAACTGGGGCGACGTGACCAACAACTCGCTGTTGGCTCGCGCGGCCGAGCCGGGGCAGGAGCCGGTGCTGTCGGGCCTGGGCTACGCCCTCGCCAACGGCCTATCGGTCAGCCTGCTGATCTTCGTGATGTGGGCCTTCGTGCTGCCGGGCGCCGTGCCGTGGTCGTTCGTGCCGTCCGCGCCGCTGTTCGGTCTCAGCCAGAGCGCGCACGAGCCCAGCCGCGTCGTCGGTCCGCTGTCGGCGGTGGTCATGCTGCTGGGCGCGATCCCGTTCTTCCTGTGGACCCGCGACGCCCCGCGCACCGGCGCTTCGGTCCTGGAGGCGTTGAAGGGCGGGGTGAAGCTGATCGCCGACACCTTCGGCAACCTCAAGGGCCACGCCGAGCCCGCCAAGTTCCTGGCCGCGCGCATGCTGTACTGCGACGGCATGACGGCCCTGCTGATCTTCGGCGGGCTGTTCGCGGCCGGGCTGATGCAGTGGGGCGAGCTGGAGATGCTGGCCTACGGAATCTCGCTGTCGATCTTCGGCGTGCTGGGCGGCCTGATCGCGCCGTGGCTGGACCGCAAGCTGGGCCCGCGCCGCGCCGTCCAAGTCGAGATCGCCGGCTGCATCCTGATGCTGATGGGCACCTTGGGCATGGGTCGCGAGAGGATCCTGTTCTTCTGGACCTGGGACGCGGCGACCCATCCGGTCGTCTGGAACGGCCCACTGTTTCGCACCCTGCCCGAGCTGATCTATCTGGGCCTGGGCCTGTTGATCGCCGTCTTCGTCACCGCGCAATACGCCTCCAGCCGCACCTTGCTGGTGCGCCTGGCGCCGCCGGATCGCATGGCCGCCTTCTTCGGTCTGTTCTCGCTGTCGGGCACGGCGACCATGTGGCTGGGCTCGCTGCTGGTGGCCCTGGCGACCCGGATCTTCCAGAGCCAGGCCGCCGGCTTCATCCCGATCGCGGGGCTGCTGGCCCTGGGCCTGGTGGGGCTGTTCACGGTCAGGGGCGGAGGGCGGGAGGCGTAAGGCCTCCCTCTGGGGAGCGGATTTTGCTACGTCGGCCCCATGCGCCGCGTCGCCCTCCTTACCGCCCCCTGGCGAGAGCCGGTCTGGGCGCTGGCCCCGTTCCGGGACGAGCCTCACGCCTGCGCCCTGGTCACCGGCGGCCATGACGGGCGGTGGTCGTACGTCCTGCGCGCGCCGGACCGGACGTTCAGCCTGGACGCCGCCAATGGCGCCGATCCGTTCGCGGCCCTGGCCGACCTGATCGGGTCGCGTCTGCCGTCCCACCCGGAGGGGCCGCCATTCCAGGGCGGCGTCGTCGGCCTGGCCGCCTACGAGCTGGGCGACCGGGTCGAGGCGCTGGGCCTGGCGCGCACCGACTGGCCGGACCTGGCCTGCGCCCGGTATCCGGCCCTGCTGGCCTTCGATCACCACGCGCGGGAAGTCGTCGCCGTGGGGCGCGGCGCGACAGAGACCGAGGCGCAAGGCCGCGCCCGCGAGGCCTTGGCCTGGCTGGACACACGCGCCGCCGACCGCGACGAGCCCGCCGGCCCGCTGTGCGCCGATCTCGTCGCCAGCGACGGCGAGGCCTACGAGGCGGCCGTGGCCGAGGTCGTCGATCGCATCCTCGCCGGCGAGATCTTCCAGGCCAATATCGCTCGCGCCTGGACCGGCCGCCTGGCCGCCGGCGTCGATCCCTTCGACCTGTTCACCCGCCTGCGCGGGGCCAGCCCGGCGCCGTTCTCGGCCTATCTGCGCCTGCCCGGGCGGGCGGTGGTCTCCAATTCGCCCGAGCGGTTCCTGAAGCTGGGTCCGACCGGCGAGATCGAGACCAGGCCGATCAAGGGCACCCGCCCCCGGGGGCGCGACGCGGCCGAGGACCGCGCCCTGGCCGCCGCCCTGTTGGCCAGCGACAAGGACCGGGCCGAGAACCTGATGATCGTCGACCTGATGCGCAACGACCTGGCGCGGGTGTCGCCGCCGGGCAGCGTCCAGGCGCCGGAGCTCTTCAGGGTCGAGAGCTTCGCCAATGTCCACCACCTGGTCTCGACCGTGACGGCCCGGCTGGCGGCGGGGAAGGGCGTGGCCGACCTGCTGCGCGCCAGCTTCCCGCCGGGCTCGATCACCGGCGCGCCCAAGGTCCAGGCCATGAAGGTCATCGCCGGCCTGGAGCCGCCGCGCGGTCCCTATTGCGGCAGCCTGTTCTGGGCCGGGCCCGACGGCGCCTTCGACTCGAGCGTGCTGATCCGCACCGTCGGTCTCGTTCAGGACGGGCAGGGCTGGCGGCTCGAGGCGCGGGCGGGGGCGGGCGTCGTCGCCGACAGCGATCCGCGCGGCGAACGCCTGGAGACCGAGGCCAAGATCGCCGCCCTCGAGAAGGCTCTGACCCGATGATCCCTTTCGACGACGCCATTCGGGACAGGGGGCTGCTGCTGGGCGATGGCCTGTTCGAGACGATGCTGGCGACGGACGGCGCCCTGCCGCACATGGCCGCGCATCTCGACCGCCTGGCCGCCGGCTGCCGGACGCTGAACCTGCCGTTCGATCGCGCCGAGGCCGAGCGCCTCGTCCGCGCCGCCGCGCCGGCCCAGGGCCGCTTCGCCGTGCGCCTGACCCTGACCGCCGGCGTCGGCGGGCGGGGGCTGGATCGTCCCGCCGCGCCGGTTCCGCGCCTGTTCGCCACCGCCGCGCCCGCGCCGCTGGTGACGACGCCCGCGACCCTGATCGTGGCGCGAACCCGCCGCAACGAGGGCTCGTCCGCCGCCCGGCTGAAGTCCCTGAGCTATCTCGACAACGTCCTGGCCCGCGTCGAGGCCCGCGCGGCCGGCGCCGACGAAGCGGTGATGCTGAACAACCGGGGCGAGGTCGCCTGCGCTGGCGCGGCCAACCTGTTCTGGATCGTCGGCGATCGCGTGTTCACGCCCCGCCTGGACTGCGGCGTGCTGGCGGGGATCACCCGGGCCCGCATACTGGCGCGGCGTCCGGTGGAGGAGGTCGCCGCCGGCGTCGAGGCCCTGGAAGCCGCCGACGCGATCGTCCTCACCAACAGCCTGATCGGCGCCCGCCCGGTCTCGCGCCTGGGCCAGAGGGCTTTCGCGGGGCATTCGCTGGTGGAGGCGCTGAGAGAAGGTCTGGCCGTTTGAGCTGCTTTTTCCGGCTCCCGCATCCGCTTTCCTAGGCCTTGTGCCTAGGACCCAGCGTTCGCGCACAGGGCGGGACAGAGCCTCGCGGGAGCGTGGCGGGTGCTCCTGATCTCAGAGCCTGGCCGCGCGCTGGGTCCTCGCCACAAGGGCGAGGAAGGCTGCATATATTGCTGCAGATTGCATTATGTGACATGCTCTTCTTATGCGGGAAGAGCGCTACATCGCGGTGTACATCATGGCGAACCAGCGCCTCGGTACGCTGTATATCGGGGCCACCGGCTATCTGAACCGCCGTATCTGGGAGCATCGTGAAGGGCTCATTCCGGGCTTCACCAAGAAGTACGGTCTCAAGCGTCTGGTCTGGTACGAGCCGCACGAAGACATGGGCGGGGCGTTCCAGCGGGAAAAAAGCCTCAAGCGCTGGCCGCGGCAGTGGAAGATCAATCTGATCGAGCGGGAGAACCCGCACTGGGATGATCTCTATGCCGGCCTGGTCTAGGCGCACATCTAGTTGGCGTCGTTCCACAGCACCGCGTCGGTCTTGCGCGGGCGCAGGTAGTAGGTGCGGTTGAAGGTCAGGTTGGCGGGCATCACCAGGCTGAAGGTCGAGGTGTAGACGTACGACGCGCGGGCCAGGATGACCGACTGGCTGGCGGGGAGTACGGCGACCGGAACGTCGGTCAGCACCGTCCCCTTGGCCGGGCAGTTGCTCATGCCGGACACGGAGGGCTTGCTCCACGCCACCGTGTCCTTGCCGGTCGCGTCCGAGGTGATGCTGGCCAGGCAGACCTTCAGCGTCGAGGTCGGGAACGGCTCCATGATGGTTTCGCCGATCTTGAAGATGTCCCCGGTCTTCAGCGGCCCCGTCTGGGTGCTCTGGGCCATGAGGTCGCCCGTGGCCGAGGCGATGTTGGAGAGGCGGCGCTGGGCCATCATCGCCTGGGTCATCTCGGCCATGCCGCAGTACAGCAGGATCAGCAGCGGGGCGATCAGGGCGAACTCGATCGCCGACACGCCGCGGCGGTCGCGCCAAAAGCGGGCCAGGGAGAAGCGCGCGCGGCGGCCCATGGCTAGTAGGGCTCGTTGGTGAAGGCGGTGGCGGCGTAGATCACCTGCTTGCCGCTCGAGGTCTGCAGGCCGGTGTTCAGCAGCGGCACGACCAGGGGCCAGGTGTAGTAGGCGCGGACCAGCACGATCGACCCCTGCGTGCCCGGGTTCCAGGTCATGTCCGTCGGGATGGTGTTCTTCTCCGGGGTGCTGGACGCGTAGTCGCTGTAGGTGCGCACATCGATCGACAGCGAGGTCAGGCAGGACGCGCCGCCCCAGCCCATCTTGTTGCACACGGCGGTCTTGAAGCTGGCGGCCGTGCCGCCGTTGTTCTGGATCTCGCCGGTGCGGATGGTGCGGCCGACCTCGATCACCGCGTTCTCGAGGGTCAGGGAGATCAGGAACACCAGGCCCAGTTCGATGATCACGAAGACCAGCAGCAGGAAGGGCATGGAGACCAGGGCGAACTCGACCGCCGTGGCGCCGTCCTCGGCGCGCGCGAAGCGGGCGGCCAGCTTGGCCGTCCGGCGTCGGACGCGGTCGAAAAGGTGGGCCATGCGGCAAGTTCCCTACGGATGCCGGAAGGCTAGCCGAAGGTTCCTAATCACAGGTTTAGGCGCGCGCTCGCACGCGCGTGCGAGGCCTTGGCTTACGGCGTCGCCGGAGCGCCGGCGGTCGGGGCGGCCAGGCGCGTGCACTGGACCGCGCAGGCGTAGTTGCTGGCGCTGGCGCCGCGATAGACGGTGACCGCGCCGCCGCCGTTCTCGGAGACGACGATCTGGCGGTCGGCCAGGGCGCGGCCGCCGGACCCGAAGGCCAGCAGGGTGGTCACGCCCGGACGCTTGCCCAGCACCACCAGGGTGCGGTCGTTGACCAGGCTGACGTCGGCGATGCTGGGGTCGCCGACCACGATGTCACGCACCGCGCCGCCCAGGTTCACGTACGAGGCCTGGCCCGCCGCGACGGGCAGGTCGGCTGGCGTCGTCACCGGAAGGCTGTGAGCGGCGGGACGGGCTTGGGCGCTCGCGGTGGCTCCCGAAAAGGTCAGGGCGGCGGCGATGACGAGCGAGAGGCGGCGCATGAGGGTTTCCGAAGCCGGATCAGAACGTGCGCCAGCATCACTTTCTTTGGTCAACAAAAGACTAAGGCTCGGCTGCGTGCGGCCAAGCGTCGCTTGAGAAAGTCCTTGATTCAGAAGGGATTGGCCGCTTTCGCCGTGTCCATGGTTAAGAACAAATAACGGTAAATACAAATAAACCAAAAGAAAATCGGCGAAAACTATTCGCTGTTTACTGGCCATTAAGTGCGTCGGGCGAAATTGATCGTGTTTTCGGGGGTGAGCAAGTCGAACGGCTTGAAAGCCTCAAATCAACTAGCTCTGGTTTTTGGAGACCAAGTCATGACCAAGTTCGTCACTCGCTTCCTGAAGGATGAATCGGGCGCTACGGCCATCGAATACGGCCTGATCGCTGCTCTGATCGCCGTCGTCATCATCTCGGGCGTCACCGTCCTCGGCACCACGCTGAACGCCAAGTTCAAGTTCATCGAAGGCAAGGTCGCGGCCGCTGGCACCTAAGCCTTAAGCGCCACGCTCGAAAAGAAGAGGGTCGAGGCTCAGCCTCGGCCCTTTTTCTTTGCCTCCGGCCGCCATTTCTTGCGAAAAGGCCTCGGTTGCCGGCTTTTACTGCGCTTTTCGGAAACCATTGCTTCACCCGTCGGGCCCAGAATGGCCTTACCCCAACCGGGCGACACTGAAGGCCAAGAGTATGCAAGCCCTCCAGATCCCGCTGCTGCTGATCTTTCCGACGCTGGCCATCATCGGCGCGCTGAAGGACCTGACCAGCTACACGATCCCCAACTGGATCTCGCTGGCCCTGATCGCCGCCTTTCTGCCCGTCGCCCTGATCAGCGGCGCGCCGCTGGCGCAGGTGGGGCTGTGCCTGGTCGTGGGGTTTTGCGGGCTTGTCCTCGGAATGGGTATGTTCGCCGCCGGCTGGATCGGCGGCGGCGACGCCAAGCTGCTGGCGGCCGGCGCTCTGTGGATGGGCTGGCCTGGCGCGTTCATGTTCGTGGCCTATACGGGCCTGGCGGGCGGAGCCGTGGCCCTGGCCGTCCTGACCCTGCGTTCGGGCTATCTGGCCCCGGCCGTGGCGGGCGCGCCGGCCTGGGTGCGCAAGCTGGGAACTCACGGTGGCGCTCTGCCCTATGGCGTGGCCATCGCGATCGGCGCCCTGGCCGCCTTCCCGCAAGGCGCCCTGGCGCTTGCGGTCCTGCGCTGACTCGCGACGCGGGCGTGAAAGCCGGCGCGACACCCTGCCGCGCATCGCGACCGCCCATCGGTGAAAACTTTTAGCAGGCGTTAACCATGCGCGAGCCAGCATGGAGCGTGGCCAGAAAGGCTGACTGACGAATCGCGCGTGCTCGCCGGAAGGCGGCCGCGCGGCTCCCCTTAGAGTTTCAGCCCGCGCTCATGAACCCCGTCCGCCTCATCATGGTCCTGGTCGCCGCCGTGTCGGCCATCGGTCTCGCCGTGGTCCTGCAGCGCGCTCTGGGCGGCAAGCCTGAGGCGCCGGCCGCGCGGACGGCGCCCGTCGAGCCCGGCAAGCCCATGACCCAGGTCCTGGTCGCCAAGCGCGACCTGCCGATCGGCACGCGCCTGGTGGCCGCCGACGTCACTTGGCAGGCCTGGCCCTCCGACGCGGTCAACGGCGCCTTCATCACCAACGGGGCCGCGCCGCCCAAGCCCGACGGCAAGGTCGAGGCCGCCAAGGCCAGCCTGGCCGCCACGGCCGACCAGATGATCGGCGGCGATCCGGCCAAGGTGGTCGACGGCGCCATCGTCCGCGACCCCATACTGACCGGCGAGCCCATCACCCCCCGCAAGATCGTGCGCGGCGGCGAGGGCGGGTATCTGTCCGTCGTCCTGACGCCGGGCAAGCGGGCCATGTCCGTGCCCGTCACCTCCGACACCGCCGTGGGCGGCTTCATCCTGCCGGGCGACCGTGTCGACGTGGTCTCGACCCACGACGCGCCGTCGATGAGCGAGGGCGGCAAGACCGTCGTCGCCGAGACCGTGCTGCAGAACATCCGCGTCCTGGCCCTGGACCAGAGCACCGCCGCCGAGAAGGACGCCAAGTCGATCGTCGCGGCCACCGCCACCCTCGAGGTCGGACCGGTCGAGGCCGAGGCCCTGGCCCGCGCCAAGGCCAGCGGCCCCGTCACCCTGGCGCTGCGCGCCTACACGGACCTGGGCGGTCCGTCGGGCATGACCCGGCCCGTCAGCGACGACTCCACCGTCCGCATCAACCGCGGCGGTACGACCACCAGCGTGGCGGTGCGCCCATGACCCGCCCGGTGAAAGCGAACATGTCCTCCAAGCGCCGCCTGCTGACGATCCACCTGGCCGCCTTGCTGGGCCTGTCCTGGACCGCCCCGGCCTTTGCCGACGGCCCGGTGGCCGGCTCGCACGTCTATCGCCCCGCCGCCCGCGTCGCGCGCCCGGCCCCGCCGCCCGAGCCGGTCGCCTTCGCGCCGCCGGCCGCCGACCCGGTGACGCGCATCACCCTGACCGCCGACCAGAACGCGGCCGCCATCGAGCTGGCCAAGGGCAAGTCGGCGATCATCGAGCTGCCGGGCGACGTCCGCGACCTCTTGGTCACCAACCCGACCGTGGCCGACGCGGTGCTGCGCGACAAGCGCCGCATCTACGTCGTGGGCCTGGCCGAGGGCACGACCGACGCGGCCTTCTTCGACGCCGCCGGCCGCCGCATCGTCTCGCTGAACATCCGCGTCACCCAGCCCGTCGACCAGCTGGCCGACACCCTGACCCGCGTCCTGCCCGACGCCCAGCTGCGCGTGCAGCCGATCCGCGACAGCGTCGTGCTGACCGGCACCGTGCGCTCGGCCTCGGAGGCCGACGCCGCCTCGCGCATCGCCGCCCGCTTCGTCGGCGGCGAGGACAAGGTGCTGAACATGATCAGCATCGCCGGCAAGGACCAGGTGATGCTGCAGGTCCGGATCGTCGAGGTGCAGCGCAACGTGGTCAAGCAGCTGGGCGTCGACTTGAACGCCGTGCTGGGCCAGCTGGGCCAGGACCAGTTCAGCTTCGGCATCTCGCCGACCTACGGCGTCAATGGCAGCCTGCTGGGCGGCATCACCGGCGGCTACAAGCTGGACACGACCAAGCAGCCGCAGATGGTCGTGCCTTGCATGGCCGGCGTGACGGGCACCTGCTACCAAGTCGTGCACGGCAAGACCTTCACGAGCTACGACGCCAACGGCAACCCGGTCACCGTGGTCAATGGCGACACCGCCACGGTCAAGGACACCGCCGGCAGCACCGGGGTGAACTCGGCCAAGAGCATGCTGCAGGCCTTCGAGCGCGTCGGCCTGGTCCGCACCCTGGCCGAGCCCAGCCTGACGGCCGTATCGGGCGAGGCGGGCCACTTCCTGGTCGGCGGCGAGTTCCCGGTCCCGACCGGCAGCGACAACACCGGCAAGGTGACCATCGAGTTCAAGCCGTACGGCGTGGGCCTGGGCTATACCCCGGTGGTGATGTCGGGCGGCCGCATCTCGCTGAAGATCTCGACCGAGGTCTCCGAGCTGTCCAGCCTGGGCGCGTTCACCCTGGGCGTCGGCTCGTCCAGCACGACCTCGACGACCCTGACCGTGCCGGGCCTGTCGGTGCGCCGCGCCGAGACCACGGTCGAGCTGCCGTCGGGCGGCTCGTTCATGATCGCCGGCCTGCTGCAGCAGACGACCAAGCAGACCATCGACTCGGTGCCGGGCATGACCTCGATGCCGATCCTGGGCTCGCTGTTCCGCTCGCGCGACTTTCTGAACGGCCAGACCGAGCTGGTGGTCATCGTGACCCCCTACATCGTCGACCCGACGCGGCCGCAGAACCTGCAGACGCCGGCCGACGGGCTACGGTTCGCCAGCGACATGAGCACCGTGTTCATGGGGCGGCTCAACAAGGTGGTGAAGGCGCCCCCCGGCGCCAATGCGGGGCGCGCGTACCAGGGCCCCGTGGGTTATGTGATCGAGTAGGACGCCCCCATGACGCACAAAGCTCCCATCGGGACCATGCTCAAGATCGTCCTCCTCGGCGCCGCCGTGGCGGCCCTCTCGGCCTGCGCCTCGACGCCGCCCGACCAGGGACCGTCCAAGACCGCCGCCACCGAGACCCAGCAGTGGACCGACCGGATCAAGGTCACCTCCGCGCCGGACGAGATCGCCCTGGCCGCCCACGCCTCCGGCCTGTCGGCCAACCAGGGCGCGGCGCTGGAGGACCTGGTCGGCCGCTGGCTGCAGGCCGAGGCCCGCGAGCTGGTCGTGACCGCGCCCAACACCGCCGGCGCCATGGCCGGCCAGGTGCGCGACCGCCTGATCCTGCTGGGCGCGCCGCCCGCCCGCGTGCGCATCGCCGGCTTCGAGCCCGCCGGTCCCGGCGACAATGTCATCCGCGTCGGCTTCCTGCGCTACACGGCCGAGCCGCTGAAATGCGGCCAGGCCTGGGAGAACCTGACGGCCACCCGCAACAACACCGCCTACGACAATTTCGGCTGCGCCATGGCCGCCAACCTGGCGGCCCAGGTGGCCAATCCCGAGGACTTGATCCGGCCGCGCGACATGACCCCGCCGGATGCGACCCGCCGCGACACGGTGTTCGGCACCTATCGCAAGGGCGAGGTGACGAGCAGCAAGAAAGACGACCAGGCCAGCGGCGCCGTTTCGAAGGCGATCCAATAATGCGGCCGACCGACAACGATCCCTTCGACCTGGGCTTCGACGCCGCCGACGAGTTCACCACCGGCGCGTCCGATCCCTGGCGCTCGTCCGCCCCGTCGCTGAACCCGGCCGCGGGCGGCTTCGACGATCCGTTCGCCGACTTCCCGCCGGCTCGTCCGCGCGACGACGCTCCGCCGACCCGCGCGCCCCAGGCCGCGGCCCTGGCCACGCGACCGACGCCGCAGGCCCGCCAGGCGGTCCAGGCCCCCGCTCAGGCCCAGCCGCCGCGCGCCCGCGCGCCGCAGCCGGTCGCCGAGACGCCGGACTATGGCGACCGCGACCTCGACTTCACGCCGCCCGAGCCGGCCGCGCCAGCCTATCCCGAGCCGATCGCCGACAGCGGCATGGGCGAGGCGGTCATCCCGCGCATCACCCTGCACGCCTTTTGCGCGCGCCCGGAAACGGCGCGGCTGATCGAGCACGCCGCCGCCGACCGCCGCATGGCGCGGGCCTCGACCATCGTGCGCGACGGCGGGCTGGAAGCGGCCGTCGAATACTATCAGAACCAGCCGACGCCCTCGCTGGTCATGGTGGAGACGACCGACACCGCCCAGCGCCTGCTGCACCTGCTGGACAGCCTGGCCCAGGTCTGCGACCCCGGCACCAAGGTGGTGGTGGTCGGCCAGACCAACGACATCGCCCTCTATCGCGAACTGATGCGCCGCGGGGTCAGCGAGTACCTGACCCAGCCGCTGTCGCCGCTGCAGGTCATCCGCGCCGTCGGGGGGCTGTACGCCGACCCGTCCGCGCCGTTCGTCGGCCGCCAGATCGCCTTCGTCGGCGCCAAGGGCGGGGTTGGCTCCTCGACCCTGGCCCACAACTTCGCCTGGGCCATGGCCGAGAGGATGCAGACCGCCACCGTGCTGGTCGATCTGGACTTGGCCTTCGGCACCGCCGGCCTCGACTTCAACCAGGATCCGCTGCAGGGGGTGCTGGACGCGCTGAGCCAGCCCGACCGCCTGGACTCGGTGCTGATGGACCGCATGATGGTCCGTTGCGCCGACCGCCTGTCGCTGTTCGCCGCTCCCGCCTCGCTGGACGACGACTACGGGTTCGACGCCGACACCTACGAGGAAGTCACCCAGAAGATCCGCGGCGCGGCCCCGTTCGTGGTGCTGGATATCCCCCACGCCTGGAACGCCGCCACCCGCCGGGTGCTGGTGGGCTCGGACGATCTGGTGGTGGTGGCCATGCCGGACCTGGCGTCCCTGCGCAACGCCAAGAACATCATCGACCTGGTGCGCGCCGCGCGGCCCAACGACGCGCCGCCGCGGCTGGTGCTGAACCAGGTGGGCGTGCCCGGCCGTCCCGAGATCCCGGTCAAGGACTTCGGGGAGGCCCTGGGCGTCCAGCCCTCGCTGGTGCTGCCGTTCGATCCCAAGCCCTACGGCCAGGCGGCCAACAACGGCCAGATGCTGGCCGAGGTGGCGCCCAAGTCGAAGGCCGCCGAGGGGCTGGAGCACCTGGCCCGGCTGATCAGCCGGCGCGAGCCGCCGGCCGCCCAGAAGACCTCCCTGCTCTCGGGCCTGTTCAAGAAGAAATAGATGTTCGGCAAGCGCGATCCGTCAGCCTCCGCCGAACAGAAGGCGCCGCCCCCCGCCCCGGCGGGCGGGGCGGCCATCGCCACGCGTCCGCAGCGGATCGAGCCCGCCGCCGCGGCTGAACCGAAAGCGCCGGCGCCCAAGGTCAGCAGCCATCCTCCTGCCAAAGGCGGTCCCGCGCCCAAGGCGACGGCGGGCCTGGACCAGCTGCGCGCCGCCCAGAACCAGCCGCAGACGGCCAACATCGTCCGTGAGCAGAGCGACTACTACCACGCCACCAAGACCACGATCTTCAACGCCCTGCTGAACACCATCGACCTGAGCCAGCTGGCCCAGTTCGACCAGAAGCAGGCCGCCGAGGAGATCCGCGACATCGTCGCCGAGCTGGTGGCGATCAAGAACGTCTCGATGTCGGTCGCGGAACAGGAGCACCTGGTCCAGGACATCATCAACGACGTCCTCGGCTACGGCCCGCTGGAGCCCTTGCTGGCCCGCGACGACATCGCCGACATCATGGTCAACGGCGCGCACCGGGTGTTCATCGAAGTCGGCGGCAAGGTCCAGCTGACCAACGTGCGCTTCCGCGACAATCTGCAGCTGATGAACATCTGTCAGCGGATCGTCAGCCAGGTCGGCCGCCGGGTCGACGAAAGCTCGCCGATCTGCGACGCCCGCCTGCCCGACGGCTCGCGCGTCAACGTCATCGCCCCGCCCTTGGCCCTGGATGGTCCCACCCTGACCATCCGGAAGTTCAGGAAGGACAAGCTGACCATGAAGAACCTGGTGGAGTACGCCTCCATCAGCCCGGAAGGGGCGCGGGTTCTGGGGGTCATCGGCGCCTGCCGCTGCAACGTCATCATCTCGGGCGGCACCGGCTCGGGCAAGACGACGCTGCTCAACACCATGACCGCGTTCATCGACCCCACCGAGCGCGTCGTGACCTGCGAGGACGCCGCCGAACTGCAGCTGCAGCAGCCGCACGTGGTCCGCCTGGAAACCCGTCCGCCCAACCTGGAAGGCTCGGGCGCGGTGACGATGCGCGACCTGGTCAAGAACTGCCTGCGGATGCGTCCCGAACGCATCATCGTCGGCGAAGTCCGCGGCCCGGAGGCCTTCGACCTGCTGCAGGCCATGAACACCGGTCACGACGGCTCGATGGGCACCCTGCACGCCAACAGCCCGCGCGAGGCGATCAGCCGCGTCGAGAGCATGATCACCATGGGCGGCTACGGCCTGCCCTCCAAGACCATCAAGGAGATGATCGTCGGCTCGGTCGACGTGATCATCCAGGCCGCCCGCCTGCGCGATGGCTCGCGCCGCATCACCCACATCACCGAGGTGGTGGGCCTGGAAGGCGACGTGATCGTCACCCAGGACCTGTTCGTCTACGAGATCACCGGCGAGGACGAGCAGGGCCGCGTGGTCGGCAAGCATCGCTCGACCGGCATCGCCCGCCCACGGTTCTGGGACCGCGCCCGCTACTACGGCCTGGAGCGCGAGCTGGCCGAAGCCCTCGACGCGGCGGAGTAGGCGATGCTGTTCCTGTTGGCCGGGATCCTGGGCTTTCTGACCATTGCGGGCCTGGGCTTCGCCTTCGTCGGCGGCGACAGCGCGGCGACGAAGGCCTCCAAGCGCGCCCAGCTGATCGCCGGCGGCGGCGAGCGCCAGGCCGCCGTCCGCGCGAAGGCCGCCGCCAACACGCCCGACGCCCGCCGCCAGTCGATCCTCAAGGCGCTGAAGGAACAGGAGCGCAAGCAGAAGAAGAGCCTGCTCAGCATCGGCTCGCGCATGCGGGCCGCCGGCCTGGGCGAGAACGTCAGGATGTTCTGGATCATCAGCGGCGTGTTGGGCGTGTTCGTCACCCTGCTGATCCTGCTGTTCGGTCAATCGCCGCTGCTGGCCCTGGGCGGGGGCTTCGCCGCCGGCATGGGCCTGCCGCGCTGGGCGCTGTCGGTCCTGGCCAAGAGCCGCACCGCCAAGTTCACCAACGCCTTCTCGGACGCCATCGACGTCATCGTGCGCGGCATCAAGTCGGGCCTGCCGGTCCACGACTGCCTGAAGATCATCGGCAAGGAGAGTCCCGAACCCCTGGCCGGCGAATTCCGCATGCTGACCGAGAACATCGCCATGGGCGTGCCGATGGATGCGGCCCTGGAGAAGATGTACGAGCGCATGCCGACCAACGAGCTGCGCTTCTTCTCGATCGTGCTGGCTATCCAGCAGAAGACCGGCGGCAACCTGGCCGAAGCCCTGGGCAACCTCTCCACCGTGCTGCGCGCCCGCAAGCTGATGAAGGAGAAGATCAAGGCGCTGTCGGCCGAAGCCGTCGCCTCGGCCGCGATCATCGGCTCGCTGCCGCCCGGCGTCGTCACCCTGATCAGCGTGACCTCGCCCGCCTACATGCAGCCGATGTTCACCGATCCGCGCGGCCACCTGATGCTGCTGGTCGGCGGCGTGTGGATGTCGCTGGGCATCTTCGTCATGCGCCGCATGATCAACTTCAAGTTCTAAAGGGGGGGGAGGGCCGCGTGAGCATCGTCGACACCCTGACCAACCCCTCGAACATCCTGACGGCGTTCATCGCCGTGGTGGTGTTCGCCACCATCGTCACCCTGGCCTCGCCGGCCATGCGCAGCAGCAACCTGGAGGGCCGCCTGAAGTCGGTGGCCAATCGCCGCGAGGAGCTGCGCCGCCGGTCGCGCCAGACCATCGCGTCGCGCAACGGCGGCCCCTCGCTGCGCCACCAGGAAAAGGATCTCTACAAGAACGTCGTCGAGCGCCTGCAGCTGTCCAGGCTGCTGGAGGATCCCAAGGTCGTCGACAACCTGGCCCAGGCGGGTTTCCGCGGCCCGGGTCCGGTCACGACCTTCTACTTCTTCCGCTTCGTCATGCCGTTCGTGTTCGCGGCGGTCGTGGCCTTCTACCTGACCGTGGTCAACGGCTTCGGCCTGCTGCCGATCCAGAAGGTCTGCGCCTGCGTGGCCTTCCTGGCGTTCGGCTACTACGCCCCCAACGTCTACATCACCAATGTCGCCCAGAAGCGCCGCGAGTCGATCGTGGCGGCCTTCCCCGACGCCCTTGACCTGCTGCTGATCTGCGTGGAAAGCGGCATGTCGATCGAGGCGGCGATCCAGAAGGTCGGCTCTGAAGTCGGCTCGCAGTCGATGGAGCTGGCCGAGGAGCTTTCCCTGCTCACCGCCGAGCTGTCGTATCTGCCCGACCGGCGCCTGGCTTATGAGGGCCTGGCCCGCCGCACCAACCACCCCGGCATCAAGTCGGTGGCCACGGCCATGATCCAGGCTGAGCGCTACGGCACGCCGCTGGGCACGGCCTTGCGCGTCATGGCCAAGGAAAACCGCGACCTGCGCCTGTCGGCCGCCGAGAAGAAGGCCGCGGCCCTCCCGGCCCAGCTGACCGTGCCGATGATCCTGTTCTTCCTGCCGGTGCTGTTCATCATGATCCTGGGGCCGGCGATCATGAAGGTGATGGACGTCTTCGGAAAACACTGAGGCGCCGACCTTCGCGTGACTGGCGCGCGTCTTGCGCGAGCCCGACCGTTCAGTTTCGGTTCGGGACAGTCTGATGCATCACGGTTTGGGCAAGGGACCTCCCGTCCGCGCGTTCGCGGCGGCGGAAGGCGGCGGCGCGGCCATCGAGACGGCGCTGCTGCTGGGGCTGGCGGCCTTCTTCGCCTTCGCCATGAAGACCCTGGTCGCCGCGCCCCTGCTCGCCACCCTGACCCGCGCCACGCGCGTGCTCAGCCAGGTGCTCGGCGGCATGGGGGCGGTTTGAGGACCTACTGTCCGCCGCCGGCCTTCAGGGCGTCCCAGCTGCGGTTGGCGCCGGCCTGGCCGATGGCGGCGCGCAGGTAGGCCAGGTTGTTGGCGACCTGTTCGGGCGGCAGGTCGGCGCGGGCCAGCTTCTCGGCCTCGGGCAGACGGCCTTGCAGCCCGACCACCAGCGCCAGGTTCTGGCGCGCCTGGATCCCGGCCGAAGGCAGGGCGACGGCGCGACGCAGCTGGGCTTCCGCCCCCGCCAGATCCCCCTTGGCGGCCAAGTGCATGGCGTAATTGGCCAGCGGCGTGGCCTCGGTCGGCGCCAGCGCCAGCGCCTGACGATGCGCGGCCTCGGCCTCGTCGTCGCGCTCGGCCTGCTCGTAGGCCACGCCCAGCAGGGTCAGCGGACGCCAGTCCCTGGGATTGAGGGCGGCGGCCTTGCGGGCCGGCTCGATGGCGTAGAAGCCCTGGCCGCGCGCGATATGGGCGCGGGCCAGCTCCAGCAGCAGGGTGGTATCGTCCGGATGGGCCACCAGGGCCTTGGTCGCGGCCTCGGCGGCGTCCTCGTTGCGGCCCAGGCCGCGCAGCGACTGGGCCAGGCCCGCGCCGGCCTCGGCGTCGGCCGGGTCGTTCTCGAACTCGGCGCCCCAGAAGGCCGCGCGGGCCAGCGGGTCCAGGCGCCGCGCCTCGGCGCGCTGCTGCGGCGAGGCCTTGACCGGCGCCGGCTTGGCGGCGACCGCCTCGGGCTTGGGCGCGTCCCCCGCGAAGGCGGCCGGGGCCAGCAGCAGGTGGGCGAGAACGGTTGCGACGAGCGCGCGGTTGCGACACATGAAAGACATGTCTCCAGAAGGTCCGCCCATCATCCGGGCGCGGCCCTCAAGGAATCGTTAAGCATAATTTTAAAGGACTTCGCCGATGACCGACGCGACGCATCCGATCCTGGCGCAGGCGGAAGGGCAGGCGGTCCCGGTCCATCCCCTGGCCGAGAGCGAGGTCGAGGCGTTCCTGGCGCAAAAGCGCGCGCCGGTAAGGACTTACGCCGCCGCCAACAGCTTTTCGGGCAAGTCCGGCCAGGTGCTGGCGGTCCCCGGTTCCAGCGGCGCGGTCGAGCGGGTGCTGCTGGGCGTGGGCCCAACTACGGGCGCCGGCCGCGCGGATCTGTCGCTGTTCCGCACGCTGGCGGGCAAGCTTCCCGCCGGCGAGTACGTCTTGGCCAAGCTGCCCAAGGGGATCGATCCCGAGCAGGCGGCCCTGGCTTTCGCGCTCGGGACCTATCGCTTCGACCGCTACAAGAAGCGCGGCGAACCCATCCCCCGCCTGGTCGCGCCCAAGGGCGTCGACGCCGCCGCCGTCACCGCCTTCGCCCACGCCTGCGCCCTGGCGCGCGACATGGTCAACACCCCGGCCAACGACATGGGGCCGCTGCAGATCGAGACCATCGCCGGCGAGATCGCCGAGAAGTATGGCGCGACCCTGTCGGTCGTGCGCGGCGACGACTTGTTGCGTGAGAACTACCCCGCCGTCCACGCCGTGGGCCGCGCCGCCGTCGAGGTCCGGGCCCCGCGGATGATCGAGGTGACCTGGGGCGATCCTGGCCACCCCATACTCGCGCTGGTGGGCAAGGGCGTGGTGTTCGACACCGGCGGCCTGGACATCAAGCCCTCGGCCGGCATGCGGCTGATGAAGAAGGACATGGGCGGCGCCGCCCACGCCCTGGCCCTGGGGCGGATGGTCATGGAAGCCAGGCTGCCGGTGCGCCTGGTGATCCTGACCCCGGTGGTCGAGAACGCCATCGCCGGCGACGCCATGCGTCCGGGCGACGTGCTGCAGACCCGCGCCGGCCTCACGGTGGAGGTGGGCAACACCGACGCAGAGGGCCGGCTGATCCTGGCCGACGCCCTGACCCGCGCCGGCGAGCTGAAGCCGGCCATGACCCTGGACTTCGCCACCCTGACCGGCGCGGCGCGGATCGCCATGGGGCCGTTCGTCATCCCGTTCTGGACCGCCGACGACAAGCTGGCGGCCCAGATCGAGACGGCCTCGAAGACGGTCGCCGACCCGCTGTGGCGCCTGCCGCTGACCGAAGCCTATCGCGACGCCCTGGACAGCGACATCGCCGATCTGAAGAACGATCCCGACGGCTGGGCCCAGGCCGGGGCGACGACGGCGGCCCTGTTCCTGCAGCGATTTGCGCCGAAGGGCGAAGATGTGGGACCCTGGGCCCACTTCGACGTCTTCGCCTGGAACCCCAAGGGACGCCCAGGATTCCCGGTAGGGGCGGAGGTCCAGGCCATCCGCGCCGCCTTCGCCATGATCAAGAGCCGCTTCGCATGACGCCCGATGGTTTTTTTGGTGACACCCGCATCACCCTGGCCCGGCCCGACCTGGCCGACCAGCGCCTGGAAGGCCTGGCGCCGGCCGAGCGCTATGCGCCGAGCCGGGTGATGGTCTGCGCCGCGCCGTCGACGGCGATCCGCGCCAGCGCCTCGCCCGACGCCGAGCAGTGGGACCAGCTGCTGTTCGGCGAGCTGTTCCGGGTGCTGGAGGAGAAGGACGGCTTCGCCTGGGGTCAGGCGCCGCGCGACGGCTATGTCGGCTATGTCGCGACGTCCGACCTGGCGGAGCAGGGCTATCCGCCGACCCACGCGGTCAGCGCCATCCGCACCTACGCCTTCAGCAAGCCCGACATCAAGTCGAGGCCCGAGGGGCTCTATTCGCTGAACAGCCTGGTGACGATCGAGGCGCGCGACGGCCGCTTCGCCAAGGGCGTCGGCACGGGATGGTTCGTCGAGGACCATCTGATCCCGATCGGCCGCGGCGAGCGCGACTACGTCTCGGTGGCCGAACGCTTCCTGGGCGCGCCCTATCAGTGGGGCGGCCGCGAGAGCCTGGGCCTGGACTGCTCGGGCCTGGTGCAGCAGGCCCTCTATGCCTGCGCCCGGGCCTGCCCGCGCGACACCGACATGCAGCGCGGCTTCTTCCCCGAAGTGGCCGAGGCCGAGCGCCGGCGCGGCGACCTCGTCTTCTGGAAGGGCCATGTCGCCATCCTGCTGGACCATGACACCATCCTGCACGCCAACGCCCACCATATGGCGACGGCGACGGAGCCGCTGGCCGAGGCGCTGGCGCGGATCGAGGCTACGCCGACAGGGGCGCCGCTGGGCTACCGGCGAGTCTAAGAGGCTACTTCACCCACTGCGCCAGCCAGTCGACGATCGATTGGGGCGTCATGTGGCGAGCGTCGGTCAGGGCGAAGAAGGCGCCATCGTTGACCAGCTTGCCCCTGGTGTCGACGACCAGGAAGGACGGCACGCCCTTCAGCTTGTCAACGCCGTAGCGGGCCGGGATCTGCATGTTGCGGTCATAGCGGCCGACATTGATGGTCACGACCTCGTAGTGCCTGTCGACCCAGCGCTTGACGTCGGGCTGCTCGATGACGCCGGCGAAGACGCGGCAGTCGCCGCACCAGTTGCCGCCGAGGTCGATCAGCACCAGCTTCCTGTGGGCCTTGGCCTTCTTGAGGGCCGCGGCCAGGTCGGCCTCGGCGTCGGCCTTTTCGTCATAGGGATAGGGCAGGGGCGTCGGCAGGCCGTCGATCGACGTGAGGGCCACGGTGGGCGACTTGGCGGCGAGCGCCAAGCCCGGAGCGGAGAGGGCCAGCAGGCCGGCGACGGCCAGGACGCGGAGCTTCATCGGGACGACTTTCGAGCGAACCTTGGGTTCGCAAAGCCTAGCTTCCGCGTAGGAAAAGGGCCGCGAAGAAAACTTCGCGGCCCTTTCAGATTCGGTGATCCGCTTAAGAAGCGATCAGGCCTTCGGCGGCGCCGTGTTGCCGCCGGCGGCCGGCGCTGCGGGCGCGGCGGCCGCGCCAGCGGCGGGGGCCGTCGTACCGCCAGCGGCGGCCGGGGCGGCGGCGTCAGCGGCGGGCGCGCCTTCAGCGGCCGGAGCCGCGCCACCAGCAGCAGGGGCGGCGGCCGGACGCGGCGGCGGCACCGGCAGCTTGCTGCCCAGGCTGTGCAGATAGGCGATCATCGCAATGCGATCTTCCGGCTTCTTCAGGCCGACGAAGGTCATGTTGGTGCCGGGAACGTCCTTACCCGGGGCCTTCAGGAAGGTGTACAGCGCGTCGTAGTCCCAGATCGGCTGCTTGCCGGAGAAGTCCTTCATCGCGCCCGAATAGTTGAAGCCCGGGTGCGCGGCCGGCTTGCGGCCGACGACGTCCCACAGGCCGGGGCCGGTGGCGTTGGCGTTCGAGGCGTCCAGCTTGTGGCAGGCGGCGCACTTGGCCGAGACAGCCTGGCCGGCGGCGACATTGGCCGGGGTCAGCACGGCGTTCCAGTCCGGCGGGGTGTCGGCGGCTTCGCCGCCGCCGGCGGCGCCTTCTTCCTGGACCGCGATCTCGTAGCCGGCCTTTTCGACTTCATGCTTCTTGAAGACGATGTCCGACGCTTCCCGCAGACCGAAAATAACGAGGCCGGTCAGCAGCACGCCGCCAGCGATCTTGTTGAACGTCAGGTCGCTCATTTCAGCCTTGTCAGCCTCTTGTCGGCCCGCCCCAGAGGCGGGCTTGGAACCCGCGCGCCGGAATCCCCCACTGAGTCCCCCGCACGCGTCATGTTGCGCTCGCGTCTCTTACACGCTACCGCCCCTCGCGCAACCGGTCCGCAAAGATTTGAGGCCCCGAACCCTCATGAACCCTATCGTCCTGATCCCCGCGCGGATGGCGGCGACGCGTCTGCCGGGCAAGCCGCTGGCCGACATCGGCGGGGTTCCGATGATCGTCCGGGTTCTGAACCAGGCCCTGGCGGCGAACATCGGCCCCGTGGCCGTGGCCGCCGGCGACCCGGAAATCGTCCTGGCGGTTCAAGCCGCTGGCGGCCGGGCGGTGCTGACCGACCCAGAACTGCCCTCGGGTTCGGACCGGATTCTGGCCGCCCTCGCCGAACTCGATCCGGGGTTCGCGCACGACGTGGTCATCAACCTGCAGGGCGACATGCCGTTTGTGGATCCGGCGGTTCTGAGCGACTGCGCCCGGATACTTAAGGATTTCGGCGACGCCGATATCGCCACCGTCGTGGCGCCGGAAGCCTCGCCCGCCGACCGCTCCAATCCGGACGTGGTCAAGGCCGTGCTGGCCATGGAGGAGGACGGGAAAAGCGGCCGCGCCCTCTATTTCACCCGCTCGACCCTCTATGGCGACGCGCCTGTGTGGCGTCACATCGGCCTCTACGGCTATCGCCGCGAAGCGCTGGAGGCCTTCAACGCCGCGGCGCCCTCGCCGCTGGAAAAGCGCGAGAAGCTGGAGCAGCTGCGCGCCATGGAGCTGGGCCTGACCATCCGCGCGGCGGTGGCCGCCGGGGCCCCGATCTCCGTCGACAATCCTTCTGATCTCGAGGCCGCCCGCCTGGCGGCTGGAAAGCAGGCTTAGATGAGCATCCTCAAGAAGATCGCCTTTCAGGGCGAGCCCGGCGCCAACAGCCACGAGGCGTGCCGGACCTACTTCCCGGACTACGAAGCCTATCCCTGCAAGACCTTCGAGGAGGCCTTCGAGGCGATCAAGACCGGCGCGGCCCAGCTGGGCATGATCCCGATCGAGAACTCGATCGCCGGCCGGGTCGCCGACGTGCACCACCTCTTGCCAGCCTCGGGCCTGAAGATCATCGGCGAGCGCTTCAAGCCGATCCGCTTCCAGCTGATGGCCAACAAGGGCGTCAAGCTGTCGGACATCCAGGTCGTGGCCTCGATGCCGATCGCGCTCAGCCAGTGCCGCAACAGCCTCAAGAAGCTGGGCGTGAGCACCGAGGCGGCCGGCGACACCGCCGGGGCGGCCAAGGACCTGGCCCTGAAGCCCGACCCCAAGCGCGGCGCCGTCGCCCCGGCCCTGGCCGCCGAGATCTACGGCCTGGACATCCTGGCCCGCGACATCGAGGACGAGCGCCACAACACCACCCGCTTCCTGGTGATGACGGCCGACCCGAACCCGCAGCCGCCGCCGTTCACCCATCGCTGCGTGACCAGCTTCGTGTTCCGCGTCCGCAACTTGCCGGCCGCCCTCTACAAGGCCCTGGGGGGCTTTGCGACCAACGGCGTCAACATGACCAAGCTGGAGAGCTACATGGAAGGCGGCGCCTTCACCGCCACCTTCTTCTACGCCGAGGTCGACGGCCGCCCCGAGGACCGCGCCCTGGCCCTGGCGCTGGACGAGCTGAAGTTCTTCTCCGAGAAGTTCGAGATCCTGGGGGTGTATCCCGCGGACCCGTTTAGGGATCGGGGAACCTGATCCGAAACGGCCGAAACACCGGACAGAAGACGCAAGTAAAAGTGGATCGGCGTCCGGCGTTCCGCGTCACTCGCCTGTATGTCGCCAGCCTTTAGGTAAGCGCTGCCAATGTTGTTGCGAACGCCTGACAATGTCAGACGGCGCCGGCTTTGCGCGAGCTGACCTTGTCGCTACGGATTTCTACGGAAGAGCTCGATTAGGCTGCACAGGCGCTCTTCGGACAGGTTGTTTGGACAATTATAGGAAGTGCGACAATCTGTCCCTAGCGCTCTGGTTTAACGAATAATCGGCTTTGCAGCCTTACTGTCGCGTCCCGCGCGCCGCCCCTCCCAACCTCGGCCGGCGCGGAAGGAAAGACGCGAAATGTCGATCAAGCAGCGCATAGTGTTGGCGGCCCTGTTGCCGGTCCTGGCCCTGGCGGCCCTGAGCTTGGCCGTCTGCGTCCACTATTTCGGGCAGGTGACGCAGGCCCGACAGGCCGTGGCGACCCTGACCCTGCTGCAGCCGATCGAGGCGGCGGTCGACGCGCTGCAGAAGGAGCGCGGCGCCACCTCGGGCATGATGGTCGCGGTCCACCGCGCCCCGTTCGTCGCCAAGGTCGCCCAGCAGCGCGTCGCCACTGATCAGGCGCTGAACACCCTGAAGGCGGCGTGGACGAACGCCGGGCCGGGCGTTCGGGATGGCGCGATCGCCGGGTCGATGGAACAGGCCGTGCGGCGCATCGAGGCGCTGGGGGCGCTGCGCGGCCGGGCCGACAGGCCTGGAGCCGACAGCGCCGCGGTCGTCGCCGACTACACCGCCGTCATCGGTTCGCTGATCGAGGGCGTCGATCAGGTCGAGGTCAAGAAGCTGGGCGTCGAGATCGACGATACGGTCAAGGCCTACGCCGCCATGCTGGGCGCCAAGGAGGCCGCTGGCCAGGAGCGCGCGGCCGGGGCCGCCGGCTTCGCCGCCGCCCGCTTCGACGCCGCGCTCCTGGGCAAGATGAGCCGACTGATCGGCCGGCAGGAGACCCGGCTGGCCGACGCGTGCCGCGACCGCCCGGCCCTGTGCCGCACGCTGGAGGCGCGGCGGGCCGGCGCCAGCTGGAAGCGGGTCGACGCGATGCGGGCCAAGGCGATCGCCGCCGTGGCTTCGGGGCAGGCCAGCGACGTCAGCGGGGCGGCGTGGTTCGATGCCGCCAGCGCCCGGATCGACGACCTGCGCGAGATCCTTCAGACGACGAACGCGGAGACCATGGTGATGGCCCGGGCGGCCGGCCGTTCGGGGATGATCGCCCTGGCCGGCGTCAGCCTGGCGGCGCTGCTGGGGTTGGGGACGGTGCTGTTCCTGTCGCGCCGCGCCTGCATGAGCGTGATCAATCCCCTGGCCGAGCAGGTCGGGGCGATGAAGGCCCTGGCCGGCGGCAAGCTGGACATCCAGGTTCCGGGCCTGGGCCGCCGCGACGAGTTCGCCGCCATGGCCTCGGCGCTCGAGGTCTTCCAGGCTGGCGAGACCGCCCGCCGCGAGGGCGAGGCCCAGCGCGAGCGGGATCGCGTCGAGTCCGCCGCGGCGCTGGAGACCGCCCGCCTGCGCGCCCAGGCCGCCAGCGAGGCCGCCGTCAACGCCGCCTTCGGCCAAGCCCTGCGCCGCCTGGCGTCGGGCGATCTGACCGGCCGGGTCGGCGGCGAGGTGCCGGAGGCTTTCCTGCCTCTGCAGGCCGACTTCAACACGGCCGCCGAGGCCATGGGCGACACGCTCAAGAAGCTGAGCGCCGCGTCGGGCGGCGTGGACGCCGCTTCGGGCGAGATCCGCTCGGCGGCCGACGACCTTTCGCGCCGGACCGAGCACCAGGCCGCCTCGCTGGAGGAGGCCGCGGCCGCGCTGCACGAGATCAGCGAGTCCGTCAATTCCGCCGCCTCGGCCGCGGCCTCCGCGCGCGACTATCTGGGCGAGATGCGGCAGGTGGCCGCCGGCGCGCGCGACATCGTTCAGGAGACCGCCGAGGCCGTCACCGGCATCGAGCGCTCGGCCAACCAGATCGGGTCGATCGTCGGCGTCATCGACGAGATCGCCTTCCAGACCAACCTGCTGGCCCTGAACGCCGGGGTCGAGGCCGCGCGGGCCGGCGAGAGCGGCAAGGGCTTCGCCGTCGTCGCCCAGGAGGTCCGCGCCCTGGCCCAGCGTTCGGCCGAGGCCGCCAAGGAGATCAAGGCGCTGATCAACGACAGCAACCGCCAGGTCCGCAACGGGGTCGACAAGGCCGGCGCCTCGGGCCAGGCCCTGGAGACCATCGTCCAGCAGGTCGGCGAGCTGGCGGGCCGCATGCAGGAGATCGCCGCCTCGGCGCGCGAGCAGTCCTCCAGCCTGGCGCAGATCAACGAGGCGATCACCGAGCTGGACGGCGTCACTCAGCAGAACGCGGCCATGGTCGAGCAGGCCACCGCCGCCGCCACCGCCCTGGCGCGCGAAGCGCGGGACATGAATGCGATGATGGCCGTTTTCGAACTGGGCGAGGATCGCGAGTCCCTGCGGGCCGCCGCCTGACGTAGGGGCGGCCTTCTCGTAACGGCGTTCTTCGAATAGCCTTCCCGCTGGCGCGCAGACGCCACGGGGAGGAACCATGAACGATACGATGATCGCGCCGGTAATGGCGCTGGTGGCCTGGTCGCTGGTGATCTGGCTGTGGATGTACATTCAGCGGATCCCGGCGATGCAGAAGGCCGGGATCAAGCCGCAGGATGCGCGGTTTCCGGGTTCCCTGGACAGGCTGCCCGACACGGCCCGACAGGCGGCCGACAACTACAACCACCTGATGGAGCAGCCGACGATCTTCTACGCGGCGGCGCTGGCCATCCAGGTCGCCGGCCACGCCGACGGCATGGCCGTGCATTTCGCCTGGGTCTATGTGGGCGTCCGCGTGCTGCACAGCCTGCTGCAGGTGAGCATCAACCTGGTCGCTTTGCGGTTCCTGCTGTTCGTGGTGTCCACGGGCGTGCTGGCGGCGATGGTGATCAGGGAGCTGATGCGGATTTTCTGAGCTACACCGCGTCCAGCCCGATATCCAGCACCGGCGCGGAATGCGTCAGCGCGCCGACGCTGATCACGTCGACGCCGGTCTCGGCGATGGCCCGGACCGTGGTCAGGTTCACGCCGCCCGAGGCCTCGAGCACCGCGCGGCCCTTGGCCAGCGACACGGCGGTCTTGAGGTCGTCGAGGCTGAAATTGTCGAGCATGACGACGTCGGGACCGTGCTTCAGCGCTTCTTCCAGCTGGAAGAGGCCGTCGACCTCGACCTCGATCTTGACCAGGTGGCCGGCGTGGGCGCGGGCTCGCCGCACGGCTTCGCCGACGCCGCCACAGGCGGCGACGTGGTTGTCCTTGATCAGGATGGCGTCGTCGAGGCCGAAGCGGTGATTGACCCCGCCGCCGCAGCGGACGGCGTACTTCTCCAGCGCCCGCAGGCCCGGCGTGGTCTTGCGGGTGTCGACGATGGTCGCGCCCGTGCCCTCGACCAGACGGACATAGGCCCGAGTCAGGGTGGCGATCCCTGACAGCCGGCCCAGGAGGTTGAGGCCCGTGCGCTCGGCGGCCAGCACGGCGCGGGCGTTGCCTTCCGCGCGGGCCAGGATCGCGCCTGGCGCGGCGTCGGCCCCGTCCGGGGTGACGACCTCGAAGCGGGCGGCCGGATCCAGGGCGGCCAGCGCCAGCCGCGCGCAGGCCAGGCCCGAGACCCGGCCATCCTGCCGGCTGGCCCAGACCACCGACAGACGCGCGTCAGGATCGATGCAGGCGGCTCCGGTGATGTCGCCGGCCCGGCCCAGGTCCTCGGCCAGGGCCAGGTCGACGATCGGGCGGACCAGGATGTCGTCGAGTTGCGTGATGCTCATTCGGCGGCGTAGCGGACGGCGGGGTCCGCGCTCGTAGGGGTCACGAAGGTGCGGACCGGCTGGCCGGTCGCGGGGAAGTCGCTGCGATAGTGGCCGCCGCGGCTTTCCTGGCGGGCCAGGGCCGCCTCGACGATCAGCCGGGCGGCGACCAGCGGCGGGCAGGGGCCGTAGGCCGGCTCCAGGGCGTCGATCTGGTCCAGCAGGCGGGTCAGGCCGCCTTCGTCGCGGATCACCCCGGCGTCGCGGCTCATGGCTCGGCGCAGGACCTGCAACGCGGCGTCCGGCAGGTCCGGGAAGGGCGCAAGGCTGACCGGCTCGCCGCCCTGCGCGGTCTCCGCCGCCGCCGCGCGGCCAGCCCGGGCCCCGAACACGGCCGCTTCCAAGAGGCTGTTGGAGGCCAGGCGGTTGGCGCCCTGCACGCCCGTCGAGGCGCATTCGCCGGCGGCGTAGAGGCCCGGCAGGCTGGTGCGGCCGTCCAGGTCGGTGGCGACGCCGCCCATGTGGTAGTGCACGGCGGGCGTGACCGGGATCATCTCGCGGCGCGGATCGATCCCGCCGCTGCGGCAGGCTTCGAACACCGCCGGGAACTCTTGCGGGAAATGGGCCCCGACCGCTTCCGTGGCGTCCAGGAAGGCCCCGCGGCCCGCGGCGCGCTCGGCATGGATGGCGCGCGCGACGACATCGCGCGGGGCCAGCTCCTTGGCCGGGTGGTAGTCGGCCATGAAGGCCTTGCCATCGGCGTTGCGCAGGATCGAACCCTCGCCGCGCAGGGCCTCGGTGGCCAGCGGGGCGGGGTCCCTGCCAAGGTCGATGGCCGTGGGGTGGAACTGCACGAACTCGGGATCGGCGATGACGGCGCCGGCCAGGGCGGCCAGGCCAAGGCCCTCGCCGCGCACCTGGGCCGGCGTGGTGGTGACGGCGTAGAGGCCGCCGACCCCGCCGGTGGCCAGGATCACGCTGGGGCTGCGGATCTCGACCAGGTCGCCATCGATCTGCGCCAGCACCCCGACCACGCGGCCGGTCTTGTCCTGCAGCAGCCGGCGGGCGCGGGCGTTCTCGCGGACCGCGATGGTCGGCGTGGCGCGGACGGCGGTGATGACGGCGGCCATGATCGCGGCCCCGGCCCCGTCGCCGCCCACCCGGGCGACACGGGGCTTGGCGTGCGCGGCCTCGAGACTGAGCACGAAGTCTCCGCCCGCCTTGCGATCGAACGGCGCGCCGAGGGCCGCCAGATCACGCACCGCTTGCGGGCCTTCGCGGGTCAGCAGCGCGACGGCTTCGGGATCGCACAGGCCAGCCCCGGCGGCGATGGTGTCAGCGGCGTGCAGCGCCGGCGAGTCGTCGCCGGCCAGGGCCGCGGCCATGCCGCCCTGGGCCCAGGCGCTGGAACAACCGGTCGCCAGCGGGGTGGGCGACAGGACGAGGGCCGTCTTCGCCGCGAGCGCGGCGGTGAGGCCGGCAAGGCCAGCGCCCAGGATAACGGGGCCGTCGAAATTCACGCGTTCGATCACTGAAAACACTCCCTTGGGGAGAGGGGAGAAACGGACTCAGATCAATTCGACATCCACGTGATGTCGCGCCTTCACCAGGTCGTACCGCGCCGGACTGGCCGGAGGCGGCAGGTCGATCATCCGCTGCACGGCCAGGCGGGCGCGGTCGAGGATGTCGGCGTCAACCGTGACCTCGTACTGCTCATGAACCAGGGCGTCGTGGATGTTCTGGAGCGTGATCCGCTTCATGTGCGGACACATGTTGCAGGGGCCGATGAACTGGGTCGCCGGGCTTTCGGCCTGGACGTTGCTGGCCATCGAGCACTCGGTGATCAGCACCACCTGGGCCGGCTTCCTGGCCGCCACATAGTCGTTCATCGCGGCGGTCGAGCCGGCGAAGTCGGCGGCTTCCAGGATCTCCGCCGGACACTCCGGGTGGGCCAGCACCTCGGCGCCCGGCCAGGCCGCGCGCATGTCGGCGATGTCGCTGGCGGTGAAGCGCTTATGCACCTCGCAATGGCCGGCCCAGGCGATGATCTTCACATCGGTCTGGCGGGCGACGTTGCGGGCCAGGAACTCGTCGGGGATCAGGATGACCTTGTCGGTCCCCCATTCCCTGGCCGCCCACTCGACCACCTGCACGGCGTTGGCGCTGGTGCAGCAGATGTCGGTCTCGGCCTTCACGTCGGCGGTGGTGTTGACGTAGGTGACCACCGGCACGCCCGGATAGCGCTGCTTGATCAGCCGCACGTCGGCGCCCGTGATCGAGCTGGCCAGCGAGCAGCCGGCCTTCAGGTCCGGGATCAGGATCTTCTTTTCGGGGCTGAGGACCTTGCTGGTCTCGGCCATGAAGTGCACGCCGGCCTGGACGATGATCCGGGCGTCGCTCTTGGCCGCTTCCTTGGCCAGGGCCAGGCTGTCGCCCACGAAGTCGCCCACGCCATGGAAGATGTCCGGCGTCATATAGTTGTGGGCCAGGATGGCGGCGTTCTTCTCGCGCTTGAGGCGGTTGATCTCGGCGATCAGCGGGGCCTGCGCGCGCCACTCCATCGGCGTGACGTGGTGCTTGACCTTGTCCCAGATCCTCGCCGTTTCCACCTCGATCTGGGCGGTGAACTCCCCCTTGAAAGGTTCTGGCGGAGCCGCAAACCCGTCAGCCATCTGATCCTCCGTTATGCTCAAAGTGAGCATTTCCAGGGCCTCAAAAAACGCCGGCGCTTTCTTGGCGATCCTGCCGGCGTCCGAGTTATGCTAAAAGTGAGCATAACCTTCCCGTCACATATAGACCTTGCGCGCGCGAATGCAAACCCGACTTCCTCTAAAAGCGCGGCGCCTTTTTCTCGTGCGGGCGGTGACGCCGCCATGGTGCATCTGTTTCGCTGCGACCGGTCGTCGCAGCATGCCTGTTGCGGGCGCGAGTCGATACTCGTCAGGTTTCGTCCTGCCATTTTCCGTAATGTAGAAGAAAAATTCCGCCCCATTCGCGGCTACGCGAAATTATTAAACGTTATAAATCTTTCCGAGAGCGTACAGTAATTTCTGTACACGCAGCTTTCAGCTTATCCGTCGCCGGCTTCAGATGATTGAACCATGTGCGGATAACCTTAAGTAGCAGGCTGATCTTTCATTATATTTTCGATGCAACCTCGAAGTAGTTTGTCACGTCATTTGCATGAATGTGACTTTAAAGAGACATGGTCGCGGCGCGTTGTTTCACGGTCGCAATGTTCGTTGACCTATGATCGTTTCGGTCCGTAGCTCCCGGCCAGCTGGATTCAAGCGAGTCCAGACGCGCATGACCCACCTGCGCATCGACTCTGGGGAGTTAAACTTGATTACCAAGACCATTCGGGAGCGCCTGCTCGCTTCCTCCATGATCTGCGGCTTGACCGTGCTTGGCGCTGGCCAGGCGGTCGCCCAAACCGCCCCCGCGAACAACGACCAGACGCAAGTTGAGGAAATTGTCGTCACCGGTTCGCTGTTCCGCCGTACGGACACCGAAACCCCGTCGCCGGTCACCGTGCTGACGGCTGAAAACCTGCAGCGCGCGGGCATCGCCACGGCTTCGGACGCCATCCGTTCGATCTCGGCCGACGGCGCCGGCTCGATCGGCACCGGCTTCCAGAGCGGCTTCTCGGCCGGCGGCTCGGCCGTTTCGCTGCGCGGCCTGGGCGTTTCGTCGACCCTGGTGCTGGTCGACGGCCTGCGCTCGACCAACTTCCCGATCAACGACGACGGCCACAACGCCTATGTCGACCTGAACTCGATCCCGTTCAGCCTGATCGAACGCATCGAAGTGCTGAAGGACGGCGCTTCGTCGTCGTACGGCGCCGACGCCATCGGCGGCGTGGTGAACCTGAAGCTGCGCAAGCAGTTCGTGGGCGTTCGGGGCAGCGCCGAAGTCGGTGAAAGCGATCGTGGCGACGCCGAGCACCGCCGCGCCGACGTGACCGTGGGCTACGGCGACTACGCCGAGTCCGGCTGGAACGTCTATGTGAACGCCGAGTACCAGACGAACGGCCGGGTTTCGAACCACAGCCGCGGCTTCCCGTACAACACCCAGGACCTGAGCTCGATCGGCGGCCTGGACAACAACACCGCCGACCAGGCCCTGACCACCGCCACGCCGAACGCCGTCGTGACCCGCGTCAGCCAGTCGGACCTGAACAACCCGCTGGCCGGCAAGGTCGGCGCGCCGCTGACCACCTCGTACCAGTCGCTGAACCTGAACTGCGCCAACGGCACCTACACCCAGGTGTCGGCCACGGCCAACGGCACGGGTTGTAAGTGGAACCTGGTCGACTCCTACAACCAAATCGCGCCGAAGCAGAAGCGCTACGCCTTCAACGGCCGCCTGAGCGTCCGCCTGAACGAGAACGTCGAAGCCTACGCCACCGGCAGCTACTCGATGTCGGAAGTCGACATCATCAGCGCCCCGCGCGCCCTGCGGGCCACGCAGCCCTTCGGCGGCGCGCCGTCGCTGGCCTCGTCGAACCCGGGCATCGTCCTGCCGGTGTACATCTGCGCCTCGGGCGTCAACTGCGCCACCGACCCGACCCGCACGCTGAACCCGAACAACCCGTTCGCCGCCGCCTACGCCGCTGATCCGGCCAACGGCGCCGCGCGCATCTACTACCTGTTCGGCGACATCCGCTCGGGCAGCAACCGCAAGAACGAGGTCATCCGCGGCACCTTCGGGTTCAACGGCTCGTTCGGCGACGACTGGAACTGGCGCATCGAGGGCGTCGGCGCCCGCGATAACCTGAAGCTGACCCAGTACGGCTACCTGAACATCGCCAACACCCTGAAGGCGATCAACACCGGCTCGTACAACTTCGTCGATCCGTCGAAGAACACCGACGCGGTTCGCCAATCGATCTCGCCCAACCTGGTGACGCCGTCGCACTCGTCGGTCATGTCGCTGGACGGCTCGATCACCAAGCGCCTGTGGACCCTGCCGGGCGGCGACATGCAGCTGGCCGTCGGCGGCCAGATCCGCAAGGAAGTCCTGGAAAACAACAACCAGAACGCCCGCCTGGACACCTGGACCCTGTCGACCGCCTCGGCGTTCGGCAAGCACACCGTCAAGGCCGTCTTCTTCGAAGTCGCCGCCCCGGTCCTCGACACCCTCGAACTGAACGTGTCCGGTCGTTACGACGACTATTCGGAAGGCTTCAGCCACTTCTCGCCGAAGTTCGGCGCGAAGTTCACCCCGATCAAGCAACTGGCCTTCCGCGGCACCTACTCCAAGGGCTTCCGCGCGCCGACCTTTGCTGAATCGGGCCCGCGCTCGCAGTACGCCGGCTTTGTCACCAGCACTCCGCCCGCTTCGTTCCAGGCCGCTCACGGCGGTACGACCAATCCGTATTCGCAGGCCTACAGCCTGGGTCGCGGCGTGGCCGGCAACCCGAACCTGAAGCCGGAAACCTCGCGCAGCTTCACGCTCGGCACGATCTATGAGCCGACCCGCTGGCTGAGCCTGACCGTCGACTACTACAACGTGAAGAAGTCCGACCTGATCACCTCGGGTCCGGATATCGGCAAGGCGTTCTCGGCCTACTACGCCGCGGGCAACCAAGCCGCCGGCTGCGCCGCTGTCGCCGCCGTGGGCCAAGGCTATTCGTGCAACGTCGTCGACGCGCCCGATCCGCTGTTCCCCTCGGCCCAGCCGCGCGTGCTGATCATCAACGTGCCCTACGTGAACGCCAACTACGCGGTCACCTCGGGTGTCGACTTCTCGGCCACCGGCAAGTTCGCCATCACCGACTCGGTCAAGCTGACCAGCCGCGTGGAAGTGACCCACCTGCTGAAGTACGACCTGCACACCGGTACGGAAGTGCAGAAGTACGCCGGCACGCTGGGCCCGTACGACCTGTCGTCGGGTAACGGCACGCCGGACTGGAAGGGCAACTGGCAGAACACCCTGTCCTTCGGCGACAAGTACACCCTGTCGGCCACGGCCTACTATGTCGGCAAGATCAAGTCGGTCGCCGCCGACCAACGCACCGACACCAGCTGCGCCACCGGCAACCAGTACAACACCGGCAACCAGCAGATGGGCAACCAGTTCTGCTACATCAAGAAGTTCATCAACGTCGACCTGAACGGTACGGCCGAGATCAAGGACGGCGTGCAGCTGTACGCCAACGTCGGCAACGTCTTCGACAAGAAGGCGCCGATCGCGCCGGGCGCCTACGCCTCGGCTCCGAACTTCCTGACCACCTTCCACTATGCCGGCCTGGTCGGCCGTACGTTCAAGGTGGGCGTGCGCTTCGAGTACTAAGACTGAAGGCCTTCGGGTCTTTGGCGGGGGCCGGTTCCGAAAGGAGCCGGCCCTTTCTTTATGGGTGGCTTACCCCCATCGCGGACATTCATCTCGCGGCCAAAGAAAAGCCCCGGCGCTTTCGCGCCGGGGCCAGGCAAGGGGAGCCCCGATCCGGAGACCGGGGCAGGGGCCCGGCGGCGCGAGGCCGCCAGACAGGGGAGGAAGGCGTTACTTCAGCTTGGCGCTGACCGAGACGCCGACGATGCGGGGCTCGTTGTAGACGGCGGCCATGTAGTTCTCGATCACGCCCTTGAGGTTCTTTTCGTTGGTGATGTTGCGGGCGAAGGCGGCGATCTCGTAGCCCTTGTCGAGGTTCTCGTAGCCCAGCTTCAGGCCGCCCTCGAAGCTGCCCTTCGAGTAGAACTCCTTGGTCTTGTAGAGCACGAAGTTGGTATAGCCCTGGACGTTCCAGTCGGTCATCGCGAAGACCCGGCCGGCGTCGCCGACCGGGATGTCGTAGCGGGCCGTGAAGTTCAGGTTGTACTTCGGGGCGTTCGGCAGCGGCTGGCCGTCGATCTGGGCGAAGGTGTTGGCCCCCACCTTGATCGTCGGGTTTTCGACCGTGCAGACCACCACGCCGTTCAGGGCGCAGACCTGAGCGTAGACGCGCTTGTCCTTGATCTCGCTGTGCAGATAGCTGGCGCCGGCCGTCAGCAGCAGGTTGCGGACCGGACGCCATTCCAGGTCGGCTTCCACGCCATAGGCCTTGGCCTTGTCGGCGTTGAACAGCACGCCGTTGCCGTTGCTGTCGTTGCCGTTCAGCTGGATGTCGCTGACCTCATAGGTGAAGGCCGAGGCGTTGAAGCGCAGGGTGTTGTCGAGCAGGAAGCTCTTGAAGCCGGCTTCGTACGACACGATCGTCTCGCTGTCGGCCGTGGTGAAGTCGGCGTTGAACACCGCCGAGCGGCCCTGGATGGTCGGGCCGCGGAAGCCCTTGGCCGCGCGGGCGTAGACGCTGACGTCCGGATTGACCTGGTAGTTGGCCGACAGATCCCAGCTGACCTGCTCGTCCGCCAGGCGGACATAGCGGCGGCCGGCATAGGTCGAGACATTGGCGGCGTTGTTGGAGGTCTTCTTCAGGACCGTCTTCTTGGCGTCATAGGTGTCCCGCAGGCCGGCCGTGATCGTCAGCTTGTCGGTGACCTGGTAGCTGGCCTGGCCGAACACCGCCCACGAGGTGTTCAGGTTGTTCAGGCTCACCCAGTTGTTGGGGTTGTAGCCAGCCGAGGTCGGCAGCAGGAAATAGCCGCGCTGATAGAAGTCGGTCGTGTCGCGCGAGTCGAAATAGAGGCCGCCGACCTGCCACTTCAGCTTGCCGTCGCCATTGCTGGCCAGGCGGATTTCCTGGGTCAGCTGGTCCAGGTCGCGAACCTGGCCCATGGATTGGCCGAAGCCGTTCGGGACGCCGTTGACCGGGAAGTTGGCCGCCGCGCCGCCGTCGGTGTCGCCGCGGCTGTAGCCGGCGGTGTGCTCGTAGGCGCTGATCGAGGTCAGGGTGACCGGACCGAAGTCGTAGTCGACGTGGGCCGACACGCCTTGGGTGTCATAGGCCTGCGGGTTGTAGTTGGCCTCGTCCAGGGCGACTCTGTCACGCGGCGCGTTGGGCTTGTTCGAACCCTTGGTCAGGGCCTGGCGTAGGAACAGGGTGGACGTACCCTCGTAGTTGCGGGCGTGGGCCGAGACCAGGACCGACAGCTGGTCGTTCGGCTTGGCCAGGACCTGCAGACGGGCGTCCTTCTCGGTGAAGCCGCCCAGGGCGTTCTTCTTGGCCGTCATGGTGCCATCGGCGCTGGGGCCCGAATAGGTGTTGTCCACATAGTCGTCGCGGTGCTGGTACAGCACCGAGGCGCGGAACATCAGGCCGTCGGCGATCGGACCGCCGACGCCGCCGTCGAAGGTGGTCGTGCCGTACGTGCCGTACGAGGCCGAGAAGCGGCCCTTGAAGTCCTCGCTCGGCTTGATGGTGTCGAACTTGACGATGCCGGCGGTGGTGTTGCGGCCGAACAGCGAGCCCTGCGGGCCGCGCAGCACTTCCACCTGGCCGATGTCGAACAGCGGGTTCGACTTCAGGACCACGTGCTCCAGAACGACGTCGTCCTGGATGATCGACACCGGCTGCGAGGCGCCGAGATAGAAGTCGATATTGCCCAGGCCCCGGATGTAGAAGCGCGGGAAGATCCGGCCCGTGGTGGTCTCGGCGTAGAAGCTGGGCACCTTGCCCGACAGGGCCAGGATGTCGCCGCCGTCGGCGGTGATGGCGCGCAGCTGGTCGCCGGCCACGGCGGCCACCGACAGCGGCACCTTCTGCAGGTTTTCCGAGCGACGCTCGGCGGTCACCACGATCTCGTCGAGCGCGGTCGAGGACGCGGCGGCCGTGTCGGCCTGCCGAGCGTGGGCGGCGCCGGCGAAGGCCAGGGCCGCTGCGGCCGCGCCCATAAGGCAGGCCAGCTTGCGGGAAGTCGTTTGCATGAGAGAACCTTTCATCGCGGCCGTTGTCGGCCGTCTTCGTGACGCGCTGGGCGGCGATCGACGAAACACGACTCGTCCCACGCTCCCCTAGCGCCCGCGCTATATGCGCCTTCGATGTCGGTTCAGTGAAGGTTTACTTACTTCAAGCGCGTCCGGCCGCCGGTCCCCCAACCGGGCGGCCGGCACGGCCAGGCGCCTCACGACAGACGGTCTGGCCGGGTGCGCTCCTCAGGGAGACTCAAGAAACCACGGTTTCAGGGTGTGGGTTCCGGCGCCCGGCGCATGCGCCCCGTCTCAGGGCCTGGCGCGCCGCACATAGGGCAGGGCGAACAGATACAGTCCCGAGACCAGCAGCAGGATCAGCGGGACCAGGGCGAACAGGCCGACCCAGTAGGGCGGCTGGCCACGGGTCATCACGGCGATATAGCCCAGCACGCCGGCGGTGAAGGCGATCGACAGCCAGCGGTGGATCTGGCGGATGGTCTTGCTCATGGCGCTCATTCTCCCTTGGCCAGCAGGGTTTCGAGGTTGTCGAGGAAGCTCTTCCAGCCGGCGTGGGCGCCGCCGAAGGCCTGCTTCTGGTCGGGACGGAAGCCGGACTGCTCCATGCGCAGGTGCGTGCCGGTCGCGGTGGGGGTCAGGATGAAGGTCACGACGCTGGTCAGGTCGAAGGCCGGGTCCTCGTGCTTGTAGTTCCAGCTGTAGGCCAGGCGCGTGGGCGGCTCGAGGGTCAGCACCTGGCAGTCCAGCACGCCGCCCCATTCGCCGCGCAGGTTGAAATGGTGGCCGACCTCCGGCTTGAAGTCGTTCTTCATCAGCCATTCCTCCATCAGGTGCGGCTGGGTCAGGGCCCGCCACAGCTTCTCGGGCGCGTGGGCGATGTCGCGCTCGACGACGACGGTCCTGGTCTCGGTCGCAGGCCTTTGAGGGGTGATGGTCATTGGTCCATCCTGTTCAAGAGGTTTTCGAGCGCGTCGAAGCGAGCTTCCCAGAAGCTCGTCATCCGCCGCGCCCAGTCGTTCAGCGGCGCCAAGGCCCCCGGCTCAGGGCTGTAGTGGGTCTGGCGGCCCTCGCGCCGGTCCCGCACCAGTCCGGATTCCTTCAGCACGGCCAGGTGCTTGGACACCGCCGGCTGGCTGACGCCGGCCTGGGCGGTGAGCGCGCCCACCGTCTGCTCCCCGTCCCGGCACAGGCGTTCGAACAGCGCCCGGCGGGTCGGGTCGGCGAGGGCGCGGAAGAGGGCGTCGGACGGGGTTTGCATGGGATATCTATAACTGGTGAGTTATGGTTTATTTCATAACTCTACGGTTATAGGTTGGTCAAGAGATCTTCGGCTAATGCGGCCGCGCTTGCGCCAGGGCCTGGGCCAGGGTCTCCAGCGAGAACGGCTTGCTGATGAAGGGCCAGTCGCCGGCGCGGGCGCGGCCCTGGTCGCCGCCGGTGTAGCCCGAGCACAGCACCACCGGCAGGCCGGGACGGGTGCGGGCCAGCTGCTCGGCCAGATCCACGCCGCTCTTGCCGCCGGGCATGATCACGTCGCTGAGCACCAGCTGGATGGCCTGGTCCTGCTCCAGGCGCGAAAGGGCCTCGTCGACCCCGCCGGCCCGGACCACGCTGTGCCCCAGGTCGTGGAGCATGGCGTCGACCAGCTCGGCCACCTGCGGATCGTCCTCGACCAGCAGCACGCGCGAAGGGACCTGGGCCTGGACATGGTCGACGGTGGGGGCCGCGTCGAGTGCGGCCGCGCCCTCGTTGACCGGCAGCAGCAGGGCCACGGTGGCGCCCCGGCCGGGCTTGCTCTCGATCTCGACCGAGCCGCCCGACTGCCGCGCGAAGCCGTAGACCTGGGACAGGCCCAGGCCCGTGCCCTCGCCGGGGGGCTTGGTGGTGAAGAACGGCTCGACCGCGCGGGCGATGGTGGCCGCGTCCATGCCCGAGCCGGTGTCGCGCACGGCCACGCGCAGGTACCGGCCGGGCTCCAGCTCGCCTTGCTTGCGGGCGATGGTGACGGGGCGGCTCTCGATGGTGACCTCGCCGCCGGGCGGGGTGGCGTCGCGGGCGTTGACCACCAGGTTCAGCAGGGCCGCCTCGAATTGGCCCGCGTCGATGCGAGCCGAGCGCAGGCCCGCGCCCAGTTGCATGTGGAAGGTGTAGGCGTCTCCCAGGGCGCGCCGCAACAGGCCCTCGCACTCGGCGATCAGGCGGTCGATGCGGCAGACCTCGGGCTTCAGCGGCTGGCGGCGGGCGAAGGCCAGCAGGTGCTGGGTCAGCTTCTCGCCGCGCTTGGCCGCGGCCAGGGCCGCCCCGACCATTCGCTCCCGGCGGCGCTCGTCGTCGGGATGCCGCTCGACCACGTCCAGGGCGCCGATGATCACGGTCAGGAGGTTGTTGAAGTCGTGGGCGACCCCGCCGGTCAGCTGGCCGATCGCCTCCAGCTTCTGCGATTGCAGCAGGGCGGCCTGGGCGGCGTCGCGTTCGGCCACGGCCGCCTCGACCCGCTCCTCCAGCAGCTCGTTGACCCCGGTCAGCTTGGCCTCGGCCTGCTTGGCCTCGGTGGTGTCGAAGGCGATGCCGATGAAGCCGACGAAGGCCCCGGCCGGATCGAAGCGCGGCTGCGAGAACGACTTCAGCCAGCGCCACTCGCCGTCGGCGCGGCGATAGCGGCCCTCCAGGCTGAACGGCGCGCGCGAGGCCTCGCCGGCGACCTGGGCCTTGAGGATGCCCGGCAGGTCGTCGGGATAGAGCCGCGTGCGCCAGTCCATGGTCAGGGCGCCGTCATAGTCGAGGCCGGCGAACTCGACATAGGCGCGGTTGACGAACTCGCGGATGCCGCCCGGCCGCGAAACCCACATCAGGGCCGGGGCGCTGTCGGCCAGGTTCCGGAACCGCGCCTCGCTCTCGCGCACCTGCTCTTCCGAGCGGCGGCGGTTGGTGACATCGAAGTTCAGGCCGATCATTCGGACGGCGCGGCCGTCCTCGTCGCGGATCACCTCGCCGCGGCCGTGCACCCAGCGCTCGCCATGACTGACGTCGGCCAAGCGGTACTCGACCTCGTAGTCCTCCACGCCCTTGATGGCTCGCCGCAGCCGTTGGTTGACCCTGTCGCGATCGTCGGGATGGACGTAGTTCTGCAGGTCCTCCAGCCGCACCCGCGCGCCCTCGGGCACGCCCATGTTCCGCCGCGCGCCGGGCGACAGGAAGAGATCGCGGGTGATCATGTCGAACTCCCAGGGACCGACGCCGGCGGCGGTCTGGGTCACCCGCAGGCGCGTCTCGGCCTGGGCGCGTTCCTCGCGGGCGCGGGCCAGGCCGCGAATCGCCCCGCGCAGACCTTCCGCCGCCGCGACCACCATGATCGCGCACAGCAGGTAGATGACCATGGTGGCCAGTTCGTCCTCGCTCAGCGGCTCGTGGTCGCGACCGCCCCACAGCCACCAGCCGAACACCGCCCCGGCCAGGGCGGGGACCATCCCCCAGCGCCAGCCGGCGTACAGGGTGACCAGCATGATCGCCGGGAAGAACGGCTGGGTCGCGCCCACGCCGCCGTGCAGGCCCAGCAGGGCCACGCGCATCAGCACGGCCATGGTCACGCCGATCAGGGCGGCGAGCGCGCATCGCAAGGCGGGCGGCGGAACCGGAGGGATCAGCCACGCGCTAATCACGGCATAGATTCGACCATGCTCGTCGGAAGCCAAGTTCGGGGCGTCTTTGTTCTCCACCTCTGCTCCCCGCAAAGATGTCTTGCCAAGAGCATGGGCACGCTTACCTAGAGCACGCAACACGGGAGATCATTGATGGCCGACGCCCTCAACACCGGACTGACCGCCAAGCAGCGCGCCGACATCGCCGCGTCGCTGAACAAGGTTCTCGCCGACAGCTATGCGCTCTATCTCAAGACGCACGGGTATCACTGGAACGTTCGCGGTCCGAACTTCCAGTCGCTGCACGTTCTGCTTGAAGGTCAGTACCAGGAGGAGTGGGCGGCCCTGGACGACATCGCCGAGCGGATTCGCGCTCTGGGCGAGTTGGCGCCGCAGGGCTACGCCGCCTTCGGCAACCTCACCAGCATCAAGGACGGCAATCCCGAAAATGAGTGGGAAGCCATGCTGAAGGAACTGGTCGCGGACAACGAGACGGTCATCCGCACCGCCCGCGACGCCTTCCCGGTCGCCGACGAGGCCGGGGACGAGGCCACGGCCGACCTGCTGACCCAGCGCCTGCAGGCGCACGAGAAGCACGCCTGGATGCTTCGCTCGACCCTTGGCCTGAAGTAGCCGACCGGGGGCGGGGTGGGGACCCAGACGATCGCCAAGCCTTGGAAGACCGCCGCGACCGCCCTGGTCCTCGGCGGTCTTTGCGCGTGCTCGACCACCACCTACTACGTGCCAGCCGGGACGGGGCGCGAGGCGGGCCTGATGCGCGTGACGCGCAGCTTCAGCGAGCGGGCGCTGCGCCATTACGTGGCCGACTTCGACCCGGCCATGCTCAGCCTGGCCAAGCGCCACGACCCGCGTCCGCACAAGGATTACTGGGGCCGCGTCGAGGGCTGGGAGGTGATCAATCTCAAGGACATCCCGCGCATCGGCGACCGCGATCCCGACTTCGACGAGGCGCGGATCATCAACGCCCTGCGGCCCCAGGCGCCGGACGAGCTGGAGCCGGCCAAGCCGTTCGTGCTGACCGGTTCGGCCGACGCCCGCGCCAAGGCCCTGAACTGTCTGGCCCAGGCCGTCTATTACGAGGCCGGGTTCGAGCCGGGCGAGGGCCAGATGGCCGTCGCCCAGACCGTCATCAACCGCATGCGCCACCCTGGCTACCCCAAGTCGATCTGCGGCGTGATCTACGAGGGCGCGGCGCGCGCCACCGGCTGCCAGTTCAGCTTCGCCTGCGACGGCTCCCTGGCCCGCACCCCGGTGCCGACCCTGTGGGCCAACGCCCAGGCCGTGGCGCGGCGCGCGCTGAACGGCTTCGTGTTCAAGCCGGTGGGCACGGCCACCCACTACCACGCCGACTACGTCGCCCCGTACTGGGCTCCGACCCTGGTCAAGCTGCGCCAGTTCGGCCAGCACATCTTCTATCGCTGGACGGGGCCGTCGGGGATGCTGCGGGCCTTCACCGGCCGCTACTCCGGCAACGAGACGGTCAGCGCCGAGATCCTGATGGCCGCCGACCCGCGCACGCTGGAGGCCGCGCCGCCCGAGGTGCTGGCCGCCCAGAACGCGCCGGCGCCGGCCGTGGGCGCGGCGGCCCAGATGCTGGGGGTCTCGAACCTGGTGCTGCCCGACGCCAAGCTGGTCTCGGTGCCCGACGCCAACTCGCCCACGGGCGAGCGCGTGACCGTCCAGGGCACGGTGGCCGGCCGCCGCATCCCGACCGCCGACGAGATCGCCCGGATCAACAAGGCGCTGGAAGCGGTCAGCGAACCGCCGCCGCCGGCCGTCGAGGCCCCCGCCGCGCCCCCGCCGCCGCCGCCGCCGAAACCGAAGTCCCGTCCGCCGAGCCTGCTCAATCCGCTGAACTGAGAGGGAAAGAATTCTGCTCCCCCTCTGGGGGAGCTGTCGGCGAAGCCGACTGAGGGGGCAAATGCGGCTTACATCCAGCTGGCCCCCTCCGGCCCTCTGGGCCACCTCCCCCGGGAGGGGGAGGAGAGGCGTCAAATCACCAAACCCCGATCTTGTTCGCCTCGGCGTGGCTGATCGGATGGTGCGCGGCCTTGTGGTCTTCCTCGGCCAGGAAGCGGACGGCCTCCAGGGCGGCCATGCAGCCCATGCCGGCGGCGGTCACGGCCTGGCGATAGACGTCGTCAGTGACGTCGCCGGCGGCGTAGACGCCCTCGACCGCGGTCGAGGCCGTGCCCGGCTTGACCTTCAGATAGCCGCCCGGACCGGTCTCCAGCTGGCCCTTGAACAGCTCGGACGACGGCGCGTGGCCGATGGCGATGAACACGCCGTCGGCCTTCACCTCGGTGGTCTCGCCGGTCTTGACGTTCTTCAGCCGCGCGCCGGTCACCCCCGCCGGTTGTCCATTTTGGGGGTCGGTCTCGCCGACGACCTCGTCGATGACGCTGTCCCAGACCACCTCGATCTTGGGGTGGGCCAGCAGGCGCTCCTGCAGGATCTTCTCGGCCCGCAGCTCGTCCTTGCGGTGGACCAGCGTCACCTTGCTGGCGAAGCTGGTCAGGAACAGCGCCTCTTCCACGGCGGTGTTGCCGCCGCCGACCACGATGACGTCCTTGTTGCGATAGAAGAAGCCGTCGCAGGTGGCGCAGGCCGAGACGCCGAAGCCCTGGAACTTGCTCTCGCTCGGGAGGCCCAGCCACTTGGCCTGGGCGCCGGTGGCGATGATGATGGTCTCGGCGATCCAGTCCTGGCCGCTGTCGGTCTTCACCGTGAACGGGCGCTTGCTGAGGTCGACGCTGGTGACGATGTCGCTGACGAACTCGGTCCCGACATGCTCGGCCTGGGCGCGCATCTGGTCCATCAGCCAGGGACCTTGGATCACGTCGGCGAAGCCGGGATAGTTCTCGACGTCGGTCGTGATGGTCAGCTGGCCGCCCGGCTGGATGCCGGCGATCAGCACCGGCTTCAGCAGCGCGCGGGCGGCGTAGATGGCGGCGGTGTAGCCGGCGGGACCCGATCCGATGATCAGGCAGCGAGTCTGGCGGGGAGCGGTCGTGGACATGGCGGATATCTAGGCGCGATTCCGCATCCGCGCCAGATTTCAGCCGTTTGGCGAGCTCACATCGTCGGAAGGATACGTAGACATAACCTTATTTTTGGTGTGGACTTCTTCTCCAGTGGCGAGACAAGCCACACGGAGGACACCGGATGAAGCTGGCAATCCTGTTGAGCGTGGGTCTGGTCGTGCTGTTCGCCGGCCTGGCCAATTTCTGGTTCGGCGATGTGACGACGGGTCTCTGGATGATCGGCGCGTTCTGCGCGATCGCCGGTCTCTCGGCCTGGCTGGGCAAGCGCGACTACGACGCGCGGCCGGTCCAGCCGCCCATACACGAGCGGGCGCTCGTCGATTAGGACGATTGACGCCTCGTCCACCTTTGATCGGTTAAACTGACGGCAACCAAGTTCCGGGTGACCCGTCATGTCCCACCCCTTCATCGAGATCGCCGGTCGCAAGATCGGCGTCGACCACGCGCCCTATGTCATCTGCGAGCTGTCGGGCAATCACAACGGCAGCCTCGAGCGCTGCCTGACGATGGTCGACGCCGCCGCCGACACCGGCTGCGACGCGATCAAGATCCAGACCTACACCGCCGACACCATCACCCTGGACGTCGACCGGCCCGAGTTCCGGATCCACGGCGGCCTGTGGGACGGCCGCAGCCTGTACGAGCTCTACCAGGAAGCCCAGACGCCGTTCGAGTGGCACGCGGCCATCTTCGAGCGCGCCCGCCAGCGCGGCGTGACGATCTTCTCCAGCCCGTTCGACGAGACCGCCGTCGACCTGCTGGACGGCCTGGGCGCCCCGGCCTTCAAGATCGCCTCGTTCGAGGCCGTCGACCTGCCGCTGATCAAGTACGCCGCCGCCAAGGGCAAGCCGCTGATCATCTCGACGGGCATGGCCAATCTGCAGGAGATGCAGACGGCGCTGGACACCGCCCTGACGGCCGGCGCGCCGGGCGTGCTGCTGCTGCACTGCGTCTCCAGCTATCCGGCCACCTTCGCCGACGCCAACGTGCGGACCGTTCCGGACATGGTCGCCCGCTTCGGCTGCCCGGTCGGCCTGTCGGACCACACGCCGGGCACGGCGGCCTCGGTGGCGGCGGTCGCGGTGGGGGCCTGCTGCATCGAGAAGCACTTCACCCTGGCCCGCTCGGATGGTGGACCGGACGCGGCCTTCAGCCTGGAGCCGACCGAGTTCAAGGCTCTGGTCGCCGACACCAAGAACGCCTGGGCGGCTCTGGGCGCGGCCCATTACGACGTGCTGGGCGTCGAGCGCGCCAACCTGCAGTTCCGCCGCTCGCTGTACGTCACCGCCGACGTCAAGGCCGGCCAGATCCTGTCGCGCGCCAACATCCGCTCGGTCCGTCCCGGCAACGGCCTGCCGCCGGGCGAGCTGGACAACGTCCTGGGCAGGCCCGCCGCCCGCGACATCGCGCGGGGGGAGCCCCTGGACTGGTCGATGGTGGGCTAGGCTTGTCTTAGCGCCGTCCGGCCGCGATAGGCCCGGCGCCAGACCCATTCCAGCGGGCCCATCGCGAAGCGCGCCATCCACCAGCGAGACCACAGGATCTGGGCGATCCAGGCCGCGACGACGATCGCCGCCAGGGCAGGACGGTCCAGCCGGCCGTACAGCGCTGGGCCGCGGCCGCCGTAGAACAGCACGGTCATCACCGCCGATTGGGCGATGTAGTTGGTGAAGGCCATCTGGCCGACGGGCGCCAGCAGGGCCGGAATCGCCTGCCAGGTCCTCGAGCCCGCCGCCAGGACCAGCAGGCCGGCATAGCCCAGGCCGACGATCGGGGCGGTGGCGCGCTGGGTCCAGCGGGCGACCTCGCGCAGGACGGGCGGATGATCCGGCGCGACGGCGTAGAGCAGCCAGGGCAGGGCGCCGACCAGCAGGGCGAAGAGGCCGGCGGCGGCCAAGGCGCGGTAGGCGGCGGCGCCGGAGCGGCCGCTCAGCACGCCCAGCTTGAACAGGCCCATGCCCATCAGCATCAGGGCGGCCACGGTCAGCGGCCAGTTCGACGGCAGCTGCAGCCAGACATGGCTCATCACCGTGCGATAGTCGGCGATGTTCTGAGCCAGGGACTGGGCGAAGGTCCCGCCGTAGCGGGCGCTGGCGATCGCCTGGCCGGCCAGGTCGGCGGGCGGCGGCGCAAGGGGATGGGCCGTGTCGATCATGAGCTTGATCCCGGTCGCCAGGGACAGCGACAGGTCCAGGGCGGCGCCGACCGCCAGCAGTCGCCAGGGCGGCCACGACCGCGCCAGGGCCACGACCAGGCCCACCAGGGCGTAGTAGGTCAGCACGTCGCCGTTCCACAGCAGCGCCCCGTGGATCACGCCCAGGACCAGCAGGCTGAGCAGCCGGCGGACCAGGATCCCCGAACGGGCCGCATCGCCGCCCCCACCGCTGTCGGGGCCGCCGACCAGCAGGATCGACACCCCGAACAGCATCGAGAACAGGGTGTAGAACTTCTGCTGGAAGACGATCTGGGTGACCAGCCAGACCGCGACCGAGGCCGGGGCCATGCCGTGCGGCCAGTCGACCAGGCTGGTGGCGACCGCGTGCGGCTCGGACGCCAGCGGGATGTTGCACAGGAAGATGCCCAGCACCGCCAGCCCACGCAGGGCGTCCAGCAGGATGATGCGGTCCTTCGCCTGGCCCATGCCGGTCCCCCTCTAGCCGACGCGGCGCAGCGGCGCGGGGCCGCGATAGGCCAGGCGCCAGACCCACTCCAGCGGCCCCATGGTGAAGCGCTTGAGCCACCAGTGCGACCACAGGATCTGGGCGATCCAGCTGACCAGGACGATCCCGGCCAGGGCGGGCCGGTCGAGCTTGCCGTACAGGACGGGACCTCGGCCGCCATAGGCCAGCACGGTCATGATCACCGACTGCATCAGATAGTTGGTGAAGGCCATCTGGCCGACCGGGGCCAGCACGGCGGGGATGACGCGCCAGGCCTTGGAATTCAGCGCCAGGGCCAGCAAGGCCAGATAGCCGAGACTGACGGCGGGGGCGGTGACGGCCTGCATCCACCGAGCCAGCCGGCCCAGCATCTGCGGATGCGACGGGACGGCCAGGTACAGCGTTAGGACGGCCGCGACCAGGATCAGCGCCGACAGGCCGACAGCCGCCAGAATCTTGTGCGCCGTCGGCGACAGCTGGCCCTTCAGCACGCCGGACTTGAACAGGCCCATGCCCGTCAGCATCAGCGCCAGCACCATTAGCGGCCAGATCGGCGGCCAGGACCACGAGCCGACGAGGAAGTCCCAATAGTCGCGGGCGTTCTGGGTCAGGGAACTTGTGAAATCACCGGTGAACCGGGCCGTCTCGGCGGCCGCGCCCCGGGCGATCCGCGCGCTGAGGTCGGGCGCGATCGGCTGGTCGAAGCGCGCGGCGCGGCTCAGCATGCGCCACAGCTCCCAGCCCTGGATCGCCAGATGCAGGACGATCCCGGTCGTCAGCAGCCGACGCGCCGGCCAGCCTCGCACCAGCAGCACGACCAGGCCGATCACGGCGTAGTAGGACAGCACGTCGCCCTGCCAGAGGAGGAAGCCGTGCAGCAAGCCGATCACCAGCAGGGCCAGCAGGCGCTTGATGATCATGCTGGTGCGCGACCGGTCGCCGCCTTCACCGCCGACCAGCAGCACCGAGGCCCCGAACAGCAGGCCGAACAGCGTGTAGAACTTCTGCTGGAAGAAGACCTGGGTGACCCACCACACCGCCAGGCTGGCCGGGGCCTGGCCGTGCGGCCAGAACGGCACGCTTTCCGCCACGCCCTCGGGCTCGAAGGCCACCGGGATGTTGCAGATCATGATCCCTAGGATCGCCAGGCCGCGCAGCGCGTCCAGCAGCGCAATTCGGTCCCTGGACCGGTCGACAGCGCGACCGTCCGCCTGATCCTTGGCCATGATTCCCCTCCGCGCCAGACGGCGATGCTGAGCGCGCGGAGGTTGAACTACAAGTCTAAATCTAGCGCTCTGGCAGCAGGCCCAGCCGCTGGCCCGTGATGCGATCCACGGTGCGCTTGGGCAGGATCTCGGTCATCAGCACCTGGAGCGGCGAGGGCGAGACGACGTAGCGGACCTTGGGCCGAGGCGCGGTCAGGGCGGTGGCGATGGCCTCGCCGATCGCCTCGGGCGGCAGGCCAGCCTTGCCGACCTGCAGCATGTAGGCGCGCAGCCGGTCCAGGGCCTTGGCGTAGGGGGTGTTGGCGTAGCGGCTGGTGTCGATCTGGTCGGCCTTGTCCCAGATCGGCGTCGCCACCGCGCCCGGCGCGACGACCACGACGTCGACCCCGAACGGCAGCATCTCGCGACGCAGGGATTCCGACAGGCCTTCCAGTCCGAACTTGGTCGTGCAGTAGGGGGCCATGAACGGATTGGCGTTGCGGCCGCCGACTGAGGAGATGTTGACGATGCGGCCGGGCGCGCCCACGCGGCTCTGGCCCGCGCCCAGCAGCGGCGCGAAGGCCTGGGTGGCGATGACCACGCCGGTCAGATTGACCTCCAGCTGCTGGCGCCACTCCTCTAGGGGCAGGTACATTAGCGGTCCGGCGACGGCGACGCCGGCGTTGTTGACCAGGCCGGCCAGGGTCGCGCCCTTCAGCGCCGCCTCGACCTGGGCCGCGCCGGCCCTGACGGCGGCTTCGTCGGTGACGTCGAACAGCAGGGGCGTGAAGGCCTCGCCGAGCTCGGCCTTCAGGCGGTCGGCGTCAGCCTGTTTGCGCACGCTGCCGAAGACGTGGAAACCCTTGCCGGTCAGCACCTTGACCGCGCCCCAGCCGATGCCGGTGGACACGCCGGTGACCACCACGGATTTCTTCTGCGCCATCTGTCGCCCTCCCTGGGTTAAGGCCAAGATGGGCTAAGTGAACCTTGTTCGCTAGAGGGCCTCCAGAAACGCCTCGGCCGCGCGGTCCGCGCCCAGGCCGTCGCAGACGGCGGCGCTTGCGGCCGAGAGCGCGGCGCGGCGGCCGCCGTCGCTCAGCAGGGCCTGGGTCTCGCGGACCAGGACGGTCTCGAAGTCCGGGTTATGGATGTCCAGGCAGGGCGTCGCGCCGGCCGCCGCCAGGGCGCGGGCGGCGGCGACCTGGTTGTCGGCCAGGATCAGGGTCAGGGTCGGCAGGGCCAGGACGCAGCGCTCCCAGGTCGTCGAGCCGCCGGCCCCGATGGCCAGGTCCGCCTCCAGGATCAGCTGCGGCATGTGCTGGGTGTCGACATGCAGTTCGACGCGCGGATCCCGCGCCGCCAGGGCCCACAGCGCCGGCAGGCTGGGGGCGCCGCCGCCCAGCACGAGGTCCAGCCGGGCCTCGCCGGCGATGGGCGCCAGCAGGGCGGCGACCCGGCCGGTGATCCCACCCACGTCGGTCAGGCCCAGCGACACCAGGATGCGGCGCACGGGACCCTGCTCGGCCCGCCGCGCCAGGGCCTCGGCGCGCAGGGCCGCGAAGGCGGGGCGCACGGGAGCGTAGGTGGGGCCGAGCAACAGCTTGGTCTTGGGCGGAACCAGGCCCGCATAGTCCTCCGCCCGCCGCGCTGGACCGGAGTCCAGCACGATGTCCGCCGCCAGCGGGCGGTCGGCCAGGTCGTCGATGACCAGGCTGGGGCGCCCCTTGGCCAGGGCGCGGTGGTCGTCGGCGGAAAGGGCGTAACTGTCGAACACCACGGCGTCGAAGCCGTCATCGGCCCGGGCCCGCGCCATGTCGGGGGCGAAGGCGTCCAGCACCTTGGCGACCTCGGGGGCGACCTCCGGCGTCGCGCCGAACGCGCAGGTCGTCCCCCGCGCCTCCAGCGCCCGCGCCAGGGTCAGCGATCGCATGACATGCCCGCCGCCCACGCTGGGCCCGGCCGCGCAGATGAAGAGGATGCGGGTCATGATAGCTGGGCCTGTCGCAAGGCGGCCCTGGCTTCAGCGCGGGCGGTCGGAAGGCGGCGGAGCGCCCTTGTTGAGCCGCTTCCAGCGGCGGTAATCGCTCATGAAGACCCAGTGGACCCCAAGGGCGGCGGCGCCGAAGATCAGCCCGATGAGGATGGATTGGAAAAACGGGTCCATTCAGTCCTCCACTCGGCTTAAAACGTAATGAAGCGCGCCTTGGAAGGCAATGAAAGCCATCAACGCGCCACCGATGAAGGCCAACTTGGACTGGCCGAGTATGAGCGGCTGAAGAAACGCCGACACGAAAAACGCTACGGATAATGCGTTGCAAGCGGCCGCGATCCTTGCGCTGTTCATTGCGGGCGGCCTTGCCCGGCGGAGGTATGATCGGCAGCTCAATCATGGCGCGAACGTAACGCGAACATTCGCGCGCCGGCAAATGGAAAAATCAGGGTTTCGGCTTGGGCGTGCGGGGCTTGCGCGGCTTCGGCGCGGGCGTTTTGGGGCCAACCTCAACCGACTTCGCCCGAGGCCTGCGCTTCGGCTTGGGGGACTCCTCGACCGCCGCGAACTCGGCCGGCGGCTCGGGAATATCGACCCCGATCTTCTCCAGCACCGCCCGGGCGGCGCGGTCGGTCTCGTTGACCGGTGCGTAGGTCCAGCCGTGGAAGGCGCCGCCATAGGGCCGGGCCGCCCCCAGGCTTTCCAGCTCCTCGTGGAACAGGCGGAACTTCAGGCTGGAGCCATCCAGCTTCAGCACGAACACCGGCTTGCCCGTCGAGGCCGCCTCGGTGGCCATGTTGGTCGAGTCCTCGGTGACCAGGATATAGTCGGCGGCCGCCAGGAAGGCGAAATAGGGGTTGGGACCCTCTCCGTTCCACACCATGCCCGGCAGGTGGCGCAGGCGGGCGGCCATCAGGGCGCGGGCCGCATCGGGCGTGCGCCGCGAGAAGGTCATCAGCAAGCTGCCGCCGTCCTGCTCCAGCGGGATCTGGATCGAATGGGCGATCTGGGCGGCGCGCTCGCTGGACAGGTCGAAGGCCTTGGACTTGCCGCCGACCAGCACCGCCACGCGCGGGTGGGGCAGCGGATCGATCAGGTCCTTGAAGACCTCGTACTCGGCCGCCAGCCGCTGGGGCGTGACCCGGTGCGGAGAGCCGGTGATGGCCACGATGTTGTCGCCGACCATGCGGTCGTGCTTGGGCGGGATCACCAGGTCGAACATGTGGGCCGGCACGCGTGGATCCTGGATCTGGACCACGCAGGTCTTGCCGCCCGACCAGCGCCTGGCGCGGATCGACAGGGGCAGGGTGGCGCGGCCGGCGGCGATCCACAGGTCGGGCCATTCTTCGTTCTTACCGGTGGGGATCCCGCTCTCGGGCGTCAGCCAGCGCTTGGGCAGCAGGTTCAGCCACCACGGCAGGCGGCCGGTGCGGCCCTTCCAGGCCACGCGCTTGACGGTGACCTCGCAGGGGACCAGGCGCGCCAGGGCCTCCGACAGGCCCACGACCTGGGCCTCGATGCCGGCGCGGCCGTCGGACACGGCCCACACTTTCAGCGGAGGCTTGGGAGCTTCGGTCAAGTCGTCGGTCCCGAACAACGCAAACGAAACGAGGCCGCTCAGCCTTAGCCCAAGCGGCCCCGTTCCATTGAACTCGCAATATGGCGCAGCTGCGGCGGCGAACCGCCTTACAGCCACTCCACCTTGGTGATCTCGTAGGCCTTCACGCCGCCGGGCGTGTTGACCTCGACCACCTCGCCGACTTCCTTGCCGATCATCGCGCGCGACAGCGGCGAGGAGACCGAGATGCGGCCCGACTTCACGTCGGCCTCATGCTCGCCCACGATCTGGTAGCGCGCCTCGTCCTCGGTGTCCTCGTCGATCACCGACACGGTCGCCCCGAACTTGATCTGCTTGCCCGAGAGCTTGGACACGTCGATGACCTGGGCGCGGGCGATCTTGTCCTCGATCTCGGCGATCTGGCCCTCGATCCAGCCCTGACGCTCCTTGGCGGCGTGGTACTCGGCGTTCTCCGACAGGTCGCCGTGCGAGCGCGCCTCGGCGATCGCGGCGATCACGGCCGGTCGTTCGACGGTCTTCAAACGCTTCAGTTCTTCGTCGAGGGTCTGATACCCCACGACGGTCATCGGCACTTTTTCCATTGCGGATTTTAGCTCGGACGCCTTGGGAGGAAAGACTTCCAGTCGCGGGCGCTCACAACCGGGGGCTGGGAGGATAGGCGCCCCATTCCGGATGCGCAAGGGGGCGAGCTTGGCCTTAGGGAATAACGCGTAGGCGGCCGGGCGATGGCGAGGCGCGAATCCTCGCTTGCGCGGATCGGCCGAAAGCGCGTTATCAGGCGCCACGCCGCGCCCGCCGGCTCTAGACCAGGGCGGTCAGCCGCGGCGGCGCGGCTTCGGCGCGGAGCTGACCGGAGGCGGGATCTCCCATGAACTGAGCGGGCGCGGGCGCGTTGTCCTCGCGCCAGAGGGTGCGCGATGTCGTCTGGAGTTCCCGCTCCAGGAGGGCGCCAGCGCCTTGGAAACAAGGGCTCCGCAGAGAGCCGCCACGGTGCGCGGAGGGACGCTGGACATGACCGCTGAGGCCAGGCTCGACGGCGTGACGGTTCTTGTCGTTGAAGACGAATACTACATCGCGACCGACACGGCGCGGGCGCTGCAGGGCGCGGGCGCCGAGGTCATCGGTCCGTTCCGCACGGAGAAGGCCGCCCGCTCGGCGGTCGACGAGCAGCGGCCGGACGCCGTCATCGTCGACATCAACCTGGGCGTGGGACCTTCGTTCAAGCTGGCCGAGACGCTCAAGGATCGCGGCATCCCGTTCGTCTTCGTCACCGGCTACGACCAGCAGGTCATTCCGGAGGCGTTCAGCGACGTCAAGCGCCTGGAAAAGCCGGTCCAACTGCGGCGGGTCGTCGATGCCGTTTCGGCCCTGCTGACGCCCGCCGGCTGACGGTTTCGCTACGCCGTCTTGGGCGTGGTGTTGATCATCCAGGGGATGCCGAACTTGTCGGTCAGGCTGCCGTAGCCGGGCGACCAGAAGGTCTCGGCGAACGCCATGCCGACCTTGCCGCCCTCGGCCAGGGCGTCGAACACCCGCTTGGCCTCGATGGGATCGTCGGTGTGGTAGGTCACGTCGAAGCCATTCTTGGGCTTGTCGATGTTGGGGGCGAACTCGGGCGGCATGTCCGCGCCCATGATCGACTGGTCGCCGACGTCCAGCCAGGCGTGCATCAGCCAGTCCTTGTACTGCGGATCCATCGGCGGGCCGCCGGGAGGGCCGTCGCCGAACGGGAAGGCGGCGGTGACCTTACCGCCCAGCACCTGCGCATAGAATTCGAAGGCCTGACGGCACTCGCCCTTGAACGAGAGGCTGGTGACGATCTTCATGGCGTGTCTCCCTTGGGTTTCCGTAACGGTCGTCCGTCACCAAGACGCTTTTCCACGCCCTGGCGCCGGGAGCTGTCAGCAGTCGTCTTCACGCATAGGCGTAGGGCCCGCCGCGTTCGAGGGCGCGCTGGTAGGCGGGGCGGGCGTGGATCCTGTCGAGGAACGCTTTCACGCGCGGCCGGGACGCGGCCCCGCCGCGCGCGGCGCCGGCCTCCAGCGGGAAGCTCATCATGATGTCGGCGCCGGTCAGTTCCGCGCCGGCGAACCATTCGGACTTGGCGAGCTCGGCTTCCCAGTAGTCGACATGGGCCTTGATCTGCGGGTCGACGAAGCCCTTCTGGGCGCGGCCGGCGATGCTCTTGACCAGCCCCTTCATCAGCCCCGGCGCGCGGTTGGGCAGGGCGGTGAAGACCAGCTTCAGCAGCAGCGGCGTCATGGCCGAACCCTCGGCGTAGTGCAGCCAGTAGGTATAGCGCAGGCGTTCGGGGCTGCCCGGCGCCGGAATCAGCCGCCCCTGGCCATAGGTCTCCAGGATGTACTCCACGATCGCCCCGGTCTCGGCGATGGTCTTGTCGCCATCGGTGATCACCGGGGACTTGCCCAGCGGATGGATGGCCTTCAGCCCGGGCGGGGCCAGCATGGTGGCCGCGTCCCGCTCGTAGCGCTTGATCTCGTAGGGGAGACCCAGCTCCTCCAGCAGCCACAGCACCCGCTGGCTGCGTGAGTTGTTCAAGTGGTGGACCACGATCATCGAACGCCTGCTCCCCGATATGGATAATGTCTCACACGACGATGGTCGTGAGTTCGGGGTTCGGCAAGGCCGCGGTGTTCAGCTCCCCACCACCGCCTCGACGATGTGCGCGCGATAGAGCACCGCGATCAGGTCCGTCTGGGTGATCACCCCGATCAGCCGGCGGTCGCCATCCACCACCATGGCCTCATGGGTGTGGCCGCTGGACAGGATCGGCAGCAGGGCCGCGATGGGCGTGCCTTCCATGACCTTGTGCACGAAGGGATCCAATGCCGCCTCGACCTTGCGGCGGCGGTTGGCCTGCAGCTCGGCGCGGCGGACCAGGCCGATGACCCGGTTGTCGGCGTCGACCACCGGGGCGGTGCGCAGGTCGTGCTCGCGCAGGTAGGCCAGGGCGCTCTCGGTCGACTGGTCGTGGTGCAGGCTGATCACGTCGCGGGACATCACGTCGCCGCAGCGGATCTGGCTGTGCAGGCGCTGCGCCGCCGACAGCTCGACCTCGCGGAACAGGGCGTCCAGGTCCTCGCGGCTGACGTCCAGCAGCTCGCCGTAGCGGGCCAGGGCCACGTCCAGGTCGGTGGTGCTGTAGCCGATGCGCGCGGCGGGGGCCGGGTCCTTCGTGCCGTGCGGGCTGGCCGGGACGGCCGGCGCGCGGTGCGGATACGAGTGGCCGGTGATCCGGCCCCACAGCATCCCCGCGCCGGTCAGCAGCAGGGAGTCCACCGCCACGGGGTTGAAGGCGAACAGATAGCCGGCCTCGGTCACCTTGGGTCCGCCGATCACGCAGATCAGGGCCACGGCCCCGCCCGGCGGGTGCAGGCAGCCCAGCAGCATCATGGTCCCGATCGCCGCCCCCACGGCCAGGGGCGCGGCGAGCAGGGTCTGGGGGACCAGCATCGCCACCGTAATGCCGATCAGGGCCGAGACGATGTTGCCGCCCAGCACCGAGCGCGGCTGGGCCAGCGGACTGGCCGGCACGGCGAAGACCAGCACCGCCGAGGCCCCGATCGGCGCCACCAGCAGCGGGTGCAGCCAATCGCCGCCGCCCACGGCGAAGCGGCCCAGGATTCCGGCGAACAGCAGGCCCAGCAGGGCTCCGGTCCCGCCGCGCAAGGCGTCGATCGGACGGATGGGGCTCTTGCCCCGGACCAGGGTGTGCAGGCGCGCGATCATGGGAGCGGGCTCATAGACCGACGGCGACGCTTGGTCTTTCCGTTTTTTGTACAGGCGGTTCAAGAAATCCCCTTAAGGACGGGGCTGGGCGGGAGAGCGGACTGGACAACGGTCTGTTCAGGTCTGGGCGTTAACCCTGCGGGCGAAGGGGAGCGCCGTGACCGAGACCGCCAGCCGTCCATCCGCCGTTCGCGCCGCCGCGCCGCTGGTCGCCGCCCTGGCCATGGCGGCGATCGTGATGTTCGCGCCGCCGGTGCTGAACGACGGCGACAGCTGGTGGCACCTGGCGACCGGCGAGTGGATCCTGGCCCACGGCCGCATCCCCGACCGCGACGTCTTCTCGTACACCATGGCCGGCCGGCCCTGGGTGGCGCACGAGTGGCTGTCCGAGACCCTGATGGCCGTGGCCGCTCGTCTGGCCGGCTGGCGCGGGATCACCCTCCTGTTCGGCGCCGCGATCGGGATGGCGACCTGGCTGCTGGTCCGCCGCCTGGCCCGCGACCTGGGCGGGATCACCCTGGTCCTGACCACGGTCCTGGCCCTGGCCTGCACCAGCGGCAGCCTGCTGGTCCGGCCTCACCTGTTCATGCCGCTGATGCTGCTGGCCTGGACCCTGGAAATGCTGGACGCCCGCGAGGCCGGCCGCGCGCCGCGCCTGGCCTGGGCCCTGGCGATGCTGGTCTGGGCCAATCTGCACGGCAGCTATGTACTGGGCCTGGCGGTCGCCGGCGCGTTCGGGCTGGAGGCCCTGGTCGAGCCCGGCGCCGACCGGATGAAGGTCGTCCGCGACTGGGGGCTGTTCGGCCTGGCCAGTCTGGTCGCCGCCATGGTCACGCCGCACGGGCCGGCCGGCCTGCTGTTCCCGTTCATGGTCACCGGCATGGCCGTGACCCCGCACATCGTCGAATGGCGGGCCGAGGATTTCTCGCGCGTCTCGACCTTCGCCATCGCCCTGTTCGCGACGCTGTTCGTCAGCCTGGGGCGCGGGGTGAAGGTCCCGCCCGTGCGCCTGCTGCTGCTGCTGGGCCTGTTGTTCCTGGGCCTGCAGCACATCCGCCACCAGATGGTGCTGGCCCTGGTCGCGCCGCTGCTGCTGGCCCGGCCGCTGGCCGAGGCGCTGGGACACGAGACCGGCGCCGTTCGCCCCGCGCGCGCCCTGCTGGCCGGCTTCGGCGCGGCCTGCGTGCTGCTGGTCGGCGCCCGCCTGGCCCTGCCGCTGCCGCGCGGCGACGGCCTGAACACCCCCGCCACGGCCCTGGCCGCCGTCCCCGCCGAGCTCAGGGCCCGGCCGGTGCTGAACGGCTACGGCTTCGGCGGCTATCTGATCCATCAGGGCGTCCGGCCGTTCATTGACGGCCGCGCCGACATGTACGGCGACGCCTTCACGGCGGCCTATTTCCACGCGACCGACGGTGACGCGCCCGCCCTGGAAGCCCTGGCTCGCCGGCATCGCGTGGCCTGGACGATCTTCATGCCCGGCGACCCGGCCGTGGCGGTGCTGGACGGCGACCCGGCGTGGCGGCGGATCCACGCCGACCCCTACGCCGTGGTGCATGAGCGGGTGGGGGCGTACGGGCGCTAGGCCGCCGGCGGATGATCCAGCGGCTTCAGGTCCGGCTCCACCCAGCCGCGTCGCGCCTCGACCGAGAACAGCCGCGCCCGCGACCAATGGGTCAGGGGCCAGGCCTTGTCGCCCATCGGGGTCTTCAGCAGGGCCGCGGCCGCCTCGGCGTCGCTTGTTCCGTCCGGCAGACCGGCGGCGAAGGCGCGGATGCCGGCCAGATAGGCCTGGGTGATGGTCTCGTGATAGCCGCTGGTGTCGTCGTTCACCCCGCCCACGGCCTCGTTATAGGCGCGGATGATCCCCGGCAGGTCGCGCTCCAGCCCCGCATCGCGAGTGCGCACCAGCCGCAGGGTGGCCGTCAGGTGGGCGGCGTGCGTCCACTGGTCCTTGGGCAGGGTGCGGTCCAGCAGGCGCGCGGCGAGGTGGGCGACGTCGTCGTCGGTGTAGGCGGTCATGCCCGCCATTTAGGAAACGCCGTTCGGCAAAGCTAGGCCGCGAAGCGGTCAAGCTAGAACACATTGCTCCACCGCACAGCCTCGGGCAGGGGCAGGCTGGCGTCGAAGACCAGGCCGTCGGGGCGGAAGTCGAAGCGGGCCTGGCCCTTCTGCTCGCGGCGGATCGATCCCTCGATCAGGCGGGTGCCGAAGCCGGATTGGGTCGGGGGCGTGACCGGCGGGCCGCCGATGTCGCGCCAGGTGAAGCCCAGCACGTCGGTGACCGAATCCAGCCGCCAGGTGATCTCGACCCGGCCGGTCGGAACGGACAGGGCCCCGTACTTGGCGCTGTTGGTGGCCAGCTCGTGGAACACCATCGACAGGCCCACCGCCGTGTGCGGGGCCAGGGCGACCGTGGGGCCGGCGCGATCGACGCGGTCGACATGGGCCCCGACGCTGGCGGCCACCAGCGCCGCCATGTCGGCCTCGCGCCAGCCGGTGCGGGTGAGCAGGTCGTGGGCGGCCGACAGGGCGATCAGTCGGTCGGTGAACACCGCGACGGCCGCGCTCCCATCCGGCGCGCCCCCGTTCTCGGAGACCCTGGCGAAGGTCTGCCGCGCCAGGGCCTGGACCGTGGCCAGGGTGTTCTTCACGCGGTGGTTCAGCTCGTTGATCATCACCCCCTGGCGCTCCTCGCGGGCCTTCAGCTCGCGCGAGGCGGCGCGCAGGGCGGCGTGGACGGCGGCGATCTCTTCCAGGCTGTCCGGATTGGCCGGCGGCAGGCTCTCGCCGCGGCCGATGGCCTGGGCGTCCAGGACCAGCTGGCGCATCTCGTCATTGATCCGCCGCGCATAGATCAGCGATAGCACCAGCCCCAGCAGCAGCAGGGCTAGGAACACCCCGGTGCCCAGCGCCACCGAGCGGTTGACCGTGCTGGACAGCTCCTCGCGCGGGATCGACACCACCAGGGTCCAGCCCGTCTGCGGCGAGCGGGTGTAGGCGACCATGGTCGGCACGCCCTCCAGCGAAACGCTCTTGTTCACCCCCTCGGTCGAGTGGCGCAGGTTCTCCTCCATGTCCTTGGAGGCCAGGGCGCCGGTGAACTTCTCATTGAGCCGTGAGCGGGCGATGACGCGGCGATGGTTGTCCAGCAGGGTGGCGACCCAACGGTCGGGCACTCGCTGCTGGCGGAACACCGAGGTGAAGGACGCGGCGTCCACCGCGTACGACAGGACGTAGAACTTGCCCCTCACCGTGATCGGCGTCCCGACCGTGATCACGGGCTTGCCGGCCACGGGACCGGGAATGAGGTTCGAGACCTTGCTGCGGCCGGCGGAGTAGGCGTTGGCTTCCTCGGGCGTGCGCTTGATGCGCGGCAGGGGCGCGCCGTAGGGCCGCAGGGTGTTGACCACCTGCTGGCCGTCGGCGTCGGCGACGACGATCCAGCCGGGGCGGCGCTCCATGGCGCGCTGGGCGCGGGCGTGGAAGGCGGCCCAGTCGCCGTTGATCAGGGCCTGGTCGGTGGCCAGGGTCTCGGCCACCGATATGCCGACGGCGGCCTGGCGGTCGACGGCGCCCGACAGGGCCCGGGCGGTGGTGACCAGTTGCTGATAGAGCTGCCCGCGCGATTCGCGGTCGGCCCCGGCCAGCAGGAAGCCCATGGACAGCAGGGCGGGAACCAGCAGGCTGACGGTCAGGAGGACGAGCCGGCTGCGCACCGAGCCGACGCGGCGCGCCGCGCCGTGGTCTTCGCCTCCGAGGCTTTCCATGCGCAGGCACACCCGCGGCGACGAGAGCGCCGTGTCGCCCTCAAGGCTTGTATAACGAACGGAGTCGCGTCCGGCGTCTCAAAAATCGGCGGTCTCGGTTAACGGGGAGGCCCGTCCCCGAGCGCGGCCGTATCCCTGAGGGCGTTTTGTGCGTTATGAGACGGCCATGAAGAACCTGCCCAACATCCTGACCGGCTCGCGCCTCGTGATGGCGCTGTTCATGTTCGTCGCCCTGGCGGCCGCGGCGGGCGCCGTGCCGTATCTCAGCGAGACCCTGACGGCCGAGAGCCAGTTGCGGCTGGAGCGGTGGGCGTTCTACGCCTTCGTGGTCGCCTCGGTGACCGACTTCTTCGACGGCTGGCTGGCTCGCAAGCTGGACGCGGTCAGCGTGTGGGGGGCGATCCTCGACCCCATCGGCGACAAGATCCTGGTCTGCGGCGCCCTGCTGGGCCTGATGGCCCTGGGCCCCAACGCCATGGTCGTGCTGCCGGCGGGGCTGATCCTGTTCCGCGAGTTCACCGTCAGCGCCCTGCGCGAGGTCGGGGCGGGCAAGGGCGTCAAGCTGCCGGTGACCCTGCTGGCCAAGTGGAAGACCACCCTGCAGCTGGTCGCCATCGGCGCCGAGCTGATCCTGGCCTCGTGGGGCGCGTTCAACCTGCCGCCCGAGCCGTCGGTGATGGGCGGCTTCACGATCGTGGCCCATGGCCTGCTGTGGCTGGCCACCCTGGTGACCCTGATCACCGGCGCCCAGTACTGGGAAGCGGCGCGCAAGGCGCTGACCTGATCTCTCCTCCCCCGCTGGGGGAGGTGGCCCGGAGGGCCGGAGGGAGCAGCTCGGGGCAGGCCTGCGAAGCCCCCTCAGTCACTTCGTGACAGCTCCCCCAGCGGGGGAGCAGATTCCGTTCGTGAACGTTTCCCCCGCACAGCTTCCGGGGGAACCACGTGACACTGCACCAAGGCCTCGCCTTCGGCCTGATCGCCACGACCATCGCCGCCTTCGTCTGGGGGCGATGGCGCTATGACCTGATCGCCCTGGCCGCCTTGGCCGCGGGGATGGCGTTGGGGCTGATCCCGGTGAAGGCCGCCTTTGACGGCTTTTCCAACGACATCGTCATCATTATCGCCAGCGCCCTGGTGCTCTCCGCCGCCGTCGCGCGCTCGGGCGTCGTCGACCTCTTGATGGCGCCCCTGCTGCCGCGGCTGAAGGACGAGCGCACCCAGGTGCCGGTGCTGGCCGGGACCACGGCCGTGCTGTCGATGGCCACCAAGAATGTCGGGGCCCTGGCCCTGATGATGCCCAGCGCCCTGCAGCTCGCCCGCCGCACCGGCGTGCCGCCCGGCCGCCTGCTGATGCCGATGAGCTTCGGATCGCTGGTCGGAGGCCTGGCCGTGCTGGTCGGCACCTCGCCCAACATCATCGTCTCGGAGGTGCGCCAGGAGACCCTTGGCCAGCCGTTCCGGATGTTCGACTTCTTCCCGGTCGGCGGCATTCTGACGGTGATCGCCGTCGCCTACCTGTCCTTCGCCTACCGCCTGCTGCCGCGCGAACGCCAGGCGGCCATCGACGTCGACGCGGCCCTGGCGGCGCAGGCCTATGTCACCGAGGTCGAGGTTCCCCAGGACTGGAGCTTCGATCAGGGGCGGGTGGGCGCGCTGAGGAAGGCCGCCGACGGCGCGGTCTCGGTCGTGGCCATTCTGCGCGGCCGCAAGCGCATCGAGGCGCCGCACGCCAACCTCAAGATCCAGCCGGGCGACGTCCTCCTGCTGGAGGGCGAGCAGCAGGAGCTGAACCAGTTGATCGTCGCCGCCAAGCTGCGGCTGCGCGACGCCGACCGGCCGGTGGCCATGAACGAACCGGCCGAGGAGGTGCGAGTGGTCGAGGCGGTGATCGGCGGCGAGAGCGACCTGATCGGCCAGTCGGCCCGCAGCGTCACCCTCAGCGACACCCACGGCGTCAACCTGCTGGGCGTCTCGCGCAGCGGCCACCGCATGGCCGGACGCCTGGCGACCATCCGCCTGCGGGCCGGCGACATCATTGTGCTGCAAGGCGCCGAGCAGTCGCTGCCCGGCGCCTTGCAGGCCCTGGGCCTGCTGCCGCTGGCCGAGCGCGAGGTGCGGCTGGGCGGGGTGCGGCACGCGGTGCTGCCGACGGCGATCCTGGTCGCGGCCATGGTGCTGGTGGCCACCGGCGTGATCCCGGTGGCGGCCGGCTTCTTCGGCGCGGCGGTGCTGGTCGTGGCCACCGGCGCCCTGCGCATGCGCGAGGCCTATGCGGCCCTGGAGGCCCCGGTGCTGGTGCTGGTCGCGGCCCTGATCCCGGTCAGCGACGCCATCGAGAAGACCGGCGGCGCCGACCTGATCGCCGGCTGGCTGTCGGGCGCCTTCCACGGCCTGCCGCCGATCGCCACCCTGACGGCGATGATGGCCGTGGCCATGGCCGCCACCCCGTTCCTGAACAACGCCGCCACGGTGCTGATCGCCGCCCCGATCGGCATGGGCCTGGCCCAGCGGCTGGGCCTGTCGCCCGATCCGTTCCTGATGGCGGTGGCGGTCGGGGCGGGCTGCGATTTCCTGACCCCCGTCGGCCACCAGTGCAACACGCTGGTGCTGGGGCCGGGCGGCTACCGGTTCGGCGACTACGCCCGGCTGGGCGCGCCGCTGACCGCGCTGATCCTGCTGATCGCCCCGTGGGTGATTTCGTGGGTGTGGCCGTTTTCCCGATAGATCCTCCCGCGATGCGGGGGAGCAGCCTCACCCCTCGTTCGCCGCCAGCCGTTCCAGAGCCTCGGCCATTTCCGGCTCGGCGGCGGCGTCCAGAAGCCAGGCCGGATCGGCCGGGGGGCGGTCGTCGTCGTCGCGGCCGGCCCGCATCATCGAGGCCAGCAGGCTGACGCCCGTCATGCGCAGAACCATCGTCGTCTCCCTCGATGATGCTTCTGAGAATGAATTGCAATTACGACTCTCGCAAGATCGATTTTGGGCTGAGGGATTGCAATGAACGCACCGCGCGCCGGCGCGAGGCCTCTCGCTCCAGCGGGGTGATCACTTCGGCGGCTTGGCGGCGCTGGTCAGGCGTGCCGGTGATGTCCAGCCGGCGGGCGTTGGAGAGCAGGAGCTTCAACTCGGCGTCGCTGAGCGCGGGAATCTTCTCGATCAGGGTCATGCCGCAACTCCAATTCAGACGGACGAAGATTTTCGTGCCACAAGGCAACGCTCGAAGTGCAGCGCCACGTCCGGCGCGCGCAAAAAGTAGTTCGGAAATTCTTGCTTGCCTTTCGCAATAAAGTAGTGGACTGTAGGACATCGAATTCGCTGCCGATCGGCCTGCTATTCCTTGCTCCCGCAGCGGAGCGCCGGACGCGCCTTCCGAACTTCCAACGAAATTTGATCGTCGCACCGGGCGTTCCGGCGACGAACACGCATGCCTCCAGGGCATGCAGGCCTACAAGGATACTGAACATGGCTACCGGCACCGTGAAGTGGTTCAACTCCACCAAGGGCTTCGGCTTCATCCAGCCCGACAACGGCGGCGCGGACGTCTTCGTCCACATCTCGGCCGTCGAGCGCGCGGGCCTCGGCTCGCTGAACGAAGGTCAGAAGATCTCGTTCGAGCTGGAACAAGACCGCCGCAGCGGCAAGACCTCGGCCGGCCAGCTGCAAGCGGCCTAAAGCCGAGCGGCGAACCGACGGGTTCCAAGACGACAGGCCAGCGCCCGCGCTGGCCTGTTTTCGTTTGGGCGTTACGGATCATCCCCGCTATTCATCGAGCGAACCCACGGAGACGCTTCCGATGCGCGGTCTTCGCACCTTCGCCGCCCTGGCCCTGACGCTGGTGCTTGGGCTTTCGTTGACCGCCTGCGGGACCCTGCCGCGCGAGGTCTTCACCGCCGCCGACCTTGGCTCGGTCGCGCCGGAGGGGCTGTCGGACGTGCGCTTCAGCGCCGCTGATCCGCAGGCCAGCCTGAAGTTCGCCGAAAGCGTCCACGCTCACACCACCGGCCGCAAGGTCAATGTCCTGGCGATCTCGGGCGGCGGCTCGAACGGGGCCTATGGGGCGGGCGTGCTGGTCGGCTGGTCCGAGGCCGGCGATCGTCCCGAGTTCGACATCGTCACCGGCGTCTCGACCGGCGCCCTGACCGCGCCGTTCGCCTATCTGGGCAAGGACTGGGACCGCCGCCTGACCGAAGCCTACACCAGCGACGCCGCCGACCGGATCCTGCAGAAGCGCGGCCTGGACCTGTTCTTCGCCCCCAGCATCTTCCGCAACCACGCCCTGCGCGACCTTGTGGCCAAGTATGTCGACCAGCCCATGCTCTATGCCGTGGCCGTCGAGCACGCCAAGGGCCGGCGGCTGATGATCGCCACGACCAATCTCGACACCGAGCAGACGATGATCTGGGACATGGGCGCCATCGCCTCGCGCGGCGACGACGTGGCGCTGAAGCTGTTCCGCGACGTGCTGGTCGCCTCGGCCAGCATCCCCGGCGTCTTCCCGCCCAGCCTGATCGAGGTGGAGGGGCCGCGCCGCAGGCTGTCGGAAATGCATGTCGACGGCAGCGTCACGACCCCTTTCTTCGTGGCCCCCGAGACCCTGCTGCTGTCGATCCTGCCGGGGCAGGACAAGGCCGGCCCCGGCGAGGTGCGGGTCATCGTCAACGGCCAGATCGACGGCGGCTTCGGCTTCACCAAGGGCGACGCCCTGTCGATCGTGGGCCGCTCGTGGATCGCCATGAACAAGGCCCAGATGCGCACCCACCTGACGGCCAACGCCGCCTTCACGCGGCGCAACGGCGGGGTGTTCCGCTACACGGCCATCCCCGACGACGCCAAGGGCGACTTCTCGGGCCTGGACTTCGCGGCCGGCAGCCGCCGAGCGCTGTTCGACCTGGGCTACGCCCTGGGCAAGTCGGGCGCGGCCTGGGTCGCGCCCGCCGATCCGGCGACCCAGCCGCCGGCCCAGGTCAGCCAGACCAGGATCAGCTCCAGCCTGGAGGCGGCGCGCCGGTGAAGTCGGCCATCTGGGCGGCCAGGGCCTTCTGGAAGGCCGGTCGGGCCATGCAACGCTCGACATAGGCCGCCAGCTTCGGCTGCTCGGCCAGCAGGGACGACGGCGCGCTGCGCAGCACGTCGGTCATGAGAAGGTCGCCGGCCGTGAAGCGGTCGCCGTCTAGATAGGGATTGTCGCCCAGCCTTTGGGCCAGCTCGCCCAGGCGCTTGCGCACCCAGGCCTCGACCGCCGGGCGGCGCGCCTTGGTCCATTCCGCCCCGGCGTTGAAGACGTCGATGTCGGCCAGGGCCCCGATCGGGATCTCCATGGTGTTCAGGGCGCAGAACATCCAGGTCAGGACCCGCGCCCGGCCGGCGGCGTCGCGCGGCATCAGGGCCTCGGACCGCTCGGCGATATGCAGCACGATCGCGCCGCTCTCGAACATCTCGATCTCGCCGTCGGTATAGGCCGGCACCTGGCCGAATGGCTGCTGGTCGCGGTAGGCGCCGGCGTTGTCGCCGACGGCCAGCTTGCGCGTGGCGTAAGGCAGACCGGCTTCCTCATGCGCCCAGCGCACCCGCAGGTCGCGAACATGGCCCTTGGCGAAGTCGGGAACCCAGGCGAAGGCGGATACGATCGCGTTCATTGGACGGTCTCCAGATAGGCGGTGAGCTTGTCGAACAGGCTGTTCCAGCCGCCGGTGTGGGAGTCGCGGGCCTCGAGCGTCTTGAACGGGGCCTGGTGGAAGCGGAGCAGCGTTCGGCCGCTGGCCATCGGCGTGAAGGTGACGGTGACCAGGTTGTCGACGCCCCAGGCGCCGTCTTCCCACTTGAAGGTCATGACGATGCGCGCGTTCGGGACGATCTCCTGGTAGACGCCGGACTTCCAGATCTCGCGGCCTTCCTCGCTCCTCATGCCGTAGCGATAGGTCCCGCCGACGCGGAAATCCTGCTCGATGCCGATCGGCTCGAAGGCCTTCGGCCCCCACCACTTCATCAGGTGCTCAGGCCGGGTCCAGACGCGGAAAACCAGATCGCAGGGCGCGTCGAGGATGCGCTCGATCAGGAGCTCGTCGTCCTGGATGACGGTCGTGTCGGTCATGCGTTCGGGTCCTCAGGATCTCGTGGCGTTCGGGTTTGCACGGCCTGCAGTTCGGCCAGGTAATCGGCCATGCGGTCGAAGCTGGCGTCCCAGAAGCGGCGATAGTGGTCGATCCACGAATAGGCCTGCTTGAGCCCCTCAGGCTCGAGCTTGCAGGGCCGGGCCTGGGCCTCGCGGCCGCGGCTGATCAGTCCCGCGCTCTCCAGCACCTTCAGATGGCGCGAGACGGCGGGCAGGCTGATGTCAAACGGCTGGGCCAGCGCGTTGACGGTGGCCTCGCCGCTGGCCAGCCGCGCCAGGATGGCGCGGCGGGTCGGGTCGGCCAGGGCCTGGAAGGTGGTGGAGAGGGGATCGGTCATTTATTTAACGGATATGTTATTTAATGATCTTGTTAAATTGCGGCGACGCGCTTGTCAATCGGCCTTCGCCCACGCCGCGCGGTAACCACGGTCGCCGCTTCCGGGGTTGCGCCGAACCGACTCCGTCTCTAAACGGGCGGCTTAACCTGCAAGATGGTCGGCAGCGGGCGCGCGGTTGTGCGCGACCGTGTCTCTGCGCGCGAGTTTACGATGCCCAAAAGAACAGACATCTCCTCGATCCTGATCATCGGCGCCGGTCCGATCGTCATCGGTCAGGCCTGCGAGTTCGACTATTCCGGCGTCCAGGCCTGCAAGGCGCTGCGCGCCGAGGGCTACCGCATCATCCTGGTCAATTCGAACCCCGCCACGATCATGACCGATCCGGACGTGGCCGACGCGACCTATATCGAGCCGATCACGCCCGAGATGGTCGCCAAGATCATCGAGAAGGAGCGCCCCGACGCCCTGCTGCCGACCATGGGCGGCCAGACGGCGCTGAACACCGCCCTGGCCCTGGAAGAGCAGGGCGTGCTCAAGAAGTTCGGCGTCGAGATGATCGGCGCCAAGGCCGAGGTCATCGACAAGGCCGAGGACCGCCAGAAGTTCCGCGACGCCATGGACAAGCTGGGCCTGGAGAGCCCCCGTTCGCGCGCCTGCCACACGCTGGACGAGGCCATGGAAGGCCTGGAGTTCGTCGGCCTGCCGGCGATCATCCGCCCGTCCTTCACCCTGGCCGGCACCGGCGGCGGCATCGCCTACAATGTCGAGGAGTTCAAGGAGATCGTCGAGCGCGGCCTCGATCTCTCGCCGACCACCGAGGTGCTGGTCGAGGAGAGCGTCCTGGGCTGGAAGGAATACGAGATGGAAGTGGTCCGCGACACGGCGGACAACTGCATTATCGTCTGCTCCATCGAGAACATCGACCCGATGGGCGTCCACACCGGCGACTCGATCACCGTCGCCCCGGCCCTGACCCTGACGGACAAGGAATACCAATGGATGCGCGCGGCCTCGATCGCCGTGCTGCGCGAGATCGGCGTCGAGACCGGCGGCTCGAACGTCCAGTTCGCCCTGAACCCGGCCGACGGCCGCATGGTCGTCATCGAGATGAACCCGCGGGTGTCGCGCTCGTCGGCGCTGGCGTCGAAGGCCACCGGCTTTCCGATCGCCAAGGTCGCCGCCCGCCTGGCCGTCGGCTACACGCTCGATGAGCTGAAGAACGACATCACCGGCGGCGCGACCCCGGCCTCGTTCGAGCCCAGCATCGACTATGTCGTCACCAAGATCCCGCGCTTCGCCTTCGAGAAGTATCCGGGCTCGGAACCGCTGCTGACCACGGCCATGAAGTCGGTCGGCGAGGTGATGGCGATCGGCCGCACCTTCAAGGAGAGCGTCCAGAAGGCCCTGCGCGGCCTGGAGACCGGCCTCGCCGGTTTTGACGAGGTGCTGATCGACGGCGCCGATGATCCCGACACCGGCAAGGCCGCGGTGATCCGCGCCCTGGGCACGCCGACGCCCGACCGCCTGCGCGTCATCGCCCAGGCCTTCCGCCACGGCCTGACCGTCGAAGAGGTCAACGCCGCCTGCTCGTATGAACCCTGGTTCCTGCGCCAGATCGCCGAGATCGTCCGCCAGGAAGGCTGGGTCAAGGCCGGCGGCCTGCCGCGCGACGCGGCCGGCTTCCGCGCTCTGAAGGCCCAAGGCTTCTCGGACGCCCGCCTGGCCAAGCTGACCGGCTCGACCGAGAGCGCCGTGCGCGCCCTGCGCCAGGAGCTGTCCGTCCGCCCGGTTTTCAAGCGCATCGACAGCTGCGCCGGCGAGTTCCTGGCCTCGACGCCCTACATGTACTCGACCTATGAGACGGGCGCCCTGGGACAGGTCCCCGAGTGCGAGAGCGAGCCGTCCGACCGCAAGAAGGCGGTGATCCTGGGCGGTGGTCCCAACCGGATCGGCCAGGGCATCGAGTTCGACTACTGCTGCTGCCACGCGGCCTTCGCCCTGGACCAGATCGGCGTGGAATCGATCATGGTCAACTGCAACCCCGAGACCGTCTCGACCGACTACGACACCTCCGACCGCCTGTACTTCGAGCCCCTGACGGCCGAGGACGTGCTGGAGCTGCTGCATGTCGAGATGAGCAAGGGTGAGCTGGCCGGCGTCATCGTCCAGTTCGGCGGCCAGACCCCGCTGAAGCTGGCCCACGCCCTGGAAGAGGCCGGCGTCCCGATCCTGGGCACCAGCCCGGACGCCATCGACCTGGCCGAGGACCGCGAGCGCTTCCAGCAGCTCTTAAATGGCCTCAACATCGCCCAGCCGGAAAACGCCATTGCTCGCACGTGGGAAGAGGCCCGCGCCGAAGGCGAGAAGATCGGCTTCCCGTTCGTGATGCGTCCGTCCTACGTGCTGGGCGGCCGGGGGATGGAGATCATCCGCGACCACGATCACCTGGAACGCTACATCGCCAACGCCGGCGAGATCTCGTTCGAGCACCCGATCCTGCTGGACCACTATCTGAGCCGCGCCACCGAGGTCGATGTCGACGCCCTGTGCGACGGCCAGGACGTGTTCGTGGCCGGGGTGCTGGAGCACATCGAGGAAGCCGGTGTTCACTCGGGCGACTCGGCGTGTTCGATGCCGCCCTTCTCGCTGAAGGCCGAGACCATCGAGGAGCTGAAGCGCCAGACCGTGCAGATGGCCCTGGCCCTGAATGTTCGCGGCCTGATGAACGTGCAGTTCGCCATCGAGGAGCCGCACGGCGACAAGCCGCGCATCTACGTGCTGGAAGTGAACCCGCGCGCCTCGCGCACCGTGCCGTTCGTCGCCAAGACCATCGGCCAGCCGGTGGCCGCCATCGCCGCCAAGGTCATGGCCGGCGAGCCGCTGAAGAGCTTCGGCCTGAAGGACGTTCCGTACGACCACATCGCGGTCAAGGAAGCCGTCTTCCCGTTCGCCCGCTTCGCCGGCGTCGACACGGTGCTGGGCCCGGAAATGCGCTCGACCGGCGAGGTCATGGGCCTGGACTGGAAGCGTGACGGCGAACAGAGCATGGCGCCGGCCTTCGCCCGCGCCTTCGCCAAGTCCCAGCTGGGCGGCGGCGTGAAGCTGCCCCGCAAGGGCGCGGCCTTCGTGTCGGTCAAGGAAAGCGACAAGCCCTGGATCGTCGAGCCGGTCCGCCTGCTGCAGCAGGCCGGGTTCACCGTGCTGTCGACCGAGGGCACCCGCGCCTATCTGGCGACGCAAGGCATCCAGGTCGAGCACGTCAAGAAGGTGCTGGAAGGCCGTCCGCACATCGTCGACGTGATGAAGAACGGCGGCGTGCAGCTGGTGTTCAACACCACCGAGGGCAAGCAGGCGCTGGAGGACAGCTTCGAGATCCGCCGCACGGCCCTGATGATGAAGGTGCCGTACTACACCACCTCCGCTGGCGCCCTCGCCGCCGCCCAGGCCATCGCCGGCGCCCCCGACGAGGCGCTGGAGGTGAGGCCGCTGCAGAGCTACGCGTGATCTCGCAAAGTCTCGACGAATCCGCTTGACCTGATTGGCGCTCTTCTAAAGGTTGAGTTCTGATCGGTCAGGCGGAGGGGCCATGGGCGAGGGGCGCGAAAGGCTGTGGGCGTTTGTCCGGGGCGTGGGTGTCATCGCTTTAGGCGCTGCGCTTTTGGCGCTGATCCGCCTCGCGCTGGATCATCTGGTCCCCGTCCTCATAGCTCGAAACATCATCGGGCGCGCTGATCAGGATCCGCGGGACCACACCCTTCAGCTGCTTATCGGCAGTCTGTCGGTCGTCGTTCCTTCAATTGCGACCGTGCTGATCGCCGCGCGCTTACGGCTTGTCACTCCGGTTAAGCTGCGCGTGGGAAGCAAAACCTTGAAGACCTGGGCCGCGGGTTTTCTCGGCGCGAGTTTTCCGATTCTGACGTTGCTTGGCGCGGCGTTGGCGTTCGGCATTACGTCCGTCGTGACGGGGCCGCCGTGGGACGCTCTGACCAACCTTGGTTTTCTGTCGCTGGCGCTGGTGATCCTGATTGCTTCGGCCGCCAGCGAGGAGATCGTCTTCCGGGGCGCTATCCAGCCTCAGCTGGCGAACGGGCTCGGGACGCCGGCTGCGCTTTTGTTGGCGTCGATCCTGTTCGCCTACGCCCATATGGAGATGAACCCGGATTGGCTTGTCGCCCGTTTCCTTTTGGGTGTCGCGTTAGGGTGGGCGGCCGTGCGTACCGGAACCCTGGCGTTTCCCATCGGCGCGCATTGCGGGGTCAACTTCATCAAGTTCCTGGTACATGAGCCGTTCACAGGGGCCTCCTCCATCATTGCCGATGGTGCGGCGGGCGCCGGAGCTGTCTCAGCCGAGCCCGCCAAGTGGCCGTTGGCGGCCTTTTACGCCGTGCTTATCATCGTTAGCGCGGAGGCCTTCCGCTGGGCCGGGCGGCGCCGCGCCGCCTAGTCTGACCTCCTCCCATTCCTCACCCGGTAACACCGCCGCCTCCCCAGCGCCGTCCCGCAAAACCCCGGCTCCATCGCGCCGGCGTGCAGCATCAGGTACTGGTCGCGCTGGCACTGGAACCAGGCTCTCTGGAAGCCGACATGCTCGGTGTCCTGGTGGAACACCGGGCGCTGGGCGACCGTGTAGAAGCGGGTCATGGCGGTCAGGCCGCCGAAGCTGCCGCGGCCGTTGACCAGGCCGCAGATCTGGCCGGCGCGGGTGGACCACACCGCGCCCAGCTCCAGCGGGTTCGCCTGGTCCAGCCGCGTCTCCAGATTGGCCCGCACGATCCGCCACTCGGCCAGGGCCCGGGGCCGGTCGCGGGCCCGCTGCACGGGGGAGGGCGGGGGCAGGACGGCGTTCTCGCGCTCGAACCGCGCCAGGTCGACGCCGGTGAACAGCATGGCTCCCAGCGTCCCGACCACGGCGACCGCCGAGATCAGCAGCGGCGTCCACCGCCGCCGGGTCTTTCGCGTCCCGAAATCCCGCACCGTCATCGCGCTTCTCCTCGCTCGCGTCACCCACAGGGTGGCGGAGCCCGTAGAAATTACAATCATAAACTATTACGAATATAATTTCTTCGCGGCCGTTCGCAACGTCCGGCTGCGTTCGGGCGGGCTTCCCCGTCACAGCTTTGCTGATAGTAATCAGCGCGCGGTGGGTGCGACGGAATCGAGACTATGACCGGAACCAAGGGGAAATGGGCCTGGGGCGTCAGCGCGACGCTCTGGTGTCTGCTGGTGGGCGCGCTGCTGTCCTGGAACCGCATCCTGTCGGGATCGGTCGACAGCTCCTATCACCTGCAGGTCATGGAGGTGGTGCGCCACGCGTTCCTGGTGCCGCCTCAGGGCCATGAGTTCATGGCCGAGATGGCCATCTATCCCAAGCTGAGCCACCGCCTGGCGGCCCTGGCCGCCAATCTGGGCTGGCCCGAGCTGAATGCGTTGCTGCTGGTCGGCGTGACCTCGGCGGCGATCGTCTGGCTGGCGCTGTTCGACCAGGCGCGGCGGGTGTCGCTGGGCTACATGACGATCTGCGCGGCCCTGGTGGTCGTCGACGTGCTGGTCGTGCGGGCCGCGTTCGGCGGCGAGCTGATCGACAACTTCTTCTATCCGCAGATCGTCGGCGAGGCCGTGGCGGTGCTGGGGCTGGTCGGCGGCGGCGTCCTGCTGCCGCGCTCGCGGCCGCTGTTCGTGGTCTATGCGACCGCCGTCGTCCTGCTGGCCGGCTGCTTCCACCTGGTGCCGACGCTGAAGCTGGCCGGGGCCCTGATGGCCATGCTGGGCCTGGCCTGGCTGCGCGATCTGATCCACGCGCGCCGCTTCGACTGGATCGGCCTGCTGGGCCTGTTCGCCATCCTGGGGGGCGTGGTTGGCAGCCCGTTCTTCTGGCGCATGCGCTGGATGGCCATCAACAACGGCAGCCTGAACCTGGCCGTGAAGCTGCCGCTGGAAGGCCTGGCCGCCGCCGCCGGCGTGCTGCTGCTGCTGTCGGCCTGGATCCTGGTGGTCGAACTGACGCGCGCGCCTGGCGCCGTGGAGGCCGACGAGAAGCCGACCGCCTCGGCGGTGCTGCTGGCCGCGTTCGGCGCCGCCGCGGCGGCGGCGATGCTGGCCCAGTACGCCATGTGGGAGCTGCGCCACGACGGGTCGCCCTATGCGGTGATGAAGCACAGCTTCGGGGTGTTCAGCCTGCTGGCCTTCGTCGTCCCGCTCTGGGGGCTGACGGTGCTGGGCCTGCGCTCGAACACCGCGAACGAGCCGCCCGGGTGGGTGCGCGCCATCGGGCCGGCCCCGGCCTTCGCGGCCCAACTCGTGGTCATGCTGTGCCTGTTCCTGCGGCCCAGCGTGTTCGACGTGGCCAAGGTCAACACCGTGCTGCGCGATGTGCGCGAGGTTCGGCTGACGCGTGGGCTGGAGGGCGAGCGCGTGATGTTCTCGGCCTCGGACATGCCGCCGATCACCACCTACATGGCCACCATCGCCATGCTGCGCTCGCCGCACGGCGGCAATGTGCTGAGCCTGATGCACGACGGCCGGCCCGATCGCCCGGGCGACGCGCCCTACATCGTCACCCTGGCCGGCGACGCCTATGACAAGCCGGGGTGCCGTTCGGGCGCGCCGCTGGGTCTGGTCGTGGTGGTGGTCGGCGCCTGCGTCGAGCCACCGTCGCTGCTGTTCAAGGCCGGCGGCGCGGGCGTGCCCTACCTGCGCGAGGGCTGGGGCGCGCCCGAGCTGGGCGGCGTCTGGTCCAACGGCAAGCGCGCCGTCGTCGACCTGCCGATCGCGCCGGCCCAGCGGACCCTGACCAGCGCCTCGGTCCAGGTGGCGGCCTTCGCCTTCCTGCCGGAAAACGGCTCGACGCGGACCGTCACCGTGTCGGTTCCCGGCGCCGCGCCGGAGACCTTCACCTTCAACCGCCAGGACGCCATCCGCCACGACTACCTGCTGGCCTTGCCGCCGGAAGCGCTGAAGGCGCCATTCGTGCGGGTGACCTTCGACATCAAGGATCCGCAGACCCCGCGCGAGCTGGGCTTGGGCGCCGACGACCGCGCCCTGGGCGCGGGCCTGGAGGCGATGCGGATCATCCCGACGCCGGCCCTGCGCTAGGTCCGTTAGGGCTGGCTGGGGCGAGAAGCCCTAGCCGCCCTTGCGGGCGATCACCGCGATCGACAGGCCGAAGGGCAGGCCCCGGCCGCTGGCCAGGGGCGCCTCCAGGCTGAAGATGCCCGCCAGGGCCTTGTTCAGCCAGGCCGGCGGCATGGCGTCGTCGGCGCTGTCGTCCTTCAGGAGTCGCTTGGCCGTGCGCTGCAGCGCCGCGGCCGGGAACAGCAGGGTGTTGAAATAGGTCGCCATCTCGACCTTCAGGCCCGCGTCCTCGAACAGCGCCCGATAGGCCGGCAGGCGGTAGCGGCGCTTGTGGTGGTGCAGCACGTCGTGATGGCTCCACATCCACTGATAGGCCGGGACCGTGGTCAGGATCGCGCCGCCCGGCTTCACCAGCCGCGCCAGGGCCTTCACCGAGGCCGCGTCGTCGTCGACATGCTCCACCACGTCGAAGGCGCAGACCAGGTCGAAGCTCTCGGGGGCGTAGGGCAGGCCGTCCGGCAGCAGGCCGGTGTCGATCGCCAGGCCCAGGCGCTCGGCGGCGTAGGCGCGAGACTCGTCGTCGGGCTCCAGCGCCGCAACCGCGCCGAACTCGCGCAGCAGCGGGACGTTGCCGCCGGCGCCGCAGCCCACTTCCAGGATCCTGGCCCCCGCCGGCGGGGTCAGGCGACGCAGCAGGCGGCGCAGGATCTTGCGGCGGCCGACGAACCACCAGTGGTCGGTCTCCAGCTCGCGGATGCGATCGTAGATCAGGCGGTCCATGCGGCGTCCCGGTCAGTCGGCGGTCGGTGGGCGAAAACCCAGAAGTGGCTCAGCAGGAAGAGCACGGCGGTATAGCTGGCCACGGCCGCGCCCTGGGCGGCGACGTCGAACAGCGCCCCCGGTGGCAGGATCCAGCGGGCCAGGGTCAGGACGCCCTGGTTCAGGGCGAAGGCGATCGCCACCGCCGCTGCGTAGCGCAGCGGGGCCGAGCGGGCGGTCTGGCGCGCCCTGAACACGAACAGCTTGCTCAGCATGAAGCTGACGCAGATCCCGACCGCGTAGCCGACCGCGTTGGCGATATGTGGATCGACATGCAGGCCCACATCCAGGGCTAGGATGATGGAGAGGCCGATCAGGGTATTGGCCACCCCCGCCACGCCGTAGCGCAGGGCCGAGACCAGGAAGTCGCGCCGCGCCGGGGTCAGCAGGGCGCTCACGCCTCCGATCCCGGGCGGTCGAAGCCGTAGCGGTCCATGACGACGTACAGCGGCCGGCCCTTCACCTCCTGATAGATGCGGGCCACATATTCGCCCAGCGAGCCGATGGCCAGCATCTGCAGGCCGAAGCTCATCAGGATCACCACCATCAGCGACGGATAGCCGGGCACGTCGCGCCCGAACAGCAGGGTGCGCAGCACGATCAGCCCGGCCACGCCCACCGCCAGCACGCCGGCGATCAGGCCCACATAGCTCCACACCCGGATCGGCGCGGTGCTGAACGAGGTGATGCCGTCCAGGGCGAAGTTCCAGAGCTTCCAGTAGCGGAACGAACTGGTCCCCGCCGCGCGCTCGGGACGGGCGTAGGGTACGGCCTCCTGGCGGAAGCCGACCCAGGCGAACAGGCCCTTCATGAACCGGTTGCGCTCGGGCAACTGGCGCAGCACCTCGACCACCCGGCGGTCCATCAGCCGGTAGTCGCCGGCGTTGTAGGGCAGGTCGACGTCCGACATGCGGTTGAAGGCGCGATAGAAGCCCTGGGCGGTCAGGCGCTTGATGAACGAGTCGGCGCTGCGGTCGACGCGGACTCCGTAGGCGACGTCCGCGCCCTTCTCCCAGGCCTCGACGAAGCGGCCGATCAGCTCGGGCGGGTCCTGCAGGTCGCAGTCGATCGGCACGACCATGTCGCCGGCCGCCGCGTCCAGCCCCGCCGACATTGCAGTCTCCTTGCCGAAGTTGCGGGCCAGGTTGATGACCTTAATGCGCGGGTCGCGCTGGTGGTGTTTCAGCAGCACCGCCAGGGTGTGGTCGCGGCTGCCGTCGTTGACGCAGACCACCTCGTAGTCGACGCCCACCTCGGCCAGCGCCGCGTCGATCCGCTCGAAGAACAGGTCCAGCACCTCCTGCTCGTTGTAGCAGGGCGCGACGATCGACAGCCGCTTGCCCACCCGCGAGCGGACGGGAGCGGGGACGGAAACAGAGTCGGACGCGACGGGCGAAGCCATGGCGCTGGTTTAGCGGGGTTGCGCGCGGAGGGGGAGGGGGCGCTGGGTCCAGATTTTTATAGTTCAGGCGTCGTTCGGGTCATCCGTTCGCGTCCGGGGCCCGTATAGTGGTCATGCATGCGACTCGACCCGCTCCGGCTCGACGCCACGGTGATCCTCCGATGAGCCTTTCGCCGGGCGATTGCGGCGCGTTGATCACGCGCATCGCGCAGACGCGCGATCGCGCCGCTTTTGCGACCCTGTTCGGCCACTACGCCCCGCGCGTGAAGACGTTGCTGATCCGCAGCGGCTCGCCGCCGGCCGCCGCCGAGGAGCTGGCGCAGGAGGCGATGCTAGCCGTGTGGCGCAAGGCTCACCTCTATGACCCGCGACGCGCCTCGGCCGCGGCGTGGATTTTCACCATCGCCCGCAATCTGCGGATCGACAGCCTGAGGCGCGGTTCGGCCACGTTGTACGAATACGACCTCACCCTCGGCGCCGAGGACCCGCCGCAACCCGACGCGGTGCTGAGCGGCGCCCAGGACGCCGAGCGCATCCGGGCCGCGATGCGCGCGCTCAATCCCGATCAAGCCGTAGCAATTGAAATGGCGTTCTTTCAGGAACAGACCCACACTCAGATCTCCGAAGCGCTGGGCGTGCCGCTGGGCACGGTCAAGGCGCGCATCCGGTTCGGCATGATGAAGCTTAGAGCCTTCATCGAACGCGACGCGGGAGGTGGAGCATGAGCGCGCGACGCCAACCCAGTGAGGAGCGGCTGCTGGCTTTCGCGGCCGGCACCCTCAGCGCCCCGGAGTCCGTCGTGGTGGCCACCCATCTGGCGCTGCGCCCCCAGACGCGCCCCTGGGCCGACCTGGGCCAGGCCGTGGGCGGCGCGATCCTGGACGACCTCGAGCCCAGCGCGCTGGACGCCGGCGCCCTGGACGACGTGCTGGACCGCCTGGACGCGCCCGTTGCGCCGCCTGCCGCCGCCAGCCGGCCAGGGACGCGAGATCCGAACCTGCCCGCCCCCCTGCGCGGCTTCGACCTGGGGCCCTGGCGCTGGCTGGGACCGGGCGTCCATGTCCGCGACGTGCTGGGACCGCGCGACGGCGACTGCCGGGTCATCCTGCTGCGCATCGCGCCGGGACAATCGACGCCGCGCCACACCCATGGCGGCGTCGAGCTGACCTGCGTCATCACCGGCGCCTACGCCACCGAGGACGGGGTGTTCGAGCGCGGCGATTTCGAGGAGGCCGACGCGGCCGTGACCCACCAGCCTCGCGTCGTCTCGGCCGAGCCGTGCCTGTGCGTCGCCGCCCTGGACGGCCAGATCGTCCTGCCCGGACGGCTGGGCCGCCTGCTGGCCCCGTTCGTCCGGCTGTAGAGCTTAGCGACATCCAGGTGGGCGCCGGCGGTTGAGCCCGAATGCGGATATTCGTTCCGGCTTTCGATGTCGAAGCGGGACATCATTCCACGCCGGCCGCCAAGCCGCGTGCAAAACGGGGACGATGTGCCGCCGGGATGTCCTTAAGGTCCCGCCATGGCGCAAGACATGACCTACGCGCGGTACCTCGCGCTCGACACCCTGCTTTCGGCGCAGACGCCGCTCAGCGACCGGCACGACGAACTGCTGTTCATCGTCATCCACCAGACCAAGGAGCTGTGGCTCAAGGAGATCATCCACGAGGTCGGCCTGGCCAAGCGGCTGATCGCCCTGGGCGACGTCGAGCCGGCCTACAAGGCGCTGGCGCGGGTGTCGCGAATCCAGACGGTGATGACCCTGTCGTGGGACATCCTGGCGACCATGACCCCGGCCGATTACCTCAGCTTCCGGGGCGAGCTGGGCTCCAGCTCGGGCTTCCAGTCGGCCCAGTTCCGCACGCTGGAATATCTGCTGGGCCTGAAGGACCAGAGCTTCCTGAAGTTCCAGGAGGAGGGCTCGGCGGGCCTTGCCATGCTGAAGGACGCCCTGGCCGCGCCCAGCCTGTACGACGTGGCCATCGCCCAGCTTCCCCGGCACGGTCTCGCTGTGCCCGACGCGGCCTTGCACCGCGACTTCACCCAGCCCTATGCGCCCTCGGAAGCGGTCGAGGCCGCCTGGCTCGAGGTCTATCGCGACCCGCAGCGCTATTGGGAGCTGTACCAGCTGGCCGAGAAGCTGGTCGACCTGGACGACGCCCTGGTCACCTGGCGGCACAAGCACGTGCTGACGGTCGAGCGGATCATCGGCGGGCGTCCGGGCACCGGCGGCACGGACGGGATCGGCTACCTGGCCTCGACCTTGCGCCGGCGGGCGTTTCCGGAGCTGTGGTCGCTGAGGACGAAGCTGTAATGACCGCGCGCAAGGATCTGTTCGCGCGGACGCTGGGGGTTCCGGGCCGCCTGCACATGGCCGCCCACAGCCATCACCTGTGGCCGGACGTCACCCTGGACGCCCAGGTCGACGCCTGGCGCGACGCTGCCGTCCTGGCCGACCACAAGTGGGACAAGGTTTTCGGCGAGGTCTATCCGGACGCGCAAGGGCTGGTCGCCCGCGAGCTGAAGCTTCCCTCACCCGAGACCGTGGTCTTCGCGCCCAACACCCACACCCTGCTGGCCGGCCTGCTGTCAGCGATCGCCAAGCCAGAATCGGGCCGCCGGCCAGTGCGGGTGCTCTCGACCGACGGGGAGTTCCATTCGTTCCGCCGCCAGGCCCAGCGCTGGGTCGAGGCGGGCGAGATCGAACTGACCCTGATCGATAGCGAAGGTCCCGATTTCGCCGAGCGCTTCATCACCGCGGCGCGCGGCGGCGCGTACGACCTGATCTTCGTCAGCCAGGTGTTCTTCAAGACTGGCCTGGTCTTCGATCGCTTCGGCGCTCTGGCCGATCTGGCCCGGCCCGAGGGGCCATGGGTCGTGGTCGACGGCTATCACGGCTTCCGGGCCGTACCGACCGATCTGTCGGCGGTGGCGGGCCGGATCTTCTACCTCGCCGGCGGCTACAAGTACGCCATGGCGGGCGAGGGGGCGGCGTTCCTGCACGCCCCGCCGGGCTTCGGCCCGCGTCCCGCCCTGACCGGCTGGTACGCCGAGTTCGGCGACCTGGAGGGACCGGCGGGCGGCGTCGGCTATGCCCGCGACGCGAGCCGCTTCCTGGGCGCGACCTTCGACCCGTCGGGCCTGTACCGCTTCGTGGCGGCGGGCAGGATGCTGGAGGCCGAGGGCCTGACCACGGCGGTCATGGCGCGGCACGCGGCGCGGCTGAAGTCGGTGCTGTTGGCCAAGATCGCCCTGGGCGAGGCGGGGCCGTTGAAGGACGCGACTGTGGTCAACCCGCTGGGCGTCGGGCCGTCGGCGCGCTTCCTGGCGCTGCGTCACGCCGACGCCAACGCCTGGAAGCAAGCGCTGGCGGACAGGGGCGTGGTCGTGGACGTGCGCGACGACGTGCTGCGGATCGGCCTGTCGATCTATCATGACGAGGCCGACGTGGCGGCGTTCTGCGCGACGTGCGCGGCGCTCTCTTGATCTGCTTCCCCCTATGGAGGAGCTGTCACGAGGTGACTGAGGGGGCGTCTGGGCCTATGCCGCGCTGCCCCCTCCGGCCCTCTGGGCCACCTCCCCCAGAGGGGGAGGAGAAAGCTTCTTAAGCCGCCAGGCGCTCCAGCGCCTTCAGCATCGAGCCCATCGCCTCATGCACGGGCAGACCGTCGCGGTCGTAGTCGCCGGTCTCGAAGATGCGCACCAGGTCGGCGCGGGCGCGGCTGACGCGGCTCTTGACCGTGCCGACGGCGACGCCGATCACCTCGGCCGCCTCTTCGTAGCTGAAGCCGCCGGCGCCGATCAGGATCAGGGCCTCGCGCTGGTTCTCGGGCAGCATCATCATCGCCTGGCGCAGGTCGTCCAGGGCGATGGCGCTGTCGAAATTGGTGTTGGCCACCAGCGTCCGCTCGGCGGTCTCCTGGTCCAGGGCCACCGAGCGCCAGCTGCGGCGCTTGTCCGAATAGAACTGGTTGCGCAGGATCATGAAGGTCCAGGCCTTCATGTTGGTGCCCATGGTGAAGCTGCCGCGGCTGGCCCAGGCCTTGGCCACGGCGTCCTGCGCCAGGTCGTCGGCGGCGGTGGCGTCGCCGCACAGCGAGCGGGCGAAGGCGCGCAGGTGCGGGATCAGGGCGATCAGATCGCGTTCGAAGGTCTTTTGGTCTTGCAGGTCCATGCGGGCCCCCGTTCGAAACATGCTCAAGCTCAAAACGGGGCTGGAGGGGTTTGGTTGCAGCAGGGGTTAACGGAAAGCGACCCGTTTCGAGTCCGACGGGTCAGATCGCCGCGAGGCCTCCGGCGTCGATGGTCACGCGCTCGACCTGCTCGACCCGAACGCCCAACCGATGCTGCGCTCCCACGACGCCGACTTGCTGCGCGCCGCTGGCGGCCTCTCCGACGGTTCGGCCGAAGCCGGGGCTGCAGACGACGATGAGGAAGAGAGCGGGAGGTAACCGCAAGGAGAACGCTACCCCTTCCGGAAAAACCCGTGGATCCGCTCGGCCAGGGCCTGGCTGACGCCCTCGACCTTGACCAGGTCCTCCACACTCGCCCGTCCCACGCCCTTGGCTGAGCCGAAGGCGTGCAGCAGCGCCTTCTTGCGGCCCGGGCCGACGCCTTCGATCTCGTCGAGGGGGTTCTTCTTCAGGTCCATGGACCGGCGGGTGCGGTGGGCGCCGATGGCGAAGCGGTGGGCTTCGTCGCGCAGGCGCTGCAGGTAGTAGAGCACCGGCGACTTGGGCTCGAGCATGAACGGCGGCTGGCCGGGCAGGAAGAAGCGCTCCAGGCCGGCGTCGCGGTCGGGACCCTTGGCGACGCCGACGACGGCGATGTCGTCGACGCCCAGGTCGGCCATGATCTCCAGCGCCGCGTCCAGCTGGCCCTTGCCGCCGTCGACCAGGACCAGGTCGGGGCGGTTGGCGTCGTCGCCTTCCTCCTCCTCCTTGACGAGGCGGGCGAAGCGGCGGCGCAGCACCTCCTTCATCATGCCGTAGTCGTCGCCGGGGGTGAGGTCGGTCGAGCGGATGTTGAACTTGCGGTACTGGCCCTTCATGAAGCCCTCGGGGCCCGCCACGATCATGCCGCCGACGGCGTTCGTCCCCTGGATGTGGCTGTTGTCGTAGACTTCGATCCGCTCGGGCGGCGCCTCCAGCTTGAAGGCTTCGCAGACCCCGGCCAGCAGCTTGGTCTGGGCCGAGCCTTCAGCCATTTTCCGCCCGAGGGCTTCGCGGGCGTTGGTCAGGGCGTGCTGGACGAGCTCGGCCTTCTCGCCGCGCTTGGGGACGGCGATCTCGACCTTGCGGCCGCTCTTGACGCAGAAGGCCTCGGCCAGCAGGTCGGCCTCGGCCGGGGGGAGGTTGGACAGGATCAGGCGCGGGATCGGCTTGTCGTCGTAGAACTGGCCGAGGAAGGCGGTGAGGATGCGCTGCTCCTCGGTGGTGGTCTCATCCTCGGATTCATCGGCGTTGCCGGTCACGCGCGGGAAGTAGGCGCGGTTGCCCCAGTTCTGGCCGGCGCGGAAGAAGAACACCTGCACGCAGGCCTGGCCGCCCTCGACGTGCAGGGCCACGACGTCGGCCTCGTCCACGGTCTCGGGATTGATCTGGGTCTCCTGGGCGACGCTGGAGAGGGCGCGGATGCGGTCGCGCAGGCGGGCGGCGCGCTCGAACTCCAGGTCCTCGGCGGCCTCCTCCATCTGCTTGGCCATCGAGGCGATGACCGCGCGGGACTTGCCCCGCAGAAAGGCTTCGGCCTGATCGACCAGGGCCTGGTAGTCGTCCTTGCCGATCAGGCCGGTGCAGGGGGCGGCGCAGCGCTTGATCTGATGCAGCATGCAGGGCCGGTCGCGGGTCTCGTAGACGCTGTCGCTGCACGAGCGGAGGAGAAACGCCTTCTGCAGGGTGTTCAGCGTGCGGTTCACCGCCCAGGCGCTGGCGAACGGCCCGAAATAGTCGCCCTTCAGGGTGTGGGCGCCGCGGTGCTTGCGCAGCTGCGGCGCGTCGTGGTCGCGGCGGATGACGATCTCGGGGAAGCTCTTGTCGTCGCGCAGCAGCACGTTGAAGCGCGGCTTCAGCTGCTTGATCAGATTGATCTCGAGCAGCAGGGCGTCGGCCTCGGTGCGGGTGGTGACGAACTCCATGGCCCGGGTTGCGTCAACCATGTGGGCGATGCGGTTGGTGTGGAAGCGGCCCTGGGCGTACTGGATCACCCGCTTTTTCAGGCTCTTGGCCTTGCCGACGTACAGCACCTCGTCGGCCTCGCCGATCATGCGATAGACGCCGGGCGCGTCGGGCAGGCGCGAGACCTCGTCCTTGATCAGGGCGGCGCCGATCAGGCGAGGGGAGGCGGGGGTGTCGGAAGTCACGTCGGTCACGAGGGCAGATATAGGCGAGTCCGGCGCGTTCAGCGACGTTCCAGGCTGTGTCGGACGCGTAGGATTACGACGGTGTCGTGGTGTACGCGATACTGCAGAACGTAGGCATGGGCCCCGAAGGAGACGTAGAGCTCCCGCATGCTTTGAGATTTGCGGCGGCCAAGGTCCGAATGCTCGGCGAGTTGGTCGGCGCGTTTCAGGATAAGGTCGATAGCTCGGTCGGCTGCGGAGGGCGCTCGGTTCAGGAGCCAGCGGCGCAACTTGATCAGGTCACGTCCTGCGCGTGGGCCGAACTCGACGGATTTCATCCCCGGGCCTTGATCCTGGGCTCGGGCGGCGGCAGTTCGTTTTCAGTGTCCCAGGAAGCGACCCACCGCTTGACGTCCTCAAGCGGAATGCCGCCGTCGCGCAGGACCTCGTCGGAATGAGCCCGCAGTTCACGCCAATAGGCGTCGTCGTCGGTATAGCCCCAGTCCTCGTCGGACATGACGTGAAGGATATCGATCGCATACGTATCGACATCCTTGCCCTCGGCCTCGGCAGATGCCTTGAGGCGCGTCGCGAGTTCCGCAGGAATGGTGAGTGTGACGGTCATGTTCTCATGATGTTCCATTCGCCGTTTGTCGTCAACGCGTCGCGGCTGTATGACCCCGCCCATGATCACCCGCAGCCTCTTCGCCACCCCGCTCTACGAAGCCACGCTCGCGAACGAGAAGGGCTTCGACGACTTCATCGACGCGCTGCACGACGCCTGCGTCGCCATCGCCGAGGACGACGACGCGGGCCAGGCCTGGGCCTATAACAAGGGCTATCTGGGCTACACCTCGTACGCTTCGCTGAACGACCTGGCGCAGCGCGACAGCCTGTTCGGCGACCTCAAGCGCAAGCTGGACAGGCACGCGGCGGCCTTCGCCAAGGACCTGCGCTTCGACCTGGCCGGCGGCAAGCTGGTCATGGACAGTTTCTGGATCAACATCCTGGAGCCGGGCGGCCAGCACACCGGCCACATCCACCCGCACAGCGTCATCTCCGGCACGGTCTATGTGACCATCCCGCCAGGCGCCTCGGCCATCAAGTTCGAGGACCCGCGCCTGCCGATGATGATGGCCGCTCCGACACGCGAAACCGACGCGCCCGAGGGCCTGCAGCCGTTCGTCTACGTCCAGCCGGCGCCGGGGACGATCCTGATGTGGGAGAGCTGGCTGCGCCACGAGGTGACGCCCAACCAGGCCGACGAGCAGCGGATCAGCGTCAGCTTCAACTACGCCTGGCGGTAGAAGACCTCAGGAAAGAGCGGGCGATTTGCGCGCCCTCAAGGACGGCCGGCTGCGGATCCCCAAGGTTGCCTCGGGCGATCTGAAACGGAGACCAGGCCATGAGGCACTATTTCGTCGGCGGCGGCGTGGGCGCGCTGGCCGGAGCGGCCTTCCTGATCCGCGACGCGGACGTCGCCGGGGCCGACATCACGATCTTCGAGAAGCATCCCAAGGTGTTCGGCGGCGCGCTGGACGGGGCGCGCCTGCCCGACGGCTCATACTCGCTGCGCGGCGGCCGGATGCTGACCACCGACCACTACGAATGCACCTGGGACCTGCTGTCGACGATCCCCAGTGTCGATGCGCCGGACCAGACGGTGCGCGAGCAGACCCTGGCCTTCAACGCCCGCAACGTCGCCCATTCCCAGGCGCGGCTGGTCGATCGCAATCTGCACAAGGTCGATGTCAGCCACATGGGCTTTTCCATGCAGGACCGACTGGAGCTGGTCCGGCTGATGGAGACCCCCGAGGAGACCCTGGGCGCCAGCCTGATCACCGACTGGCTGTCGCCGCCGTTCTTCGAGACCAATTTCTGGTTCATGTGGCAGACCACCTTCGCCTTCCAGCCGTGGCATAGCGCGGTGGAGCTGAAGCGCTACTTCCACCGCTTCATCAACGAGTTCCCACGCATCGACACCCTGGGCGGCGTCAAGCGCACGACCTACAACCAGTATGACGCCATCGTGGTCCCGCTGGAGCGCTGGCTGCGCCAGCGCGGCGTCAACTTCGTTGGCGATACGGCGGTCACCGACATGACGATCGTCACCGAGGCCGGAAAGCACCGCGTCACCGGCCTGACCCTGGAGCGCGAGGGCCGGACGGAGACGGTGGCCCTGGACGATGGCGACCTCGTCTTCTTCCAGAACGGCTCGATGACCGACGCCACCAGCCTGGGGACCATGGACGCGCCGCCGCCGGCCATGACCAAGGCCGACAGCCAGGGCTGGGCCCTGTGGGAGAAGATCGCCAAGGGGCGGCCGGAGTTCGGAAATCCCGCCGCCTTCAACACCGCCATCGAGCGCAGCCTGTGGGAGTCGTTCACCGTCACCTGCCGCAACCCGCGGTTCTTCGACGCCATGGAGGCCTTCAGCGGCAACGCGGCCGGCACGGGCGGGCTGGTGACCTTCAAGGACTCGCGCTGGCTGATGTCGATCGTGCTGTACCACCAGCCGCACTTCCTGGATCAGCCGGAGGGCTGGTCGGTGTTCTGGGGCTACGCCCTGCATCCGGACCGGGTGGGCGACTTCGTGGCCAAGCCGATGAGCCAGTGCGGCGGCCGCGAGATCCTTCAGGAGCTGTGCGGCCATCTGGGCCTGGGGGCCGAGGTGTTCGAGGACGCGACCTGCGTGCCCTGCCGGCTGCCCTACATCACCTCGATGTTCATGCCGCGGCGCAAGAGCGATCGCCCCCTGCCGGTCCCGGCCAGTTCGAAGAACCTCGCCTTCATCAGCCAGTTCGTGGAGATCGCCGACGACGTCGTCTTCACCGTCGAATATTCGGTGCGGGCGGCCCAGACGGCGGTCTACCAGCTGATGGGCGTGGATCGGCCGATACCGGCGATCACCCGCCACGACCGCGCGCCGTCGGTGCTGCTGGCCTCGGCGGTCAAGGCGATGGCCTGAAAATGGGGCCTGAAAAATAGGGCCTGACGGAAGCTGATCTGGCGGAAACTGGACCGCGGGGCCATGGGTTGTTTCCCCGAAGGAGACACCGCCATGGCCCACGACCATCCGTCACCCGAGCATTCGGGCGCCGCGATCAGCATCCAGAAGGTCCAGCCGTTCGGTGATGGCGCGATCGTGCTGACGACGCCCTCGCTGGACGCCGACGGGCGTCTGGAGGATCGCCATTCGGCCTATCACGAGAACCGCTCGCCGCCGTTGGTCTGGACGCCGGTCGAAAACGCCGCCGCCTACGCCATCGTGGTCGAGGATCCCGACGCCCCGCGCGAGCGGCCGTTCGTCCACTGGCTGATCTGGAACATCCCCGGCGAGGCCACCAGCCTGCCGGAAGGACTGCCGAACCAGCCCAGCCTGGGCCACGTCGGCGCCGCGACCCAAGGCGTCAACGACAACGGCTCCGTGGGCTGGTTCGGACCCCGCCCGCCGCCGGGCCACGGCCTGCATCGCTACCACTTCCAAATCTTCGCCCTGGCTCAGCGCCTGACCTTCGGCCCCAACGTCCCCCTGGAGACCCTGGTCAGCGCCTTGAAGGGCGACACCCTGGCCGACGGCGTGCTGGTGGCGACCTACGAGGCGCCGGAGACGCAGTGAGGCGTTACGGCCCGCAGGTCCAGGTCCCCTCGAAGACCCGCTTGGCGCCGTCGGCGCGGTCGTAGGTGAGGGTGGCGGGGGAGGGCGGAGACTCGCCCCCGCTGGTCGCCTTGCCGGTGATCGCGAGCTTGATGGTCTTGCCCTGGCCGCTGAAGGTCGCGCCCTTGACCATGGCGTTGTAGCCGCCCGGTGCGGCGATCCGTTCGACGGAGTCGGCGACCTTGACCAGGCCAAACGCCGGATCCTTCACCCCGGCGTTGCCCATGGCGTACAGCAGCTGGTCGCCGCCGGCGGTCTGGAAGCCGCAGCTCAGTTCGCCCTCCAGCCGGCTGGACTGAAGATCGGCCGGCGTCAGACCCGAAAGCTGGATCTGAGACCCGTCGCCGCCGACGGTTGCGCCCTCGCCAGCCGGCGCGGCCGTGACCGGCGCGGGGACTGCGGGCGCGACGGCCGGCGAGCGCACCTCGTCCGGAGCGGCCGGCGCGGCGGGCTGATCCTCGGTCTTCTGCTGCGAACAGGCCGCCAGGGCCAGGATGGAGGTCAGGAGGGCGAGTTTTTGGATCATCAGGGTCCCCGATTTTCTGGGAAACGCGCCAGAGCCCGTCTGGTTTAGGTGGAACCACCGGACCAGATAAAGGCTCTAGGCGGCCGCGGGCTGCGTCGTCACCGCGCTGGCTTTCCAGCCCTTCTCCAGGGTCCAGGCGGCGATGGCCAGCCACAGCAGGCCCAGGAAGGCGTGGCCGCGCTGCCAGTAGCCCACATCATAGCCGGTGCGCACGTTCCACACCCCGGTCAGCAGGGCGAAGACCAGCAGCAGCCCCAGGAACCAGCCCAGCGAGAAGTGGGCCAGCCTTCGATAGCCGGGCTTACCCCACAGGGCCCAGGCGGTGAACAGCGGCGCGAACTGGATGGCCAAGCCCACCCCGCACGCGCGGTGCATGGGGTCTGGCCAGTGGAACACCCCGGCGAACAGGGCGCCCAACCCGGTGAGGGCTACGAACAGCCCCGCGAAGGCCGAGACCCGCCGACGGCCGCCGGCGTGCTCCAGCGCGTGGGTGAAGCCCGCGCCGGCGAACAGGCCCGCGATCCCCGCGACGACCATGCCGTAATTGAACACCTCGGGCAGGGGCGCCTTGGGCCCGCCCAGCTCGCTGATGAACTGGGCCCCGGCGTCGAAGCCCGGAAACAGCCGCTGGGCCAGCCACACGTCGGCCACCATGATGGCCGGCGCGATCACGCCGATCTTCAGGAAGGCGCCGGTTCGGTGCGACAACTCAATCAGCCTCGATGCGTGGAGGCTGGAAAATCGCTCCCCCGGAAGGTGGGGTCAATGCCGCAAACGCTCCTTCGTGTCATCCCGGAAGCCTCGTAGAGGCTATCCGGGATGACACCTTGGAAGGAAATCACTTGGCCGCCGACGGATGCCCCGCCGGCGCGAACGTATTGCCGAAGAAGTCGCCCTTCTTCCACACCGGCCGGGCCGGGGCGTTGGCCAGTTCGCGGGCGATCTCGTAATTGACCAGGGCGAACTTGGCGGCCGCCTGGTAGTCGATCGGCTGGTTCAGGTCATCGCCCGGGTGGTGATAGTTGGTCTTCAGGAAGGTGGTGAAGGCCTTCTCGCCGCCGTTCTGGAAGCCGGTCATCAGGAACACCGACGGGATCCCCTGCTCGACGAAGCGGTAGTGGTCCGAGCGGGTGAACAGGCCCTCTTCCGGCAGCGGATCGCCGGACAGCGCCACGCCCACGCGGGCGCCGGCGTGGCGGACGGCCTCGCCCACGGTCGAGCGGTCGGCGCCGAACGCGATCACGTCGGTGAACGGGTACAGCAGCACCGGCATGTCCAGGTTCACGTCGGCGGCGATGTCGGTCTTCTTCACCGTGGGATTGTTGGCGAAGTAGTCCGAGCCGACCAGGCCCTTCTCCTCGCCCGTCACGGCCAGAAGGATGATCGAGCGCTTGGGCCGGACCTTGGTGTTCTTGAAGCCGCGCGCCACCTCCAGCAGGGTGGCGACGCCCGAGGCGTTGTCCAGGGCGCCGTTGTTGATGCGGTCCTCGCCCGGCTTGGCGTCCTCCTTGATCCCGATGTGGTCCAGGTGGGCCGACAGGATGATGGTCTGGGCCTTCAGCGTCGGGTCCGAGCCCTCGATCAAACCGACGACGTTGCTGCTCTCGCGCTTTTCGATCTCGGTCTTCAGCGAGACCTTGGCCTTGCCGGGCAGGTTGAAGCCGTTGACCGCGCCGGCCGGCGTCTCGGCCTGGGCCAGGACGGCGTCCAGGGCCGTCGGGGCGCCGGCGAACAGCTTGGCCGCGCCGGCCAGGCTGATCGTGGCCAGGGCCGGGGCCGACGGCGCGCGGATGGCGCCGACGTCCTGGGCGTTGCGCCAGATCACCCGCCATTCCTTCATGCCGGCCAGGCCGCGCGCGAACGGTCGGCGCTTCTCGCTGCTGGTGGTCGGGATGGTCAGCACCCCGATCGCGCCATGCTTGGCCGCCTCGGCGCGCTTGGTGTTGGGATTGCTGAAGTGGGCGCGCTCCTCGGTCTGGATCGAGGTCGGGGCGCCGCTCAGCACGACGACGATCTTGCCCTTCACGTCCAGGCCCGCATAGTCGTCGCGGCCGCGCGAGGGATCGACGACACCGTAGCCGACGAAGACCAGCGGCGCGTCCAGATCGACATTGGCGGCCTGGGCCTGGGCGTTCGGCAGGAAGTCCTCGCCGTACTTGAGGGCGACGGCCTGACCGTCGGCGCCGGTCACGGTGATCGCGCCTTCGCCGGCCGGGCGGAAGGCGATCAGCGGCACATGCTGCAGGTAGCCGCCCTTGTCGCCGGCCGGCTTGACGCCCAGCAGGGCGTACTGGGCCGCGACATAGTTGGCGGCGATATCGTAGCCGCGCGTGCCGGCCTCGCGGCCTTCCAGGGCGTCGTCGGCCAGGAAGGTCATGTGAGCCCTGATGGCCTCGGGCGAGGGGACGAAGTCCGAACCGGCGGTCGCCGTCTTGCCCTTCTGGCCTTGGGCGGCGGCGGCGGGCTTGGCCGGCGCGGCGGCCAGGACAGGTTGCGCGACCATGAGCAGGGCGGCGCTGGCGAGCGCGGCGCGACGCGTGAACGACATGTCTGTGAGAGCCTTCCTAGAATGCGGACCGCCCCCGGCCCGCCAGCAGGGGCCGAACCATGTCGGTGTGCTGACGGCTTGTCGAGACGGCGGCGCCTGAACGTTTTGTAATGTTGGGCAGGATTTTGCGGTGAGAACGCCGTTCTCGGGAAGAGCCTCGCGGCGTCGGCGGAGCCTGCGCCAGCAACGTTCTCGGCGCATACGGTTAGCGACAGATTCACCCTGTTCCGTAGCCGCCAGACGCCGCCGGAACAAGGTTAACGCGCGTAAAAAAGTATGACCGATCTGTAAATTTTACCATTTTTGGTTGCATCCTCTTAACCCAACCGGCGGGATAACCAACGTCAGCAAGGAGGGACATCCCATGCAGGCAATTTCGATCGCCGCGGCCGGCATGATGGCCGCCGCCGACCGTCTGAACGCCAGCGCCCATCGCATGGCCGCGGCGGACAGCCAGGCCGAGCGGGCCGACACGTTGGGCGACGTCGACTACGTCAGGGAGCGGACCGAGCAGATTGGCGCCGCGACCGACTTCAAGGCCAACGCCGCGGTCGTACGGACCGCCGACGAAATGGCCGGCGCGCTCCTGAACCTGAAGGTCTGAGCGCCACCCCACGAGTTCGGAAGGCGTGATCACCGCGCCTTCCCACCAGAGTTAGAACCTGGCCAGCCGGTTCGGTCTTCCACCGGAGCGGACGGGTTCTAGCGGCCGGACGCCCAAAGCGCGCCCCCCTTGCAGCGGGCGTTCGGCAGCCGCCTCCCGCCTGCCCCCTAGTCTTGCGGGAGGCGGCCCCCACGGGTTTCCCCCTTCTCCCCTTGCGGGAGAAGGTGTCAGCGAAGCTGACGGATGAGGGGTCGCACAAACGAAAACCGCCGCGACGGCGGTGAGGCTGTCGCGGCGGTTCTGATCCTTAACCCCTCACCTCTCCCATGAGGGAGAGGGGCAAACTACTTCGCCTTGTCCATCAGCCCCGCGAAACGCTCGAACAGATAGAGGCTGTCGGTCGGGCCCGGCGAGGCTTCCGGGTGGTGCTGCACCGAGAACACCGGCTTGTCGGCCAGCTGGATGCCGGCGTTGGTGCCGTCGAACAGCGAGACATGGGTCTCCTGCACCGGGGCGGGCAGGCTGGCGGAGTCCACGGTGAAGCCATGGTTCATCGAGACGATCTCGACCTTGCCGGTGGTGAGGTCCTTGACCGGGTGGTTGGCGCCGTGGTGGCCCTGTTCCATCTTCACGGTCTTGGCGCCCAGGGCCAGGGCCAGCATCTGGTGGCCCAGGCAGATGCCGAACACCGGCTTGCCGCTCTCGACCAGCTTCTGGATCTCGGGCACGGCGTACTGGCCGGTCGCGGCCGGGTCGCCGGGGCCGTTGCTCAGCAGCACGCCGTCTGGGTTGCGGGCCAGAATGTCCTCGGCCTTGGTGTCGGCCGGCACCACCGTGGCGCGGGCGCCGACATGGGCCAGGGCGCGCAGGATATTGCGCTTGACGCCATAGTCGATGACCACGACGTCGTACTTGGGCTTGTCCAGCTTGGCGTAGCCTTCCGGCCACGACCACAGACCCTCGTCCCAGGTGAAGGTCTGGGTGGTCGAGGCGTCCTTGGCCAGATCCAGGCCTTCGAGGCCGGCCCAGGCCTTGGCCTTGGCGACCAGGGCGGGCAGGTCGAACTTGCCGTCCGGCGAATGGGCGATGACGCCGTGCGGCATGCCGGTCTCGCGGATCTTGCGGGTCAGGGCGCGGGTGTCGATCCCGGCCAGGCCGATGACGCCCCGGGTCTTCATCCAGGCGTCGAAGTCGCCGCCGGCCCGCCAGTTGGCCTGCTCGGTGGGGACGTCGCGGAACAGGGCGCCGCGGGCGGCCGTCTCGGCCACGCCGGTGATCTGCTCGACGTCCTCGGCGTTCGCGCCGACATTGCCGATGTGCGGGAAGGTGAAGGCCACGATCTGGGCCATGTAGGAGGGGTCGGTCAGGATCTCCTGATAGCCCGTCATGGCGGTGTTGAAGCACACCTCGCCGACCGCGTCGCCGACCGCGCCGCAGCCCACGCCCTGCAGGATCGTGCCGTCGGCCAGGGCCAGTACGCCGGTAACGCCGGGGAGAAGGTCTTGGGACATTCTTGGAAGCGCTCCTGCACGCGGTTCGGATGGATCCATTGTCGCAAAAAGGCGGGCCAGGGGTAACCCCGCCCGCCGCGCAAACGGCGCGGTGTATAGGGGCTAAGGGGAGGGGGGGCAACCCCGCCTGATCACGCGGATTTCGCTTGGCTCCACATTCCCGTGATATGTGACCGCGCCCCCTCGCGCGAACGCCGGAAAAGCCCTTATGGTGAAAGGCTTCCAGGCAAAGAAACCAGGCGAACACGGGAGGACGGACCCATGCTCGAACTGCGCCCCAATTGCGAGTGCTGCGACGCGGACCTGCCGCCCGCCAGCGCCCTGGCCCGAATCTGCACCTTCGAGCACACCTTCTGCGCCAACTGCGCCGACCTGCGTTTCGACGAGACCTGCCCCGACTGCGGCGGCGGCCTGGTGGCCCGACCGATCCGGCCCGAGAGCCAGCTGCACCGGTTCCCGGCCTCGCTGAAGCGGGTGAACCGGGGGCATCGCTACGTCGGGAGTGTTCGCCGCGAACCGGAGCGGGACCGGCCGGCGGGTTGGGCTTAAGCGCGGAGCAGGGGTCACCGCACGACCGGTCCCAACAGCCCCGCGAAAGCGGGGACCCCAGGCTCATCTCCTCATCCACCGTCATTCCCGGCTCGGGGCGGGAATGACGGTGGATTTGATCCGCGCCGGCCGAACCACAGCCCCGAAAAAATGGCCTGAACAGTCCACGCATCGCCGCGGCGCAACGCTCCAACTGGTCTGAACTGTTGCTGGATGCGCGGCGGGCGGGGTGCGGATGACACCGGGCGCTGCGCGCAGCGCCCGTCTGCTCGCGCGCGTCGGCGATTTGAAATGTTCACGCGAACATCCATTGTAATCAAGCCATTGAAGAAATTGACACTTGTCGAACTCCGGCGCGGAAAAGGTCTGACCTCGATGTCAGACATGTTGACGCGAACATCGTTTTGCGGGAGTGTGTGGTAGCGCTACCAGGATAGGCGGCGCCAAGAAGCAAGCTGCTCGCCCAAGGCGGGCTCTCGGGAGGAAGGGGATCCAATGCAAAAGCTAGCCATGAGCGCGCGCCTGCGCCGCGCCGCGCTGCTGGGCGCTACGATGCTGTCCGGGCTGATCGCCGCGGAAGCGCACGCCCAGACCGCGCCTCAGACGACGCAGGCGACCGGTTCCAGCGACGCGGTCGAGGAGA
>Ga0209676_1000284_pt1 | contig 104999 bp, 100 predicted proteins | sample AraplaCvi_mLB_r2_FD_184282 | JGI IMG/M metagenome (GOLD analysis project Ga0209676, IMG submission 184282) | Arabidopsis root microbial communities from North Carolina, USA - plate scrape MF_Cvi_mLB_r2 (SPAdes) (version 2) | ecosystem: Host-associated > Plants > Roots > Endosphere | place...
CGGGCGCCTATCGGCCGTCGGCCTACTTGAGGCTGGTTTTTGCGGGCGCCTATCGGCCGTCGGCCTACTTGAGGCTGGTTTTTGCGGGCGCCTATCGGCCGTCGGCCTACTTGAGGCGCGTTAACGCACGGGGCGCGCCGCAATTTTGATTTGCGGGCGCCTATCGGCCTTCGGCCTGCTTGAGGCGCGCTGACCCGCTTTCCTGATTTATAGAAGTTTCGTCATGCCGGGACTTGATCCCGGCATCCCCTCCGGGGGCGTTTCCACGCTCTCTCGGCAGAATTGGACAAGCTCCCGGAGGAGATCCCGGGATCAAGTCCCGGGATGACGTGTTTTGTTGAAAATAGGATGCTCACCCCTCTAGCCATGCGGGTCCGGGCCGGCGCGCCCCGGGGGTCTTCGTCTATTGCCCTTGCACCGGCCCCACACAAAAGACTCCCCCCGTGCGGGCTGATCCGGCTAGAAGAAACCAACATCATTCTTTAGCGAGGCGAGCCCCTTCATGAGCGCAGCGGCCGAATTTCCCAATCTGCGAGTCCTCGATCATCCGCTGATCCAGCACAAGCTGAGCCATATGCGCGACAAAAGCTGCTCGACCGTGCGGTTCCGGCAGTTCCTGCACGAAATCTCGCTGCTGATGGGCTATGAGATCACCCGCGATCTGCCGCTCACAAGCGAGCGGATCGAAACCCCGCTGGTCGCCATGGACGCGCCGGTGATCGCCGGCAAGAAGGTCGCCGTGGTCTCGGTGTTGCGCGCCGGGCTCGGCATGGTCGAAGGGCTGCTGGATCTGATGCCGTCGGCCCGCCAGGGGCATATCGGGCTTTATCGCGATCCCGAGACCAAGAAGCCGGTCGAATATCTCGTGCGCCTGCCCAATCCGGCCGACCGCCTGTTCATCCTGACCGATCCGATGCTGGCAACCGGCAATTCGGCCGTGCATGCGGTGAATGTGCTGCTGAAAAACGGCGTGCCGCGCGACCAGATCCGCTTCATGGCCCTGGTGGCCGTGCCCGAAGGCATGCGGGTCTTCAACGAAAACCACGCCGATATCCCGGTCTTCACCGCCTCGCTCGACAGTCACCTCAACGAGCATGCTTACATTGTCCCGGGCCTCGGCGATGCGGGTGACAGGTTGTTTGGTACCAAGGACCACTGACGGGGTCTTGGGTAACGGGGAACGTCCGAAAGCGCAGAGATGGGGGCCTTAAAACTTGCGATCGGCGCCCTACTGGCGATCACTCTTGGCGCCTGCGACGACGATACGGTCCAGCAAATCGATGGCAGTCGATTCTGCGTGCCAAGAGCCAATCTGGTCGTACACGACATCTTGTGGATTCCCGCCAGCATGCCGGACGAGGGGTTCAACTTCCGCCTGAACGTTACGAGCGAAGCGCGGCAAGTCTGGTCGCTGCGAGGCTTCGTCACCCCCAGAAAGACCTACGAGACCTGGCAAAAGCCGACGACGACGTCGTTTTACGGCAGTCTTCTTCAAGAAGAATCGCCAGAGTCCATAACCATCGGAGACCACCCGTTTCTCGTACTCGAAGAGCCGAGAATCGGGGATCAATCCTTCATTCTGTCGGCAGGAACCAAGGGTGACGAGGTGCCGTCACTCCTGTCGATCTGCACCCCGGCACTTTCAAAAAACGGCCCGCATAAAGCCCTCTGTTCCCGGGTGCTGTTGGCCGACGATGTGGCCGTGAACTACTCGGTCCCGGCAGAAATGCTTCCCAAAATGTACGCTTTAGACCAAGCCGTACTTTCGAGAATCAATCAGTGGCGATGCCAGGCTCGCTAAGAGTGGGTTCTCTCGTCTGGCGGCAAACGGGGTCAAGGGGCGCAGCGCCCCTTGCCTTAAAGCGCAGCCATACCGTTATGAAGGCGCAACGATCCGCAACCACAGGACGTGCGACACCGACACCATCGACGATACATGATGCGGCTTTTGCTCAAAAATGGGTCAGAAGCCGCGTCCTATCAGGGTCTGCGCGGCGGGTCTCCGAGAAATAATTCGGAAACAATTTTGGGCCGATTTTAAGGCACATTCTAGGTAATCGATACTGGCAGAAAACCCAGTCATTAAGCACCCATAGCAGAGACCAGCTGATATGGAGCGCTAAGAATCCCAGGGCTTCCGGGCGTGGACCACCACTCTCCTGATGCAAAATCGGCATTGCTTTTGCTTAAAGGCTGAGGCGTCCTTCCGTCCGGTTGGAGGCAACGAGGTCTCCTCAACATCGGATTTTGCCCATGCATCGTCTCACCGTCCGCGTTCGCATTCTTCTGATCGGTCTGATTGGTCTGTTAGGTATCGTCTCGATCGCCGGCTTGCTGATCGCGACGGAAAAGATGCGAGACGAGGCGAGTGCGATCCGGGGGCAGGCGCAGACGGTGCAGAACACCGCCTCGGCCGTGCGGCGGCTTGCGACCGACACCGCCCGCGAGGTGGCCGCCTTCCGCCTGAAGCCATCCGCCGCCACCGCCCGCACCGTGCGCGAACGCATCATGGAGCTGGGCGCCGAGTTGCGGGGCCTCGCATCCGAAGACAAGAGCGGCGCCTTTACGGGCCCGGTTGCGACGGTGAGCGAAGGCCTCAGCGGTTTTGCCGAGGCCTTCGAAACCCTGGTCTCCCGCCAGCAGGCCATCGGCTTCACCCGCGAAGACGGGTTGATGAAGGTCCTGATCACCGCCGCCGATGACGCCGACGGGGGCCTGCGCAAGGTTGGCAGCGACTCGCTAATGCTGCAGCTGATGATGATGCGGCAGGCCGAAACCGACTATCTGACCCAGCGCGATCCGGTCTTTATCCGCCGCCATGGCATCGCCGTCAGCCGCTTTGCCCAGGCGATGGAAGAAACCCAGCTGCATCAGGCGATCCGCGATGCCGTGACCGAGGGCGTCGGGGTCTATGTCAAGGCCGCCAAGGACGTGTTTGCCGCCTTTGGCGAGGTGATCACGGCCGCCGAAGCGCTCGATAAGGCCTATATGGCAATCGAAGCGCAGATGGCCGTACTGACCGCAGCCACTTCCGAAGTGACCGTGACCGCCGAGCGCGATGCCGGCAAACGCGCCACGTTGGCCATGGAGATCCTGGGCATCGGCATGGCGGTGATGGCCATCACCATGACGCTCGCCGCCTGGGCCGTCGGCCGGTCGGTCACCCGGCCGCTGGCGCGCCTCACGGCCGCCACTCAGAAGCTGGCCGAGGGCGAAGAAGAGACCGAGGTGCCTGAACAGCATCGCCGCGACGAGATCGGCCTGTTGGCCCGCGCGGTCGAGGTCTTCAAGGCCCATGGTATCGAGGCCAAGCGCCTCGCCGATGCCGAAGTGGCCGAACAGCAGGCCAAGGCCGAGCGCGCCGAATCCGTTGCCGGCGCGATCCGCCGCTTCGAAGAGGACGTCGAACGGGCCTTGACCAGCGCCGGCAGCGCGGTCGAACAGCTGCGCGGCAATGCCGCCGCCCTCACCCAAAGCGCCCAGCATGCCGCCGGCCAGGCGAGCGAGGCGGCCGTCGCCTCCGACCATGCCTCGCGCAACGTCGGCCTGGTGGCCGCCGCCGCCGACCAGATGGCGGCTTCCATCACCGAGATCGCCCAGCAGGTGACCCGCGCGACCGAAGTGGCCGGTTCCGCCGTCCATGAAGCGCGCTCGGCCAAGGCCGAAGTCAGCCAACTCTCGGCCGCCGCCGCCCGTATCGGCGATGTGGTGGCGCTGATTAATGAAGTGGCGAGCCAGACCAACCTCTTGGCCCTCAATGCCACCATCGAAGCCGCCCGTGCGGGCGAGGCCGGCAAGGGCTTTGCGGTCGTGGCGAGTGAAGTGAAGGCGCTGGCCGGGCAGACCGCCAAGGCGACCGAGGAAATCGCCCAGCATATCGCCGGCATCCAAGGCGCGACCGGCACGGTGGAACGCACCATCGATGGCGTCGCAACCACCATCGGGCAGATCGACAGCATCTCGTCCGGCATCGCGTCCGCCGTCGAAGAACAGGGCGCCGCCACCCGCGACATCAGCCGCAATATCGCGGCGGCCGCCGATGACACCACCACCGTCAGCCGCACGGTCGCAACCCTGGCCGATGCGGCGGGGGATGCGGATCGGGCGTCCAGCGAGACCGGGGGCGCTGCGGAAGTGCTGGCGCAGCAGACGCGGGCGCTGTCGGATTGTGTCGAACGCTTTTTGTCGGATATCAGAGCAGCCTAAAGAAGATCGAGCTGCGTAAACCGCCGGGAGGGAGACCGGCGGTTTATGCCGGCGGCCGATGGCGCGGGGTGCGGGGGCTCCTCCAGCGACATCGGCCGCCTTTTTATTTGGGGGAAGGATTCAAGGCACGGGGCGCGCCGCCCCGTGACCCGCTTGGCTGATTTATAGAAGTCTCGTCATGCCGGGACTTGATCCCGGCATCCCCTCCGAGGGTGTTTCCACCCTGCCTCAATCCAAATTGGACAGGCTCCCGGAGGAGATCCCGTGGTCGAGCCACGGGATGACGAGAGGTTTTTTGCGGGCGCCTATCGACCTTCGGCCTGCTCGAGACGCGTTTGCGGGCGCCTATCGGGCTTCGCTCTACTTGAGGCGCGCTCTTCGGAAACGCGGGTCCGGGGCGGCGCGCCCCGGGACTTCTTTGACCGATTTAGACGTGAAGGGCGGGGGATGAGATGCTAGGCGCTTGGAAGCACAGGCGCGGAGCGTACTCCCTGTACGCGAGCACCGAGCATTTCAAGCAACGACGCAGATCGCCGCCGGACGAGCGACGCTAGCTTGTGGGCACGATCTGACCGGGAACGACCGGCCGCAGGATGAGGAACCAGCCCGGCGCGCCTTCGCCGCCCAGCGGGTAGAGGCGGCCTTGGGGGTCGGTTGGGTAGAGCGAGAGGGCGACGCTGTCTTCGACGTTGCCGCCGATCGCCTCCACCTGCCCTGGCTGAATGCCGGTCACGAGGTCGCAATGCAGCGGGCGGGCGATGCCGATTTCGGGCACCCGTTCGGCCCAGGACGAGAGGCGCGCCGTGGCGGCCCCGCGATCGAGGCAGACGAGATCGCCCGGCTGGGGCGGGGCCTGGATCACTTCGAGCGGGCGGAACCAGGGGTTGGCGCTCTCGCGGTTCAAGAGCACGGCATCGATATAGCGGAAATGCGCCTCGTCGCGCGGCATCTGATCGGGCGGGACCCCGGCACTGCAAGCGACCCAGCCGATGAAGGCAGCCGACCAAGCGACGTCGAAATCGGGCGCGCTCGTCGTCGAACGGCCGTTGCGGTTGGCGTAGGTCTTGCCGAGCGCCGTCGGCACGGCCTGCCAATAGGTGCGGATCGCCGGGGCGGCGGCGGGTTCATGTTCGTTCATGCCGACTTGCAGCACCTGACGCTCGCCATTGCGCCAATCGATGGTGGTGCCGCCGAACTGGCGCCAGGCGCCGTCGGCCGCCTGAATGAGACGCTGCGGTAGCCCCGTCTGGGGCAGGACCGGGCAGGCCAGCGGCGGATATTCCGGCGGCTTTGGACCGGTGGCGCAGGCGGCGAGCAGAAGGGCGAAGCTGAGGGGGGCGATCAGGCGAAGCATGGACGAGACGGTGCCGTGCCGGCGGCGCCTAGGTCAAGGGACAAGGCGTTCGTTCGGCGGCGATCTGCGTCGTTGCTTGCGGTGCTCGGATGCTCGCGTACAGGGAGTACGCTCCGCCCCTGTACGGTTTCTTTTACGGGCGCCTATCGGCCTTCGGCCTGCTTGAGGCGCGGGCCGCCTAGCAGCTCGTCCACCGGCCTTCACTTCTAAGCTTTGTTAGAAAAACCGTCATCCCATGGCTTGACCATGGGATCTGTGGCCGGTCTTTGTTTTCCGTCGGAATGCGGGTCCGGGGCGCCGCGCCCCGGACCTTTCTTGCGACGGTCGGCTTTGTGCCGAGGCTTAGGGATCATAGGTGAAACTATCGGCCCCGACCTCGTAATAGTCGTTATGGATTTCGTTCCCCTCGCCCACCTTACGCTCGTCGACCCATTTACTGTTTCTGAAGGGGTCGCGCTGGTCGAGTTTGGAGAAATAGAGCCAGCCTTCGTTGCCGATCCCGCGGTAGATCATATAGAGATCGACGCCGGCGCCGGTGCGCCGATTGAGAGTGACCAGCGTCGGCCCGTCCAAGGTCTGCCCGGAGTCATTTTCGAAATAGGTGTTCGGCGTGACTTTGAGATGATGATAGTTGTCCGTGCCGACTTCCAAGGCGGCAGTCTGGATGTGATGATTGCCGTCATCGGTGGTGTGCGCAAAGATCATCACGCCATTGTGCCAAAGGATGCAGGGGGTCGAGCCCGTGGCTTTTGACCCTGCGAGACCATATTCCGACGACCACCCGCCACCATCGGCCGTACTGATAGCCATGATCTGACCATTGCGAGCTTTATTGACGTCGCGATAGACAATTTTTAGCTGCGCATCACTGCCAATCACGGCGGCAGGGCCGCAATTCGTCCCCACGGCGTCGCTCGTGCCGATCCTGACATCGTTCGTCCAGGTCGCCTGCGCCCGGCCGCTGGCGTTACGCTTGGTGTAATACATATGCGGGTCGTCGTTGCCGCGATGAATGCACCAGATCTGACCATTGATGTTCATCAAATGCGGGGTGCGGTCAGACATATTGCTGCCGATGGTTTCGGGCGCCGACCAGCTATAGGTGCCGTTCTCTTTCGAGAAGCGCACACAGCGCAGGATACGATCGGGATCGATGAAGGCGCAGAAGACCACGTTGCCGAGCGTGGCGACCGACACGCCCGACACCGAGCGCCAGCCGAGCGACTGACGCTGGGGCCAAGTGACATAGTTATTCTGGTCCTGAACACCGATCGACCAATAGATCTGATCGTCACCGCCAACACCGCGGTGACACAGCATAATTGCAGGCGAAGCTACCATGATTTTATCCCCAGACATGAACGAAGGAAGGATTGGATTGGCCACGATCCGCAGCCCTGTCGATCCAGCGACAAGCGCCGCCAGATCAGGGCGTATAGGTGAAGGGGGCGGCCCCGACCTCGTAGTAGTCGTTGTGGACCTGATCCCCCTGACCCACCACCCGCTCGTTGACCCATTGGCTGTCTTGGATGGGAGCCGCGCCCTGCCAAGCGGAATAGAGCAGCCGGGCCTGCTGGGCGGTCTCGCGGTAGATCATGTAGAGGACAAAATCATCGTCGGTCATATGCCGCACCTGCACCAGGGTCGGCCCGTCCGAGGTCTCATAAGTCTGATTGGCGAAAGGCCCCGTAATGACATCGAGATAGTCCTGACCGGATGAGGTAACCTTATCCAGGGTGCAGGTCTGGATCTGATTGCTACCGTAGGCCATCGGCCAGACGCAGAGGATCGTGCCCTTATACCATTGGATGGAAATGGTCGACCGCGACTGCATGTTCATCCCATAGGTGCGGCTCCAGGTCGTGCCATCGTAACTGAGGGTCATGACCTGGCTGTTCAACGAACTGTCGCTGGTCGTATAGGCAATGCGCAGTTTGCCGTCGCCGGTGACAACGGCCGCCGGCCCGCAGCTGGCATGCGGAACATAGTCGGTCCCAACCTGGATGTCCGCCGTCCAGGGCGCCGCGTCCCCACCCCAGCTGGAGCGGGTCGTGTAGAAAAGCCTGTCATCGCCGTAGCCGCGATGAATGCACCAGATCTTGCCGCCATAGACGAGGAGGTTCGGGGTGCGGTCGGTCATATTGCCGCCCATCTGCTCCGCCTCCCACTGGTATGTGCCGTTCTTCTTCCAGTAACGGGCGCAATAGAGAACGCCGTCCGGGCTTGCAAAAGCGCAGAAGACCACATCGCCGACCGAGATAACCGAAACGCCCGACAGCGAGTGGCATTCGCCAAGCGGCTGGCGCGTGGGCCAGGTGATGTTGTTGTTCGCATCCTGGGCGCTGATGGACCAATAGATCTGATCGTCGCCGCCGACGCCGCGATGACACAGCATGATCGATTGAAGCGTAGCCGTCATATTCCCCCCCAAACTCATGAATGGATTGGCTGTCCGGCGGCCGCGCAACGACCATGACCTCCTAGGAGAAGGAGTTCATACGTCCACGTCCATCGGTCGTAGGAGTGAGCCAGAGAAGCTTAAGCTTGGCTATGGAAGATTTTGGGAAAGGTCTGTTGTACAAAGCCGGCAAGCCGGTGGCGTGGAGGGCAAGAGGATTGGGGCGGGTTCCCCCAAAAAGCGGACGTCATCCCCGGATTTGATCCGGGAAGCGCGCTCGGAAAAAAACGAAACGGCGTGGCCACACGAGATCCCAAGGTCGGGGTTCTGGGATGACGAGGGTTTGTTGGACGCGGCGGCCTGCGAGCTGCCAGAGATCCGTGCACGGGGGCTTGCGCGGGTGGGGCCGCCCCGTGTTTTATAGCGCCTTCAACCCAGAGGTATTGACGATGAGCATGCGGATCCTGATCGCGGCGCTCGGCGCACTTGCGCTCGCCGCCTGTAGCGCGCCCGAACCGACACTGCGGAACAGCGAACCCGTGGCCGCCTCCGCGCGGACCGCCGCCCCTGCCCCTGCGCCCGTCCTTGCCCAGCCGCTGGTTCGCCCGGCGCCCGAACGCCCGGTTTCCAAGCCGCTCGCGATCACCCCGCCGGCGCAAGCCCCGGCCGAGCCGCCGCCGCCCGCCGTGACGGCCGCCCCGCTGGCCGTCCCTCCGCCGCCCGCACCGCTAACCGAGACCGCCGCCCTGCCGCGCCCTGTTCCCACCGCACCCAATGCGTCTCCGGGCGATCGCACCGGCTATCTGGTCGGCGCCATCGGCCTGCGCGATGGCGCGCGACTGCCGCTGGTCAGTTCCTTCACCGTGTGTGACGCCAGCGGCCGGCCGGTCGCCTCGGCCACCTATGATACGGCCAAGCCCGGCGCCTTGAACGACGGGACCTTCGACGGTCAGCCCTTCGCCCTCGCCCTGCCCGAAGGCCGCTATACCATCTGCGAAAGCCGCTTTCAGACCGAAGCCGGCGGCCGCCCCGCCGCGCGACCCGTGGCGATCCCTCTCGAAGTCAGTGCCGGCAAAGCCAATTACATCGGCCGCTATATCGCCGTCAGCCTGTTCGATGGCGCCGGCGGAGCCCTCCAAGCCTCCGGCTTCTATTGGCTGGTGGCGGGCGAACAACGCGCCGATTGGAGCGCCGTCGCCGCCTCCTTCCCCAAAGCCGCCGATACCACCAATGTCGCAACCCTGCCGGATCTCGATGGCGCGCAGTTCCGCCCGGCACTGAAACGGTAAGCGTCGCTCGTCCGGCGGCGATCTGCGGCGTTGCTTACGGTGCTCGGATGCTCGCGTATAGGAAGTACGCTGCGCTCCTGTGCTGGCTTATTTGCGGGCGCCTAGCATCTCATCCGCCGTGTCTTCGCTTCTACAGTTGCACAATAAGGCCGAGAGCTTGTTCAGAAGGACTTCGTCATCCTCTGGCTTGATCCGCGGATGATCGCTTTTTCTATTCAGCCATGCGGGTCCGGGGCGGCGCGCCCCGGGATCTTCATACCGCCTATCGCTTGAAGCGGGGCTTGCCTGCGCGTCGGTTGTTCGGCATTGATGGCCGCACAACTGAAGAGGCGGGACGGTCGGTATGCGGTACGGGTGGATGGTGGCAGCGGCGGCGCTGGTTTTGGGTGGAGCCGCGCAGGCGCAATCGCTGGTCAAGGACGTACCGCCCGAGCAGATCGGCTATCTGCTGGCCACCATCGGGATGGTAAAGACCGAGGACCCGCGCATCAGTTTTGGCTTTTCGCTGTGCGATCAGGAGAAGCGCGAAATCGCGATCGTCCGCTATGTGACCAACCAGACGATCGCCCGGAAGCTCGATTTTGAGGACGGCGATTTTGTCGGGGCGGTCGTTTCCGTCGCGCTGCCGGCGGGGACTTATCGTATCTGCAAGACCGAGATGTTTCGCCTCGATCGTCACTTTAAACCTCTAAAACCCGAAAACCTGGCGATCCCGCTGGTGATCGAGGCCGGCAAGGCCAATTACATCGGCCGCTATAAGCTCGCGCCGAAATTCGTCGAGAACTTCCTCGGCCATCCGCAGCTTAAAGATGCGCAATGGCTGGTCGCCAATAAATGGACCGAGGATGGCCGCGCCTTCATCGAACAGACACCCCATGCCGCGACCCTGCCCCCGGTGCTGGCCATGCCGGCGGCGGCTTTGATGCGGGGGACACCGTTCCGGCACGCCGAATAAGACAAGGCACGGGGCGCGCCGCCCCGGGGATCTTTGTTTTAAGCCGCCTATCGGCCTTCGAGAGGTTTACAGGCGGCCTATCACGCTTCGCGCTGCTTGAGGCGCGTATGGCTTGAGGCGGGGGCCGGGGTCCTCTATCTATCGGGTATCTTGGGACCTGGGCCTTTTGCCCGTGGAGAGCGGGTGACAGCATGAGCGACGTACAGATCTTCGACCGGGGCCAGGTGCGGCGGCAGCGGGAGCGCAGCGCGGCGGGGTTTGGCGACCATGACTTCCTATTTCGCGAGGTCGCGGCGCGGCTGGTGGACCGGCTCGGCGATATCATGCGCAGCTTTCCGCTGGCGCTGGACATCGGCGGGCGCGACGGCCTCTTCGCCCGCGCCCTGAAAGAGGTGGGCGAGGAGAAGGTCGGCACGGTCATCACCGCCGATCTGGCCGATGGTTATGCCCATCGTGCGCCGGGCATCCGGCTGGTGGCGGACGAGGAATGGCTGCCGTTCGCCGAAGATAGTTTCGATCTCGTAACGTCCTGCCTGGCGCTGCATTGGGTGAATGATCTGCCGGGCGCCCTCATTCAGATGAACCGGGCCCTGAAGCCCGATGGGCTGTTCCTGGGCGCCATGCTGGGCGGCAGTACTCTCAATGAATTGAAGGAATGCCTGGTGGCGGCGGAGTTAGAGATCCGCGGCGGGGTTTCTCCCCGCACCTCGCCGGTCGCGGGCGTCTCCGACGCCGGGATGCTGCTACAGCGCGCCGGCTTTGCCCTGCCGGTGGTCGATAGCGATGTGGTGACCGTGACCTATCCCGATGCCCTGGCCCTGATGCGCGATCTGCGCGGCATGGGCGAGGCCAATGCCGTGCAATCCCGCCCGCGCGGCCTGACCCCGCCCGCCGTCCTGATGAAGGCCGCCGCCGATTACGCCGACCGCCACCGCACGCCCGAGGGCAAAATCGTCGCCAGCTTCGAGATCATCACCCTGACCGGCTGGGCTCCGGCCGAAGGCCAGCCGAGGCCGCTGCGGCCGGGATCGGCGAAGAACCGGTTGGCGGATGCGTTGGGGACGCGCGAGACGAAGCTCTAGGGGGCGCCTCAAGTAGGCCAAAGGCCGATAGGCGAAAGGCCGATAGGCGAAAGGTAAAGACACGGGGCGCGCCGCCCCGTGACCCGCGTTCCTGAAAAGAAAAAACCGTCATCCTCGGACTTGACCCGAGGATGACGACGGATGGGTGGCTAGGCTTTTAAGGCTGTGACTTGGGCACAGTGTCGCCAAGGCGGTGCCAGTCGGCCAAGTCTTTTGGTGCGACCGCGTCGATCTCGATGATACGGCGCGGCGCGGCATCCCCGTCAGACGCGACCTCAAGGAATAGATTATAGCCGGGGAAATAGCCTATCTCGCTGCGGCGCCAGAGCTGCTCCGTCCTGCCGTCGGCAAAGCGCTGCTCCTGCACTTCCTCGCAGCGATAGAGGCGCATATCGCCGCTGCCGGTCCCAAGGTGGGTTTTGGTCGGTATCGTCTCTGCGTAGCGGCATAGCTTGAGGGTCTCCTCCTCAGACGCTGCGCCCTGGATATCAGTCAGCGGCCGGAGGGTGCGCAGGCCGAAGCGGCTGCTGTCGGGCAACGGTCTCTTGTCCGTCCGCACCTCGGCCGTCAGGGGGGCCCGATCCACGCCCGGGCGGTGCGTGATCCGCAGCAAGCCATGCAGGGTGTAAAACTCCTCTGTCCGTTCCCCCGCGAGATTGGTCGTGATCAAGAAAAGATCGGAGGGGTAATAGGCCTGGAGGCTAACCTCCGCCACGGCCGAAGCGCGCCGCTCCCGCCAACTGAGCGCCTTGACGCTGGTATAGCCGATCCAGCGCTCCCAGCGCAGTTCCTCGAAGACCCGCCAATCGAAGCTATAGCCCTGGAGCGGCGAGGTTGGCGCGAACTCCTTACGCATGGCCAAATCACCGGTGAAGGGCCTGATGATCTCGCGCAGGTCCGGTATTGCCCGAAACTCGGCCTCCAGTGCCTCTTTGCGCGCGCCGACATTCTGCGGCGTGCAGGCCTCTCCCGCCCGGCAGGTCTGTTCGGCCTGGGATGAGGGCGCGATGGCGAGGAGGAGCAGCAGAGCGGCGGCGAGAGTTTTCATGAACGCCACGCTATCGTTTGATTGCGCTGGGCGCGAATTAAACAACCGTCATGAAGAGGGGCCTTTGGCCTACTTGAGGCGCGGGAACCGGGGTCAAGGGGCGCGGCGCCCCTTGCCTTAAGGGAGGCCTACCTAAACGGGTTCGCGTAAAGCGGATCCGCCAGCACGGTCTGGTCGGTGAGCGTGCGCAGGAAGGCTTCGAGGTCCGCGCGGTCGGCGTCGGAGAGGCGGGCGGCGTTGGCGTGGGTGGTTAGGACGTCTTCGAGGGTCTTGGCCGAGCCGTTGTGAAAGTAGGGCGCGGTGCGTTCGACATTGCGCAGGGATGGCGTGCGGACGCGGGTGGCGCCGCTGGTGTCGCCTTGGGGCGGGTGATAGCGGAAGTCGGTCAGGAAGCGGCCGCCGTGGCAGGTGCCGCAGCCGCCATGGGGGCCGAAGAAGAGGGTGCGGCCGCGTTTGGCGTCGTCATCGAGATCGGCTTCGCCCCGGCGCTGACGGTCGTAAATGCTGTCGAAGCTGACGAGGGTGCGCTCGAAAGACGCGATGGCCTGGCCGATGTTGCGCCAGGAGACGGCGTCCTGGCCTTCGGGAAAGGCGGCGGCGAAGGCGGTCTGATAGCCGGCGTCTTTTTTGATGCGGGCGAGGATTTCATCCTCGCGCCCCTGGCCGCCCATTTCGACTGGATGGCCACCAAACAGGGGCGTGAAAAGCTGTTCTTCCAGGCGCCGGATGGTGGGATCGGACCAGGTGAGGACCGGGTAATAACCGACGTTCGCCAGCGACTGCACGTTGCGCGGATGGCGTTCGCCCGAGACGCCCAGCGCACGCGGGTGACGGTCGGTGAAGGCGCGTTCCTGATCGTGGCAGGTGGCGCAGGACATATAGCCTGGGCCCGACAGGCGCACATCGTAGAAGAGCTGCCGGCCGAGGGTGACCTTTTCGAGCGAGAGCGGATTATCGACCGGGACCGGCGGCGGGGCTTCGCCACGCGGCAGGCGCCATTGCCACGGCGTCTGCGCTGCGGCTGGCAGTGATGCGGCGAGTAAAACCCCCAGCAGAAGAAGAAATACTCGCCCCATCGTCCTTAGATCTGGCCTCGCCCAAAATCAGTCTGCCGCCTCCTTGCCCGCTGCCGGGGCAGTCTGGAAGGTCAGCGGCGTCGCCTGTTCATACGCAGTAATATAATCCCGTGTCGCCGGTACGGCACCTGTATCAAGTGCCATCTGGATTTGGAAGTTTACATTAATCCGATGACGGAAGGATATTTCACTGCCAACCAGATAGAATTCCCACATCCGGCAGAAACGCGCATCGGTCAGCGCCTCTATTTCTGCACGGTTATTATTAAAATTCTGCCTCCAGGCCTTCAAAGTTTCTGCATAGTGACCGCGCAGGATTTCGATGTCGGTCACCCAGAGGTTGGTCTTTTCGATCACCGGCACCACTTCGGAGACCGCAGGCGAATAGCCGCCGGGGAAGATATATTTGCGGATCCAGGGGTTGGTGTAGCCCGGCCCATCGGCGCGCGCGATGGAATGCAGCAATGCGACGCCCTTGGGATCGAGCAGCTGTTCGACCTTCTGGAAAAACGCCGGGTAATGGTTGAGCCCGACATGTTCGAACATGCCGACCGAGACGATGCGATCGAACTGCCCGCCGAGTGCGCGATAATCGATCAGCTCGAACTTCACGCGCTTCTCGAGGCCCTTGGCGGCGGCGCGTTCGCGCGCGACGGCCAATTGTTCGGTCGAGAGCGTGACGCCCAGCACCTCGACATCCGCCGCTTCGGCCAGATGGATCGCAAGACCACCCCAGCCCGAACCGATGTCGAGGACACGCTGACCGGGTTGCAGCAGCAGCTTGGCCGCGAGGTGGCGCAGTTTGGCGGCCTGGGCTTCCTCGAGGCTTTTGTCCGGCGAGGTGTAATAGGCGCAGGAATATTGCATCGACGGATCGAGGAACAGCTCGAAGATCCGGCGCGAGAGATCGTAGTGATGGGCGACATTCTGGCGCGATTTCGGGGCCGGATTGAACTGCATCAGGCGGCGGCCGACCTTGCGGACCAGATCGATCACCCCTTGCAGCGGGTGGGTCCCGAAATTGTTCATATTGATATAGGCGATGTCGAACAGGTCGGCGAGGTCCCCTTCCTCGATCGTCAGGGTGCCGTCCATGTAGCTTTCGCCCGCCGACATCCAGGGATTGAAGAACATCCCGTTTTCGGCGGCCTTGGTGTGAAACTTAAGCGTCAGCGCCGGCTTTGCGCCATTGCCGAAGCGGTGACGCGTCCCATCCGATGCGATGACATCGAGCGATCCTATCCTGATCGCTCGTTTAAGCAGACCGGCAAGCAGCATTTAACCCCTCCCCTCCGTCGATAGACTCTGGCCCTTTGGGACCCAAACAACGACACTTCTGGAAAGTTCGCATACTGATGTGGGACCTATCTTTGCGTCTTGGCAAGGGGTCACGCATCCGTCATTGATCTTAACAACAAGGACAGGGACGCCGACCCAATGCCGGCTGTCATAAAAACGGAGGAAATCATGTCGTTCAATTTTACAGCGCCGACCCGTCGTCAGTTCCTCGGCACCACGGCCGCGACCGCTGCGCTGGGCGCTTTTGGAGCGGCCCCGGCGTTTGCGCAGGGCGCGGCCCTGAAGGTCGGCGTGCTGCTGCCGCGCTCGGGTATCCTCGCTCAGGCAGGCCAGGCCTGCTTCCGCGGCGCCGAGATCGCCGCCAAGATCCTGCCGGCCATGGGCTATAACCTCGAAATCCTGTCGGGCGATACCGAGTCCAATGTCGATCAGGCGCGCGCGCGCACCGAAAAGCTGATCAATGACGGCGCCCAGGTGATCATCGGCGCCTTCGATAGCGGCCAGACCGGCGCCGCAGCCCAGGTATGCGAGCAGCGCGGTATTCCGCTGGTGGCGAATATCGCCGCCGCCCCGCAGCTGACCGAACAGGGCTATAAGACCTTCTTCCGCAATTTCCCGACCTCGGTCGATCTGGTGCGCAATGCCTTCCCGCTGATGAAGGAAACCTTCGCGACCAGCGGCAAGACCCCGAAGACCGCGATCCTGCTGCATGCCAACGACACCTTCGGCATGGCCAATAAGGATGCGATCGAGAAGCTGCTGCCGCAAGCCAACATGCCCTTCACCATGCTGGAGCCGATTTCCTACGACCCGAAGGCACAGGATCTGTCGGTCGAAGTGGCCAAAGCCAAGGCAACGGGCGCCGAGCTGGTGATCGTCACCACCCGCGCCGCCGACGCCATCATGCTGGTCAAGGAAATGGTCAAGCAGCGCTGGGAGCCGATGGGCATCGTCTCGCCGGGTTCGCCCGGCCTTTATGATGCGCAGTTCTATAAGGCGTTGGGCAAATATGCCGATTTCGCCATCACCAACCTGCCCTGGTTCAACCCGACCGCCGAGCTGACCAAGAAGGTCCAGGCCGAGTTCGCCAAGCTCTATCCGAACGATGCCTTCGACGGCTACGGCTTCAACATCGGCTGTACGCTCGATGCCATCCTGGTCGCCTGCGATGCCTTCAAGCGCGCGGGTTCGGCGGCCCCGGATGCCCTCTTGGCGGCCCTGCGCTCGACCAACCTCGCCAACCACATGATGGTCGGCCCGGCGATCACGTTCGACGCCAAGGGCCAGAACGTCAATTTCAGCTCGGCCGTCGTACAGAACCTCAAGGGCCGCCCGACCGTCGTGCTGCCGACCTCGGCCGCCGAAGCCAAGCCGGTCTGGCCGATGCCCGGCTGGTCCGACGCCGCGCGCGGCTAAGACTGGGGTTTCAAGGCCTCCGTATGATAAAGACTGGGGCGCCGGAGTAATCCGGCGCCCCCGGTTTATGTAAGCAAGAAGCTATGCCCTTAGATTTTTATCTCAACGTCATCGTCTCCGGCATTCTGACCGGCCTGATCTATGGACTGGCCGCGATGGGGCTGTCGGTTATTTTCGGCGTCGTGCGCCTCGTGAATTTCGCCCATGGCGAGATGATGGTGCTGGGCATGTTCGGGGCGGTGCTGCTGTCGCAGAGCTTCCACCTCGACCCGATGCTGAGCGCGCCCTTGATCGCGCTGGTGCTGTTCGTCGCGGGTTATGGGCTGCAGCGCGGGCTTCTAAACCGTTTCATCGATCGGCCGGACCATCAGCAGTTCATCCTGCTGGTCGGGATCGCGATGATGCTGGTCAATGGCTTGCTGATGGGCTTCGGGCCCGACGCGCGCGCCGCCAATGTCGATTATAGCTTTGATAGTTTTGCGGTCGGGATGTTGAACCTCGACAAGGTGCGGGTCTATGCCGCCGGCACTGCCCTGCTGGTCGCGGGCCTGCTATTCTGCTTCTTCCGCTATAGCCGGATCGGCACCGCGATTCGCGCCTGCGCCGACAACCAGTTGGGCGCCAAGGTCGTGGGCCTGGATGTGCCAGGGCTTTATGCCATCACCTTTGGCCTCGGCGCCGCGTGTGTCGGTGTGGCCGGCAGCCTGATGAGCCTGGTGATCGACGTGCGCCCGCAATTGGCGCCGGAATATACGCTGCTGAGCTTCATCATCGTCATCGTCGGGGGCCTGGGGTCCATGGGCGGGGCGCTGCTGGGGGGCGTGCTGATCGGCGTTTCCGAAGCCGTCGCGGGCTTTGTGCTGCTGCCCTCGATGAAGTCGATGTTCTCTTATGGATTGCTGGTCCTGGTGCTGCTGCTGCGCCCGCAAGGCCTGCTGGGCAAGAAGGGCTGAGCGACCGTGTTGACCAATCTTTTCGATAGCGTAACGACTCGCGGCAAGGCCGCGCTCGCCCTCTTCGCCCTCGCCCTGCTGGTCTGGCCGTTTGTCGCCAACCCCTATCTGTTGGCGGTCGGGACCCTCATTCTGTGGTTCGCCTATGTCGGGCAGGCCTGGAACGTGATGATGGGGTTTGCGGGTCAGCTGTCGCTGGGCCACACGCTCTATGTCGGCCTCGGCGGCTATGTGGCGGCGGGCCTGTTCGTGAAGCTGGGGATCGGTCCCTGGGCCGGGATCTGGGTTGCGACTCTGGTCGCGGCGCTGGCGGGCCTCGTCATCGGCTGGCTGGGCTTCCGGTTCGGGATCAAGGGCGTGCATTTTGCCCTGCTGACCATCGCCTTTGCCGAATTCACCCGCGTCGCCTTCGATCATTTGACACCGCTCGGCGGGTCCGGCGGGATGTTCCTGCCGGTCGATCAGCGGGCGGGCATCGATATCCTCAATCTGCGCGGCCCGCCGGCGATGTATTACTACATCATGATGGCCCTAGCGGCGGCCGCGCTTCTCGCCTGCCGGCTGCTGCTGCGCTCGCGCATCGGCTATTATTGGCAGGCGATCCGCGAGGATCAGGAAGCAGCGAGCGCCGTCGGCATCAATGTGTTTCGGTATAAGCTGCTGGCGGTTGTCGTGTCAGCGGCCATGACGGCGCCGGCCGGCGTGTTTTATGCCTTCTATTACAACAACCTGTTCCCCGAGCAGGTGTTTGCGATGAACCGGTCGATCGAGATCCTACTGGGCGCGATCGTCGGCGGCGTGGGCACGGTCTTCGGCCCGATCCTGGGGGCCTTCATCCTGACGCCGCTGGGCGAGACCATGACCAATCTGCTGGAGCATATCGGCATCACCGTGCCGGGTGCCAAGCAGGTGTTTTACGGCTTTGCCCTGGTCGTGATCGTGCTGTTCCAGCCGGCCGGGATCTGGCCCTGGGTCGCCAAGCGACTGCGATTGGTGAAGGGAGACGGGCAATGAGCGATCTTCTGATCGTCGAGGGCGTTTCCAAACGCTTCCGGGGCCTGAAAGCCGTCGATAATGTCTCCTTCACCGTGCCGGAAGGCGGGATCGTCGCCCTGATCGGCCCGAATGGCGCCGGCAAGACCACCACCTTCAATCTGATCGCCGGGATGTTTCCGGGCGACGGCGGCAAGGTCACGCTCGCGGGTGAAGACATCACCGGCAAGCCGGCCCATGAAGTCTGCGCCGCCGGCATCGGCCGCACCTTCCAGATCGTGAAGCCCTTCGCCGGCCTGTCGGTGCTGGAAAACGTGCTGGTCGGCGCGTTGCACCGGGAAAAACGCGTCGCCGTCGCCCGCGAGGCCGCGCTGGAAGTGCTGAGCATCCTCGGCCTCGCGCCGCTGGCCCATCGGCCCGCCGGCAGCCTGACCTTGCCGGAGCGCAAATGCCTGGAAGTCGCGAAAGCCTTGGCGACCCAGCCGAAGATCCTGCTGCTCGATGAAGTGATGGCGGGTCTGCGCCCGACCGAAACCGACGTGATGGTGAAGACCCTGCGCGATCTCAATCAGCGCACCGGCGTCACCATCCTGCTGATCGAACATGTCATGCGGGCGGTGATGGCGCTCTCGCAGCGCGTCGTGGTGCTGGACCATGGCGTCAAGATTGCCGACGGCAAGCCGGAGGATGTGGTGCGGGATCCGAAGGTTATCGAGGTCTACCTCGGCGAGGAGGCCGCCTGATGCTGGCTCTGGAAAATATCACCGCCGCCTATGGCGATGCGGTTGCGCTAGATGATGTGTCGCTGTCCGTGCCCCAGGGCGGGATCACGGCGGTCATCGGCACCAATGGCGCCGGCAAGACGACCCTCATTCGCACGCTCGCCGGCATCATCAAGCCGCGCGCCGGACGCATCCGCTTCGAAGGCCAGGACATCACGGACCTGCCGAGCCATAAGGTCGTGAACCTCGGCATCGGGCAGGTGGCAGAAGGCCGCCAGGTCTTCCCCACCCTCTCCATCCGCGAGAACCTCGAAATGGGCGCCCTGGTGCCTCGAGCCAGGAAGGGCGCGGCCGAGCGGTTGGAGGAGATGCTGACGCTCTTCCCGCGCCTGCGTGAGCGGTTGGGGCAAGCGGCCGGAACCCTCTCGGGCGGCGAGCAGCAGATGCTCGCCATCGCCCGCTGCCTGATGGGCCGGCCGACCCTGGTGATGCTGGACGAACCGTCCTTGGGGTTGGCTCCGGCCGTGGTGCAGGAAGTCTTCCGGGTGGTGAAACGCCTGAAAGACGAAGGCCTCACCATCGTGCTGGTCGAACAGAATGTCGCCGCCTCGCTGAAACTCGCCGACCGCGCCTATGTGCTGGAGACGGGTCGCGTGGTGCTGGAAGGCACCGGCGCCGAACTGCTCACAGATCCGCGCGTGCAGCAGGCGTATCTGGGGCTGTAGAGGGTGAGCAAGCGCGGCTATGTCATCTTCGGCATCATTGCCGCCGCTGTCGCCGGCCTGCTGGTGTTTGACCACTTCGATAAAAAAAGCGGGGTCATCTCCTATCAGGTGGTCGTGCCAGCCGGTCCCGAAAACTTCCTGTCGATCGCGGAATTTCGCGTCAAGCCGAATCCCGATGCGGCGCGGATCGAGAGCCTGGCCCGCGCTTTTGCGGCGGCCGAAGGGCTGACGGTAGAGGAACAGCCCTACCGCGCGCAAAGCAGCGCGCCGGTCTCGCTCATGATTTCGGTCAATGGCTATACCAAGCTCTATATCGTCAAAACCGGCCCGGAAATGCCCGGTTTCTTCAGCATGACGCTGCAGGTGAAGCATTCCGATGATGCGCCAGTGCAGTTGGCCCTATTCGAGCGGCTGAAAGAAAAGGCACGGGCCGAATTTCCCGATCTGACCATCGAGATCCACCATTAAGACCCCGGGGCGCGCCGCCCCGGACCCGCAGGGGTAAAGGTATCAAGACGATGAACAAGCGCACCTACATCCTCCTCGGCCTGCTTGCGGTCCTATCCGCCGGACTGCTGGTGCGAGAGTACGTCACGCCGAAAAGCGGGACTGCCGAACTGGTGTCTGTTGAAACGACGCCGGCCCCGCCCATCGCCGGCTTTACCATCACCCGCGCCGATCCCGAGGCTCTGGTCCCAGTCATAAGGGCCAATATGGCCGGCACGCCGAGCGCGGTGCGCCTGAGCGAGATCGCCCGTGAGTTCGCGGCGGCCGAGGGTTTGACCCTCCAGCAGCTATCCCTGCAGGCGCCGAACCCGACGAGTGTCGTCGCAGACATCCCCTTGAGTGCAGACGCCAAGCTCGTCATCGATAAGGTGAACGCCAACGGCCAGACTCGCCTCTGGCTCCATGTCCGCGACAAAGCCATGGGCGAAGTCCCGGCCCTGCGGCCCGTGTTCGACCGGCTGGTCGCCAAGGTCCGCGACGCTTTCCCCGATAACGCCATCGAGGAAGTCGATTAAGGCTTCTCGGGGCGCGCCGCCCCGGACCCGCTTGGCTTGGCTTGGAGGGGCGCGTCTCTGATGAGAAACCTGATTGCTTCGCTGTCGATCCTGGCCTTATTGGCTGGGCCTGCCGTTGCCCAAGGTGCCTCCGAACAGATCGCCGATTTCCGGATGGATCGCCCGCCCGCGCTGGAGCGCGTGGAAAAGCCGCTCCAGGAGTTTGCCAAGGCCGAAGGGGCGCAGCTCACCAATCAGGTCAGCAGCGGCCAGCCCTCCCTCACCCTCTCGGTCGATGCCGCGACCACGATCTTCATCATTCAGCCCCTGCCGCGCGGCCCGCTCTTCTTCACCCTGCTGATGCAGCCGGGCCATGAAGCCGAGAAGCCGGCGCACCTCGCCCTGTTCGAGCGGCTGAAGGCAAAGCTGCGGGGTGAGTTTCCGGATCTGACGATCGAATAGATTTCCGGGGCGCGCCGCCCCGGACCTGCGTTTCATTTAACGTTTTGCGTTAAATACACTTAACGTTTTACGTTAAACGTCTGACGGTCTATTCTGGGGCATGATCCAGTCGTGGCGGAATAGCGCGACGCGCCAATTTGCCGAGTTGGGGAAATCGAAATTCTCCGGGCTGGATGAGGGATTGGCGAAACGCCGCCTCGATCTGCTGAATGCCGCAGTGACGCTCGACAGCCTCGGGCAGTTGCGCAGTATCGGCCTGCATGCCCTGAAAGGGGACCGGCAAGGGCAATGGGCCATCACCATCAATGGTCCCTGGCGGTTGGTCTTCCGCTTCGAAGGCGGCCATGCCCATGACGTCGAAATCGTCGATTATCACTGAGGAACTGCCCCATGCTGTCCACCACCCACCCCGGCACCATCCTCAAGGAAGAGATTGAAGCGCGCCAGATGAGTGCCCATGCCTTGGCCTTGGCGATCCGCGTGCCGGCCAGCCGGATCGGCGAGATCATCGCCGGGCGGCGTGCCGTGAGCGCCGATACCGCCCTGCGCCTCGGACGTTACCTCGGCACCGGGCCGGAACTCTGGATGAACCTGCAAAGCGCCTATGACCTCGGCGAGGCCACCCGCCTGCATGGCGCGCGGATCGAACAGGAAGTGACGGCGGCTTAGGACTGCCCCCTAGGAAGGTTTCCCGGGGCGCGCCGCCCCGGACCCGCAGGCCCTAGAGCTGCGCTTCGATGGCCGATTTGTCGATGATTGACCAGACGGCGGTGATCTTGCCGTCGTGGAATTCATAGAAGACGTTTTCGGTGAAGTGCACCCGGCGGCCGTTGACGGGCAAACCCAGGAAGCTGCCTTGGGGCGAGCAGTCGAACGCCAGACGGGCGGCGACATGGGCGCCGTCGGTGATCAGCAGGGCGATGGTGAACTGCAAGTCGGGGATGTCGCGGAAATCCTGTTCCAGCATCGCGCGATAGCCACTGAGCCCGAACGGCCGGCCGTTATGCTGGGCGTCTTCGGCGACGAAGCGGCCAAGGTTGTCCCAATCCTGCGTATTGAGACAGGCGATATAGGCGCGATAGTGGGTGGCGAGGCTGGTGTCGGTCACGGGCGGGGCCTTTGAAGGGGCGGGCCTGAGGATAAGGACGCGGGAGCCGGTATGGTTCCCCCTTTTCCAGTGTCATCCTCGGGCTGGACCCGAGGATGACGAGGCCGAGGGCTATTGGGACAGGCACCCGGAGGAGATCCCCCGATCAAGTCGGGGGATGACGGTTCTCAATAGGTAGACCGGGGGTCCAGAGGGCGGGGCGCCCCCTGGGACTTAAGCCTTGAGCCTTGCCGCCTTGCGCTGCTCGAACACCGTGGGGCGTTGCTGGTCGACGGCTTGGTAGAAGACGTCGTAGCGACCGAGGACTTTGGCGGCGGCGGCGGCGTCGGCCTGTTTCACCAGATCGAAGCTATCGATGCCGCAGCGGGCGAGGAAGATCAGTTGGTCTTGCAGGATATTGCCGGTCGCGCGGATTTCGCCCGTGTAGCCGTGGCGCTGGCGAAGAAGTCTCGCTTGGGTATAGGCGCGGCCGTCGCGGAAGATCGGCCAATGGAGGGCGACCAGCGTCAGGCGCGGCAGCAACGGCACGAGGTCGTCGACCGGGCGGTCGTTGGGCCAGAGGATGCCGAGCGGGCCTTGGTGGCCGTCGGCCTCTGCAATGCGATCGGCCGGGAGGAGGACGGCGGCGTCTACGGGGAAGGCTTCGCCGTCCGCCGGGCGGACCCAGGTGTCTTCGGCCAGGACGCCGTTCTTAACCAGCGGCATAGACGCGCTCCTTGAAGGGGGCGACGCCGAGGCGTTCGACGGTCGCGATGAAGTTTTCCGACGGATCGAGGCGCAGGGCGCGGTAAGTGTCGACGATCTGTTCGATCACGTCCGGCACCTTGTCGGCGGTCACGGCCGGGCCGAGGAGATTGCCGAGTTTGGCCTTTTCGTCCGCGCGGCCGCCGATGGTGATCTGATAGAATTCGGTGCCGGATTTATCGACGCCCAGAATGCCGATATGGCCGACATGGTGATGGGCGCAGGCATTGATGCAGCCCGAGATATTGATGTGCAGGCGGCCGATATCATTGGCGAGATCGCTGTCGGCAAAGCGTTCGGCGATCGCGGTTGCAATCGGGATCGAGCGGGCATTGGCGAGATCGCAATAATCGAGGCCCGGGCAGGCGATGATATCGCTGATGAGGCCGATATTCGGGGTCGCGAGGCCTTGGGCGACGAGGGCCTGCCACAGGGCCGGCAGATCGGTTTGCGCCACATGGGGCAGCACGAGGTTCTGTTCGTGCGCGACGCGGATTTCGCCAAAGGAATAGCGGTCGGCGAGATCGGCCAGGGCATCCATCTGATCGGAGGTGATATCCCCTGGCGGTTCGCCCGGCACTTTGAGCGAGATCTGCACGATGGCATAACCCGGCTGCTTATGCTGCACGGTGGCGTTCTTGTGCCAGCGGCGGAAAGCGGCATCATCGGCGAGGCGATGCAGCAGGGCCGAGGGCTTGTCTTCGCGGGCCGGGTAATCGGGGTAGATGAAGCGCGAGCGGATATCGGTCACGATTTCGGGATCGAGCGTCAGGCGGTCTTCATCGGCGAGCGCGGCATATTCGGCCTCGACCAGATCGCGGAACTTATCAGCGCCGGTTTCGGCGACCAGGATCTTGATGCGGGCCTTGTAGATATTGTCGCGGCGGCCGGCGGCGTTATAGACGCGCAGGATCGCTTCCAAATAGCGGATCAGCTCTTCGGGCGGCAGAAAATCGCGAATGCTGACGCCGACATAGGGGGTGCGGCCGAGACCGCCGCCGACCAGCACTTCAAAGCCCACCTGGCCCTCGGGTCCGCGCTTGATGATCAGACCGACGTCATGAACCTTCACGGCCGCACGGTCATGGTCAGACGCTGCGGTGATCGCGATCTTGAACTTGCGCGGCAGATAGGTGAATTCGGGATGCAGGGTCGACCATTGGCGCAGGACCTCGGCCCAGATGCGCGGGTCCGTCACCTCGAAGGCGCCGACGCCGGCGTACTGGTCGGTCGTGACGTTGCGGATGCAATTGCCGCTGGTCTGGATGGCATGCAGGCCGGATTTGGCCATATCGGCCAGCACGTCGGGCATATCGACGAGCTTGATCCAATTGAACTGCAGGTTCTGGCGCGTCGTAAAATGGCCATAGCCGCGATCGTATTTACGGCCGACCTCGGCGAGCTTGCGCAGTTGATCGCTGGAGAGCGCGCCATAGGGGATGGCGACGCGCAGCATATAGGCGTGGAGCTGCAGATAGACGCCGTTCATCAGGCGCGTGACCTTGAACTCGTCTTCGGTGAGATCGCCGGCCAGACGCCGGGTCACCTGATCGCGGAATTCGGCGACGCGTTCGTCCACCAGGGCCTGATCGAATTCATCATAGCGGTACATGATGAGACTCCTTACGCGGCAGCGTCAGTACGCGTTGCACCTGTCGGGAGGGCGACGCTGGGGCCTTGGGCGCGGATCTTTTCGCGCATCGAGACGGTCGAGCCTTCGGGCGACAGGCGCGCGACATAGGGGCCGACGATGCGCTTGTAATCGGCCTTGGCGGCGGTCAGCCAGGCGAGCACCACCTCGGGATCTTCGGAGACGGCGGCCTGCGAAATCTCGTCAGCCCAAGTGCCATCGACCGTCCAATAAGCGGGCGAGCCGGCGCCGAGGCGGTTGCCGGTGATGATGCTGGGCCCGTCGATGCGGAGCTTTTGTTGATGGGGCGAGGCCATGTCTTCTGGAAACCCTTCGGGAGGTCAGACAGCTAAACGCTGTTCTTGCGTGTGGGGTGCGGCGCGGGCAACCACGCGACCGACGATCAGCAGCGAGGGCCCCTCGCCCGCCAGCGCGACGAGGCGCGGCAGATGGTCGAGGCGGCCGATTTCGACGCGCTGATCCGGGCGCGTGGCGCGGGCGATGACGGCGGCAGGCGTGCTCGGGTCGCGGCCGGCGGCGATCAGGCCGCGCGCGACGGCACCGGCCGACTCGCGGCCCATATAGATCGCCAGCGTAGTATCGGCATTGGCGTGAGCGGCCCAATCGATGGCTTCGGCATCCGGGGCGCGATAGGCGGTGAGCAAGGTGAGAGCCGAGGCTTCGCGGCGGAAGGTCAGCGGCAAGGCGGCTTCGGCAGCGGCGCCCAGGGCAGCGGTGATGCCGGGGATGACTTCATGGGGGATATTCTCGGCCCGCAGGACCTCGATCTCTTCCCCGCCGCGCCCGAAAATGAAGGGATCACCGCCCTTCAGACGCACAACTCGCTGGCCAGCTTTGGCGCGGGCGACCATCAGAGCGTTGATCACATCCTGGCCGAGGCCGGGTTCGCCGGCGCGCTTGCCGACATAGATCTGTTCGGCATCGCGGCGGGCGCGGTCCAAGACACCCTCGCCGACCAGATCATCATAGAGGATGACGTCGGCCTCGCCCAGGGCGCGCACGGCCTTGAGGGTCAGCAGTTCCGGATCGCCTGGCCCGGCGCCGACAATCTGGACCGTCCCGGACAGGGGCGTGAGGTTCGTGCTGAGAACGTGATCGAGGGCGGCGACCGCCTCGACGTCGTGGCCGGCCAAAGCCAGGGTCGCGATCGGACCATCCAGCACGCCATCCCAGAAGCGGCGACGGTCGGCGATTTCGGGCAGCACCTGCTTGGCGCGGCCCCGGAACCGGCCGATCAGGCTGGCGAGCGCGCCGAGGCGCTGGGGGATCAGGCTTTCGATTTGACTGCGGATGCGGCGGGCCAGCACCGGGGCGGTGCCATCGGAGCCGATGGCAATCGTCACGGGATCGCGGTCGATGATCGCCGGGACGCTGAAATCCGACAGGGCGGGATGATCGACGACATTCACCGGCACGCGGGCGGCGCGGGCTTGGGCCGCGAAGGCTTCGGCAGCAGCGCCTTCGAGGGCGGCGATGGCGAGGGCGTAGGGCGAGAGGTCTTCCGGGGCCTGGGCATGGCGGTCGACCAGGGCGCCCGCCTTTTCCAGCAGGCGCACCTTATTGTCGGCCAGCGGGCCGTCGCCCACCACCAGAACCGACCGTCCTTCCAGGGACAGGAACACCGGAAAATACATCACACACCCGTAGTAATTCGGGAATAACCCGCGTGGATTTAGGTATTCCCCTTACAGGCCAGTCCGTCAATAGAGAATTATTTACGCTACGTTCGCGTTATTATGGGCATCCGAGGGGCGCAGGCGGGCGGCCTCGACGCTATCGGCCGCGATCTTGCCGACAAAGCCCATTTCCAGCGCCAGAGCGGCTTCGACCTCGATGGGGAGAGTCGGGTCGGCATGCGGTCCGTCGATGGCCGGTAGGCGGTAGGCGCGGGCCGCCTCCACCAGGCGCCGGCGCATTTCGATCAGGCGATCCCAGCGGGGGCGCAGGCGCAACTGGCGCGCCATCTCTGCCCCATTGAAATAGACGGCGGAGGTGCGGGCGGCGGCGGCCAGCAGCCGGTCGGGCGCATTGGCGACGGCCGGACGTTCGACAATCGGCTGGAGGGTCATATCGTCGATGCGGGCCAGTTCCAGCTCCGCATCGACCAGGGCCAGTTCGGCGGCAGCGCGGATATGGGGCAGCACCAAGGCGGCCGGGCGTACGGGGGCCTTCAGCAGGGCCTGGAGATCATCGGCGCCGCGATAGGAGCCGGGCGGATTGATCTTGAGGAACAGGCGCTTGCGCTGACTGGCATTGGCCGCGATCAGGGACAGGGCGCGATCAATGGTGCCATAGCCCTCGATATCGAGGCACACCGCATCGGCATCGACCGCCAAGGCAGCATCGAGCGCGACCTGATCCAGGTCTGCGAGGGTGAGCAGGACAAACATCGGGGCTGCACCGGTTTTCGGCGGGGCGTTACGCCCCGGCCCGCCCCAGGGTCGCCACGGTGAACAAAATCACGGTGAAGAGCGTGAACAGCACCAGCGGCGGACCATAGGTGCGCAGCAGCGAAGCGGTATCGGTCATGTCGGTATCCTTGGTCACAGCCTGCGAGCGCTCGTCAGGCGGCAGATCGGCGAAATAGCCATAGGTGAAAAGTTCGGTCGGTTCGTGCGGCATGGCCGGAATTCCCATGAAGAGGCGCGCATCGCGCCGATTAGCCGTAGATCTTGCGTAGAACCGGCGGGAGGAACGCCGGAGAGCCTCAGATCGTCAGCAGCAACAGGGGGTACGGCAGGCTTGGATCGGCATGAGAACCTCGTCTCGTTAAGGGCCAGATCCACGAATGAACCATTCGTGGCGCTTTAGCGTTTGGTGACGCGGCGCAAGCTGCAGTTCGTCAAAAGCCGCGAGGACTGACCGGCCGTCCCAGGCCCCTGTGGCGATGTGTCCACCGCCGCAGTGATTTCAGGTAATCACCAGTGAAATGCGATGTCAAATTATATTATACACCATGTTTTTGGTGTATTTATATATACGATGAATTTCAGTGTTATATGCGCACCCTCCCCACCATCGGCAGAGCGCGAAATCAGTGGTTTGAAGCCAAAGCGCAACGAGCCGGAGATTGACTCCCGCAATAATTGCATGCCGACTCCTGTTATGCACAAGCTTGGCTAGGGAGAAACGCACATGGCCAAACCAGTTTCTAAAGCTGAGGCTTTAGAGGTCTCTCTAACTTCAGCGAAGGTAAAGCGTTTAATTATTAAAAACTTCCGCTGCATCGGACAGAGCCCAGTATCAATAGATCTGGACGATATTGTCGTCCTCGTCGGATCAAACAATGCTGGAAAGAGTACAATTCTCCGAGCATACGAAGTCGTAATGTCACATGGCAGCGTAGAGGGAAAACTAAAACTCGAAGACTACCCAAATGAAAGATTTGATCCAGACCATGTCCCCGAGATTGAACTTCAAACTTATGTCTTTGACGATTTGCCAGCAGAACAGTGGCTTCATAAGGATGAAGAGACTGGCCACCAGTACATCAGAGAGCGCTGGCGTTGGGAGGAAGTGGGCGGCAATCCCAAGCGACAGGGACGACGAGCACTCGCGGATGATTGGGACGAGAAGGTGCCTTGGGGCGCTCCGAACGTTGCTAACGCCCGTCGCCCTATACCTCATCGGGTTGATGCATTCGCAAGCCCTGAGGAACAGGGAGCAAAAATCGTCGGGCTTCTAAGTGACATCCTCATGGAAAAAGCAAAGCGCGCATCAGCGGATGAAGCGTCAGCTTTTGATAAACTTACGAATGAGATCAAAGATCTTCAAAAGAAGATTGTTGCTCAATCCGTCTTGGAGATACAGGGCTTAGAGGATTCTCTTTCGGCTTATGTAGGTGAGATATTTGTAGGGTTCAAAGTTAGCTTAGACGCCAAGACGGAAGATGTTTCCGATAAAGCATTAGGAATATTCAGCGCCAAGCCCATTTTGCGCATGGGTCCGCAAGATGGGCACATGGCCCCCTTGGACCGACAAGGTAGCGGTGCTAGGCGCACGTTGCTCTGGTCGGCTTTAAAAATCGCGTCTGATCGTTCAGGTGAAGCCGCCAAGAAAACCAAGGCGAAGAAAGACCTGGTCGAGGTAGATGAAGCGGCAACGGCACCATTGAGCCGACCGCATGTCTTATTGCTCGATGAACCTGAAATTTGCCTTCACCCAAGCGCGGTGCGTGACGCCTGCAGAGTCCTCTACGACTTAGCTGCAAAAGGCACCGGTTGGCAGGTGATGGTCACCACACATTCTCCGGCATTCATCGACGTGTCGCGCGATAATACAACTATTGTCCGGGTAGACCGAGGCGATGGAGGCGCCATCGTGGGCACAACGGTTTTCAGGCCGGAGAAGGTCAAGCTCGGGTCTAATGACAAGGAAACACTGAAATATTTGAACCAGTGGGACCCTTACGTCGGGGAGTTCTTCTTCGGAGGCCGTACAATCCTGGTAGAGGGCGACACAGAGTACTCCGCCTTTAGAGAAATTGTAGAATCAAACAGGTCTAAATACCGAGATGTACATATAGTTCGAGCTCGCGGAAAATACATCATTCCGATCTTGGCTAACATTATGAACCACTTTGGCGGTCGGTACGCCGTACTACATGACACGGATACAAAATTGACTGCGAAGGGCAAGCCCAACTCCGCCTGGTCCGCAAATCAAAAGATTCTCGATGTATGTAACGCGGCAAAAGACCAAAACAACATACGGCTTGCCGCAAGCATTATTGATTTCGAACACACGATTTTTGGCACCGGCGCCACAAGTGAAAAGCCGTTCAATACCGTTTCGCGCATTCGGAATGACCCAACTGCCAAGACGCGCGTGACGGAGATTCTCCACTATCTATTGTTTGAGGTCTCCCAGCCTCCTGAGGGCACGATCGTGGGGTGGTCAGACATATCGCAATTAGAAGTGCTGGTGGATAAAGCTTTGGCCGCTCAATAGCTCCCTTAAACAGCCCCCGTAACCTCGTAACGCTGGGAACGACGCAGTTCTGTTGGAAACACGGGGTCAAGGGGCGCGGCGCCCCTTGCCTCTGCCATCTTGCGCTGGGATCTAGGGCGGGCGTGACGGCGTTGTAGGAGCAGACGACGAGGAGACAGACCATGGAGCAGGTCACGGGCGGGTGCGTGTGCGGGAAGGTGCGGCTGACGGCCAACGGGCGGCCGTATCGGGTAGGGATGTGTCATTGCCTGGATTGCCGCAAACATCATGGGGCGCTGTTTCATGCCTCGGCGATCTTTCCGCAGGAGGCCGTGACGATCGAGGGCGAGACGGGCGAGTACGAGGGGCGGCATTTCTGCCCGCGTTGCGGATCGTCGGTCTTTTCCTGGTCGGGCGACGAGGTGGAGGTCAATCTCGGGTCGCTGGATGCCATCGATCAGTTCGTGCCGACCTATGAAAGCTGGACGATCCGGCGCGAGGCCTGGCTACCGCAATTCCCAGTCAAACACCGCTATTTCAAAGATCGCGAGAACGAGGGGCGCCACGAGGACTAGGCGACGGCTGGGCGAAGTGCCTAACATGGGGTTCCTTTTTCCAAGCATCACGCAAGGGCACCATGGATTTCTCGCAGCTTCTGACCACCAGCAAGGCCGGCACCGAGTGGAAATATCCTGCCGCCACCCCCAATAAGGAAGGCACTCTGCAGGTCGATAGCGGCCCGGATCACACGCTTTATTGGGCGGAATACGGCAATCCCGACGGCGAGCCGGTGATGTATCTGCATGGGGGTCCTGGCGGCGGGTCATCGCCCGCAATGGCGCGATTCTTCGATCCCAAGCGGTACCGCGTGATCCTGTTCGATCAGCGCGGCTGCGGTCTCAGCGAGCCCAATGTCGCCAAACATGGCACCGCGCTGGCACTGGCCAAAAACACCACCAGCGATCTGGTCGACGATATCAACAAGCTGCGCGATGCCCTGGGCATCACCGGCAAGATGCATGTGTTCGGCGGCAGCTGGGGCAGCACGCTGGCGCTGGTCTATGGCATCCGGCACCCGGAGAAGACCGCGAGCCTTATCCTGCGCGGGATCTTCATCGGCGGGCGCGAGGATCTGCTCTATCTCTATCAGGGCAATGCGACCAGCTTCGCGCAAGATCCCTATGCCCTGAGCGCCCCCGGCGCCTATGTCTCCTATCCTGAGGAATGGGCCGCCCTGATGGAGGTGATCCCGCCTGAGGATCGCGGGGATATCATGGCCGCCTATAAGAAGATCTTCGACATGGTGCCGGCCACTGAGGCCGAGCGGGCGTTCCAGTTCCGCGCCGCCATGGCCTGGTCGGATTGGGAGGGCGCGATCTCCTATATGGTGCCGAGCGAAGGCCGCGAGCCGGGTAAGTCGGGCGCCGAACATGTGGCGCTGTGCGTCGCGCAGATCGAGGCGCATTACTTCGCGGGCGATATGTTCCTGCCGCAGAACTACATCCTCGGGAACCTCGACAAGATCGTCGGCATTCCGACCCATGTGGTGCATGGGCGCTTCGATCAGGTCTGCCCGCTGACCCAGGCCAGTCAACTGGTGGCGGGGCTGAAGAAACTGGGCGCGCCGCCGGCGAGCTTCATCAAGACCAATGCCGGCCATAGCGCGATGGAAGGACAGACCGTGATTGCGCTGACCGCGATCATGGATGGGCTCGATCCGATCGCTTAAGGTCAAGATTAAACCTTAGACAGCATTCCGCTTAATCATTGCAATCCAGGCGCGAAAGGATCAGGCTTAGTCTGATTTATTAACCATGGATTGCTTCGATGATCGCGAAATGGCTGATCGCGGCTGTCTGCGCCCTGCTGCTGCTTGGCGCAGGCACCTACGCCTATCAGCAGGTGACGCAGAGTCTGTCGGCAGACGGGTCTGGGAAGTAGACCCGGCCTATCTGCTCGGGGCGTTTCCACATTACCTCAGATCCCTTGGATAAGCTCCCGGAGGAGATCCCCCGATCAGGTCGGGGGATGACGAGAGTCTTTTGACGGGCGCCTACCGCGCTTTGCGCTACTTGAGGCGCGGGCGTTAACCCTTGAAACTCCACGGCTCTCTTCTTTTTGCGTGCAGAACAGCGTAGGCTCGCGCCTTAGGTTTTAATCGCTTTCGTTTATGGTCCCCAGATGCTGCCTGTTTCCCCCCGCCAGACAGAAATTCTCGCGCTTGCCCGCTCGCTTGGGCGGGTGACGGTCGAGGATCTCGCCAGCCGGTTCGACGTTACGCCGCAGACGATCCGCAAGGACCTCAATGACCTCTGCGATCAAAAGCTGCTCTCGCGCGTTCATGGCGGCGCGATCCTGACTTCGGGCATCGAGAATCTGGGCTATCAGGCGCGCCGGATGATCGCGTCGGACGAAAAGCGGGCCATCGGCCAGGCGGCGGCCGCGCTGATCGCCGATAAGACCTCGCTGCTGATCAATATCGGCACCACCACCGAGGAGGTGGCGCGCGCGCTGGTCGATCATCAGGAACTGCTGGTCATCACCAATAACCTCAATGTCGCGATGACGCTCTACCCCTATCCCAAGATCGACGTGATCGTGGCGGGCGGGCCGGTGCGCAAAAGCGACGGAGCGGTGATCGGGGCGGCGGCCATCGATCTCATCCGTCAGTTCAAGGTCGATACCGCCATCATCGGGGCGTCCGCCATCGATGAAGACGGCGCGCTGCTCGATTTCGATTATCGCGAGGTGCGGGTCGCCCAGGCGATCATCGAAAATGCCCGCCGGGTCATTCTGGTGGCCGATCGCACCAAACTGGACCGCACCGCCCCGGTCCGGATTGGGCACCTGTCGCAGGTACAGGTATTTGTCACCGATCAGTTGAATTCCTCCAAGCTACGTGCACTCTGCAATACACATGGCGTTCAATTGATCGAGACTTTGCCCTATGACAATGACGCCGAGAATGGCGCCCAATAAAATTTGATTTTATTCTTAGGTTATTCTGTGCGAGCTTGAGTTCCGGGGAGGTCCTCGGACCTAGGGCGAGCGGTTATGTTGTCTTTTGAGAGTTGGCACGAAGAAGCAGTGACCCTGGCGGCGTTCCTGAAACGCGCGGCCGGGGAACGGGCGATGCCGGGACGGCGCGATCTGCGGCCGGAGCAGCTGCCGCCTAGCCTGCTGGCATCCCTGTTCCTGGTGGATGTGGAGGCGGAACCTGCCGCGGGCACCAGCCCCTGGTCCTATCGCTTTCGCCTGATCGGCGAGGAACTGGTCTCGATGACCGGGGCCAATTGGACCGGGCTGAAGCTGGACGGCGATCTGGTGGGCAAGCGCCTGCCCGCCTTTCTTCAGGCGTTCGACGAGGTGATGCAGACGCGCCAGCCAACCCGCAGCCAGCATGATTTCCTCAATCTGCGCAGCAATATCGCCTACCCCTCGGTACGCTATCTCTTCCCGCTGTCGAGTGATGGGCAGAAGATCGACGTGCTGCTGGGCTATATCGTCGCCCTCTCCCGCCAATGGATCGACGAGCCCGTGACGCCGCAGCTGCTGTCGCAGAAGGCTTGAGAGTAAGGCGGGAAGAAAGACCAAGAGGGCCGCGCCCCCTTGACCCGGCATTCCAATTTATTCCGTTTTATCGTCATGTCCCGGCTCGACCGGGGCATCCCCTCCGGGGGCGTTTCCACCCCGGCTCAGTCCGAATTGGACTAGTTCCCGGAGGAGATCCCCCGATCAAGTCGGGGGATGACGATTCTCTTATAGGAATGCGGGCCCGGGGCGGCGCGCCCCGGCCTTAAGTTTGCCTATCGCCCTCTGGCCTGCTTGAGGCGCGGATCGCCTAAAGCGCGAGGCGGTCCAGCAGGGTTGCGACGATCTGATCGGCGCTGAGCTTGGATGTGTCGAAGCGCAGGGGGCCCTCGCCCCAATCTTCATACTCACGCGCCTCGACCTCGGCCCAGGTGGGCTGGAGATGGCCGGGGATGTCGGCGATGCGGGTTTCGACCCTGCGGCGGTGTTCGATGGGGTTCGAACAGAGGAGTTCCACCTCCAGCGCCGGCACATGGGCCGCGCGGGCGACATCCCGCCAGGCCGTGCGGGTCAGGACAATCGGATTGACGCTATCGGCGATCACGATCCGGCCCAGCGCTAGATTGTCGGCCGCCAGCGCATAGGCGGCGACGTACCCTTCCGCCGCCACATCGCGGCCGCTGGCGGTGCGAAAGGCCTGCTCGATGGTGTCGATGCGCAGATATGTGGCGCCCAGTGCGCGGGCCAGGGCCTTGGCAACCGTCGTTTTGCCGGTGCCGGGTAGGCCGCCGAAGATTACGAGCATGTACGTTTTCTCCCCCTCCCCTCTTTATCAAGTGGCGGAAGCGTTCAAGGCAAGGGGGTCGAGGCTTTTATAGGCGCCTACCGGCCTTCGGCCTGCTTGAGGCTAGTTTTATGAGCGCCTACCGGCCTTCGGCCTGCTTGAGGCTAGTTTTATGAGCGCCTACCGGCCTTCGGCCTGCTTGAGGCTATTTTTATGAGCGCCTCGCCCCCGGAGGAGATCCGATCAAGTCGGGGGATGACGAGCTTTTCTTAGGAAGGGCTTTTCTTAAGCCAAGCGGGTCCGGGGCGGCGCGCCCCGGGGAAAATCTTCTCCTGAAGTATGGAAAAGAAAAAGGACCGTCTTGCGACGGTCCTTAAAGGTAAGCCTCACCTGAATAACTTGCCGCCCGCCCCGCGCTGCTGAGCAGCGCGCATGGACATCAAGCAGATGTTGCATAGCCTTTCGCGCTACATATTGTCAAGAACTCACAGGCTGGTCACCAAACGCCTTGGCGGCGGCGCGAAGCTGGAATTTCTGGACCTTTCCGGTCGATGTCTTGGGCAGATCGCCAAAGATGACACTCTTGGGAATCTTGTACCGCGCGAGGTGCAAGCGACAGAAATCGACGATTTCTTCCTCTGATACCGTGGCGCCAGGCTTCAAGGTGACGAAGGCGCAGGGGGTTTCGCCCCAAGTTTCGTCCGGGCGCGCGACCACCGCCGCTTCCAGCACGTCAGGGTGACGGTAGAGCACGGTTTCGACCTCGATGGTCGAGATATGCTCGCCGCCCGAAATGATGATGTCCTTGGCACGGTCTTTCAGCTCGATATAGCCATCGGGATGCCAGACGCCGAGATCGCCGGTATGGAACCAATCGCCGGCAAAAGCGGCCTGGGTGGCATCCGGGTTCTTGAGGTACCCGCGCATCATGATATTGCCGCGCATGAAGACCTCGCCCAAGGTCTCGCCATCCTGGGGCACGGGGGCGAGGGTCTGGCTGTCGGCGACCATCAGGCCGGTCTGCAGCTGATAACGCACGCCCTGGCGGGCCTTCAGGCTCGCACGTTCTTCTATCGGGAGGGCGTCCCACGCCCCATCCCAGGCGCAGAAGACGGCCGGGCCATAAACTTCGGTCAGGCCATAGACATGGGTGATGGCAAAGCCCTGGGCCTCCATCGCCGCGATGACAGATGCCGGCGGCGGGCTGGCGGCGGTCATCAGCTCGACCTTGCCCGGCAAGGGGCGGCGGTCGGCCGCGCTGGCATGGATCAGCAGGTTCATGACGATCGGGGCGCCGCAGAGGTGGGTGACGCCATGGTCGGCGATCGCCTGGAAGACAGCAGCGGCATCGACCTTGCGCAGGCAGACATGGGTTCCGGCCTGCAGGGTGATGGTCCAGGGGAAACACCAGCCATTGCAATGGAACATCGGAAGGGTCCAAAGGTAGACCGGATGGCGCGCGAGGTTCCAGACCAGCACGTTATTCACGGCATTCAAATAGGCGCCGCGATGGCTATAGACCACGCCCTTCGGGTTGCCGGTGGTGCCGGAGGTATAATTCAGGCAGATCGCCTGCTGCTCATCGGCGGGCGGCTCCCAGGATGCCAGAGGCTCGGCCGCCTCTAAGAGATCGTCGAAGTCGAGGGTGCCGAGGCGTTCGCCGGGTTTGCCCAAGGGATCGACGACATCGATGACCTGCGGGCGCTCGTGCGGCTCCAGCATCGCGAGAGCGGCACTGATGGTCGGGGAAAACTCGGCATCCGCGATCAGGATCTTCGCCTCGCCATGGCGCAGCTGAAAGGCGATCGTCGCGGCATCGAGGCGGGTATTGAGCGTATTCAGCACCCCGCCCAGCATCGGCACCGCATAATGAGCCTCCAGCATCGGCGGGGTATTCGGCAGCATGACGGCAACGGTGGAGCCCAGGGTAACGCCGAGGCCTTGCAGGACGGACGCCAGCCGCCGCACCCGGTCGCGATGCTCGCCATAGGTCCAGCGCGCCTGCCCATGGATAACCGCGATACGGTTCGGGAAAACATCGGCGGCCCAATCGAGCAGCCCGATGGGGCTCAAGGGCTGATGATTGGCAGGCACCGGGTCGAGGCCGGTCTCGAAGATGCTCATGTCTCTCTCCCTGAGGGCGCCTCTTGGAGGGCGCTTTGGAAAGATCTTTGACGCAAATCGGGTGATTGAGAAGCAGCCGGGGGTTGTAAAGGAAGACTGCCTCAAGCAGCGCAAAGCGCGGTAGGCGCAGGAAAGCCCCCCCGGGGGCGCGCCGCGCTCTTGATGGACGGGCGCCTATCGGCCCTCGGCCTACTTGAGGCGCGAAGGCACGGGGCGCGCCGCCCCGTGACCCGCATTCCTGATTCTTTATAGGTTACGTCATCCTGGACTTGCTCCTGGCATCCCCTTCGGGGGCGCTTCCACCCTATCTCCGTCCTATTGGACAAGCTCCCGGAGGAGATCCCGTGGTCAAGCCACGGGATGATGAGGTTTGCATTGGGGATCTAATTTCCTAAGCCATGCGGGTCCGGGGCGGCGCGCCCCGGAAAACGTCCTTGAGCCAGTCTCTTTAAGTTCGCCTATCGCGCTTCGCGCTGCTTGAGGCGGTGCCCCGGCCTTGAGCTTGCCGTAATCGGATTGTTCCCTAAACGCCATGCGTTTATCGATCCTTGCCCTTGCCATGTTGCTGCCGACTGCCGTGCTGGCCGCTACGCCGGAGGTAGTGGTGACCAATCATTCGCGCCCGACGGCCTGCGCGGAGGAGGATAATGTCGATCTGCGGCTTTCGGGCCCGGTGCGGAAGCTCACGATCGAGGCGGTGCATCCGCCCTATATCGGCAGCCTGGTCGAGGATCGCTTTGCGCCTGACTTCACGGACTGTTCGTTCAAGGCCGAGGCGACGAGTGCGCCCGAGCCGGTGCGGATGACGATTTATGAGGGTCAGGGCTGGCAGCTGATCGGCCATCGGTTTGCGAAATTCTGGCGCCCGGCCGATGTGCCGGTGAAGGTCGGCGCGCAGGAATGGCACGATTTGCAGCTACTCCAACTTTGGACGCGGGTGGATGAGCGGGCCGAAGAGGTGCTGGTGCTCTATCCCCAGGACGGCTATTGGCGGGCCCGGCCGCTGCCACCCAAGCGCCTCGGCTGGAGTGCCTATGGCACGTCGTTCCTGGTCGGGCCGGTCGAGGAGGATGGGCGGCCGTTCGTCGATCTCACCGCCATTCATTTCGATCCCGAAACAAAGAGCTTCACTCTGGATTTTCGGCGCGGCGGATCGGCGAAACTGCGGCTGGAGGATCTAAGCCGGGACAAGATAACGCTGGATGTCGGCTTCACGGCCGAGCCGCCGCCGGGCCTGCCGTTCGCGGCCCTGCGCTCGATGTTCGTCACCTCCAGCAATGCCGATGGGGCGGAGGTTGCCCTGCTGCCACCAGGCGGGCCGGGTTGGGTCGAGGCGCCGGTGATGGGCTTCAAGGGCGGCAAGGCGGCGGCGGTGACATTGGGGCGAAGTCTGGTGTCGCGGCACAATAGCAGCGCGCCGGATGTGACCTTGCGAGGGTTTGAGTAAGGGAATGACCATGCAGCCCGACGACTTTCTGCAGGCCGAGATAACCCTGGATGATATCGAACCCTGGGCGGATCTGCTGCCGGGGGATTGCCGCATTCTCGGCGCCAATCTCTTCGCGGATGTGTTTCTGAGCGACGCCGACGGCACGGTTCATCAGTTGGATATCGGCGCCGGCGGGATCTCCGTGATCGCCGCCACCGAAGATGAGTTTCGCCAGCGTTGCATCGAGGATGAGGAACTCTGGCTGCTGCGGCCTTTGATCGCCCATTGCCGGGACGCAGGCCTGATCCCCGGACCGCAGGAATGCTACGCCTATAAGGTGATGCCGATGTTCAAGGAGGGCAGCTATGACCCCGACAACATCGAGGTCCGCCCGCTGAAAGCCTGGCTGAGCTTTGCCGGGACGCTCTATCGTGAGACCCGCACCCTGCCGAGCGGCGCCACGGTTGAACTGCGGGTGAATGATTAGGGTTGGTTGGTTTACGTTGCCTACCGGCCTTCGGCCTACTTGAGGCGAAGGAAGACCCGGGGCGCGCCGCCCCGGACCCGCACTCCTGGAGACCTAAAGTTCACGTCACGCCGGGACTTGAGCCCGGCATCCCCTCCGGGGGCGTTTCCACTCTGTCGTCGCCCTTATTGGACAGGCTCCCGGAGGAGATCCCGTGGTCAAGCCACGGGATGACGAGATTTATTGGGGTCTTTTCTTCAAGCATGCGGGTCCGGGGCGGCGCGCCCCGGAACTTTGTTTTAGTTTCGCCTATCGGCCTTCGGCCTACTTGAAGCAGGGGTCTTTGCGTTCGCCTACCGCGCTTGGCGCTGCTTGAGGCAGGGGTCTTTGCGTTCGCCTACCGCGCTTGGCGCTGCTTGAGGCGAGAGCTGCGACCCGGTCGCAACGCGGCCTTGCGTCGCGCCCTCTTTACCGCAGGCTCGAAAACGCTTATGTCACACGCTTGAGTGCTCATAGCCGGAAGTTACACAGAGATCATGAGTAATTTGATCGAGGAAAAGGTCACGTCCGTCCACCATTGGACCGACAATCTTTTCACCTTCACTACCACCCGTTCGCCGACCTTCCGCTATGAGAACGGCCATTTCACCATGATCGGCCTGATGGTCGAGGGGAAGCCGTTGCTACGCGCCTATTCGGTTGCGAGCCCGAACTATAATGAAGAGCTCGAATTCTTCTCGATCAAGGTGCCGAACGGTCCGCTGACCTCGCGCCTTCAGCATCTACAGGTCGGCGATAGCGTGCTGGTCGGCAAGAAGGCCAGCGGCACCCTGGTGACCGACAATCTGACGCCCGGCAAGCGGCTCTATCTGCTCTCGACCGGCACCGGCCTCGCGCCCTTCATGAGCCTAATTCGCGACCCGTCGGTCTATGAAAAATACGAGAAGGTCATCCTGACCCATACCTGCCGCACGGTCGGCGAGCTCGCCTATCAGCAGCTGATCACCGAAGAACTCCCGAACGACGAATTCCTGGGCGAAGACGTCAAGGCCAAGCTGCTCTATTACCCGACCGTGACCCGCGAGCCCTATAAGACCCAGGGCCGTATCACCGACCTCATCACCTCCGGGAAACTCGCGGCCGACCTCGGCCTGCCGGACATCAATGTCGATGAAGATCGCGTGATGCTGTGCGGCAGCCCGGAAATGCTGACCGATACTCAGGCGATCCTGGAACAGCGCGGCTTCAAGATGGGCCGCGCGTCGGCACCGGGCGATTTCGTGATCGAGAAGGCGTTTGTGGGTTCGTCGGACGATTAGGGGTTAGGTAAAGGAAGGCCGGGGCGCGCCGCCCCGGGCCCGCATGCCTGATTTTTATAGGTTCCGTAATGCCCCGGCTTGTCCGGGGTATTTCGTTTTTTAACGCCCATAAAGATCCGTAATCCTCGGGTCAAGCCCGAGGATGACGACCTTATTTTTGGATGACGAGATTTATTGGGATGCGCCCCCGGAGGGGATCCCGGGATCAAGTCCCGGAATGACGATCATTATTAATTCTTAGGGAAGGCGGGTCACGGGGCGGCGCGCCCCGTGCCTTAAGTCTTTTCTTAGCAGGCGCGTTACGCCGCTACCCCGGCGGCCTGGCGGATCGCGTCGACCAGGGCTTCGGGGGGATGGGCGCCGGAGACGGCGAGTTTACCCGCCATGACGAAGAAGGGCACGCCTTGCACGCCGGACTGCTGGGCCTGGGCAATCGCCTCGTTGGTGGCGTCGCGGCCCTCGCCCGAGGTGAGGAAGGCGTCGGCGCCTTCGAGGCCGTGTTCGGCGGCGATGGCTTTGAGCACCGCGAGATCGCCGATGTCTTTGCCGTCGGTGAAGAAGGCCTTGAAGAGGGCCAGCGCGACGGCGTCGGCCTTGGGGCCAGCGAAGGCGATCAGGCGGTGGGCGTCCAGCGTATTGGGCTGGATCGCGATCTTATCGAAGTTGAATTCGACGCCTTCGGCATCACCCAAGGCCTTCAGGTGCTGATGGGCCTGAGCCAGGCGTTCCTTGCCGAGCTTGGCTTCCATGAAGGCCTTGCGGTTGGTGCCGCCGGCCGGCGTATCGGGGTTCAGTGCAAAGGGGTGCCAATGCACGTCGATCTCGACCTGCCCCGCCAGCTGACGGCGGGCTTCTTCCAGGCGCGCCCGGCCCAGCATGCACCAGGGGCAGACGACATCGGAGACGATGAGGACGGGGATTTTCGGCAGTTCACTCATGGCGAGATCCTTGAGGAGGCCAGGAGCGCACGCGGCGCGGCGCGAGGCTCCAGCGCATCGATACTGTCGGGATCGCCTTTCGGGGGCTTCACCCGGAACCATGCAGCATAGAGCGCCGGAACGAACATCAAGGTCAAGACCGTCGCGATGGCAAGGCCGCCCATGATCGCCACCGCCATCGGGCCCCAGAAGGCCGAACGGGCGAGTGGGATCATCGCGAGGATCGCGGCGGCGGCGGTCAGGAAGATCGGGCGCGAGCGGCGGACGGCGGCCATGATGATAGCATTCCAGGGATGCTCGCCGCCCTTGATGTCCTGATCGATCTGATCGACCAGGATGACCGCGTTACGCATGATCATGCCGGCAAGCGCAATGGTGCCGAGCATGGCGACAAAGCCGAAGGGCATGTTGAACAAGAGCAGCGCGGCGGTGACCCCGATGATGCCGAGCGGAGCGGTCAAGAGCACCATAAAGAGGCGAGAGAAGCTTTGCAGCTGGAGCATCAGGATGGTGATCATCAAGAGCAGCATGACTGGCATCATGGCGTTGATGCTGTCCTGGCCCTTGGCGCTTTCTTCGACCGCGCCGCCGGTTTCGATACGGTAGCCGTCGGGCAGGGTCTTCTGGAGTTCCTGGATCGCGGGCAGGATCTGGGCGGTCACCACCGGCGCCTGGGTATTATCTCGGATATCGGCACGCACGGCGATGAAGGGATCGCGCTTGCGGCGCCAGATGATCGGCTCTTCAAGCTCATATTCCACCTTGGCGATCTGCGAGAGGGCAACGGCGCCGCCACGGGTGAGGATATTGATATCCTCGATCCCGCCCAGGGCGAGGCGTTCTTGCGGGACAGCGCGGGCGACGACATCGATCAGCTCGGTGCCTTCACGATATTGGGTGATGGTCGAGCCGTTGAGCAGGGTGCCGAGGGTCTGGCTGAGGGTGGTGGGATCGACACCCAGGGCGCGGCTCTTGGTCTGATCGACTTCGAGCTTGGCGACCTTGGTCTTTTGGTCCCACTGAAGGTTCACTTCGCGGGTATGGGGGTTGGCGCGCACCAGATCGCGGACCTGGTAGGAGATATCGCGCAGCTTTTCGAGATCCTTGCCGATGACGCGGAACTGCACCGGGAAGCCGACCGGCGGGCCGTTCTGCAAGGCTTCGACGCGGCCACGCAGATTGGCGAAACGCGGGTCTTCCTCGAAGGCCTGGAAGATGCGGTCCTGGATGCGCGGGCGTTCTTTCAGGCCCTTGGCCATCACCACGAACTGGGCGAAGTTCGGCTGGCGCAGCTCGACATTCAGGGCGAGATAAAAGCGCGGGGTGCCCTGGCCGACATAGGCGACGTAATGATCGACGTCCTTATCGTCTTTCAGCAGGCTTTCGAGATCCTTCACCGCCTGTTCGGTCGCCTGGAAGCTCGATCCTTCGGGTAGGCGTAGATCGACGATCAGCTCGGGCCGGGACGAAGACGGGAAGAACTGCTGCTGGACGAGGCCGAAGCCCATCACCGCGACGACGAAGATGGCGAAGGTAATGACCAGCACGCTCTTGCGCCAGCGCACGCACCAGGTGATGACGGCACGAAGACTGTCGTAGATGCGGCCGGTATGGGTGTCGTGGGTATGACCGGGCTTGGCCTTGATCTCCGGCAGGAGCTTGTAGCCGAGATAGGGCGTGAAGAGCACCGCGACGATCCAGGAGATCACCAGGGCGACGAAGGTCACCCAGAAGATCGCATTGGTATATTCACCGGCAGCGGACTTCGCGAAGCCGACCGGCACGAAGCCGGCGGCGGTGACGAGAGTGCCGGTCAACATCGGGAAAGCGGTCGAGGTGAAGGCGAAGGTCGCGGCCTTGACCCGGTCGAAGCCTTCTTCGAGCTTCAGCAGCATCATTTCGACCGCGATGATCGCATCATCGACCAGCAACCCGAGGGCGATGATGAGCGCGCCGAGCGAGATGCGATGCAGATCGATGCCCATGATGCTCATGGCGAGGAAGGTCATCGCCAAGACGAGCGGGACCGAGAGCGCGACGACGATGCCGGTACGCAGTCCGAGCGAGAGGAAACTGACCGCCAGCACGATGGCCAGCGCCTCGCCGAGCGACTGCACAAATTCATGCACCGACTCCTGCACCACATGGGGCTGGAGGGCGATGGCATCGACATCGATCCCGACCGGCAGTTCGGCCTTGATCTTCTCCATCTCCAGATCGAGCGCCTTGCCCATGACCTGGATATTGCCGCCCTTGACCATCGAGATGCCAAGGCCGATCACCGGCTGGCCGTTATGGCGCATGGCGATGGTGCGGGGATCTTCATAGCCGCGATGGATATCGGCGACATCGGCGAGCGTCAGGATACGGTCGCCGGTATTGATGGGCAGCGCCTGAACCTTTTCGACGGTATCGAGATCGGAGGTCAGGCGGACGGCGACCCGTTCGGTCGGCAGATTGACGATACCGGCGGGCAGGACGGAATTGGAGCGCTGGAGGGCCGAGAAGATCTGATCGACGGTCAGGCCCAGGGTCGCGAGCTTGCGGTGGGAAAATTCCACGAAGATCTTCTGGTCGGGCACGCCGTAGAGTTCGACCTTATTGACCGATTTCACCTGCAACACGCGCTGACGGACGTCTTCGACGATCTTCTTCAGCTCGGCATCATTGAAGCCATCGGCGGCAAAGGAATAGATGACGCCGAAGGTATCGCCGAATTCATCGTTGAAAAACGGCCCGATCACGCCTTGGGGCAGGGTCGCGCGGATATCGCCGACCTTTTTCCGGACCTGATACCATTGATCGGCGACACGCGCCGGGGGCGTCGAGTCTTTCAGGATCACCTGAATGACGGTTTCGCCGGGCTTGGTGTAGCTGGTCGTCTGATCATAGAACTCCAGTTCCTGGAGCTTCTTTTCGATCTTATCGACGACCTGATTCTGCATCTCCGTCGCGGTCGAGCCCGGCCAGGTGGCCTGAACCACCATCACCTTGAAGGTGAAATCGGGATCTTCGGCTTGGCCCAGCCGCAGGAACGACAGGGTGCCCGCGATGGCGGAGATGATGATGAAGAAGAGGATCAGCGTCTGATGACGCAGGGCGAGCGCGGAGAGATTGAAACGGTCGCTCATTTCGCCGGAGCCTCGCCGACTTGCTTCGGGGCATCCATCAGGCGAAATTTCTGGGCCGGATCGATCTTATTGACGCCGGCGGTGACCACCAGCTGCCCCTGCGTCAGGCCCGAGGCGATCCAGGCGCCATCCTCGCGAAAGGCCGCGACCTCGACCGGGGTCAGGGTGACCTTGCCGGCGGCGGGATCCATGACCCAGACGGCCGGCGTCGCGCCCTTCTGGAAGATCGCCGAGAGCGGCAGGCGGGCGAGCGGCTTGGGCAGGGTCTGCTTGATCGAGAGGGTCGCGGTCATGCCGATCTGGGCATAGGCCGGCGGGTTATCGAGGGTGAATTTGGCGGCATAGGTGCGGGTCGCGGCATCGGCACTGGGCGAGAGTTCGCGCAGCTTGGCCGGCCATTCCTTATCGGGTTCGGCCCAAAGACTAACGGCGGCGGTGCCGTTGCGCTGGATTTCCTCCACCCGATTTTCCGGCACGCCGACCGTGACCTCCAGCCCGGTGCTCTGAGCGACGCGCACGACCGACTGGCCGGCCTGCACCACCTGGCCGGGTTCGGCCAAAACGGCGGTCACTACCCCATCGGAGGTCGCAATCAGATCGGTATAGCCCAGCTGGTTTTCGGCGATCTTCAGGCCGGAGCGCGCGCGCTGCACATTGGAAGAGGCAACATTCGCACTCGCCAGACGTTGGTCGTAAACGGCCTGGACGAACACCTGGCTGCTTTTGAGTTTGGCGTAGCGGTCGAGATCGGCCCTTGCGCGGGAGAGATCGGCCTCGGCGGAAGCAAGCTGCGCCTGGGAATCCCGCACGCGCAGGCGATAATCTTCCGGGTCGATGCGGGCGATCACCTGCCCCGCCTTGACCTTGGCGCCGGCATCGACCGAGCGTTGGATGATCTTGCCGGTGACTTGGAAGGCGAGCGGGCTTTCGAGCCTGGCCGAAACGATGCCGGCGAGCGTCAGGCCACGGGCGGATTCGAGGAAGGCAACCGGTTCGGCCCGCACGGGGCGGATGTCTTCGGCCTTCTTGACCTCCGGTTCCGAGCAGGCACCGAGCGCCAACGCGGAAAGGGCGAAGAGCGAACTAGTGAAACGATTGCGCATCATGGGTTCCATCCCGGCCAACAAACAGGCAAAAGAAAAGGCCCCGTGTGGCGCCCCTTGCGATGAAGTGTAACGTAGCTTACATTACTGTCAAGCAGGCGTTGCGGTGGTATGGTATTCCCGCGGGGAAGAGAGTGCAGGCGTAGTATGAGCGAAACCACGTTGGAAAATCTTGCACCAGAACGTCGCGATGGCGATGCCGGTGCCTCGAACCGTCGCGAAGCCCGCCGCCAGGCGATGATGGTCGCGGCGACCGACCTGTTTTGCACCAAAGGTTACGGCGCGACCTCGCTGTCGGAAGTCGTCAAACTCTCGGGCGGATCGCTCTCGACCCTTTACGATCTCTTCGGCAATAAGGCCGGACTTTTCCGCGCTATCATCGAAGATCGCTGCAAGTCTATTACCGAACTCTTTCAGCGCGACGACATCAACGATATGCCGATCGACGAGGCGCTGGGCACCTTCGCCTGCATCCTGATCGACCATACCATGGATGACGATACGATGGCCGCCCTGCGCGTCATCCTGGCCGAAAGCATTCAATTCCCCGAACTCGGCCATCTCTTCTATGAAAGCGGCCCCGCCCCTTCCAAGGCCGCCGTCGCCAATTACCTAGCCGAACAAGCCAAGCGCGGGCGCCTGATCGTCGACGATCCCCGCCAGGCAGCAGAGGATTTCTGCGCGCTGGTGTGCGGGGAAGCCAAGATGCGCGGCATGTGCGGCCTACCGACCTTGATGGCGGGCATAGACGGCAAAGCCCAAGCGCAGCACGCCGTATCGGTGTTTTTAAGGGCCTACGGCCCTCGGTGAGGGCGTTCGTCCGGCGGCGATCTGCGGCGTTGCTTGCGGTGCTCGGATGCTCGCGTACAGGGAGTACGCTCCGCTCCTCCGCTCCCGCGCCTAGCAGCTCATCCACCGCCCTTCACTTCTAAAGCCGACTCAAACAAGAACTCGTCATCCCGGACTCGATCCGGGATCTCGTGTGGACGGGCCGCGTCGTGCCGTCCTTCCCGGCTCTCGCCGTCATCCTCGGGCTTGACCCGAGGATCCATACCAACAAGCGACGGAAAGATGGATCCTCGGGTCGAGCCCGAGGATGACGGCATCTATTGAAGTCGGGAATGCGGGTCCGGGGCGGCGCGCCCCGGCCCTTACCTTACCTACCCTAAAATTTGTAGCGGGCTTGTAGACCCAACACGTGGATCATCGGGTCCTTGGTGCGGGCATTGACGCTGGCGGCGCCGCCCAGGACAGAGCGGTTGACGTTTTCCTCATTGACCAGCACCAGCAAATAGGCGGCATCCATGGACCAATTCTGGGTCATGTTCCAGCTGGCGCCGAGGCCGAAATTGAGGCGGTCGCCGTCGGGCACGCGGGTCGAGCGATCGGTATTATTGGTCGGCGTCATGTCGTATTGCACGCCGGCGCGCAGGGTCCAATCGGGGTTGAATTTATATTCCCCGCCCAGCGCGAAGGAGAGGCTGTCGTCGTAATTCTCGTTGGTGCTGGTGGTCAGCACCGGACCGGCATCGACCGACAACCGCTTGAAGTTCGACCAATTGAACCAATTGACCTGGCCCATCAGCTTTACCTCGGGCGTCACGTCCCAGGCCACACCCAGCCCGACGATATCCGGGGTTTTGAGCTTGGCCGAGGCATCCTCGCGCACCAAAGTGGCGCCGGCCTGGGTCTTCAGATCCGCATGGCCTTCGAGCGTATGAGACACCGCCGAGCGGTAGGTGAGGCCGATCGTCACCGGCTCGACCGGTTTAAAAGTGACGCCAGCATTGAAGCCCAGCGACCAGTCGTCACCCTTAACCTGACCGATAAGGTCGGTCGCGGGGCTAGGGATCACGCCGCCCGGCACGGCGTTGGTGAGATCGGCACTGGCGCGCTGCAGATCGAGACCGCCACCGACCGACCATTGATCGCTGATCTTATAGGCAGCACTCAAACCCAGATTGATGGTTTGCAAATGTGATTTCAGCGAATCATACCGGCCGAACCAGCCGGTGTCATATTCGCCCGACAGGCCAAAGGGCGAGGTCACCCCGAAGCCGAGGCGAAACTCCGGCGTGACCGCCCAGACGCCGTAGAAATTCGGCAGCAACGCCGGATCATAGGGATTGCCGCCGTCATTCAGGCCCGGCCCGGTCGGGGTGCCACGGTTAGACAGCTTCTGGTTGAACAGCAGCAGATTGGCCCCGGCCGACAGCTGGCTGCGATCGAGGTTGGTCATGCCCGCCGGATTGGTGAACACCGTGGAGGCATCGAACCCGGTGGCGTTCTGACCCGCGAAGGCGGACCCCATGCCGGTGATGCTCTGTTCCTGCAGATAAAAACTGCCCGCCTGGGCACTGCCGGCCCCGACCAACAAGGCCAAGGCGACCCCACCCAGCAGACGGATTCTGGGTGTCGATTCCATGCTCCGCATCGTGTTTCTCCCGGTAATATTTAGTTCTGTATCGCTGTTAGCCGCGATCTCTACTTACCGGATAACACGGTTAAGGAGCGCCTCCAAGCCGGAGAATACCGCCGTTACGTAAATTTGACAGAAACAAGGCGCCGCTGTTGCTGTACCGCCACAAGTTGCAGCGCAATATAGATGTTCTGCGGTTGGCAGCCATGCTTCAGGTTATTTGCTGCGCTCGTCGGGTTGCCTTCCCTTTTAAAGCCAAGGTATAGGCACGGGGCGCGCCGCCCCGTGACCCGGCATTCCCAATTTTAGAAGTTTCGTCATGCCGGGACTTGATCCCGGCATCTCCGCCGGGGGCGTTTCCACACTGTCTCGGTTCTTATGGACAGGCTCCCGGAGGAGATCCCGTGGTCAAGCCACGGGATGACGAGACTCTTTTTGTAGCGCCTATCGGCCTTCGGCCTACTTGAGGCGCACTGGTTTGGAACCGGGGTCAAGGGGCGCGGCGCCCCTTGCCTCTTCCCTGCCCCTCCTCAGATGCTCTGCCCGCCGGAGACTTCGATGCGTTGGGCGTTGATCCAGCGGTTGTCTTCGGTCAGCAGGCTCGCGATCATCGGGCCGATATCGTCGGGCACGCCGGTGCGACCGAGCGCGGTCATGCCGGCGAAGAGCTTGTTGATGTCCGGGTTATCGCGCACCGCGCCGCCGCCAAAATCAGTTTCGATGGCGCCCGGCGCCACGGTATTCACGGCGATGCCACGGCCACCAAGTTCCTTGGCGAGATAGAGGCTCAAGGTTTCGATCGCGCCCTTCATGGCGGCATAGGCGCCATAGCCGGGGAAGGAGACGCGGGTGAGGCCGGAGGAGAGATTGACGATCCGGCCGCCATCGGCGAGGAGCGGCAGCAGGGTCTGCGTCAGGAAAAACACGCCCTTGAAATGGACGTTCATCAGGCTGTCGAACTGTGCCTCGGTGGTATCGGCGATCAGGGCATAGTCGCCATGGCCGGCGTTATTGACGAGATGATCGAAGGTCTCGCGCCCGAACGTGTCGCGCAGGGCGGTGCGCAGCCGGTCGGCAAAGCCGGGGAAGCCCGCGACACTGCCGGTATCGAGCGCCAGGGCGACGGCCTTGCGGCCCATTGCCTTAATCTCCGCGACCACCGCCTCGGCATCGGCCGACCGGCTCTGGTAAGTGACGATGACATCGCCGCCGCGGCGGGCAATGGCGAGGGCGGCATTGCGGCCGAGACCGCGGCTGGCGCCAGTAACGATGGTGAGTTTGGTCATGATAGCTACTCCCGTTGAGGTGTTCCAACGGTAGTCTTGGGAGCCATTGCCGTCGTTACCCGAACCGCCAAACTCTTTGCCTAATCCTACAAAGGCGCTGCGCGCGCGGCGGACTATGCGTTAGGGTTCAGTCATGACAGAGACCCTGCTTGATGCCGTGCGCCGCTATGCCGAAACCCATGCCGACCAGAGCGGCCTGGCGCAGACGCCGATCACCGGCCTGACCATCATCCGCGCCACGAGCCCCGGCGGCCTCGTGCATGCGGTGTCGCGCCCGCTCGTCTGCCTGGTGCTGCAAGGCCGCAAACAGGTGCAGATGGGGACGCAGAGCGTGGGGTTTGGCGCGGGCGATTCGCTGCTGATCACCGCCGATGTGCCGACGGTGAGCCAGATCACCGAAGCGAGCCCCGTCCGACCCTATTTCTCGCTGGTGCTGGAATTGGAAGCCGCCGTGATCGCCGATCTGGTGGTGCAGATGAATGACGCGCCGGCGATCGACGGCAGTCCGGTGCGGGTGGAGCCGACGGATGCAGAGGTCGCCGATGCCGCCCTGCGCGTCCTGAAGCTGCTCGACCGGCCGGGCGCGGTGCCGGTGCTACACGGAATGCTGGTGCGCGAGCTGCACTATTGGCTGCTGGCCGGGCGCCATGGGCCGGCGGTGCGGCGCCTGGGCTGGACGGAAGGGCACAGCCAGAAGATCGCCCGCGCCATCAGCCTGCTGCGCGCCGAATTCGACCGGCCGCTCAAGGTCGAGGAACTGGCGGCGGCGGCCGGGATGAGCCCGTCGGGCTTCCACAAACATTTCCGCAGCCAAACCTCGCTCTCGCCCGTGCAATTCCAAAAGCAACTGCGCCTGATCGAAGCCCGCCGGCTGCTGCGCGCCGAAGCCATGACCGCCAGCAGCGCCGCCTATCGCGTCGGCTATGAAAGCGTCTCGCAGTTTACGCGGGAATATAGCCGCATGTTCGGCCAGCCGCCGGGACGGGATACGGAGCTGAGCCGGGACGTGGCGGCTTAGGGGGTTGAAGGGAAGGCACGGGGCGCCGCGCCCCGTGACCCCGCTTTCCCAAAAAACTCAATAAAAGCTCGTCATCCCCCGACTTGATCGGGGGATCTCCTCCGGGTGCCTGCCCAATTAGGACTGAGACCGGGTGGAAACGCCCCCGGAGGAGATGCCCCGGTTAAACCGGGGCATGATGGAGGAGGTAGTTAAGGGGAAACGCGGGTCCGGGGCGCGCCGCCCCGGCCTTAAACCCCACCCCTTTGCGTTCGCCTATCGGCCTTCGGCCTACTTGAGGCGTTAGTCGTTGTTCGCCCGGAGCGGGCGTTCTTCGACGCGGGAATAGATGGCGAGGCCGATCACCAGCAGGCCGGCGACACAGAGGAAGAGGACCGAGAACGCCTGGTTGATCGAGGCGCGGTCGGCCGGGGTCAGCGGATGGCGGGCGAGTTCATCGAGCCCGGCGGCGCCGGCAAGGCTGGGGGCCCAGGCGGCGATCAGGCCGAGGATCAGGGCGGCGCCGGCGGTCATGAAGAGTGCGCCGCCGAGCGAGCGGACAAAGCCGATGGCGCCGGAGATCGCCCCGAGATCACGCTTAGCCACCGCATTTTGGGCGGCGACGATCGTGGTCGGGAACAAGGGCCCGATGCCGAGGCCGACCGGGAACAGCAGCAACGCTGCCGCCCAGATCGGCAGCTGACCCGCAAAGGCGGCTTCGATCAGCAGGGCCAGGATGGCGATCGGAATGCCAATCAGCACCGGCAGGCGATAGCGGCCGGTGCGCTTGACGTAATTCCCGCCGAAAAAGGCCGTGATCGGTACCGAGAGCATGAAGGGGATCATGACGGCACCGCTGACCTTCGGGCTGGCCCCGAGGCCAACCTGCAGATAAGTCGGCGCCAGCACCGCGATGCAGAGATAGGCGCCGAAGACCACGAACAGCGAGGCCAGGATCGGGCCGGTCACCTTATCGGAGAAGAAATGCGGCGGCAGGATCGGCTCGTCCACCTTGTGCTGGCGGCGGATGAAGATGCCAAGGCCGACGACGCCCGCAACCACCAGAGCGCCAATGACCGGCAGGCCCCAATTGGCAGACGTGCCGCCTTCGGAGAGCGCCAACAGCAGCGAGGTGGAGCCGATCATCAGCCAGATGATCGAGAGCACATCGATGCGGGCCGGGCGGGTATGGAGCGGCAGCTTGCGCAGCGCCACGCTGACGACGCCCAGCGCGACGATGCCGAGCGGAATATTGATCCAGAAGACCCAATGCCAGCCGGCATATTCGGCAAAGAAGCCGCCGAGGATCGGGCCAGCCAGCGAGGCGGCAGCCCAGGTCATCGCGAAGAAGGCGGCATAGCGGGCGCGTTCGCGCGGGCTGACGATTTCACCGACTAGCGCCTGCACGGTGGTCATCAGACCGCCGCCGGCCAAACCTTGAACGGCGCGGGCCAGCACCAGTTGCAGCATGGTCTGCGAGAGGGCGCAGAGGGCCGAGGCGACCAGAAACAGCACCATGCAGACATAGAGCAGACGCTTGCGGCCATAGAGGTCGCCCAGCTTACCCACGATGGGCGTGCCGGCGGTCGCGGTCAGCATATAGGCGGTGACGATCCAACCGACGAGCTGGAAATCGCCCAGATCCTTACTGATCGCCGGCAAGGCCGGGGCGACGATGGTCTGATCGAGGGCGGCCAGGAAGAGCGCGAGCAGGGCGCCAAACAGCACGACCTTGATTTCGGCCGGCGTTAGGGCGGCTTCGGTAGGCGCGGCGGTGGTCATCGGTGACTGCTTCCTATAAGGCGGGCGCCTTATTCGGCAGCAGGCCGACGTTGAGGCGCGTCAAACTGAAGGGCGGCAAGGCGGGCATAAAGACCATCGGAGGCGACGAGCGCGGCATGGGTGCCGCTTTCGATCAACTGCCCCTGATCAAGAACCAGGATGCGGTCGCTGCCGGTGATGGTCGCAAGGCGGTGGGCGATGACGATGCTGGTGCAGCCCGTCATTAAACGATCAAGCGCCTTTTGTACCGCCTGTTCCGATTCCGCGTCCAGTGCGCTTGTGGCTTCATCGAGCAGCAGCAGGGCAGGTTTGCGCAGGATGGCACGCGCGATCGCGATCCGCTGCCGCTGGCCACCCGAGAGGCGCACGCCGCGCTCGCCGAGTTCCGAGCGATAGCCTTCGGGCAGACGGTCGATGAAATCGGCGGCGAAGGCGGCTTCGGCGGCGGCTTCGACCTCGGCCTGGGTCGCGTCCGGCGTGCCGTAGCGGATATTGTCGAAGACCGAGCCAGCGAAGATCACGGGGTCTTGCGAGACTACCGCGATCGGCCGGCGCAGGGCGACAGGATCGAGGGTCGGCAGAGCCTGGCCGTCAAAGCGCACGGTGCCGCGCTGGGGATCATAAAAGCGCAGCAACAACTGAATGACCGTGGTCTTACCGGCACCCGACGGACCGACCAGGGCGACGCGCTCGCCGGGTTTCACCTGGAAGCTGAGGTTATGCAGCGACGGGCGGTCGGGCCGGGTCGGATAGAAGAAATCGACGTTTTCGAAGGCGACCTCGCCGCGGGCCGGCGTCGGCAGGATGGCCGGGGATGCCGGGGCCTGGATCTCGGCTTCGGTCGTCAGCAGCTCGACGATGCGCTCGGAGGCGCCGGCCGCACGCTGGAGATCGCCCAAGACTTCGGAGATCGCGCCGACCGCACCCGCCACCACGGCGGCATAAAACACGAAGGCCGATAGATCGCCGGGGCTGAGACGGCCGGAGAGCACATCATGGCCGCCGATCCAGAGGATGACGGAGATGGCGCCGAAGATCAGCAGGATGACGATGGCGGTCAGGGCCGCGCGGGCCTTGATGCGCGAGCGGGCGGCAGCAAAGGCGCTCTCGTTGCGCGCCGTGGTCTGGGCGCGTTCCCAATCTTCGGCGGTATAGGCCTGAACGGTGCGGATGGCGCCCAGCGCATCGGAAATCTGCACGCCGACGGCAGCGACGGCATCCTGGGAGGCGCGCGAGAGGCTGCGGACCTTGCGGCCATAGGTGATGATCGGGATCACCACCAGCGGCACGACCAGGAAGACGAGGCCGGTCAGCTTGGGGCTGGTGATCAGCAGCATCACGGTGCCGCCCAGGAACAGCACGACATTGCGTAAGGCAACCGAGACGGCCGAGCCGACGACACTTTCGATGATCGCGGTGTCGGTGGTGAGGCGCGACTGGATTTCGGCCGAGCGGGTCTTGTCATAGAAACCGGCGTCCAAGCTCACGACCCGCGCGAAAACGTCACGCCGCAGATCGGCGACGACCCGTTCGCCTAACCAGGAGACCAGGAAAAATCGGCTGTAGGTCGCGCCCGCCATCAGAACGACGGCGCCAGCCAGCACCAGCACGGCCTTATCCAAGAGGGCGGCATCGCCGGTGACGAACCCTTGATCGACCAGGGTGCGCAGCCCGCTACCCAGCGCCAGCACCGAACCGGCCGCGACCAGCAGCGCGAGCGCGGCGCCGAGCAGCTTCAGCTTATGGGGCCGGAGGTAGGCGAAGACGAAACCGAGCGCGCGGATGTCGCGCGATGCCGGACGGTCGATGGCCATGGAAGTCGGACGGCGCGCCACTCGGGGGCTGCTCCTGCTTAGGTGAGAGTCACTCTGAAATCGCCCCCGGTATAGCGCCCCTGACGCGGACGGGCAACCGATGCAAGGTCGCAGGCGGCGGGCTGGTTTGTCGGCGCCGACCGGGCTTGGCCTACTTGAGGCCTGTTTAACTTACGGGCGCCTTTCTCAAAAAGGTTACGTCATCCTCGGGCCCCGACCCGAGGATCTGTGGCCGACCTCGGAGTTTGTGAAGATCCTCGGATCAAGTCCGAGGATGACGACGATATGTGGAGGGATGACGAGACATTCTGGGAGCGACCAGAAAGAGTCCAAAACCGACTCTTTCCCTTGCGTGGCTCGGCGCAACGCGCTATATGCCCGGCTTCTGAATTTCATGTTGTGACCGACGAGGGGGATGACGCCCGTGGGTCGATCATCACAGGGCGTTGTTAAGATGAAAAAAGAAATCCATCCCGACTATCATTCCATCACGGTCATCATGACCGATGGCCACACCTACCAGACCCGTTCGACCTACGGTAAGGAAGGCGACACGCTGCGCCTCGAAATCGACCCGACGTCGCACCCGGCCTGGACCGGCCAGACCCGTCTGATGGACATGGGCGGTCAGCTGGCTCGCTTCAACAAGCGTTTCGCCGGCCTCGGCATCAAGTAGTTTCCGCCGTCCCTATGGGGCGGTTGGTGACGGAAAAAGGCGCGAGAGTTTCTCGCGCCTTTTTTGTTTGGGCAGGTTTTCGGGCGCCTATCGGCCTTCGGCCTATTTGAGGCGTGGGCCGGGCAGGTGCGTCCGCGCCCTTGGCCGCGGCCGCAATGGCCGCTTGGGGAGCGAAGCCCCCTCCCCTTTTTGGGGTACGTCATCCCGGACTTGATCCGGGATCCCGGTCAGAGAAAAGCTACACGGTGTGGCCACACGAGATCCCGGCTCGGGGGCCGGGATGACGAGATTTGGTTTGAAACGGGCCTCAAGTAGGGCGAAGCCCGATAGGCCCTCGCATAGAGACTATGACTGCACGGCCCGGAGTTCCCGGCGTTTGACGCGGGTAGGGGGACGGGAGGCGATTTGTTTGTCGAGGCGATCGACCCTTGCGTAGAGCCGATAGCTGCGATCGAGCAATCGCCCGAGATACGGGGGCAAAGTAACCTCGGCCTGGGTTAGGCAGACGCCGTGACCGTCGAGCCGGTTTTCCGGTTTTAAGGCCTCGTCGTAATCCACTTCCCCCTCGTGCACCGCACGCTGGAGCAGCAGCCAGGCCATGACTTGCGTCAGGCGTGAGGTAATGCGCATGGCTTCGCGGTTGGCAACCAACCGGCCTTCGGCATCCGCAGTGTGACGATCACCAAGTTCTTTGGCTGCGAGGTAATCCCGCGCTTCGACCAAAAGGGTCATCGTTTCGTCGTAGGTACCCGAAAAATAAAACGTCCCCATGTGCAGTCCTCCCCGACCGGAAGGACGTACCCGGCCGCCTGTAAAAATAGTATGCGAGTGTTCAACGTCAAATGCTAGCCGTTAGGTTCCAGGTTGGGTGTGATAGGGATAAGACTAAGTTGTTCGCCCGCAACCAATAACGGACAATAACGCGACACCCGACAATAACGGCGGCCCGGAATTGCGGGCTGTTGGCAGTCAGGCCCGGCTTGCGCTATAAGCCCAGGCACGATGCGGACATTTTTTCATCTTTGGTTATCACCGGTTGCGCGCAAAATTCGCCTGATGCTTCGGGAGAAGGGGCTCGATTTCGACCCCGTCGTCGAACGGGTGTGGGAACGCCGGCCCGAATTCATGGCGCTTAATCCTGCTGCCGACGTGCCGGTGCTGATCGAAGCCGATGGACGGGTGCTGTCCGACGGCACCGCCATCCAGGAATATCTGGAAGAGGCCTATCCCGATAAACCGCTGCTCTATGGCGATATCCATCAGCGTGCGGAAATCCGCCGGCTGGTCGGCTGGTTCGACCAGAAGTTCAATCGCGAAGTGACGGCCAACCTCGTCGAGGAAAAGGTCGGCAAGCGCCTGATGGGCCAGGGTCAGCCGAACAGCCAGGCGATGAAGGCGGGTTACGCCAACATCCATTATCACCTGGATTACATCGCCTATCTGATGGACCGCCGCCGGTATCTGGCCGGCGAAGAGTTCAGCTTGGCCGATATCACAGCCGCCGCCCACCTCTCCTGCCTAGATTATCTGGGGGATGTGCCCTGGGAAGGCCACGAAGGCGCGCGAGACTGGTACGCTCGCGTGAAATCCCGCCCGAGCTTCCGGCCCCTGCTGGCCGATCGGGTCCCGGGCATTTCGCCGGTCGCCCACTACGATGATCTGGATTTCTAGCGTCAAAACTGCGTCTTAATAGTCGGGTGCAAGGGGAGAGTGGCATGAGGCGCGCTGGGGGACGGATCTGGATCGCACTGGTCGCCGTCTTCGTGCTTTTCCTGGCTGCCCTCGCCGTTGCTCCCCGCTTTGTCGATTGGTCGCCCTGGCGCGACGATATCGCCAGCACGGTGACCCATTTTGCAGGCCGCGCGGTCGCCATCGACGGCGAGGTACGCCTGACCCTGCTGCCTATCCCCTCCCTTGTCGCCGAAGATGTCCGTCTGGGTGAAGCCGCCGGTGGCCGCGCGCCTTATTTCGCCCGGGTCGGCAAGCTCGAAGCGCGGCTCGATCTCGCCCAGCTGGTGGTTGGCCGGATCGCCGTCACCTCGCTGGTGTTCATCAATCCAGAAGTCGATCTGGTCGACCGGCTCGACGGCCTGCTGCCTGACGGGGCGGTGCCGGTCGGCCAGGTGCGCTTCATCGGCGGTAGCCTGGGCCTGCCCTGGTTCGAGGAAGGCGAGCGCATCACGCGCTTTGACGGCGAGGCGGTCTTCAATGCCGACGGCCAGGGCTGGCGCGTCACCGGCGATTTCCACCACCGCGCCCTGCCCTGGCATATCGAGGCGGCGCTGGCCCCCGGCCCGACCAGCGCGCAGCTGGGCGTGACGCTGGCCGCGCGCGGCGGCGGCCCGACCCTGCGCCTCTCCGGCCAGGTCAAGACCGACAGCGGCGCCTTTAGCGGGCGGCTGCGCGGGGAAGGCGACCGCTCGTCCGAACTCTTCTTTGCCTTGGGACTCGCCGCGCCGCCGCCGGCCAAAGGGCGTTTCACCCTGGATAGCAAGGTCGAAAGCGCCAATGACATCGTCACGCTCGAAGGGTTGACCGCCGCCATTGGCGATCAGCGATTCCAGGGCGATGTGAAGCTCGATTGGACCGCCGACGATCCGCGCCTCGAGATCACCCTCGCCACCTCGCGTCTCGATATCGATATCTGGCGCGCGCCCGGCGCCCCGGCCCTCGCGGCCCGCAAAGGCCCCTTGCGGATCGACGGGCGCCTGGATGCCAAGGCCGATACCGTCGAATGGAACAATGGCTTTGCCCGCGCCGCCACCTTGAAGGCCGCACTGTCGGGCGAAGTGCTGACCATCACCGAAGCCCATGCCCAGCTGCCGGGCAGCGCCGATATTGCCGGCAGCGGTACGATGGATCTGGCCGAACCCCATGGTTTCACCGGCCGGATCGAAGGCGGCGCCGACGATCCCCGCCCGGCCTTAAGCTGGCTGGGCGTCACCCTGCCGCTGCCCGAAGGCCGCTTGCGCCGCGTGTCTGCCGTTGCCGATATCAGCGGCGACCAGACCAGCCTCGATATCCGCGCCATCGATCTGGCCTTCGACGGCAGCCGCCTGACCGGTGATGTCAGCCTCGATTGGCAGGATCGCAAGCAGGCCAATCTGGTGCTCGCGCTCGATCGCCTGAATATCGATGCCTATCTTGCCGCGCCCAGCCTTGCCGGGGACGCGCCGCTGGCCTGGATGAACGACTGGGACGGCAGCGCCCGCATCACCATCGATCAGGCGACCGTCAAGGCCCTGCCGATCCCGAACGTGCGGATGCAGGCAAGCCTCGCCAAGGGCATCGCCACCCTGCAGAAGCTGGAAGGCGGGATCCTTTCCGACGTCTATCTCTCGCTCGGCGGGACCATCGACCGCAGCCAGTGGCCCGCCGCCATCGATGTGAAGGGCGAGTTTTCGGCCCCCGACGCCTATCGGTTGGGGCAATTGCTGGAAATCCCGATCCCCGGCGTTTTGGGCCGGCCCGTGCCGCTCAAAAGCGCGATTGCCCTGAATGGCCCCGCCAATGCCGCGCGTCTGGCCCTGGCGCCGGCCTGGGGCAAGGTGCAGGGCCAGGTGCTGGGGCCACTGGACCTGCCGGCCCGCACCGGGCGCCTCGATATCGACTTCAATAGCCAATCCTCGATCGCCCTCCTCGCGCAGCTCGGCGATATCGCCCGCCGCAGCGACGAGACCGATACGCCAGCCGCCTTGAGCGGCGTCTTCACCTTCGGCCCCGGCCGCTGGGAATTGCGCGAGATCAAGGCGCTGCTGGCCGATCTCGCTGCCAGCGGGCAGATCGGGCTGCATGAGGGCAAATATATCGGCGGCCTCGGGATTTCCGCCCTGCATATCGACGGCTGGGGCGGCCCACTGATGACCGGCGGCGACCTCAACGGCTGGCTCAAAGCCCTCCCCTCCAGCCAGATAGCCCTGCGCTTCGGATCGGTCGATGCCGGCAATATCGCCATGACCGAGATTGCGACCACGCTGGAAACCGCGCCCGGCAGCGTCACCTTCGACAACCTCACCGGCAAGACGTTCGAAGGCGCCAGCACCGGTAAGCTCAGTTTCACCGCCGGCGAGGAAACCGTCGTCTTCGACGGCGCGCTCGAGGTGAAGGAAGCCAATCTCGCCGCCCTCTCCAGCGTGCTGTTCCAGGACCCCGAGGTCGAAGGCCGCCTGACCCTGACCGGCACCGCCAAATCCGAAGCCCGCTCGCTGCTCGCCCTCTGGCGCGGCCTCAAAGGCGAAGCCGGGGTCTTTACCGGACAAGGCAAGCTGCCCGGCTTCGATCTCGCCACCGCCAAGAAGGCGCGCGAGACCAAGGGCCCCGAAGAGCGCAATGCCGCCCTCGTCTTCTCGCTGGGCGGCGGCACGACGGGCTTTGCCAGCGGCAAGGGCCGGATCGAACTGACCGAGGGCATCGCCCGCCTCCTCCAAGTGGACCTTGCCCTCGACGGCGGTATCGCCCGCTATTCCGGCGCCTGGCCACTGGCCGGCGGCCCTCTCGTGGGTCAGGTCCGCTTCGACCTCGACGGGTTGCCGCCTTATGGCTATCAGGCCGAAGGGCAAGCGGGACGTTGGGTGCGGAAGGTCGAGCTGCCGAAGTGATTGATCAAATTACCGGCCAGCGCATCGTAGTCATGATTCATGAGGAATATGGCCCCTTCATCAGGGTCATGTCTTATCAAGATGCCGGCCACCTGGAAGATCGCTTTGATGACGACCTTCACGTCACTTATTGGAAGATGCGCGACAAGGAATTAGCCCTGCGCGGCGGCAATGAATATTATTTCGGGACCGTCGCCGACCCCGTGAAATTGCGGACCATCCTCGATAGCATTTCCTAGTGCGGGCGGTTGGAAGACACGGGGCGCGCCGCCCCGTGACCCGCATTTCCTATAAAATAGGTTACGTCATCCCCGGACTTGATCCGGGGATCTCCTGCCGTTGAGTGCTCTACGCGGCGTGGCCACACGAGAAGCCCTGTGATGACGAGCTTCTTTTGCAGGCGCCTATCGGCCTTCTGCTTTCTCGACACGGCATGATCGGGATGCCAGGGTTTGCGGAGGCCGACCCTATGGATCTCGATATGACCGATGAACCCGCCCTGGAGGGCATGCTGCTGAAAGACGGTGAGTACAGCGTTCATCTGCACGCACCGATTTTTGATGCGACCGCGAGTTGGTTTGATCATCCGATCACCCTGTCGGCCGGCCCCTTCACAGGGTCCATCGTCTCGACGAGTTATGAGGGGGTCGAGGTGCTCGGTGCTTTCCTGACGGAACTGCAAGCGCTTCATCAAAACATGACCGGTAAGGCGGTCCTGGGCGAGCGGTACTACCACAACTTTATTCTGGAACTGGAAGGCGACGGGTCGGGACGGATCGCCGGCAAAGTCGACTGCATCGATGGTGCTTACAACGGCCGGCTGAGCTTCAAACTCTCCCTCGATCAGAGCTATCTGCCGGCCGCCATTTCGGCCGTGAAAAAGTTCGTCCGGGATGGGTACGATTTGCGGAAGGCGGCGGGCGGGCCCGCGTACGAACGTTAAGCCACGAGGCACGCCGCCCCGTGACCTGCTTTTCCTGAGTTTCAGAAATTTCGTCATGCCCCGGTTTAACCGGGGCATCTCCTCCGGGCGCATTTCCACGTAGGCTCGGCAGGATTGGGCGGGCTCCCGGAGGAGATCCCGTGGTCAAGCCACGGGATGACGAAATCTATTGGGAAACGGGGTCAAGGGGCGCGGCGCCCCTTGCTCTATCCCCTCTTGGGGCGCCTATCGCGCTTCGCGCTACTTGAGGCGGGATTGCGGGCGCCTAGCGGCCTTCGGCCTACTTGAGGCGCGTCACTTCACGCAATCCGTCCAGTTACCAAGCTGCCCCATGATCCGGCTGAGTGTCGCGGCGCGGCGTTGGATGTAGGCAGACGGCTTGCCGGCATCGAAGCGGCGGGGGTTGGGGAGGACGGCGGCGAGGAGGGTGGCTTCGGTGCGATTGAGGTCGGCGGCGGATTTGTTGAAATGATGGCGCGCGGCGGCTTCGACGCCATAGATGCCGGGGCCGAATTCGACGGTATTGAGGTAAACCGCCATGATGCGGTCTTTGGGCCAGAGCAGGTCGATGGTGAAGGCGAGCGGGACTTCGACGCCTTTGCGCAGGAAACCCCCGCCCGGCCAGAGGAACATATTGCGGGCGAGCTGCATGGTGACGGTGCTGGCGCCGCGCAGGTTTTCGCCGCTCTGATAATCGTCGATGGCGTCCTGGACGGCGGTCCAATCGACGCCGTTATGGCGGCAGAAGTTATTGTCTTCGCCGGCGATGACGGCGCGCGCGATGTCGCGGTCGATCCTGTCCCAGGAGACGGGGTCGTGATGGAGGCCTTCGCCTTCGATGAGGCGGATTACCATCAGGGGCGTGATGGGCGGATAGATAAAGCGATAGAAGAGGATCATCACCAGCCAGAAGGCGATCAAAATCGCCAGACCCAGGGCTATCCAGCGGGTTATCCGCCCAACCATCCGCTTTTCCTTCCCCTCGACCACGCTTGTCGGCAGATTAGCGCACATGACTGACAAGCACACCCCTACAGCACCGCCCCCGGTTTATCGGGCCGAGTTCAATTGGCAACGCCTGCTGATCCTGCATGTCCTGACCGGCCTGCTGGTGATCGCAACTTTCCCCGCCCCTTGGAACTTCGCCATCGGCACCGGGTTCCTGGCGCTTTATGGCCTTCGCTACCGTTTCTTCAACCGCCCGGCCCTGGTGCTGGAGGGCGATCGGATCGTGCTGCAGCCGCTGGGCCATAAGCTCGAGGGGCGGATCCTACAGGTCAATGTGCGTGGCGCGGGCAATAATATCGTCACCGGCGGCTGGATCACCGTCGATCTCAAGGGCTTCGGGCGCCGGCGCCTGACCATCTATCCGCTGCAAGATCCGCTGGTGGCGGCCGCCACCCTGAAAGCCGCCACCAGCCACTTCAAGGCTTTGGAAGAGAGCGGGGCATGAGGGCCGAAGATCTGCTGTCCCGCATTCTCTATCGCGACGGCAATATCCTGATCATCGACAAGCCGGCGGGCCTCGCGGTTCATGCCGGGCCGACGACCAAACATGATCTGGAGCAGTACCTGCCGGCCCTGCAGTTCGAGCGCAAGGAGCCGCCGCATCTGGCCCATCGGCTCGACCGCGATACCTCCGGCTGCCTCGCGCTCGGGCGGCACAAGAAGGCGCTCTCCCGGCTCGGTCGGCTGTTCCAGGCCGGATCGATCAGCAAGGCTTATTGGGCGCTGGTGCAGGGCAATCCCAAGGGGGATAGCGGCACGGTCAGCGCGCCGCTGCTGAAAGTGACGCGCAAGGGCGAAGGCTGGCGGATCCGGGTCGACAAGAGCGGCCAGCATGCCGTGACCAACTGGAAGGTCTTGGCGCGCACCGACGGCACGGCCTGGCTGGAGCTGGAGCCGATGACCGGCCGCACCCATCAGATCCGCGTGCATTGCGCCCATATCGGCCTGCCGCTGGTCGGCGATATCACCTATGGCGTCGCGTCCGGCATGCCGCAGCCGATGATGCTGCACGCGAGGCGGCTGACGGTGCCTTACAAGGAGGGCGCGCCGGCGATTGTCGCTGAGGCTCCCCCCCCGCCGCCGATGGCCTCCTATATCAGAGCCATGGGGTGGGAATGGTAGTCCGCGCTGGCCGCATAGCGACGCCCTTGGGTGTTGCCGTTGCGGTCGTGGATGCCGAGGGCGCGCTGCTGCGCTTTCACCTGCCGGCCGCCGAGGCGCGCTGGTCCGAGGAATGGGGCGAGAGCCCGGCCTGGGACGAAGCGGCGGTCAGCCATGTCGCGCGACAGGTCGATGAATATTTTGCCAAGGAACGCAGCGCCTTCGATCTGGACCTGGCCGCGACCGGCACGCCGTTCCAGATGGCGGTCTGGGCCGAGCTCTGCCGCATTCCCTATGGCGAGACCATCACCTATGGCGAGATGGCCCGGCGGATCGGCAACCCCGATGCCCAGCGCGCGGTCGGCATGGCCAATAACGCCAATCCCATCGGCCTGATCGTCCCCTGCCACCGAGTGGTGGGCGCCAACGGCAAGCTGGTCGGCTTTGCCAGCGGGATCGAGATGAAAGCCGCTCTGCTGCGGTTCGAGGGGCCTGAGCCGGATCTGTTTGGGTTGGGGTGAGGCGGTGCGAACCCTGCTCTCGACCCTGCGCCTGTTGCTGGTCCTGACCTTCTGTAGCCTCGCCGCGCAGGTCCTGCTGGGGCACAACCAGACCTTGGCCGGGATCGGCTGCGCGGGCTTTTTTGCCCTTTATCTGATTCTGCTGTTTGTCTGGGACACCCGCCATGAGCCGGCCGCGCTCCCGAACAGCCGACATCCCCTCAAGGTCGTTATCTCGACCCTGCATTTCACGCTGATTGGCGCGCTCTGCGGCACTGCTGCGCTCATGCTATGGGGGCACGATCACAAAGCGGCAGCCTTCGGCTGCGCTGGGTTTTTCCTGCTGTATTTTATCCTGATGCTTTTTCGGGAAGTGGGCCCATCCCTCGGCTCGCTGCCCCATGGGGGCTCGATCCGATACGAGAGACTAGAGGGTATCGGCTATACCGCGCAAGATGGCCGCTTCTGCGCGATGGACCTCTATTCCGTCACGGACAATCACCGCACCCTCCGCATCGCAGACCGCTGGGGCTTCAATGACGGACCGCCCATTACCGAAGCTGACCTGCAGATGATCCTGGCGGATATTGTCGAAGGTTTTTGGCGGAACCGCTGGGCCTTTACCGTGGTGGGCAAAGGGGGAGAGGTGCTGTTTCAATCGCGGCAGGACGTCGGGCCGGATGCCTTGGGAGTGAGGTGAGGGATGCGATCCTGGACATCTGTCGCACAAGCGACGCTGGCCTTGCTGCTGTTCGCAGCGCCCGTTCAGGCCAGCGACTGGCTGGTGTTTCAGTCGGACCGCGGGTTTTCCGTCGATTATCCAGCCGGTTGGTATCGCCTGGATGATCGCACCGAAAGCCTCGACATCATAAGCTCCCGCGACACGCTCACTGGCGTGATCATCGGCAAGGGCGCCGAGATGATCTGGGTTGGGGAGCGGACTGATGTGCCGGCCGAGGGGCATCTCGAGCGGATGATCGCAGCGGTGAGGATGGATCCGGCGGATGAGGTCATCAGCGTCGAGAGGGATGTCTTTGTCTCGGGCGAGAAAGACCGCTGTTCATCGATCTCCAGCCTCACCCAGAAAATTGAGGTCGGCCCCAAGACCTATCAGCGCGCGAAGCATATTCTCTGCCCGGTCGGAGCGCGGCTGTTCATCATAGCCACCTGGCGCTGGGAGAATGATCCCCCGCGCGCAGATACGCCGGAAATCATGACGCGGATCGTGAAATCCTTACGGGTTTCCCCGTAGAAATAGGGTTAAGCGGGCGACCGAGTTTGGACAAATCAGCGGGTCAAGGGGCGGCGCGCCCCTTGACTTGAGGTTCGACGCGGTCTGGCTACATAAGATCCCGGATCACGTCCGAGATGACGGCCTTTCTTGGAAGCCGTTCCAAGAGGCTCCCTGTCGATATCGAGCCCGGTTAGGCCCGTTTGCCGAGCCGCTTGTTGCCGTGCCGGGCTTCGAGGTCGCGCAGGGAGGTGCGCAGCTTGTCGAGTTCCGATTTCACGTGCGGGGTGGCATGCTGATCGAAGTCGCCGAGCAGCACCTCCAGCGCTTCGTCGAAATCGTCGCTGAACCCCGGATCACGGCGCTTTTGAACGGCGAGCTTGGTCAGCACCACATGCTGCAATGCTTCGAAGCGGGCCTTATCGGTATTGTCCATGATGATCCTCCAGTTGTGCTGGAGATTAATGATTTTGGAGCCGCTTCGTTCCGCGCGAGGACGCCGGGTCAAGGGGCGACGCGCTGCTGGCCTTGAGGTTCGACGCGGTCTGGCCACACGAGATCCCATGGTCAAGCCATGGGATGACGATTTTATTGGAGATGCCGGGGTCCAGGGGCGAGGCGCCCCTGGGTCTTTCACTGGAGAATTACGCCGCCTCCGCCATTTCGTCCATCAGGTAGCGGGCGAGGAGGCGGGCGGCTTGGGTGGGGCTGGGGCGCAGGCGCAGGGCGATTTCTTCCATGGGCAAGGCCGGCAATCCTTCGGCTTCGCCGATGAAGCGCCAGCCGGGCGGGACCGAACCGCGCGCCAGAGCCGTGAGGCAGAGGCCGCTTTTGACGACGGCGAGCACGGCGGCGATCGAAGAGCCGGAAAAGGCGATGCGATAGCGGCGCCCGGCCTTTTCCAGCGCGCCGGCGATGAGGGGCCGGAAGAGGCAGCTTTCCTGGAAGAGCGCCAAGGGCAGCGGATCGATGAGTTCGGGGCGGAAGCCGGGAGCGGCGACCCAGACCAGCGGTTCCTGCTTCACGAGGCGGCCCATGGGGTCGCCCTTGTGGCGGGTGAGCAGCGCCATATCGAGCTCGCCGCTTTCGAGGCGCGGGATGAGCTCGACGGTGGGAGCGCAGCGGACATTGATCTCGACCAGCGGATAATCGGCGGCAAAACGCGCCAGCAGCGGCGGCAGGATCATTTCGGCATAATCGTCCGGCATGCCGAAATTGACCGCGCCCGTCGTGATAGTGCCGGTCAGGCTGTCGATCGCCTCATCATGGATTTGCAGCATGCGGCGCGCGAGGCCGACGACCTGTTCGCCCGCCAAAGTGACCGAGACGCCGCGCGGGCTGCGCTCCAAAAGACGCTTGCCGACGGCGTCTTCGAGCTTGCGGATCTGCATGGAAACGGCTGACTGCGTGCGGCCCAGACGCTCGCCGGCCGGGGTGAAGCCGCCGGTTTCCACCACCGTCACCAGGGCGCGTAACTGATCGAGATCGAGGGTCGGGCGCATCATCACGATTCCTTATGAAGGAATGTCGGTAATTCGTTTCACAAATGATAAGGCCAGCGCGAGGATGGGGGCAAGAGGGAAGCCCAAACTCTCTGCTTGCAGCCATCCTTGGGCCCCCACCCGGGGATGGCATTTTTTGTGTCGCCTACCGGCCTTCGGCCTACTTGAGGCGGGATTCTTTGCGGGCGCCTATCGGGCTTCGCCCTACTTGAGGCGCGGGGCCCACCCCAGTCTCGTCATCCCGGACTTGATCCGGGATCTTGGGTAGACGGGCTCCGCCCCCTTCGGCCACCGCCACGACGCGGTTTGGCCACACGAGATCCCGGCTCGGGGGCCGGGATGACAGTTCGAGTTTGAGGTTTCGAGGAGATCCATCATGACGGCCTTGTCTGCCGCCCTATCCGCACGTCCCGAGAAAGCCACCGAGAGCGGCGCTTTGACGGCGATGATCGTCGGGCAGCTGGCGGTCGCGGCCTCCCCCATTCTGGTGCGCCTCACCGGCATGGACCCGATCGATAGCGCCGCTGGGCGGATGGCGATCGCGGTGCCGATCCTGATCGCCTGGAGCCTCTTCACCCCCGCCCCGGCGGTGCGATCCCATTGGAATTTCCGCGATATCCTAATGGTGATCCTGTCGGGCGTGGCCTTTGCCCTCGATCTGGCCGGGATGCATGCGGCGATTGCGCTGGGGTCGGTGACGAACGCCACCTTCCTCGTGAATCTCGCGCCCGTCATCATGGTGCTGGCGGCCTGGGCCCTCTTCAAACAACGCCCGAGCGGGCGACAGGCCGGGGCCCTGGCCATCGCGTGCCTCGGCGGCGTTGCGCTCTCCTTCGATAGCCTCGGGCGGGCGGGCGTCGATCCCATGAGCGATCTTTATGGCATCGGATCGGCCGTCGCCTTTGCCCTCTATATGCTGCTGGTCCAGCGCCTGCGCGCCCGCCACGCCAGTGGGCCGGTGATGCTGTGGAGCAGCCTTGCCGCCGCATTGACGTTGGCACCGATGAGTCTGGCCCACGGCGGGTTTGAGTTACCGGCGAGCCTCGGCGGACTTGCGGCCCTGATCGCGCTGGGTGCTGTGGTGCATGCCTTTGGCCAAGGCCTGACCGCCGTGGGTCTGGGCCGCCTTCCCGCCGCCGTGATCGCGCCTTTCCTTCTGCTCCAGCCCGTGGCAACCGCGGTCGCCGTGCCGTTCCTGCTGGGCGAGACCGTGAGCCTGCCGCAGATGGTGGGCTGTGCGCTGATCCTGGGGTCGCTGGGGTTGGTGCGGTTTAAGAAAGCGCAAGGCTAAAGGGTTCAAGGCAAGGGGCGCCCCGCCCCTTGACCCCGGCTTTCCATTTTTTATGTCGTCACCCCGCACGTGATGCGGGGTCTATCCGAAGCGGTGCCGCTTGAGAGGGATCCCGCATCAACTGCGGGATGACGTCCCTTTTTTGATCTTTAGCCATGCGGGTCCGGGGCGGCGCGCCCCGGGTTTACTGCACCTTGGAATTAAGGCTCAGCCCCCAAGGTCACCTTGGTGAAATCATCGACCAGGATGGCAGCGATGAGGGGTTTGCGGCCGGGGGGGAGCGGGCCGAAGTCGGCGCGGTAGCTGCCGTCTTCCTGGCGTTTGGCCGGGCGGTCAAGGCCGTCGAGGGTGAGGGTCAGTTCCTTCACCACCGCGAGTTCGCCGGCGTCTTCGTCGATCAGCAGCAGGCTGAAGGTCCCGCCCGGCTGGAGTTCGCCTTCACCGTGAAAACCGCCGCCATGGAGGTGGTAATAGACCGTCTGCGGGGGCGGGTTACGGGGCGGGGTCGCTTGGGCGACGGCGCCGGCGAGGATGGCGGCCAGCAGCAGGGCGAGTTCGAGCTTCAGGGAGATCCGCAGCTTGCGGGACTCGCGCGGGACCAACCACCAGCGGTTGGCCATGGCGAGGCCGGTCAAGAGCACCATTGCCCCGATCTTGCCGAGCATCAGGGCGCCATAGGGCGTGCTGATGCTGGCCGGGCCACCGGAGATAAGGAGCGCAAAGCCAAGACCGCCCAGGGGGATGAGGGGCACGAGCCAGAAGGCGGGACCGCCGAAGGTGGCGGCGCCGACCGGATGGCGGACCAGCACCAGCAATCCTGCGAACCAGAAACCGGCAACCGCGATATGGAGCGGCGGCAGTACCATCGCCCAGCCGGCGATGGTGGCATGGCCGTCGAGGCCGAGGCCGAGGGCCGTTAGGATTGCGCCGAGGATGGCAACCGGGCGGTGCAAACGTAGGAGTAAGAGACCGGCAGCGGCGAGCCCGGCCTGCCACATGGCCTCGCCAATCTTGAAGTCGCCACGCACCATGGTGGAGAGCGCAACAGCCAGCAGCGCAGCTTCGGCCAGACGCCGCCGCCAGGGCGGGTCGAGGGAGGTCGGCAGCAAAGCGCCGCCCAACGCCGCGAGCGCCAGCGGCAGAACCAGCACCATCGCGGTGACGGATTTCCATTCCGGGATGATCCGGCTATCGCCGGCGGCTGCAACGCCGGTGCCGATCCCAAAGGCGCTGGCATTGGCGATGGTGTGGCCGTCGGCCGAGACCACCCGCCAGCGCAGCAGGTACGGCCCTTGGGAGAGATCCGTCGGCAGCGGCTGACGCACCCCTGTGCCGGTGCCAAGGGCGGGCGGCAGCGATACGGCCGCGCCATCGGGCCCGATCAGGCTGAGGGCGCCGGGGGTCACCGGTTCGTTGAAATTCAGCACAATCTCGGCCGGGGGTTTTTTCAGGCGCGCGCCATCGCCCGGCGTGATGCTGGTAAGGACGGCATGGGCGCCGGCGGCCGGGGCCCAGAGCAGCGCCAGGAGAAGCAGAAGGATCCGCATCATTCGGTTGGAGGAGGCGTTGCCGCCCCCTCCCCTTTTCCTTACGACTTGGGCGTCAGCGTCACGAAGGGCGCCGGTTCCTTGAGGTCGTCGGACTTCTGCCCGGCGGCCGGGATTTCGATCCAGCGATGGGCGCCATTCGCGCATTCCTGCACGATCGGCCAATAGAGCGGGCCGGTGGTATCGGGCAGCTTACCGCGCAAGACGAACTCGTCGTAATGGGCATCGGCGAGCGAGCCGGTCCAGGTGACTTCGGTGACGCCTTCGGTGATCTGGCCGCCATGACCGTCGCTGACCGGGGTCTTCAGCGGGCCCTTCACGATGGTGAGATCCCAGCCGGGCTTGGGCATCGGCTTGACTGAGGTGACGCCATCGGGAATGCGCACGCGGATCTTGAGGCTCGGCTCGCCGCCGGTGCAGCCATGGCCGACACGGACCACGGCCTTATAATAAGAACCCGACACCGCCTGGGTAGTTTCGAGGGTGGCATGGGCGAAGGCGAAAGCAGGAATGAGGGCAGCCACGGCGGCGCCCAGAAGAAGCGACTTCATCGTCAAAGATCCTTGAATAGAGAGGCTATCGTCTGAGGGTGGGATCAGGCGACGGCTGGCGGATCTCTGGGTCTGTAAGGCGGATGGGGATCGGTTTGCGCGGTCGGCTGAGCGACCGGTGCCTGCGCGAGATAGGCGACGGTGAAAACAAAGGGCACCATCGGCGCGGTCGGCGGCAGGGCATCATTGACGCGCGCGGTGCAGCAGAGCTGGCAATCATGGGCGGCTAAGCCCGAGGCGCCGTGATCGTCGCCGGTGTCGGTCGGCAAGCAGAGCACATTGGCACCGAACAGCGCGATCAGGGCCGTCTGTTCATCGCTGAGCGGGCGGGCTTGCGAGGCCGCGAGCGGCGCCAGCAGACCCGAGACAAGCGCCAGCAGCGCCAAAAGACGCATCCCGATCCGCCAGCCGGTCCGCAGGAGCTTCACCATGCCCAAGACCTAGCCGGATCGGAGTTGGAGAGCAAGAGGCGCCGCGACGATAGGCCCTGCGACAGAAGGCCCGACCGCGCGGTAACATATTCCACATCTTTAGGCTGCATCGTGTGTGCTTTGACAGTTGCACAAGAGCGATCTTGCTGCCTGTATGAGTCTGATAAAAAAAGCTTCCAGGGATCCTTCAGAAGATGCGCATTACAATTCGCGGACGATTGACAATCGTTTTGGCCGCCTTGGTGGGTTTGATCATCGCTACCAACATCGCCTCCTGGAGCGCTATGACGCGCCAGCATGATGCGATCCGGTTCCTGGCCGAAGATCAGATCGAACCGCTGCGCCATCTGAAGATCATCTCCGACGCCTATGCCGTGTTCGTCGTCGATGCCTCGCACAAAACCCGCAACGGCAATTGGGATTGGGCCGAAGGCCTGAAATCGGTGCGTAAGGCCCAGGCCGATATCGCCGCCGCCCGCGCCGGCTATAACAAGGCCGTCGGCGATCTGTCCGATCATGACAAGAACGAGCGCGACATGGCCGCCAAGACCGCGCAGCTCGAAACCGCCGTCAAGGCCTCGGTCGAAAAGCTGATCGGTATCATGGAGCGCAAGGACAAAGCCGCGCTCGATGAATATGTCGTCAAGGAAATGTACCCGACCATTGATCCGCTGACCGATGCGATTAGCGGCAATATCGATGCGATCACCCAGAATTCGCTGGGGCTCTATGCCGATGAATCCGTCGCCTTCAACCGCACGATCTGGATCTCCGGCGCCCTGACCGTTGTCGGTCTGCTCGCCTCGCTCTGGGGCGCGCTGACCGTGGTTTATCAGGTCAGCCGGCCACTGACCCGCCTGACCCGCGCGATGGAAAGCATCGCCGGTGGCAATTGGCGCACCGAAGTGCCGGCCCACAAGCAGGCCGACGAAATCGGCGCAATGCGCGCCGCCCTGCAGATCCTCAAAGTCAGCGGCGAGGAAGCCGAAGATCTGCGCACCCGCCAGGAAGCCGACCGAGCCGCCGCCGAGGAGCTGAAACGCCGCACGCTTTCGGATATGGCCGAGCGGATCGAAGCGGAAACCCGCCGCGCGGTCGATGAGGTCGCCAGCCGTACCGGCTCCATGAGCCAGAATGCCGACCAGATGGCCGATAGCGCTGATAAGGTGCAGGCCAATTCCGCCGAGGTCGCGGGCGCGGCCGAACAGGCGCTCTCCAACGCCCAGACCGTGGCGGCCGCAACCGACGAACTCTCGGCCTCGATCCGCGAGATCACCAGCCAGGTGAACCATGCCAGCGCGATCTCCCGCCAGGCCGTGACCCGCGGCGAAGAAGCCCAGAGCACCATCGCCTCGCTCTCCTCCGCCGTTGCCCGCATCGGCGAAGTCGCCGACCTCATCAAAGGCATCGCGGCGCAGACCAACCTCCTGGCCCTCAATGCCACCATCGAAGCCGCGCGCGCCGGGGATGCCGGCAAGGGCTTCGCGGTGGTTGCGGGTGAGGTGAAGAACCTCGCCAATCAGACCGCCAATTCGACCGAGGAAATCACCCGCCAGATCTCGGAAATCGAAGCCACCACCCGCGAAGCCGTGGCGGCGGTCAAAGCCATCGACCACACCATCCGCGATATGGATCAGACCTCGACCGCGATCGCCGCCGCCATGGAAGAACAGACGGCCGCGACCGGGGAGATCGCCCGCAACGTCTCCCAGACCGCCGCCGCCGCCCAGCAGGTCGCCAGCCGCATCGCCCAGGTCTCGGCCGAAGCCTCGGTCACCGGCGAGCGCGCCGATACCATGCGCGCCACCGCCGGCGAGGTGAAAGTCTCGATCGACGACCTGCGCTCGGTCCTCGTCCGCGTCGTGCGCACCGCCACCGATGATGTGGATCGCCGCAAGAACCAGCGCTTTGCCGCCGATATCGCCTGCAAAGTCTCGGTGCGCGGCACCCAGTTCGATAGCCGCATCATCGATCTCTCCGCCGACGGCATCGGCCTTGCCGATAGCGGTTCGCTGCGGGACGGGGACAGCGTCACGATTACGGTCGCGCGCCTCAGCAAGCCGCTGCGCGGCCGCGTGACCGAAACCTCCGGCGCCAAGACCGGCCTGATCGTCGCCGAGGATGACGACACCCGCCGCGCGATCGAACAACTGCTGCGCAGCGTGGCTTAGACTCCTTGCGGGCGCCTATCGGCCTTCGGCCTACTTGAGGCGCGGGGTTGCCTCAAGTAGCGCACAGCGCGGTAGGCAAGACTTAAGGCAATCCGGGGCGCGCCGCCCCGGACCCGCTTTCCTGATCTTTAGAAGCTACGTCATGCCCCGGCTTGTCCGGGGCATTTCTTTTGAGGCATCGCTGGATGGGCTCCCGGAGGAGATCCCCCGATCAAGTCGGGGGATGACGAAGTTGTTGGGGGGATGCCCGTAGAGGCGCCTTAAAGGAACGCGGGTCCGGGGCGGCGCGCCCCGGATCTACCGGGCTTCGTCCAGGATCGGGGCGAAGGGGATGATGCCGGTGGCGAAAAGCTTCTCGCGCATCCGGTCGGCATAGGCGTGGGCGAAGGCTTCGCGTTCGTCGGTTGGCCGCGCAAAATAGCGGTCGCGCAGCACATCCCACTCTTCCAAGCCCTGGGCATCCGGGCGAAGAACCTTTTCAAGATAATCGACCCAATGGCCGATTTCGTGCAGCAGAGTGCGATAGAGCTGGGTCGCACGGGTGCTTTCGGCGGTCGGGGTGACGAGGTGGTTGCGCTTGGTGCGCTCGATGCTATGGCCATCTTGGCGCAGGCGGTCTATTTCGGCCTGATCGTCGGGATCAAGATGCAGGCCCCATTTGATCGGCTGATCGAAGCGGCAGGCCTCCAGCAGAATCGCGGGGCTGTAGTCGTCGGGGTCGTCGCCCGGCCGGCGGAGGTTGGCGTAATAGCGCAGACGGCCCCAGGCGGGGTTGAGGATCCGCTGCTTCTGGGTCGGCTGACGCAGGACAAAATCGCGGATGCCATCCCAATCTTCGGGCGGGATCTGGGCCAGCAGGTGGCAGATATCGGCGATGGTGCAGGCATGGGCGCAGCCGCCGTGGTTCGCCTCTACATGGAAGGTAAGCGGGCGGCCAGCGATTGTGCGCTCGATCCTGAGAGGCGCCTTTAGATCCTCGACCCAGGGGCCGCCGTTCCAGCGTTCGGGGATCGTCAGCCGGTTGTTCTGGCCATGCCCCTGCTTGGCGGTCCCGATATTGCGGCTGCGGCGGATCGGGTTATAGCCGGGGCGCATGACTCAGCCTTCGGAGATCACGAAGCGCGGGGTGGCTTTCAGGGTGTTGCTGACGGTGCAGATGGTTTCGGCTTCTTCGATCAGCTGGTGGCGTTCGGGGTCGCTGAGGGCACCGTCGATGGTGAAGCGGCACACGAAGCTTTCGATGCGCGAGGGATAATCTTCGGCTTTGGTGCCGGTGACATGGACGGTGATGTCGTTGATGCGATCCATCCAGCCGAGTTTCTTGGCGGCGATGCGGGCCGAGAGTACGAGGCAGGTGGCGAGCGAGCCGAACATCAGGTCGAGCGGATTGAAGCCAGCACCGGAGACGGAGGTCGCGATGGGGGCCTGCCCGCCGGTATCGCTGACGAGGCGCGGATCGCCGACGGCCTGGATGCTGGCGGTGGCGCCTATCTGGCGGGTTTTCACGTTGAAGGAGACCATGGTTTCGTCCTGATAAAAATCATGTCGTCATCCCGGTGCTCGACACCGGGATCTCCTCCGGGATGACGTATTCTTTTATATTCCTACTCCAGCGCCATCAGCGGGCGGCGTTGATCGAGCATGCTGAGGCCGTAGTGGTTCAGCATGAATTCATAGGCGGGTTTGTCCATTAGTTTGCCGAGCACGTAATTGAAGCGCGAGACGTCGCGGTCGGAAAAGCGTCGGCGCGAGAAGGCGACCGCGAGGTCGGCATTGCCGATGGCGGTGGGGAGAACTTCGGTGCGCCCGAAGCCGGTCTGTTTCAAGAGGCCGGGCAAAAGGCTCTGGCTTTCGACGATCAGGGCATCGACGCGGCGGGCCTCCATCAGGCGCAGGCCGGTGTGCATGCTGTCGAATCGCTGGATCTGGATCTGTTCGCGGAAATCGAGTTCGGGATAAGAGGTGCCGAGGCGGCCGCCCAGGGTTCTGGATTTCAGGCTGTCGAGGGTGACCGGGAAGCCTTCCCCCGCCGGCACCACCAACACCAATTGTTCGATAGCGAGCGGCGAGGAATGGATCATCCAATCGTCGCGGTCATCGGCATGTTCGACCGGGAAACCGATATCGAGGGTGCCCTGCTTCAATTCCTGCAGCATGCGCCCGCGCGACAGCACCTCGACCGTCGGCTGGACGCCTAAGCCTTCGACCAGCAGCGGCGCCATGACATCGAGGAAGGCGGCCGCGACCGGCTGACCGTAGCTGGAGACCACCTCGGGCGGCAGGGCGAGTCCGACACGCACCTCGCGCGGACCGGCCACGGCCGACCCGCCGATCGTCAGCAGGGCACAAATCAGAGCGGGAAGGCGCCTCATCGAGAGCGGCGGCCTCCGCGTCCCTTGGGGGCCTTGGCACCGCCCGGTGCATTGATGGCCCGCACGGGGCCGCGCGAGGTGCTGTTGGAATGTTCGGTCGCGATGCCGAGTTCCTGCTGCTCCAAGCGCCGCAGCTCGTCGCGCAGGCGGGCGGCGGTTTCAAATTCGAGGTCGGCAGCGGCGGCGCGCATGCGTTTTTCGAGATCGGCGATATAGGTCTTGATGTCCTTGCCGACCAGATGCGGATTGGCCTCGTCGCCGGTCTCGATGGTGACGCGGTCGCCGCGCTCGTAAACGCTGGCCAGCACGTCGGAGATCGATTTCTTCACCGATTCGGGCGTGATGCCATGGAGGGCGTTGTAGGCCTGCTGCTTCTCGCGCCGGCGGTTGGTTTCGCCGATGGCATATTCCAAGCTGTCGGTGATGCGGTCGGCATAGAGCAGCGCGCGGCCTTCGATGTTACGGGCGGCGCGGCCAATGGTCTGCACCAGGGCGGTCTTCGACCTGAGATAGCCTTCCTTATCGGCATCCAGAATGGCGACGGTCGAACATTCCGGGATGTCGAGACCTTCGCGCAGCAGGTTGATGCCGATCAGCACGTCATAGGCCCCGAGGCGCAGATCGCGGATGATCTCGATACGCTCCAGCGTTTCCACGTCCGAATGGATGTAGCGCACGCGCACGCCGGCTTCATGGAGATATTCAGTCAGCGCCTCGGCCATCTTCTTGGTTAGCACCGTGACGAGGACGCGATAGCCCTTGGCCGCCTGTTCCTTGCATTCGGCGATCAGATCATCGACCTGATTTTCGGTCGGCCGCACGATGCAGACGGGATCGATAAGGCCGGTGGGGCGCACCACCTGTTCGGCAAAGACGCCGCCGGTGCGCTCCATTTCCCAATTGCCGGGGGTGGCCGAGACGAAGATCGTTTCCGGCCGCATCTGTTCCCATTCGTCGAACTTCAGCGGTCGATTATCCATGCAGGACGGCAAGCGGAAGCCATAGCCCGCCAGGGTCGATTTGCGCGCAAAGTCGCCCTTATACATCGCGCCGATCTGCGGCACGGTGACATGGCTTTCATCGACGATCAGCAGCGCGTCGGGCGGCAGATATTCAAAGAGTGTCGGCGGCGGTTCACCCGGATTGCGGCCCGAGAGATAGCGGGAATAATTCTCGATGCCCGCGCACATGCCGGTGGTTTCCAGCATCTCCAGATCGAAGGTGGTGCGCTGTTCGAGGCGCTGGGCTTCCAGCAGCTTGCCCTCTTCGTTGAGTTCATCGAGGCGTTGCTTGAGTTCCACCTTGATCTGCTTGATCGCCTGGGTCAGCGTCGGGCGCGGGGTGACGTGATGGCTGTTGGCGTAGATCTTGACGTCGTTGAGCTCGGCCGATTTCTCGCCGGTCAGGGGATCGACCTCGGTGATGCTCTCCAGCTCGTCATCGAAGAAGGAAAAGCGCCAGGCGCGATCCTCGTAATGGGCGGGGAAGAGTTCAACCACGTCGCCCTTGGCGCGGAAGGTGCCACGGGCAAAGCCGGCATCGTTGCGCTTGTACTGCAGATCGACGAGCTGCTTCAGCAGGGACTGACGATTGACCGTCTGGCCTTTGCTGAGCGTGATGGTCATGCGGCTGTAGGTTTCGACCGAGCCGATACCATAAATGCAAGAAACCGAGGCCACGATGATGACGTCGCGCCGCTCCAGCAGAGCCCGCGTCGCCGAATGGCGCATGCGGTCGATCTGCTCGTTGATCGAGCTTTCCTTCTCGATATAGGTGTCGGTGCGCGGAACGTAGGCTTCAGGCTGGTAATAGTCGTAATAGGAGACAAAATATTCGACCGAATTATTCGGGAAGAAGCTTTTCATCTCGCCATAGAGCTGGGCGGCCAGCGTCTTGTTCGGCGCGAGGATCAGCGTCGGGCGCTGCATCGCCTCGATCACATGGGCGGCGGTGAAGGTCTTGCCCGACCCGGTGACGCCTAGCAGCACCTGGTCGCGCTCCTGCGCGTGCAGACCCTTGAGGAGATCGGCAATCGCGGTCGGCTGGTCACCGGCGGGGGTGTAATCGGAGACGACCTTGAGCGGCTCGCCCTCGGTCGGCCATTCATAGGCGGCCCGAAGAGCGCGGATGCCCGCGAGGGGATGATCGAGAACGGGAATGGACATGAATGCTAAATGGACCGGCTCGACGGTTGACTCAAGGGGCGTCTTGGGTAGAACATTCAGAGAATATCACCCGTGTCTTACCGGGTCTACCGCGCCGCTCGCCCAGCCGTCAGTTAAGAACGATTCAAAAGACCTTGACGAAGCCGGAGCCCCCGTGCGATATCCCTAATCGCGAATTAGATCGATTCTAATTCAGGATTTTTACCGTCCCGACGGCGGGCCTTCGGCCCCTTCGGGTTCCATACCAACCTCAGGAGTATCCAAGCTATGTTGACCGTTGGCGATAAGTTCCCGGCCTTCGCTCTGACCGCCGTGACCGGCCCGGACCACAACAAGCATTTCGCGCCCGTGACCAATGCGTCCTACAAGGACAAGTGGCTGGTCGTGTTCTTCTGGCCGAAGGATTTCACCTTCGTCTGCCCGACCGAAATCGTCGGTTACGGCTCGCTCGAAGGCGACTTTAAGGACCGCGATGCCGTCCTGATCGGCGCTTCGACCGACACCGATTTCGTGCATGCCGCCTGGCGCACCCATCACGCCGATCTGAACCCGCTGACCTTCCCGTGGCTGGCCGACGAAAAGCGTGAACTCGCAACCGAACTCGGCATCCTCGACAAGCAGGCCGGCGTTGCCCTGCGCGCCACCTTCATCGTCGATCCGGAAGGCATCATCCGCCACGTCCAGGTCAACGACCTCTCGGTCGGCCGCAACCCGCAGGAAGCGCTGCGCATCCTCGACGCCCTGCAGACCGACGAACTTTGCCCCTGCAATTGGCAGAAGGGCGAGACCACCCTCGTCGCCTAACTTAGGCTCTAGGGTTTCTACCTGAGGCAAGGGGGCCGCTGTTCGCGGCGGTCCCCGACCTTAGGAACTGTCGGGTGGTTGGTGAGGAACGGCCTCAAGTAGCGCAAAGCGCGATAGGCCAACTAACCACCCGACAGTTCCTAAGATCGCCTCGATCTTTCTATCCCCCCTCTCTCACTGCTCCTTCTCGTCATCCCCCGGCTCGACCGGGGGATCCCCTCCGGGAGCGGATCCGGCTTTGACTCCGCCCGATGTCCCCCGGAGGAGATGCCCCGATCAAGTCGGGGCATGACGGCGTGAGGGAGGCGCCTGAACACACAAAGGAACAGACTATGTCGATCGAGCAATTGAAGTCGGCCCTGCCGGATTATGCCAAGGACACCAAGCTGAACATCGGCGCCGTGCTGTCGCAGCCGATGCTGACCCCGAAGCAGATCTGGGGCACCGCGCTGGCCTGCGCGCTCGCCAGCCGTAACGCCACCGTGATCAAGGCGATCGGCGCCGATGCCGCAGCTCACCTCGATGCCGCCGAAACGGCCGCTGCCAAGACCGCCGCCTCGCTGATGGCGATGAACAACATCTATTACCGCTTCGTCCATCTCTCCTCGACCGCCGAATTCGCCACCATGCGTGCCGGCCTGCGGATGAACGGCATCGCCAATCATGGCACCGACCCGCTGACCTTCGAGCTGATCTCGCTGGCGGTGTCCGCGATCAACGGCTGCGGCCGCTGCATCGAGAGCCACGAGCATGAGGTCTATCAGAAGGGCGCGACCAAGGAGCAGGTCCAGGCCGTCGTGAAGATCGCCTCGGTCATCCATGCCGTCGCCGCGACCCTGGAAGGCGCCGAAGCTTTGGGTGATGCGCCGGCAGCTTGATTAGTGGCCTATTAGGCTTTGCCCTACTTGAGGCGGACGTACCCTGGCCTCAAGCAGCGCGAAGCGCGGTAGGCCAACACATAAGGGTTCGAGTGGCGATCAACGCCGCCGACACCGCACGAAAGGCCCCGCCAGCAATGGCGGGGTTTTTTGTGGCTGGGCCTTAGGATCGTATACAATTTCAAGCTGGAACAGCGGCGCGGGGATCGGCTAGGCTGGCACCTCCTTTCGGCTGGGCCGCCCCTCATGCCGCCTACCCTTAAGACGAGGATTCTCCCGCCATGGCACAGACGGTCCAGATCGGTTCCTTGGAAATCGCCAAGGTCCTTTATGATTTCATCAACGACGAAGCCCTGCCCGGCACCGGCATCGAGTCCGGGAAACTGTGGGCCTCGCTGGAGAAGATCCTCACCGAATTAGCGCCGGTGAATGCGGCGCTGCTGGAAAAGCGCGACGCTCTCCAGGCCAAGATCGACGCCTGGCATATCGCCCGCAAAGGCCAGGTCTGGGATGCCGCGGCCTATAAGAGCTTCCTGCAAGAGATCGGGTACCTCTTGCCCGAGGGACCGGATTTCAGCGTCGAGACCGAGAATACCGATCCCGAGATTGCCGAGATCGCCGGCCCGCAGCTGGTGGTGCCGGTGCTGAATGCCCGATTCGCCCTCAATGCCGCCAATGCGCGCTGGGGCAGCCTCTATGATGCGCTTTATGGCACTGATGCGATTTCGGACGAGGGCGGCGCCGGGCGCACCGATATCTTCAATCCGGTGCGCGGTGCCAAGGTCGTCGGGTTTGCGCGCGATTTCCTGGATCGCGCCGTGCCGCTGTCGGGGGGCAATCACAAGGAAGCCGTCGGCTATGGCGTCGAGAACGGCCGGCTGGTGGTCAAACAAAGCGGCGGCGGCGTGGTGCTACTGGCCGATCCCAGCCATTTCATCGGCTATCAGGGCGAGGCGACCAGCCCGAGTGTGATCCTGCTGGCCCATCATGGCCTGCATATCGAGATCCATATCGACCCGAGCCATCCGATCGGCAAAAACGATCCGGCCGGCGTGTCGGATGTGGTGCTGGAAGCGGCGCTGACCACCATTCAGGACTGCGAGGATTCGGTCGCGGCGGTCAATGCCGAGGAAAAGGTCGCGGTCTATCGCAATTGGCTGGGCCTGATGAACGGCACGTTGGAGGCGACCTTCCCCAAGGGCAAAGGCACGCTGACCCGGCGCCTCAATGAGGATCGCACCTATACCGGCGCCAAGGGTGGCACGATTACCCTGCCCGGCCGATCGCTGATGCTGATCCGCAACGTCGGCCATCTGATGACCATCGGGATGGTGAAGATCAACGGCAAGAACGCGCCCGAGGGCATTCTGGATGGGCTCTTCACCAGCCTGATCGCGATGCATGACCTGAAGGCCCGGCGCAACAGCCGCGCGGGATCGGTCTATATCGTGAAGCCGAAGATGCATGGGCCGGAAGAGGTGGCGTTTGCCGATACGCTCTTCGCCCGCGTGGAAGACGCCCTGGGCCTTGCCCGCAATACCCTCAAGATGGGGATCATGGATGAGGAACGCCGCACCACGGTGAACCTCAAGGAAGCGATCCGCGCCGCCAAAAACCGCGTGGTCTTCATTAATACCGGGTTCCTGGACCGCACGGGCGACGAGATCCGCACCTCGATGGAAGCCGGCCCCGTGATCCGCAAGGGCGAGATCAAAGCCGCTCGTTGGCTGGGCGCCTACGAGCAGTGGAATGTCGATATCGGTCTCGCCTGCGGCCTGCAAGGGCGCGCACAGATCGGCAAAGGCATGTGGGCGATGCCGGATCTGATGGCGGCGATGCTGACCCAGAAGATCGCCCATCCGCAGGCGGGCGCCAATACCGCCTGGGTCCCCTCGCCCACGGCCGCCACCCTGCACGCGACACACTATCATCTGGTCGATGTCGCGGCGATCCAGGAGGGCTTCAAGAGCCGGCCGCGCGCGAGCCTCGATAACATTCTGACGCCCCCACTGGCCGATGGGGTGAATTGGTCGCCGGAGATCGTGCAGCAGGAGCTCGACAATAACGCCCAGGGGATCCTCGGTTATGTCGTGCGCTGGATCGACGCCGGGATCGGCTGTTCCAAGGTGCCGGATATCAACAACATCGGCCTGATGGAAGACCGCGCCACCCTGCGCATCTCCAGCCAGCATATCGCCAATTGGCTGCATCACGGCGTCACCACCGAGGCCCAGGTGACCGAGACCATGAAGCGGATGGCGATCGTCGTCGATAAACAGAATGCCGGCGACCCTTCCTATAAGCCGATGGCGCCCACATATGAGGGCGTGGCCTTTGCGGCGGCGATGGATCTGGCCTTGAAAGGCAAGTCGCAGCCCAACGGCTATACCGAACCCCTACTGCATCAGCGCCGGATCGAGGCAAAGGCCCATTGACAGAGTTTCCCGCAGGTCGGCTCAACCTCTACATGACGGATATCGGCGAGCCGGAGGATAACCGTCTGCGTGTCGTGGTGATGATGACGCAGCTTGGCGAGAGCGAAGATGGTCCTTTTGGCGCCCCTGCCAGGCAGATATTGGCCGATCCCGCCTCTGCTTTCGAGCTGACCTGGGACAGGTATATCGCCTATGCCGTCCGCGACGAATGTTATGCCCAGCTGGAAGAAGGCGAGGCACCCTCCGAGAGCAATTTGCACGTGCGGCAGAGGTCGGCGTTCCTCGATTATGTTAGCAAGAGCACGTTTGCCACCGACGAATATCCTGGCCCGATGCAGCATTGGGCTCTCTATACCCTGAACCACTGCCTTGATGTCGTCAGCTGCGCGCCGCCGCAGATCCGACGGATCGAGGCAAAGGTAGAGTAAGGTGCAGCCGGATCAACTCTGGTTCATTCGCATCGGCGAAACGACGTGGCAGTCCTATTCGGTCGCCGGACTGGAGGAGATGCTGCGTTTTGGCGCCATCACCCTGGCGACCCCGGTCTGGCGCGCCGGCATGGATGAACCGGCCGCGATCTTCGAGACCGATGAGGTATTGGATGCGCTGGAGGGGGATTATCGGCTGGGCATGCTCGATAAGCCCGTCGGCCGGCGCGCCCGCGCCTGGCCGCGTTTCTGGGCCCGGATGATCGACCTGTGCCTGGTGATCGTCCCGGCCTTCTTCCTGCTGGTGCAGGTGCCTGAGCTTTATGGCGAGGAGCGCAGCCGGGAGGAACAATGGCTGATTACGATCGGGGCGCTATCGCTGCTGCCCTTGCTGGCCCTGCTGATCGAGGTGCCGATCCTGGCGATGAGCGGTACCACGCCGGGCAAATGGCTGCTGGGCCTCTCTTTGCGCAAACAAAACGGCCGGCGCATCAGCGCGCGGCATTTGCTGATCCGCAATCTCAAGATCTGGGCCATGGGCCTGGGGCTCGGGCTGCCCTTCGTCTCCGCCCTTTGCCTCTGGCTCAACTACGGGAATGTCGCTTTCGGCCGACCGACCTGGTGGGATCGCGTCACCCTGCATCGCGTCAGCCCGACCGCAAACCTTTGGCACCGGCTGCTGGAAGCCTGCGGGTGGAGCAGCGGGCGCCGGGGGTTTTCCTGGCAAAACCCCATCACCCGGCGCGTCGGACGGCTGGCACCCGACTGGGGCATTAATCCGCTGACCAGCGCGCCCACGGACAACCGCTATGTCTTCTTTAAGCAGCAGGTGACCGTGCTGCTGGGCCAGGACGACATGCCGCTGGGCGATCTGGAGCTTTATGCGGATTCCTTTGGCGCGCGGGTCAATGGCACCTATCGCGGCAGCAGCACGGACGTGCAGGCCGACGGCTCGCCCCGCATCAGTCTCTATTACGAAAATACAGACGGCACCCTGCGATCGGAGGTAACGGTGCGGGTCTGGCAAACGGGGGAAGAGGAATTCTGGCACCTCGTCATCATCCAACCCGAGGGCTTGGGACGCCTCAGCCAAGAAGCCCTGCGCGTCGCCGATGCCCTGGAAGCAACCGTACCCGTCGCCTGGCGGTAAGGAACTCCCTTTGGAGCTCCGCTCCTTAAGCATCTGATTGCGAGCTTAAGCTAAGGCGATCATGCTTTCTCTCTACCCATGGTTTGACCATGGAGTTAATCGAGGGCTGCATGGTCATTTTTTCCGTCGAGGTGGATGAAGTCCTAACCGGATGGTCCGGGTTTATCCAGGCTGTTGGTGCAATTCTAGTTCTCTGGCAGGCGGCAAGTTTAGCCCGCTCGGCCGCAGATCAAGAAAGACGCAAAGCCACTGATGCCGAGGAAAAAGAACTCCACCGAATGCGGCATCATCTTGAGGCATTGTACGCAATCATCAATCAAGCAGTGTCGATTGTTGAAAGAAAAGTCCGGTCAGACAAACCCAGTCAAGGCGTCCTACAACTCGCCTTCGATTGGACTGGCGACATATACCTGCGAACACTTGATGAAGAACTATTCCTCTTAGATGTATCCCGACTGCCCGAACCTAAAGATATTGGGCGAATGATACGAATTCGTGGCTCATTCAGAGTCATGAAGGGGATTATCTCCACCGCCAAAAATAGCGTCTTAGAATTCGATAAAATTCACCTCGGAGAAGAACTCCCCAACGATTTCTTAAGCACACCTGCCTCGCAAATCGCGGATTGTTTAAAAAACATCGAAAGAGAACTCAACGACTTCAAGAAAGACCATCCGGGCGTGACATTAGATGGCCCCGAAGACATTTAAGGACACCCTCAAAGGTGTCCAACCGATCAAGTCGCGAGATAACAGGTGTTTGGGAGTACGCTGTATAAGAAAAGCCCCCGGAGATCACTCTCCGAGGGCGAGGCGTCAGGGGAATGAAGTCCCGACGGATTTAAGCTCTATTTGAACAGAACGGCGGTTTGCTGGAGCGTGACCCAGACACCCCAGAGGATGGGGATACCGACCACGGCCCAGGCGAGGGCTGCCTTGCCATCGAGCCCGCCCCGGCCAATCCCAAAGGAGCCGGTCGGGCCGGCAGAGGCGGCCTTGGCCTTGGCTTGCAGGGCGGCGACTTCCTCGTCCTTCATGAACCAGATCTGGGAGAGCGGTTTCACCGCCATATTGGCCAGGAACCCCAGCACCAGCATGCCGGCCAGGATATACATCGTGAAATCATAGACCTGGGCGCGCGGCACGCCGGCGTTGATCTGAAATTCACGGATGTAGTTCACCACCACCGGGCCGATGATGCCCGCCGTCGACCAGGCAGTCAGCAGGCGGCCGTGGATCGCGCCGACGAACTGGGTTCCGAAGATATCGGCGAGGTACGCCGGGATGGTCGCGAAACCGCCGCCATACATCGAGAGGATGATGCAGAAGAAGGCGACATAGAGGGCCTTGGACCCCGCATGGGCGGCCCAGGGGGTGGCGGCATACATCGCGATGCCGAGGGCGAAGAAAGTGAAATAGGTCATCTTGCGCCCGATCTTGTCGGACAGAGACGCCCAGAAGAACCGCCCGCCGATATTGAAGAGCGAGAGCAGCCCGGTGAAGCCTGCCGCGATGGCGGCGACCGTCACGCGGTCTTCGGCGGTGAGCGCCGTGAAGCCGACGTCGGGCTTGCCGATGAGGGCGCCGCCGAAGACTTCCTGCAGCATCGGCGAGGCCATGCCGATGACACCGATACCCGCCGAGACATTGAGGCAGAGCACGGCCCAGATCAGCCAGAACTGCGGAGTTTTATGAGCCTTGTTGAGATGCACATGATTGTTGGTGATCATGGCATTGGTGCTGGCCGAGGGTGGGGTCCATCCTTCGGGGCGCCAGCCGGCGGGCGGAATGCGATAGCCGAACGTGCCCCCCATCATGAAGACGAAATAGATGCCGGCCATGACGATGAAGGTCTGCCAGACGCCGACGCTATCGGCGGTGCGGAAATAGCCCATCAGCAGGTTGGCGAGCGGCGCGCCGATCATGGCACCACCGCCAAAGCCCATGATGGCCATGCCGGTCGCCATGCCGCGACGGTCCGGGAACCATTTGATCAGGGTCGAGACCGGCGAGATGTAGCCAAGACCCAGACCAATGCCGCCGATGACGCCGGAGCCAAGCCACATCAGCCAGAGTTGATGGGTCATGATGCCGACCGCCGAAATCAGCATGCCGCCGCACCAGCAGCAGGCCGACACGAAGGCCGCCTTGCGCGGGCCGGAACGCTCCAACCAACCGCCCCAGATGGCAGCGGCCGAACCGAGCAGCACGAAGAAGAGCGTATAGATCCAGCCGAGATCGGCGACACGCCAATTGCATTCGGTGGTGAAGAGCGAGGTGATCAGGGTCAGGTCGCCGCAGGCCGCGCCTGCGACGCCGGCCCCGGTCCCAAGCGCCCTTGAGAGCGGCAGCCAGAAGACCGAAAAGCCATAGGCCATGCCGATACAGAGATGAATGGCGAGCGCCGCCGGCGGCACCAGCCAGCGGTTAAAGCCGGGTTGCGCGATGATGCGTTCGCGGTCGAGCAGACCCGCACCGGTCACGTCTCCGCTTGAAGTGGTCGCAGTCATACCGTGAGTTCCTCCCATGGTGGAACAATGATGGATTTTATGATTGGCCGGGACGGCACGCCCCCGGCTGAAGGCGCTTAGGCTTTGGCGTTGCTAGCGCAGGGCAGGCCCAGCGCTAGTGGGTTAGGCTATCGATGGCTTGTTTGACCGTGGGGAGGAGACCCTCGCCCCCGGTATCGGCGTGCGCGCGGATGGCCGAGCGCATGCGCGGATCCCAGAATTTCGCGATATGATCGGCCACCCCGGCGACGGCCTGCGCTTCGCCTTGGCTGGCGAAGAAGGTGCCGATCTGGTTGGCCATATAGACGAGTTTGTCCGTATTCATCGGGCGGCTTTTCTTGGAGTGGGCGCGGTCACGCGCCGGGGGTGGGTGAATATCTCGAACCCATCGGCACGCGCAACGGCGATAAGGGTGATGCCGGCAGCGTCGGCCTCGCGCACCGCCAAGGCCGTGGGGGCCGAAATCGCGGCCAAGACGCCGATGCCGATGCGGGCGGCCTTCTGGATCAGTTCGACCGAGACGCGGCTGGTGAGGATCAGCACCCCCTGGCCCGGATCTTCCCCAGCCCGTGCCAGTGCGCCGGCGAGTTTGTCGAGGGCATTATGGCGGCCGACATCCTCGCGCACCGCCACCAATCCCGTACCGGGCTTCCAGAAGCCGGCGGCATGGACGGCCCGGGTTTCCAGGCTGAGCGGCTGAGCGCTGGGGAGCGAGGCGACCGCGTCGGAGATCATGGCGAGGGTGACGCCGGGATCGGCGGTGACTTGCGGAAGAGGAGTCTTGGCGGCTTGCAGGCTGTCGATACCGCAGAGGCCGCAGCCGACGGGACCGGTGAGGGCACGGCGGCGGGCGGTGACGGCCTCGCCGCGCTCGGGCGGGATCCACATGCGGACCTCGATGCCGGCGTCGGAACTGACGATCTCCGGCCCTTCGATTTCCGAGGCGGAGGTGCAGATGCCTTCGGTCAAGGTGAAGCCGACGGCGAAATCTTCGAGATCCGCCGGGGTTGCCATCATCACGGCATAGGTGGTGCCGTCATAGGTGAGGGCGACCGGGGTTTCCTCCGGGATCGCGCGCTCGCCTTGAGAGTGCTCCCCGCCCCGGTAGCTGAGGCGGCTCTGCCTGAGGCTGGGGGGCGGGAGGCTGCTCATTCGGCGGCATCCAGGCGCGCGATGCGGCGGGATTGATCGGCTTGCTTGCGATAGGATTCCTGCCAGTCCGACGGCCCGTTGGAGGGCGCGATCTGCACGGCGGTGACCTTATATTCCGGGCAGTTGGTCGCCCAATCGGAATAGTCAGTCGTCACCACATTGGCCTGGGTCGCCGGGTGATGGAAGGTCGTATAGACGACGCCGGGCGCGACACGATCGGTGAGTTTGGCACGCAAGGTGGTGCCACCGGCACGGCTGTTGAGCGCGACCCAATCCCCCTCGCGGATGCCGCGCAGCTCGGCGTCATGGGGGTGGATTTCGAGGAGGTCTTCCTCGTGCCACAGCACATTATCGGTGCGGCGGGTCTGGGCGCCGACGTTGTATTGGGAAAGGATGCGGCCGGTGGTGAGCAGCAGCGGGAAACGCGGGCCGGTCTTTTCGTCCGTCGGGACATAGTCGGTGACGACGAACTTGCCCTTGCCGCGCGCAAAACCGCCGATATGCATGATCGGCGAGCCTTCGGGATGGGCATCGTTACAGGGCCATTGGACCGAGCCCATTTCTTCCAAGAGCGCGTAGGAGACGTTCTTGAAAGAGGGAGTGGTCTTGGCGATCTCGTCCATGATTTGTGACGGGTGGCTATAGTCGAAGGTCGCGCCCATGCGCTTGGCGACCGCCAGGGTGATTTCCCAATCCGCCATGCCGGAGCGCGAGGGCATCACCTTGCGCACGCGGTTGATGCGGCGTTCGGCATTGGTGAAGGTGCCGTCCTTTTCGAGGAAGGTCGAGCCCGGCAGGAAGACATGGGCGTAGTTCGCGGTCTCGTTCAGGAAGAGATCCTGGACCACGACGCATTCCATCGCCGCCAGACCGGCCGCGACATGTTTGGTGTCGGGGTCGGACTGCAGAATGTCTTCGCCCTGGATATAGATGCCCTTGAAGGTCCCATCGACGGCGGCATCCAGCATGTTCGGGATGCGCAGGCCGGGTTCCTGGGAGAGCGGCACGCCCCAGAGTTCTTCGAACATCTCGCGCGTCGAGTCTTCGGAGACATGGCGATAGCCCGAAAACTCGTGCGGGAAGGAGCCCATGTCGCAGGCACCCTGGACATTGTTCTGGCCGCGCAGCGGGTTCACGCCGACGCCGGGCCGGCCGAGGTTGCCGGTCGCCATCGCGAGATTGGCGATCGCCATCACGGTGGTGGTGCCCTGGCTATGTTCGGTGACGCCGAGGCCGTAATAGATCGCGCCATTGCCGCCGGTCGCGAACAGGCGCGCGGCGCCGCGCAGTTCTGCGGCCGGAACGCCGGTCAGGGGTTCGATGGCTTCGGGCGAGCGGCCGGGTTCGGAGACAAAGGCGGCCCAATCCTGGAACTCGTCCCAATCGCAATAGGAGCGGACAAATTCCTCGTTCACCAGACCTTCGGTGACGATGACATGGGCGATGGCCGTCATGACCGCGACATTGGTGCCGGGGCGGAGCGGCAGGTGATGGGCGGCTTTGATATGCGGGCTGCGGACCAGGTCGGTGCGGCGCGGATCGACGACGATCAGCTTCGCCCCTTGGCGCAGGCGCTTCTTGAGGCGCGAGGCAAAGACGGGGTGGCCGTCGGTCGGATTGGCGCCGATCACCATCACCACGTCGGTATGCTCGACCGAGTCGAAATCCTGAGTCCCGGCCGAGGTGCCGAAGGTAGTCTTGAGGCCATAGCCGGTCGGCGAATGGCAGACGCGGGCGCAGGTATCGACGTTATTGGTGCCGAAGACCGCGCGGATCATCTTCTGGACGAGGTAGGTTTCCTCGTTCGTGCAGCGGGACGACGTGATGCCGCCGATGGCGGTCGAGCCGTAGGTATTCCGCAGGCGGGTGAATTCGCCGGCGACCCGGTCGAGCGCCTCGTCCCACGAGACTTCGCGCCAGGGATCGGTGATCTTGTCGCGCACCATCGGATTGAGGATGCGTTCCTTATGGGTGGCATAACCCCAGGCGAAGCGACCCTTGACGCAGGAATGGCCGCGATTGGCCTTGCCGTCCTTGTACGGAACCATGCGCACGACTTCGTTGCCGCGCATTTCGGCCTTGAACGAGCAGCCGACGCCGCAATAGGCGCAGGTGGTGACGACCGAATGTTCCGGCTGGCCGATCTCGATCACCTTGTTTTCGGTCAAGGTCGCGGTCGGGCAGGCCTGGACGCAGGCGCCGCAGGACACACATTCCGACGACAGGAAATCGGTCCCGCCGGGCGAGACGCGGCTATCGAACCCGCGCCCTTCGATGGTGAGGGCAAAGGTGCCCTGCACTTCCTCGCAGGCCCGCACGCAGCGCGAGCAGACGATGCATTTGGAGCTGTCGAAGGTGAAATACGGGTTCGAGGTATCCTTATCGAGCCCCAGATGGCTGTCGCCCTCATAGCCATAGCGCACGTCGCGCAGGCCGACCGCACCGGCCATATCCTGCAATTCGCAATCGCCATTGGCGGCGCAGGTCAGGCAATCGAGCGGATGATCGGAGATATAAAGCTCCATCACCCCGCGCCGGATTTTCGCCAGCCGATCGGTCTGGGTATGCACCTTGAGGCCCGGAGCGACCAGGGTGGTGCAGGAGGCGGGCGTGCCGTTGCGGCCTTCGATTTCCACAAGGCACAGGCGGCACGACCCAAAGGCATCGACCATATCGGTCGCGCAGAGCTTCGGGACCTGAATGCCGGCTTCCATCGCGGCGCGCATCAGGGAGGTACCGGCCGGAACCGTGACCTCGAAGCCATCGATGGTCAAGGTGACGGGCGCGCCGTCCTTGACCGCCGGGGTGCCATAATCGATTTCATGGATGAGGGTCATCGACGGAGTCCCCTTCTCTATTCAGCAGCTGCAGCGCGGGGAGCGCGCGGCGCGAAATCATCGGGATAATGGGTCAGCGCGCTCATCACCGGATAAGGCGTGAAACCGCCGAGCGCGCAGAGCGAGCCGAACTTCATGGTCTGGCAGAGGTCGGTCAGCACGGTGAGATTCTTCTCGGGCTCGATACCGGCCGTGATGCGATCCACCACCTCGACCCCGCGGGTGGAGCCGATGCGGCAGGGGGTGCATTTGCCGCAAGACTCGATGGCGCAGAATTCCATCGCGAAACGCGCCATGGAGGCCATATCGACCGTGTCGTCAAACACCACCAGACCGCCGTGACCGATGAGGCCGTCGCGGGCGGCAAAGGCTTCGTAATCATAGGGCGTGTCGAAGAGGTGCGGCGGGAAATAGGCGCCGAGCGGACCGCCGGCCTGCACCGCCTTGACCGGCCGGCCGGAGAGCGTGCCGCCACCGATGTCGTTGATGATCTCGCCCAAAGTCAGGCCAAAAGCGGCTTCGAACAGCCCGCCGTGTTTGACGTTGCCGGCGATCTGGATCGGCATGGTGCCGCGCGAGCGGCCTAGGCCGAAATCGGCATAGAAGGCGCCGCCCTTATCGAGGATCACCGGGACGGTGGCGAGCGAGATGAGGTTATTGATGACCGTCGGCATGCCGAACAAGCCCTTGTGGGCCGGCAGTGGCGGCTTGGCCCGGACCTGGCCGCGCTTGCCCTCGATGCTTTCCAAGAGGGCGGTTTCCTCGCCACAGACATAGGCGCCGGCGCCGGTGCGGACCTCGATCTCAAACGCATGGGAGGAACCCAGGACCGAGGAGCCGAGCAGCCCGGCCTGGCCCGCGATCTCGACAGCGGCGGTGAAGACGTCCACCGCGTCGGGATATTCCGAGCGGATATAGACGTAGCCCTTGGTGGCGCCGACCGCGATGCCGGCGATGATCATGCCTTCGATCAGGCAGAAGGGGTCGCCTTCCAAGAGCATGCGATCGGCGAAGGTGCCGCTATCGCCCTCGTCCGCATTGCAGACGATGAATTTGCGGGGCGCGGCCGTATCGGCCACCGTCTTCCATTTGATCCCCGTCGGGAAACCTGCGCCGCCGCGACCGCGCAACCCGGATTTCGTCACTTCCTCGATAATGCCGGTCGGCCCGGCCGACACCGCTTTCTCAAGACCTTTCAAACCGCCGGCCGCGCGATAATCATCCAGCGAAAAGGGATCGACGATGCCGCAGCGCACGAAGGTCAGACGGTTCTGCTTGGCGAGGAAGGTGATTTCTTCGGGGCGGCCGAGGCGTTTCTCGTGATGGCCGCCGGTGAGCAAACCGCCATCGAGCAGGGCCGGGATATCGGCGGCTGTCACGGGGCCATAGGCGATGCGGCCGGCGGAGGTTTCGACCTCCAGCATCGGCTCCAGCCAGAAGAGCCCACGCGAGCCGGTGCGGGTGAGGGTGACATCAAGGCCGCGCGCGGCGATCTCCAGCGACAGGCGCTTGGCGACCTTATCGGCACCGACGGCAACGGCGGCGGCATCGCGGGGCAGGAACAGGCGGATGCTCATCAGCGGGCCTCCGCCAGCAGCTCGGCCACGCCGGCGTCATCCAGGCGGCCGACCACCTGCCCATCCATCAGGGCGGCGGGGGCGCAGGCGCAGAGGCCGAGGCAATAGGTGGCCTCCAGCGTGAGTTTGCCGTCGGGGGTGGTTTCGCCGAAATCGATCCCAAGGCGCGCCTTGGTGCGTTCGGCCAGCTCGTTACCGCCGACGGACTGGCAGGCCTCGGCCCGGCAGAGTTTCAGCACATGGCGGCCGGCGGGTTTCTCGCGGAAATCATGATAGAAGGTGACGACGCCATGGACCTCGGCGCGGCTCACATTCAAGGCATGGGCAAGCATCGGCAGCGATTCTTCGGGCACATGGCCGAAGACCTCCTGCAACGCATGGAGAATGGGCAGAGTCGCCCCTTCGATCTTGGCACCGGACGTGATGATGTCCTGCGCCAGCTCTTTATTCCACGGCTCGAAACCAGGCACGGTCTCTCCCCCTTCCGATATATTTCTTTGTTTATTTCACCGGAATCTACGGGGGAATTTGAAGCGCTTCAATAAAGCCGTCCCATGCTGCGATAGAACATTTCTATCGAGCGAGGGCGTGGCGATTGGGGTTTTCGATTGTGGGAAGCGGCTAATCGATCGGCAGGGTCCAGAAGAGGGCATGGGCGAGGGTGTCGGCCTCGCGGTTGGCCTGGGGCGTCAGGACCGGCTTCATGGCCATAATGGTCCAGAACCCGTTCTTCTTCCGCCACAGTCTGATGTCGATCTCATAGGAATTACCGCTGATGGTATGATCGTAGGAGAGCAACAGGAATTCGCCGCCCGCCGGATCGCGCTGCAGATCCCGGAGCTTGAGGGTGCCGACGGTGCTGTTCTGCTGTACTAGGCCGCCATAGCTGTTGAGATCGATATCCGGGGGCACGCCCGTATGAAGCCGGATCATGACCTGCGCCACCGGCTTGACCGCCGGATCCTCCGGCGCCTGGAAAAGCGAGACGCCGCGGGGCGGATCAAACTTGAGGGTCCACCCAGCAGGCACCCAAACCGAGCGCTGGGTCTCGCCATTTTCCCACTTCACGCCCTGCCTGAAATCAGCGCCGGCCAAAAGCGCCACCAGCAGCAGAGTGATGGCCGCCGCCCAGCGCCAGCCCTTGACCGGTCGCTGCGCGATCACAAGCTGCTGCGGTTCATCCCAGGGCGCCCGAAAACCATCGGCGGTCTGAGTATAGCTGCGCCAGAGCCGCCAGATCGTGAGGGGGAGAAAACCACCCCCGAGCCCATAGACCCAAAGGCGAATCGCACGGGACAGGAGCCCCGGCAACCCGATGCGGCCACCATCGGGGCGCCGGATCGTCAAACGCAGCAGCGCCTTGCCCGGCGTGGTGCCGACAGCCGCCATCACCAAGGCATCGATCAGCATCTGCCCCAGGAGCGTCACGGAAACCTGAACCAGTGCTAGGCCGATGAAGATCAAGGGCGACTGCCGCCACAAGAGCATCAGCCGATCTTCGGTCAGCCAGGGCCACGGCAGGTAATGGAACGGCAGATACCAAAGAGCGAGATCGATCGAGCGCGCAAGGAAGCGCGACCAGGGGCCGGGCTTCAGCACCCGGTTCGGGTATTCGGGCGGAGGCGGTTCCGGACGCAGAATCTGCGCCATCTCCGGCAACTGCCCGATCGGCTGAGGGGCGTCCATGCCTTCGCGCCACAGCTTGCTATCGAGGGTGAGTTCACCGGCCTGGAACGCGTGCCGGATCTCTTCAAAGAAAAACGGACCGCGTCGATCCTCGCCGTCGACATAAAACCATTCGATCTTCGCCATCACACCCGCCCGCAACAAACACCTGCGGTTGTGATGCAGGAATAATGTCGTCCTTGCAATGGAGAGAAATCGGGGCCCTTAGCTTCCGGTGCTTAGAGCCGACGAAAGCTGAGGCCTATCCTGCCCCCGACCGCCGCCGCGCGGCAGACGGGCTGTCACAGGTTTGCTCGTACCCTTCGATGGAAAAGGCCCGCATCCTCGCCGGCAGGGGGACTGTCCATGGAAGTTGTGAGTTTGCGAGGGCCGCGCGCCGATGCCTGAGGCGACAGACCTGAACGACGGGCCGATCCAGCATCATCGGGCGCTGGCGCAATTTGGCGGCTTTGCCCTGCGATCCGACAATCTATCGGAAATTCTGACCGAGGCCTGCCGGCTGGTGGGCGAGGCGCTGGGCACCGAACTCGCCAAGGTCATGGTGCTAGGCGCCAAGCATACGATCCATGTCGCAGCCGGGGTCGGCTGGCTGCCCGGCGTCGTGGGCGATACGGTGCTGGATCTTCATCCGCAATCGGCCGACGGCTTCACCATCCTGCATAAGGTCCCGACCATCTCGCGGGATATCGCAAACGAAACACGCTTTACTTATCCCGATTTTCTGCCCGAGAACGGGGTGCGGGCCTTCGTCAATGTCATCATCACGGATGAAAACGGCGAGCCTTACGGCATTCTGGAAGTTGACAGCCGGGTGCCGCGCGATTTCACCGGCGCCGATACCGACTTTCTGCAGACTTACGCCAATCTGCTGGGCGCCGCGGTCAGCAGGCTGCGGCTTTTGCGCCGGCTACAAGGCGAGATAACGGCCAAGCAGAACCTGCTGCAGGAGGTTCAGCACCGCATCAAAAACAACCTCTATGTCATCACGTCGCTGATCAGCATGCGCCTGCGCCGCAGCGATTCGGCGCCGGTCACCGCCGAGTTATCCTCGCTGCTCAATCGGATCGAGACCCTGCGGGTCGTGCATGACCATCTTTATGCCTCCGGGCAATTCGAGACGATCGACCTCGACCCCTATCTGGCCGAACTCTGCCAGGGCCTGCTGGAATTCCACCAGAAGGAAGGCCGCACCATCGAGCTGGTCTTGAAGCTCACCTCCGTCTCAGTCTCGGCCGAGATCGCGATTCCCCTGGGTCTGATCGTCAATGAATTCATGACCAACAGCCTGAAATATGCCTTCGCGGATCGAGGCGTGCTGTCGGTCGAGCTGACGGGTCCCAGCGAGAGCCAGAAAGACATCCGCCTCACCCTCAGCGACAATGGTCGGGGCATTCCAGAGGATGCCCTGACCGGGGGAACCGGGATGATGCTGATGCGCGGCCTCGCCACCCAGATCAATGCCACGCTGGAGTGGGCCCACACCGAGGGTACCCAATTGCGCCTCTCCCTGCGGCCAATCGCCTAGGGGATCACTCCCCCTCCTCCTGCATCGCGCAGAGGAAGCGGCGGACGGCGGCGTTGGTGGTGTCGCGCCTTGCGGCGACATCGACAGTGATGTGGCTTGTGAGGCCGAGGAGCGGGCGGTAGGTGACGCGGTTGCCCATGGAGAGCGAGGCGACGGAGGCGGGCAGCAGGGCGATGCCGAGGCCGGCGCCGACGAGGCTGACGACCGAAATCGCGCTGGTGGCTTCATAGGCGATCTTGGGCTCGAACCCGAGGAGCTTCAGGGCCAGCGCGCGACCCTGTTCTTCATCCGCGCGGGAAAAGAGGATGAAGGCTTCGTCGGCGAGGGCGTCGATGGGGATTTCGGCGAGCGCCGTGAGCGGATGGTCGGCCGGTAGGGCGAGATGGAAGGGCCATTCGGCAACCCTGATACCGACCAGCTCTTTGGGCAGCGGCGCGCCGAGGGTCGAGACGAAACCGACCTGGATGCGGTCGTTCAAGAGCCAATCGATGAGGTCATAGGAATGGCGCTCGTGCAGGCCGAGCTGCACGTCCGGCGCTTGCCGTCGGAAATAGCCGAGCTTGGCCGAGAGCACGCCGGAATAGGCGACCGGCGCGGTAAAACCGATGCCGATATAGCCGAGTTCGCCCCGACTGGCGCGCCGGGCCACATCGCTCGCGCGTTCGGCCTGCTGCAGGGTCTGGCGGGCTTCCGTCAAAAAGAGCCGGCCGGCTTCGGTCAGGGTCACGACCCGGTTGGTGCGCGCCAGGAGCTGCACGCCCAGCATCTCTTCCAGCGCCTTGATCTGAATGCTCAAGGCCGGCTGGGCGATATGCAGCCGGGCGGCCGCATGGCCGAAGTGCAGATCCTCGGCCACGGCGACGAAATAGCGGAGCTGGCGCAGGTCCATTGATATGAAATCCTTATCAAAACCTATCGAACAATATATTGGACCCTTAGATCGAATTTTTGCAATCTCCAGTAAGCCGCCGGCAAGTCAAGACGCTGCATCCTGGCGCGATCACCTCAGGCAAGAAGGCTCGACCCATGTACCCCAACGACGCGATCGAGCCCGATTCCACCGGTGACCAGCGCGCCCAGGACCAAAGGCGCCGTATCCTGGAAAGTGCCCGCTCAGTCTTTCTCGATAAGGGCTATGTCGGCGGCAGCATGGAGATGATCGCGAGTCTGGCGGGCGTGTCGCCCACCACGATCTATCGCAGCATCGGCAATAAGGACGCGCTGTTCGAAACGCTGGCCCTGGGGGAGGCCCGGCGGATTGCGCGGGCGCTGCCGGCCCTCGATCTTAGGGGCAGCCAACCGGAAACCTCGCTGAGGGCGCTGGCCAGCGCCATCGGAGAGGAGTTCGAGCAGCCGGCGGTGCAGATGCTGCTGCGCTTGATCATCGGGACCCTCGACCGCTTCCCGACCCTGGGCGATCAATTCTTCCAGAAGAGCATCGGGGAGGCGCGCTTCCAGATCGCCGGCTATTACGATCTACAGCCGGCGGGGGACAGCGGCAGTTTTGAGCGCGCCGAGCGTTTCATCACCAGCTGCCTGGCGGGGCCGTTGATGCAGCTCTTCGCCGTGCGTCCGGCCCGCCCGCACGAACGGCCGCTGGCCGACGCGCCGCCCGAAACCATCGACGCCTAACATCCCCTTCTTCTTGCCGAGACAGATAACCTGGCCCCCCCCCGAGGGTCCGGTGGAGGTACCCCTATGCGCTCTTCCCCCTATCCCGCCTATGCCTATCGCCTGCACCTGCGCCCGCGCGACATTGCGAGCGGGATCGGCCTTTGCTGCTGCCTGGTGCTGGCGATGATGCTGGCCGATCTGTTGCAGGCGCCGGCAGCCTCAGCGCAGGAGGCCGCGTTGCTGCAAAAGCTGGCGGCGAGCGGCTATACGATGGTGCTGAAAGACAAGATCGCGGACTGCCCGCAGGGCCTTTGACTCGGGCGCCTAAACCGCGCGATTAGGCCAAAAGATGACTGCGAGAACAGCCAGTCGCGGGCCGTATGACGATCGGGCAGTGTCTGCTCAACCCTAAAGGGAGACGGGCATCATGGAACAACGTGTCAAACGCTTGCTGGCCTTTACCCTGCTGATCCTGCCGCTCGCAACCCTCGGCGGCATCTATCATATGGGCAAAAGCGTCGTCTGCGACGGCCCGCGCCCCGTGGCCTCGGCCAATGCCCCGCGCGCCCTGCTGCCGCTGCCCTGCGATCCCGCCGCCCTGTTTGCCTCGCGCTAACGCGTTCGGGGAGCAAAAGAGGATAGGATGTCGGCCGCCGCAGCCTCCGCGTACCCGCGGGTTTTGGCATCTTCGAGCGGCTTCACGACCGTCAGGATCCAGGTGTCATCCCCCCTCTGCCAGACCGACCAGACCAAATCGAGAGTTTCGCCATCCTCCGTCATGCGATAGCTCAAGGTCACGACCTCTCCGACAGCGCCCACGCCGATGCGGGAGGTCTCCTCCATCAGCACGCCGATGTTCTGGACCTTGAGGTTTTCCACAAAAGTCTGGAGCGATATCGAGAGCGCCGCGTACCGCTTTAGGGTGACGATCGCCGCCTCATCTTCCTGAAAAGCCCGTACTACGAGGCCTTCCGGCACCGGCCGCGCGACCTTCCAAAGAATGGGAAATCGGATGGTATTGCCCGTTTCCGGGTTGGTCCAGGAGGCGGTCTGAGACCGATCGATCTGCCAGACCATCAGCAGCACAAAGAGCGCCACGAAGAAGGCCGCGATCCGCCGCACCCAGCCGATCGGCGCTTGGCTCACCTGATGGCCGGCGCGGCGATCCCAGAATGCCGGCGCGCCCTTGCGGCTTCGCCAATAGGCGACGAGCGCGGCGACAATCCCGAGGAAGGGGATGCCGGCCCCAAACCCGTAGAGCCAGAAACCGAAGTTGCGCTTGGCAAGAGCCCACAGCCCCAGCCAAGCGCCATCGGCCGCGCGAACCGAAAGCCCCCAGAGCGCCTTGCCGGGCGTCGTGCCAAAGGCGCGCATCACCAGCGTGTCGAGCGCGAGCGCCAAGGGTATCAGCACGATGGCTTCGATTATCCCGCCCCAAAGCGACGTCCCCCAGAAGAAATCGGGGAAGAACGGGGCCAAGAGGAAACGGACGAAGGTCCAGAAAATCATCAGATCGGTATTGCGCGCCCAGAAACGCGACCAGAGACCCGCCGCCGGGCGGACAGCCGGCTGCGCCTGATCATTCAGAGAGTGAACGTCGGTCTCGGTCATCTTTGCTAATTCCGGGGCAGGGTGCGCTGGAGGGCGGATGCCGCCTCTTCGCTGCGGGTGGCCGGTTCATCGGCGCGCCAGGCGAGGATCAGGCGCCAAAAGTCGCCGGGCGCGACCTGCCACAGGCGGACAGCGGAGCCATAGGTGACGGCATCGATCTGACGGGAGAAATTCAGCTCGATATAGGGGCGTCCGCGCTCGTCGGTCTTGCGCGCCTCGCCCCAGAATTTGCCGAGGTCGGGGTCGGTTTTCACCCGTTCGGCATAGGTCGCCAGATCCGGGTCCGGGTCCGGGTGGCGATCGTGCGCCAGAATCGCATAGCCACCATCGCCGATAAAGACGTAATAGCCGGCTGCCGCCTGATCCGGTGTCGAGCTCATGCGCCAGCCCATCGGAAGCTGGGTAACGTCGTGTGTCGTCGGGTTCATCCATGGCATGCCGAAGCCGAAGTTGCGCGCGCTCAGACCTGGCACAGCCGAGATTATCTCCGCCGCCACGATCAGAGCGCCCGGCACCAGGGCGAACGTGATGAAGCGCCAGCGGCTGACGGGATAGTGCCGGACCTCGTAGCCCAAGCGCCGATCCCAGGCCAGAGCCTCGCCCCGGCTGGCCGCGCGATGGGCGAAAAACATCGTGATGAAGCTGACAAGCGGCACCCCCAGGCCGAAGCCGTAAACCGCCAGCAGGAGTTGCCGCTTGATGCTGCCTGCAAAGGAGGGACGCCGGCCCTGCCGGTCCTGCACCTTGAGGCCGAAGATCCATTTGCCTGGCGTCGTGCCCCAGAGGGCGAGGCAGATCGCTTCCAATACCCCCATACCCAAGAACAGCACAAGAAACGCCGGCACGATCCAGAAGGACGGCTCGGCTCCCTGCATCTTGAACAGAAAACCCAGCACCGGCCCGGCCAGAAGGATCATCCCGATCGTCATATCGATATAGCGGGCATAATAGCGCTGGCGCGGGGCAATCAGCCCGGTCCTCGCGCGCTCGGCCAGCAGTGCGGCCATTCGGTCCGGCAGGTCGGCGATCCGCCTGGGTTCCCCCATGCCCTCGCACCAGACCTCGCTGGCCGGCGTGAGGGTGCCGGCAAGCAGCAGGGCGTCGATCTCGGCCGCCGTGAAGGGGCCTTTGCGCTGATCGCCCTTCAGATAGAACCACTCAATCCCGCTCATCAACACCCGCCACCCTTACGCAACGGTTGTGATGCCCGAGAAACGACACCTTGGCAATTGGGATCGACAGCGCCGGTTGAGCCTGCGCACAACCATCAGTAGACTACCAATTGTTAACCATGAGCGTCGATGGGACCGGGGGAACGATGTCGGAAGAATTCAAGCCCAAGATCGAGATAACGACGACGTCTTCGGTTGCTGAAGGCATAGTCCCGCTACAAGTGCAGCAGCCATTTCCCCAAAAAATTCGGGAGATCCGCGATGAGGGCGACGCCCAAAAACGGCTCAAGGATTTGTTTGGCGACGATCTCGAATATCTGGAAAATTATGCCGAGTTTCTGGGACTTTTGGCATCACCTCTCCACTATGAGAAGGCCTTATGCCTTCTCTCTCAGCATATCTGGGAAGCCTATAACAGCTTCGATCTGATCGAGGTCCCCAATCGCTATAGCCGCAGCATCGCGCGCGTCGCAAGCAGCCTCGGCTTCGCCACCAGCGATATTCTCGTTCTGACCGAGGAAGCAGAGCCGAGAGATTTCGGCGATCTGATCGAGAATCGGCTGTTGTGGAAAGACTCCTTCACCCTCGGCCATGGAGAATTCTCCCATTCCTATCAATGGCTGGCCGCCGGGCTTTACCTGAAATGGGGCGGGAACACAGCAATCTATTACCAATCCACCCGCGGCAAACTGTCGGTCGTCCCCTTCTGGTGCAAGGCCGGCGGATCCAAACTTGTCCTGCAACCCGCCAAACTCTGGGAATATCTTGTCGACTGCACCCAGCTTAACAGTCGCCACGGCACCAATGGCACAACGGCCAAGGAGTATATCGAGAGAAACATCATCTCCATTTGCGAAGGGGCAAAAACCGTCACTGTCGGGCGAACCTGGGTTCGCAAGATGCTGACCGGAGACGGTGATGGTTTTTCGCGATCCATCAAGAAACCTATCAAAATCGAAATCCTCCTCGAACGTTTCGAGGAAATCAAAAAAGATAGAAAAATCATAGAAATCAAGGACGAAGAAGAAAAAAGAAACACAACCAGAATAGCTATTATAAAATTTTGCACACCGCAAATCGTAGATCTTCAAAAAGTGCTCGTTGAAAATTTTCAAATCTGCAATCTATTCTCGAATTCCACAATCAATGGCGGATCCTTCAGAAACGCCAATAATGTTTCCGATCTGGCGCGCGATGTAGCCGGAAGGCGGCGCCGATTTCCTGAGATCTGGTTCATCACAGCCTATGAAACCAGGCGCGTTGCAAAATTGCTCAAAAGTCAGAACACCAACTTCACCCATCAGATCATTTCGTTCTTGAGAAAGCCCCATCAGATCTCCGGAAGACAATGCATCTATAATTTAAAAAAATCCGTTGTCGTCAAAATGGGCTTGATGCAAAGAGAAGAATTCATCTCGCAGATCTTAGGATGGGAAAAACACACTTCTGACTCGCTGACAGAGATCAGTAATCTTTTCTGGACGCTGATGCAGGAACACCAGGCGAGCATCGTCGTCATGTCGGCCGAACAGCTGAAAGCCGATAATGGCGACCTGTTCGATACCCCGATGACATCGCTCTCAAATTCCAGAATTCAGCATTACAGCATTCAGATCGGCACGGTCTGGAATGTGCGGGTTAGCGGCATTTTTCAGCAGGACATCAGCGGCACGCCGAACCGCAAGATGAAAAACCAGATCCGCGCGCTATTTCACGGCATCGAAGGATGCATCAACGAGTTCAAGCCGCTGTAACGGGCTTACTTCTACCCCTCCAACGCGGCTGCCAGCCTTTTCGCTTCCGCCACCAGGGCGGCGGTGAGGGGGGTCATGGGTTCGCGGTGGGGGACGACGAGCCCGATGGTGTGGGTCGCTTCGGGCTCCACGATCGGTACGGCGCGCACCAAATCGGTCAACCCTAAGGTTTCCGCGAGTTTAGCGGGCATGATGCTGGCCCATTGCCCGGTGCGGACATGGGCGAAGAGCACGATCATCGAATTGCTTTCCAGCGTCGGGGTCGGCTTCACGCCGACGTCGAGCAGCAAGCGGTCGATGATGCGGCGGTTCTGCATGTCGGGGGTCAGGAGGCAGAGCGGCAGGGTTCCGACTTCGGCCCAGGTCACGCTCTCGCGGTCGCCGAACTTCCCGTGCGCCGAAGTCAGCAGGCAATAGCGCTCGCGATAGAGCGGCACGGTGGTGACACGGCCCAAGGGCTCGTTATCGAGGTAGGTCAGGCCGGCGTCGACCTCGAGGTTTTCCAAGAGTGCCAGCACTTCGACCGAGGTGCGCGAGAGGATGGTGAAGCGCACATCGGCATGGCGGGCGCGATAGGGCGTCGTTAGCTGCGCGACCATGGCAAGGGCGGTCGGAATGGCCGCGATCTTGAGGCGGCCGCTGAGCCCGCGCTTCAAAGCATCGATTTCCTGACGCATCGCGCGGGTGTCTCCGACGATGCGGCGGGCCCATTCCAGAACTCTTTCACCTTCGGGCGTGAAACCCAGGAAGCGTGAGCCGCGTTGTACCAGCATGACGCCCATCTGGTCTTCTAACTGCTTGATCCCGGCCGACAGCGTCGGCTGGGTTACCCCGCATGCCTCTGCCGCATGGCCGAAGTGGCGTTCGCGCGCCAGCGCGAGAATGAAATCGAGCTTGTCGATCATGGTCCCTCCGAAGGGCGATCCGTCTTCTTATGAGCTTGCAGCACCCCTGCCCCCATTAAGGACAAATTTCGGCGGCATGCTAGAGCCCACGCTGAATCCCGGCCCGTTTTCAAAGAGCCGGCCTCTGTCTGCTGCGTCTTCCCGCCCCGCCGGAGAATGCCGCCCCAACGGAAAGCGAGAAAAATGACTTTGGATCTCGACCGGTTGCAGCTTGAGCACTGCGCCTTCTTCCTGGATGTCGATGGCACGCTGCTCGATATCGCTCCCACCCCCACCGACGTTATTGTTCCCCCAGAGCTCGTCACCTGCCTGCATATCCTGAAAGATCGGCTGGGCGGCGCGCTGGCGCTGGTGAGCGGCCGGTCGGTCGATGATTTGCGTCATCTCTTCCCGCAGCTGTCGGTGGTGCTGGCCGGCGAACATGGCGCCGAAATCTGGCGCCCGGGCGAGACGCCGGAAAATCTGGGCGCGGCCCCCATCCCCCATGAGCTGACCGAGGCCCTGGAAAAGATCGCCCATGATTTTCCGGGCGTGAAGCTGGAGCGCAAACCGCGCGGGCGGGCGATCCATTTCCGCAGCGTGCCGTCCCTGGAATATGACGTGCGCGATGCCGTCGCCCTGGCGGTGAAACCCTTCGCCCATCGCTTTGAGGTGGTGCCCGGCAAGATGGTAGCGGAGGTCCGTACCATCGGTATCGATAAGGGCCAGGCAATCGCCAAGCTGCTGATGGATCCGGCGTTCAGCGGACGGCTGCCGATCTTTGCCGGTGACGATGTCACGGACGAGGCAGGCTTCCTGATCGTGCGGGCCCATGGCGGCGCGGCCATCCGGATCGGCGGGGCCCCACGCGGCGACCTCGACCGGCATTTCGAGACCCCGGCCGACTTCCGCCTCTGGCTGCAAACCTGCGCGATCGAGAGGGCGCCCGCATGAACCATATCCATCAGCAACCCTTGCCCGAGAAGACCCAGATCCCGATGGGGAAAAACACCCTGGACCTGGGCGTCGTCGGCAATTGCACCACCGCCGCCCTGATCGATAAAAACGCGCGCCTGGTGTGGATGTGTTTCCCGCGCCTCGACGGCGATCCGATCTTCAATTCGCTGCTGGGCGGAGAAGACGCGGAGCATGGGTTCTTCGATATCGAGCTCAGCAATTATGTCGGCGGCAGCCAGCGCTATATCACCAATACCGCCATCCTGGAGACGATCCTCGAGGATAAGGACGGCAATTCGGTGCGGATCGTGGATTATGCCCCGCGCTTCAAGCGGCTGGAGCGCATCTTCCGCCCGGCGATGCATGTGCGGCGGATCGAGCCGCTCAAAGGCCGCCCCCATGTGAAGGTGCGGCTGCGTCCGAGCTTCGGGTACGGCGGGACCCTGCCCGGCAAGACCGTCGGATCGCACCATATCCGCTATACGACGCCCGACCTCAATCTGCGGCTCACCACCAATGCGGCGGTGAGCTATATCGCCGCCGAACAGAGCTTCATCCTGGATCGCGAGCTTTATTTCGCGCTCGGCATCGACGAGCCGTTCGATTCGCCCCTACTGGCCACCTTGCGCGATTTCGAGGATCGCACGGTCGAGTACTGGCAGGAGTGGGTGCGGTATCTGTCCATCCCCTATGAATGGCAGGATGTCGTCATCCGGTCGGCCATCACCCTGAAGCTCTGTTCGTTCGAGGATAGCGGCGCGATCGTCGCGGCCCTTACGACCTCGGTGCCCGAGGCCGCCAATAGCGGGCGCAATTGGGATTATCGCTTCTGCTGGCTACGGGATGCCTATTTCGTCGTCCATGCCCTCAACCGATTGGGCGCGACCCGGACGATGGAAGAGTTCATTCGTTATGTGACCGATGTCGCGGCGGACGTTGCCTTCAGTAGCGCGCAAGGCCTCAACCCCGTCTATGGGGTGCTGCCGTCGGGCGGGCTCGACGAATGGGTCGCGGAAAGCTTGCCGGGCTATCGCGGCATGGGGCCGGTCAGGGTCGGCAATGCGGCGGCCATCCAGGTACAGAACGACGTCTATGGATCGATCATCCTGTCGGCGGCGCAGATGTTCTTCGACAAGCGCCTGCCGATCCCCGGCGATAATGCGATGTTCGAGCGCCTCGAAATCCTGGGTCAGCGGGCGGCCGAACAGGCGCTGGAGCCCGATGCCGGGATCTGGGAATACCGCGGCCGCAAGCGCGTGCACACCCATTCGGCGATGATGTGCTGGGCGGCGTGCGACCGGCTTGCCCGCATCGCCAGCGTACTGGATCGGCCCGGCCGGGTGGCCCATTGGCAGGCCCATGCCGACCGCATCAAGGCCGCCATCGTCGAGCAGGCATGGAACCCAACGCTGAACAGTTTCGTTGAATCCATCGGAGGAGATGCGCTGGACGCCAGCCTGCTGTTGATGCCGGAGATCGGTTTTCTGCCGCCCGACGACCCGAAGTTTATCGCGACGGTCGAGGCGATCGAACGCCACCTGAAGCGGGGCCCGCACATGATGCGTTATGCCGCCGCCGACGACTTCGGCACGCCAGAGACGGCCTTCAACGTGTGTTCCTTCTGGTACATCGACGCCCTGGTCGCCCTGGGCCGCGTCGAGGAAGCCCGGGAGCGTTTCGTAGATCTGCTGAGCCATCGCAATCATCTGGGCCTCTTGTCGGAAGATACCGACGTCGAGACCGGCGAGATGTGGGGGAACTTCCCCCAGACCTATTCGATGGTCGGCGTGATTCTCTGCGCGATGCGCCTGAGCAAGAGTTGGGAGGAATCGGTGTGGCGCGGCTGGTAATTATTTCAAACCGGGTAACCATCCCCGATGGCCGCAAGGTCGAAGCCGGCGGCCTAGCCGTCGCCCTGCAAGAGGCCATCGAAAAGAACGGTGGCCTATGGTTTGGCTGGAGCGGCAAGATCGCGAAGACCCCGCGCGATACCCCCAAGGTTCAGACCTTCGGCGCCGTCTCCTATGCCACCATCGACCTGACGCCCGAAGAACATCAGGATTTCTACCTCGGCTATACGAATTCGACCCTCTGGCCGCTGTCGCATTACCGCATCGGCCTTGTCGATTTTCAGCGCAAATACGAGCGCGCGTACCTTCAGGTGAACGACCGGTTTGCCGATCAGATCGCGCGCCTCCTGAAGCCCGACGATATCGTCTGGGTGCACGACTATCACTTCTTCCCGCTGGCAGCGGCGCTTCGCCGCCGGGGGGTGAAGAACCGCATCGGCTTCTTCCTGCATATCCCCTTCCCCTCGACCGAAGTGCTGCGCATTCTGCCCAACCACCGGCGGATGATCGAAGATCTGATGGAATATGATCTGATCGGTTTGCAGACCGATCGCGATCTACGCTCCATCCTGGATTATGTGGTGAATGAGGCCGGCGGCGATATCGGGCCGGATGATGCCGTGATCTTGGGTCAGCGGCGCACCCGCATCGGGGTCTATTCGATCGGCATCGATACCGACGGCTTCACCGAGATGGCCGCCCGCGCCGCCGAAAGCGACGAGGTCCAGCGGGTTAAACAGAGCCTGATCGGTCGCGATCTGATGATCGGCACCGACCGGCTGGATTATTCCAAGGGCCTGCTGCAACGCATGGAAGCCTTCAGCGAGCTCTTGGAAAGCCATCCCGAACATCGCGGCAAGCTGACCATGATGCAGATCGCGCCGGTCAGCCGGGGCGAGGTCGAGCAATATCGGTCCTTGCGCCGCGATCTCGACCGCATCACCGGTAAGATCAATGGGCGCTATGCCGAACTGGATTGGGTGCCGGTCCGGTATCTGACGACGGCTTGGCCGCGCGAGACCCTAGCTGGCCTGTTCCGCATCGCGCGCATCGGCTGCGTCACCCCGATCCGCGACGGCATGAACCTCGTCGCCAAGGAATATGTCGCGAGCCAGGATGCCGCGGACCCTGGCGTGCTGGTCCTGTCGGAATTTGCCGGGGCGGCGCGCGAGCTATCGTCGGCCGTGCTGGTCAATCCCTTCGATATCGACGGGATCGCCAATGCCATGCATCGCGCCCAGACCATGCCACTGGAAGAGCGGCAGGAGCGCTGGCAGGACATGATGATGATCCTGCGCACCAATACGATCGAGGCCTGGCGCGAGGAGTTCCTGAATGACCTGACGCGCCTGGGTGGATCAGAAGACGATGACCCCAGCTCCAACAACGATTTCAAGCTGAGCACGATCACCCGTCCGCAGGACGACATCGGGCGGCTGGGTTACCGTCAAAGCCCCTATGGGCGTATCGAACACATATTCCCGTAAGGCGCCGAGGTAGCTGGTATGGGTGACGCGGCCTGACAGGACAGAATTGGACAGGCCGTCGTTACCCAGCCGCACCGCCGAGGAGCGGATCGAGAGGGTCGCCGGGCCGGTCTGGAACTTGACCGACGGCACGCGCAGCGAGAGCGGCCCGAGGGTCACCGAGGCGATCTCGTTCCCAACCGCCGTCACCTCGCAGGGGAAGAGATTGGCGCCGCCGATGAAATCGGCCACGAACGGGCTTTGCGGGCGCTGATAAAGATCTTCCGGGGTCCCGACCTGCTCGATCCTTCCCTTGTTCATCACCACCACGCGGTCGGCGACTTCCAGAGCCTCTTCCTGATCATGGGTGACCAGCAGGGTCGTGACGCCGAGTTCGTGCTGGAGCGAGCGCAGCCAGCGGCGCAGTTCCTTGCGGACCTTGCTGTCGAGCGCGCCGAAGGGTTCGTCCAGCAGCAGCACCCGCGGTTCGATGGCGAGCGCTCTTGCCAGGGCGACCCGTTGACGCTGACCGCCCGAGAGCTGATCGGGCATGCGGCGGGCGTGGTTCGAGAGATGGACCAACGCCAAAAGGCGTTCGACCCGCAGGGTGATATCGGCATCGGGCAGGCGTTCGGCCTTGGGCTTCACGCGCAGGCCGAAGGCGACATTCTCGAAGACGCTCATATGGCGGAAAAGCGCGTAATGCTGGAAGACGAAGCCGACGCGGCGGTCCTTGAGGCTGCTTTGCAGGGCCTCGTCGCCATTGATGATCAGCGTGCCTTCATCGGGATGATCGAGTCCGCCCAGGACGCGCAGCAGGGTGGTCTTGCCCGAACCCGAGGGGCCGAGCAGGGCGATCATTTCGCCATCGCGCACCGTCAGGTCGATGCCATCGAGGGCGGTGAAGCTGCCGAAGCGCTTGACCAGGCCCCGGGTTTCAATAGCCGTCATGTAAAGCTCCCCCGGCTGCGGGCGATCCGTCGTTCCAGCACGGCCTTGGCAACCAAGGTCAAGAGGGCGAGGAAGGCGAGCAGCGACGCCACCGCAAAGGCGGCGACGAACTGATATTCATTATAAAGAATTTCGATGTGCAGCGGCATGGTGTTGGTCTCGCCCCGGATATGGCCGGAGACGACCGAGACCGCGCCGAATTCCCCCATCGCGCGGGCGTTACAGAGCAGCGCGCCATAGAGCAGACCGAAGCGGATATTGGGCAGCGTCACCTTCCAGAAGGTGAGCCAACCCGAGGCGCCTAAGGATCGCGCCGCTTCTTCTTCGGACGTCCCCTGTTCCTGCATCAGCGGGATAAGCTCGCGGGCGACAAAGGGGAAGGTCACGAAGATGGTGGCCAGCACGATGCCCGGCAGCGCGAAGATGATCTTCAGATCATGGGCGGCAAGCCAGGGCCCGAGCAGCCCCTTGGCCCCGAACAGCAGCACAAACACCAGGCCCGCGACGACCGGCGAAATGGAAAACGGCAGGTCGATCAGGGTCGTGAGGATGCTTTTGCCGGGAAATTCGAACTTGGTGATCGCCCAGGCGGCAATGACCCCGAAGACGAGGTTCAAGGCCACCGAGAAGAGCGCGACCACCAGGGTGAGGCCGATGGCGGAGACCGAGTCGGGATCGCTGAGGACTTCCCAATATTTCGCGAGGCCGCGGGAGAAGGCCTGACCGAAGACCGCGATCAGGGGCAGCAGGATGAAGAGCCCGAGGAAGGCGAGACCCACGAGGGTTAGGACCCAGCGAACGACGGGTGCTTCGGTGCGGATCGGGGCAGCGGGGGTGGAGAAGAGGGTCATGGGTGGCCCTCCACATTAACGGCCGTCATCCCGGGACTTGATCCCGGGATCTCCTCCGAGGGCGCTTCCACACGGGCACGGCAGAATTGGACAGGCTCCCGGAGGGGATCCCGGTGTCGAGCACCGGGATGACGGAGTGGTTGTTGAATCATCACCATCCCCCCTAGCCCTTCTTCGTCCGGCGTTCGGACCAGCGTTGCAGCGCGTTGATCGGCAGCAGCAGCAAGAAGGCGGCGACCAGCATGGCGAGCGCGATCGCGGTGGCGTCGGCATATTTGAATTCTTCG